>WNGL01001219.1_pt1 | contig 60728 bp, 54 predicted proteins | sample 5400591 | NCBI WGS metagenome assembly WNGL01 (sample SAMN13153377, study PRJNA577476) | soil metagenome | isolation source: 80 cm soil or saprolite under Garry oak tree replicate 1 | place: USA:California | collected 2016-06-15 | reverse complement strand
GCTCATGCCCGCCTGTAACTGGATTCGATTCATCTTCACGGTGTACCTCCAATAATTGGGATACCGTAAAGATACTACAGGCATATGTCACAATATGTCATACCAGCTGGAAAGCCGGAGATTAGTACTACTCAGGTAATCGCTTGATTTCACTCTGTTGCGATAAGATGGCCTTCAATTTTTCATTTATGGTTTCTTTAGCATTTTCAATGCTGCTTTGTGCGACAGCAACATGACGGCTTACAATTTCGCACTCGTTGACAATGGTTTGTTGAATTACGTCAGGCGGAAATGGAATCAATAGTTCGTAGGCATCGTTTCTGTTCATCCCGCCAGGCCCCAACCCGCTGTTTAGTTGTTCAAGATTGGTCCAATTCAGCAAGTTGTAAAGAAATTGCAGTGACGATTCTTTAGAGATCGGAACAACATAAAACGTGGTGTCGATGGGGCAGCAGTTTTCTTCTATCCAGGTTACTTTGCCTACGGAACCTTTTCTCCCAACAATAACAGCAGGCCCTTCTACAAAAAAATCGTTATGTGTGCCAACCACTCCATTTGAACCAACTACAGGATAACTGCCAGCACCACGTTTTGCTTTTGGTAGGCTGTTGCCATATTCAAGGGCAAGAATATTCCCCAACCTTACCAGGGGCCACCTGCTATTCAGGGCTTTTTTTTTGACCGTGGTCGCAATGGCCTTGTCAAACCGTACCCGGTCAAAAGTCATCAGTTTCAAGAGTGGGCTAATTGTCACATATTCAGCCAAAGCGGTTGAAATCGAGAGTTCGTTACCGAGAAAGTTGTTTCGTATGAGGGTATTGATCTTGTCAGGGTTTGCCGGTTCGGACTCCGAATATAGCGCTGTTTCCAGTACACCGGTGTTGGAAAGAATTTTTAGACCTTCCCGGCCTTTACTGTTACTGAATTCATATCCGAGAAAAACCTTTTCAGTCTGTTTGTCACCAGGTGCACGAGATATGACAACCTGTTGTTCGCCTATCAAAAAGAAATACAGTAACTTGTCTTTTTCCGCATTCAGCAAATACTGCCGAAATTTTGCATCAAGCTGATCTTGTTGCTCGCTCTCAGTTAGTTCCAGAAATTTCTTGGTTCCTTTCAGATTGCGGATTACCGTTGAGTTGTCGAAATCCTGCCGATATTCACGATTCAAGGAGTGATCTGGGACGGCATCACCCTTGAGCATGGCAATGTAATCGTCAAGCGAAAGCGACCATACCGTTTGCGAATAATGAGCAAAAGCGTTTTCGCGACCGGTAACAGTCATGTCCTGCCAACGGGTTAGAAAATCTGCTATCAAGCCTTCAATCCGTATCCAGTCGCTATTGTCGCGTCGCTGGATAAATAGAATGACGGTGCTGGTTCCGGTTGCCATAAAGGTACTGCTTCCCATAACTGCCAGTGCCTTGATTTCAAAATGCTTCAGGATAATTTCGCGGGTGGCCTCGTATATGCCGCCATTGGAAAGAATGCTGGATGGTAGAAGGACACCGGCAACGCCACCGGTTTTAAGCAACTGCTTGGCTCTTTCGATGAATAGACATTCAATCTCGCTGCTGGCATCGGTCAGGCGTGGAAAAAGAGAAAACGACTTTTCACCGTGCTTGATGGTTTTCTTGCAGGCTGATACTGAGTAGGGTGGATTAGCAACAAGCACGTCAAACTGTTGGTTGTCCTGTTCTCCCTCCCCCTGATACTGACGGTGCAATTTCCCCTTGTACTTATCGCAAAGGCTGAAATGGTCAAGACCGTCACCACAGATTACATTGGCATCTCCGTCGCCGTTAAGGAAACAACTTACCTTGGCGGTTTTTGAAAGGCGGTAATCCTTTTCGACACCGTAGATAAATTCTTTTGCCCACCGGTAGTTTTTACTCCATGAATCCCAGTTGTCTTGCTGTGTCCGCCGTAGTTTCCGCGTCCCTAAAGACTTCAGCATCCTATCTACCCGATCCATGCTTTCAGTCAAAAAATGACCGCTACCGGAGGCGTAATCAATCAGGTACGGAAGAAAGTTGTTGTCGTTGTTTTTCAGCTTTTCATCAATCATTGCCTGTAAGGGCAGACTGTCAATGACAAAGCGGGCAATGGGTATGGGTGTAAAAAATTGTCCGGCTTCCTGTTTGACGCTGGTATTCAAGAGGCGTTCAAAAAAATCACCCATGAACTGTTGTTTTGAGGTGTAGCGCAGGCGTTTCTTTTGCAACAGGCGTACAACCTCCCGGACAACTTCAGCATTGGCGTGAAAAGTTTCTCGGTCGAATACCTCTTTGAAAGCAAACTCATTATTTTTGTAGAGTCGTAATTCTGTAAAGATGGTATGGAGCGCTTGCCGGTCGCTATCCGTGATATTGCCACCAAGCCGCTTGTTTATTTCTGATTCGGTATGGTCGGTAATCTCCATATCCAGAAATTGCAGCATCCCCACCTTGTATAGGTCGTTCAGCCGGTTGAGTACCGTTTCCGCTGATTCTCCCGCCTGCCATTGAAAATCAAGCGTTTCATCTTCCTGTTTCTCTTCATCCTGAACTTTGCAGATAAATAGGTTGAAAATTTTATTGAAGGCATTCGGCTTGTCGGAAATCACATGACGGCGCAGAATTTCCGCAAAGGCATTGAATATCTTGCCGCCATCCTCTGCCGTCATATCCTCCAGGTCGGTTTTTGTAAGCCGTGTTTCCTGTATTTCATAGGCAATGCCTTCAAAGGCCCCTTGCTCAAAGTAGGACTTGTCCCAATCGTCGAAAATCTCTGTCAGACTGTCACCGTGAAGTATAGATGTATCAATGGCACAATAGCGGTTTTCCATGGCATTGCTTGAAGTACGTGAGGCATAAAGTGCGATGAATTTAACCCCGCGATCATGTGGATAATATGAAAGCAGCTGGCTGTCATACACTGAAAAGAGTTTTGCCTTCTCCTGCTCGAACTCACGTCCCCAGGTTTTGCATTCGACCATAAGGTACGGCTTATTATCCTGCAAAATAAGGATGTCCAAAAAGCCACCGGTATGCCCCAGAGGGTATTGTTTTTCCAGTACTAATGATTCAGGGGGGTAACCGAGAGAAAGCAAACGATCAACACATTCAAGGACAACCAAGGATTCTTCTTGTGAAAAATTCTGTGTGGTGCCGCGACCGGCTTTAATTGCCTTACCATAGTCAATCTTGCTGTCGGTTACTGTTTTACCGAAGCTCACTGTAATTGTGTAATTGGTAGCTGTGTAATGTTTTGTCCATACACCATTTTTTCCTTCAACGGGCATGAAACCAAGTATCTGAAGGGTATTCTTTATTGATGCAGCAGTTAACATGAATTGTACCCTTTGCCATTAGAGGTATGATCGGCCCATAAAATACACATTTAATAAGCCGTAAACAACCATAATCGGCACATCTAGTGAACTAGAGAATAGCACGCCCACTCTGCTATATTCCTGAAATGAAACGAGTTGAAATAGTTACAAGCGGTCAAATCGGGGCGATTATCAAGCTACGCCGGAAAGAACTTGGAATCTCCCAAGAGAAACTGGCTGAATCTGTTGGCGTGTCTCATCAACAAGTGCAGCGGTATGAAAACGGTTTAAGCATGCTCAATGTTGAAAATGTTCAGGTAATAGCTGATATTCTGAAACTTCCGGTTACACTATTCTTTACATCTTCCGATACCGCTCAGGTTGATGAGTCAATACAGTTCCCAAGTTCTGACGAGAAAACCCTTCTCAGATATTACCGGGAACTAGATGGCGAAACGGATAAACGGCTTGCAATCAAGGTAATCCGCCGATTTGTAAAAAAGTCGTAATCTCCTGCTTACAAATCCTGAGCAGTAGAACCGCCCGACGTATAATTCCACTTGTGGCGCTGGTTTATACCCTACCACGATACTTTCACCCTCTGGCTGAACCACAACATGCACGACCCTGAACAACTGAAGCCGCTCTACCAGCCATACCCTGCTGAAGAGATGACCGCCCACAAGGTTCCCGACCTGGTGAACAATCCCCGCTTCGACTCACCCGCCTGTGTTGCCCAAGTGTAGCCGGTGCAACAGTGACTTTGCCCGGAGACAAAACATCCCGCTGGACATGCCTTCCCCCGCTCTGATAAAGTACGCGATCTTATGAAAATCAAACGCCTCGAAATTTCCGGTTTCAAATCATTCGCCGACAAGATCGTGCTGGACTTCCAGCAGAATGTGACCGGCGTGGTCGGCCCGAACGGCTGCGGCAAGTCGAATATCGTCGATGCTATCCGCTGGTGCATGGGGGAGCAATCCGCCAAGAACCTGCGCGGCAAGGCGATGGAGGATGTGATATTTGTCGGCAGCGAGAACCGCAGGCCACTGGGTGTGGCCGAGGTATCGCTGGTCTTCTCCACCGAGGATGGCCGTGCGCCGGCCAAGTATCTCGATTATGCCGAAATCCAGCTCACCCGCCGGCTCTACCGCGATGGCGAGAGCGATTATCTGATAAACAAAACCCCCTGCCGTCTGCTGGACATAACCGAACTCTTCATGGATACCGGTGTCGGCACCCGTGCCTATTCGATCATCGAACAGGGAAAGATCGGCCAGATCCTCCATTCGCGGCCGGAGGAGCGCCGCTTTTTGATCGAGGAGGCGGCCGGGGTTACCAAATTCAAGTCGCGCAAACAGCTGGCGCTCAAGAAGATCGAGGGAACCCGCCAAAATCTGGCCCGTCTGGCGGATGTTCTGGGAGAGATCCGGCGTCAGTTGGCGTCGTTACAGCGCCAGGCCAAAAAAGCAGAAAAATTCCGGGAGATTCGCGACGAGCTGCGTGAAATAGAGCTGCTCTTTACGGCGCGGGAGTATCGTGAAACGCGGAACCAGCGGGGGGCAGCGGAACAGGAGCTTGCGGAACTCAACCGGCGCGTCCGCGAGGTCTTCGCCGCCTCTTCAGTGCGGGAAGCGCAGGCCGAGGAGGCCCGTGTCACGCTGCTGGAAGCGGAAAAAATGCTTGCCGCCGCCCAGGAGGATATTTTTCGCGTCAGGAGCGAGTTCGGTACGACCGGAAACGGGCTGGAGTTCCAGCGCAAGGAGCTGGCCGGTCTGGATGGCCGCCTGGCACGGCTGGCGGCCGAATCAGCCGAGCTGGATAAACGGCTGAAGGAGTTCGGTGAACAACGGGAGCTGCTGGAGCTTCGCCGCGATACAGGTGCTGTAGACGCCGCCGGAATACAGACGGAACTGGAACAGGCCGAGGAGGCGCTGGCCGGCCACCAACAGGCCGAAGAGGGGCTGAACCGGGACCTGGAAGAGCGGCGCCGGGAACTTTTTACCGCTCTGGCCGAGGCGGCCCAGTTCAAGAGCCGATTTGAGAACGCCCAGAAACGATTGGCGGCGCTCCGTGAACGGACTGACCGCCATGCCCGCGAAGCAATGCAGCTGGCCGAGCGCCGCGAACTGCTGCGTCAGACAGGGGAAGCGCTGGAGAAAGGAATAGCGGCCGGTCAGCAGGAGCAGGAAACGCTGCAGAGCCGGCTATCCATCCTGCGCGACCGGGAAAAAGATCTGAAGATGCGGCTTCCGGAGGTGGAGAAGGGATGGCAGACAGGCCGGGACGAGTTGAACCGCGGCTCCTCGCGGCTCCATTCGCTTAAAGAGCTGGAAGCCCAGTTTGCCGGCTTTGGTCAGGGGACCCGCACGTTGATGAAGGATGCTGCCCTCCGCTCCCGTTTCAGTGGTGTACTTGCCGATGCGATCCAAGCCCCCACCGAACTCGAACCGGCGCTTGAGTCGGCCCTGGCGGAGCGGCTGCAGTGCATCCTCTGCTCCGACGACCGGGATGCCCTCGGGGCGTTGGAGTTTCTGAAGGCAAACAATGGCGGCCGGGCCGGGATTGCCCTGCCGCTGGAATTTCCGGCCGCCTCGCCGTCCCGGGTGACCGGAGCCGCTCCTCTGGTGGAACAGGTGCAGGTGGACGGGCCGTATGCCGGATTGATCCGCAACCTGCTGGCGCCCGTCATGCTGGCGGATGACATCGGCTCGGCGCTTGGGCTGGCCCGGCAGAATCCCAGCCTGATCTTCGTCATCCGCGACGGCGACATGGTCGCCCAGGGGGGGATTGTCAGCGGCGGTTCAGGCGAACAGGTCAATAAGGGATTGATCCACAAGAAACGCGAGATCAGGGAGCTGGAGCTGGCCGTGGCCCGGCTGGAAGAGGCGACCGCGTCCCTCGGCATGCAACGCGATGACCTGCGGCGTCAGAGTCAGGAGGTGGCTGAGGAGCTTAAGAGCGGCGGAGCGCTGCTGCACCAAGCGGAACTGAAGCTGACCGGGCTGCTCAAGGACCGCCAGCAGGCTGTTGATGAAGCCGCCCGCATTGCCGAGCGGCTGGAGGTGCAGTCCCTGGAAGCCGGGAATCTCAACGAGGAGCAGACCGCTCTGGAGGCTGAGCTGAAGCTGGCTGGGGAGCAGCAGACCCGGACCGGCGACGCCTCGAAGCTGCTGGAGGGGGAAACATCCCGCCTGAAGGGGGAGCTTGACGCCCGCCGTCTGCAGCTGGCCTCCGCCCGCGAAAAAGTGACCGCTATCCGGGTTCAGACCGCTACGGTCAGGGAACAGCATGATGCCGGCCTGCGCGCACTGTCCGAACTGGAGCAGCGTACGGAGGAGATCGTGCGGCGCATGGCCGCCGACCGGCAGGAGATCGAATCCGGTAATGCCGCCAGAGTGCAGCTTCAAAGGGAAATGGACGCCGCTGCGGAGCGGCTGGAAAGCCTCGTTCTGGAACAGGCCGGGTCTGAGAGCCGGTTGACAGTTGTTCGCGGCCGCTTCGAGGAGGCGGGCGCCGCATTGAACCTGATCGAGGCGCAGCTCAAGAAGAACCGCGAAGAGAGCGATGCCGTCCGGCAGTCGCAGGCCGACCTCAACCTCCGCTTTTCGACTCTGACGCTGCAGTCTGAACATCTGGAGCAGGGACTGCAGGAGCGGAGTCGCATCACCATGACTGAAGCGCTGGCAAAGCTGGAGTCAGCAGCATTTGACGAAAGGGCAAGCCTGGCCCGCCAGGTGGAACTGCAGCGGCTTCTGGACGAGATGGGCGAGGTCAATCTGATGGCGATCGACGAGTGCGCCGGGATGGAGGAACGCTTCACTTTTCTTAACGGTCAGAAGGATGACCTGGAAGAGTCGCTGCGCGGCCTGCAGCAGGCCATCCAGCGTATCAATCGCACCACCCGCCAGCGTTTCCTGGAGACCTACAACCTGATCAATGCCAAATTCCAGGAGGTCTTTCCCCGTCTGTTCTGTGGCGGCCGGGCCGAGCTGCACCTGACCGACGAAGAGGATCTGCTGGAGACCGGTATCGAAATCATCGTGCAGCCCCCGGGCAAGAAGCTGCAGAATGTGACGCTGCTTTCGGGAGGAGAAAAGGCGCTGACAGCCGTGGCACTGATTTTTTCGATCTTCCTGATCAAACCGACCCCCTTCTGTCTGCTGGATGAGGTCGATGCGCCGCTGGACGACGCCAATATCGGCCGCTTCAACGAAATGGTCAGGGAAATGAGCGCAATCTCGCAATTCATCATCATCACCCACAATAAGGCCACCATGCAGGTGGCGGATACCCTCTACGGCATCACCATGGAGGAACCGGGGACGTCGCGGGTGGTTTCGGTGCGGCTGCATTAAAAACTGTGAAGAGTGAGGAGTTTGTTTCTCACCCCTCACCCCTCACCTATTTTTTGGAGGTTACATGTCATTCGAAATCATACTGAAAGACCTGCTGGATCAGGTGCCGCGGGCGATCGGCGCCATCCTGGTGGACTGGGAAGGCGAGGCGGTCATGGAGCAGTGCCACTGTGATCCCTATGATATTCGCTTCATTGCTGCTCACAAAGGGATTATTCTGGCGCGGCTTAAGGAGATGCGGAGCGCAGAGCAAATCGGAGAGGTCGAAGACGTTGTTGTTACCTCCGACAAAGGACATCTGATCATCGGCTGCATCGATCAGGATTATTCGCTTGTCATGAATATCGAGCGCAGTTGCCCGGTGGCGTTGGCGTTGTACTATTTCCGCCTTGCGATCACCGAGTTTAAAAGGGAGATCTGATGGAACCGCAGGAGAATAAAGGTTTTTTCCGGGGGCTGATTAACAGGATTTCCGGGGCGGAATCCACGGAAGCCCTCCCGTTGCCGCCGGAATCGGAAGTTCCGGAATCGACTCCGGTCCGGATGCCGGCAATACATGAAACAACAGCCAAGCCCGGACTTTTTGAGCGGCTGAAATCCGGTCTGAAGAAGACCAAGGACGGGCTGGTCGGGCGCATCGACGCCTTGGTGCTGGGTAAAAAGGCTATCGATGCCGATACCCTTGAGGAACTGGAAGAAATCCTGATTACCTCTGATATCGGCGTCAAGACCACGGTGGAGCTGATCCGCACCCTGGAAGGGCGTCTGAGCCGCAACGAGTTGAAGGACGGTGAGGCGCTCAGGTCGGCATTGAAAGATGAAATTCTGGCCCGGTTGACCGCCCATCATCTCCCTCTCGATATCGGCAGCCGGAAGCCGTTCGTTCTGCTGGTAATAGGCGTCAACGGCGTCGGCAAGACAACTACGGTCGGCAAGCTAGCCTCGCGTTTCTCCGCCTCCGGAAGCAAGGTGCTGCTGGCGGCGGCCGACACCTTCCGGGCTGCGGCAGCCGAGCAGCTGATCGCCTGGGGGGATCGTTCGGGGGTGGATGTCATCCGTCACAAGGAGGGCGCCGACCCGTCAGCGGTTGTCTTTGACGCCTGCAAGGCTGCACTCGCCCGCGATGTTGATGTTCTGATCGTCGATACTGCCGGGCGACTCCATACCAAGGTCAATCTGATGGAAGAGATGAAAAAGATCCGCCGTGTTATCGATCGCGAGATTCCGGGTGCTCCGCATGAGACCCTGCTGGTGCTGGATGCCGCAACCGGCCAGAATGCGACCTCCCAGGCACGTTTATTCAAGGAGGCCGCCGGAGTCACCGGATTGGCCCTGACCAAGCTGGACGGCACCGCCAAGGGGGGCATTCTCGTGGCGGTCAGCCACGAATTCTCCCTGCCGGTCCGCTATATCGGCGTCGGCGAATCGATCGAAGATTTGCGTGACTTTGATCCGCAGGAGTTCACGGATGCCCTTTTCCAAGCCTGAAAAATCAAGCCGGCGAAAGGGGGGCGATGTCGCGGAACTCTGCGATTTCAATCAATTAGGGCTTGACTTTGTATGTGCCGCTTCGTATAGTGAGCCACCTCGAAAGGAAACTGAACTGATGAACAATGAACTCATAGAAGCACTCGAAAAGAAAATCGGCGACATCGTCGAAAAATATGGCGTCCTTAAAGAAGAAAACGCACGTCTGAACCAGGAAGTTGAGCGGCTGTCAAGCGATCGCGAGGGGATCAAATCCCGTGTCGATGCTATTCTTGGCAAGCTGGACGGGATTTAAAACGTGACCGCGGTCATTGTATGAAAACCAGCCATGCAGTGACAATCCTTGGTCGCGAATTATCGGTCCGGAGCTCAGCTCCCGAGGCGAAAGTAAAGGCGGTCGAAGCCTTTGTAAACGGGAAGCTTCAGGAGATCGGGAGCGCTCTTCGAAGTGGTGATGCTCAACTGGTGCTGACGCTGGCTCTGCTGAATACCTCGGAAGAGCTGCTTGAACTCCGCTCCAGGCGGGAGCAGGATGCTGCCGCCGAGGGCAGAATCAATACGATGATCTCGGCGCTGGAAACACTCTGATTTTACATGGTCTCTCAGGGAGACTTGATCATATATTCGCATAATTACGCTGCCGGTCGGGTTCGTCAAACGCTGTAATTTACACGTCTGATTGAAATAATGTAACGCCCGTTGAATATATCCTCACTGAAAGGAAAAACGCTTCCGAGTAGCGCGATCGTAAACAGCATTTTACCTGACGGTACTCAAGCTTTTTCTCCATTCAGCCTCCCTGGTCGACCTTCCCGATGCCACTTCGGGGCCATTCCGCACGTGCAGTAACGAAAGATTTGTATGCCCAAGCGTTCGCTTCGTACGCAACTGCTGGCAGAGCGCCGTGCGCTCAGCCCTGATTCGTGGTACGCATCCAGCAGCAAAGCACAACTCAACCTGCTCTCTCTTGATGAGTATGCCCGTGCCGAGTGTGTTGCGCTGTATGCGCCCGCTCATAACGAGACCGATACAGGTCTGATTCTGGCCGCCGCCTTCAAGGCGGGGAAACGGGTGCTGTATCCGGCGGTCTGCGGACACCGGATGGTGTTTCGCGCTGTCGAACGGGTTGAGTCGCTAAAGGAAGGGGCGTTCGGTATTCTGGAACCCTGTCCGACCGGGACCGATCATCAGGCGGATGAAGCCGATCTTATCGTCGTACCGGGGGTCGCTTTTGACCTGACAGGGCACCGGATCGGCTACGGGAAAGGGTTTTATGACCGTTTTTTGCAGCACCCCGGCTGCAGGGCACATCTTGTCGGCTTGTGCCATGATTTTCAACTGACCGACGGAGCGTTTCCGGCGGACACCCATGATATTCCGATGGAAATTGTTGTTTCGGATAAACGCATCGTTCGCATCCCGCGGTCAGAAACAGTGAAGTAACCGGAGTTCGCCAGGCGGCCCGGATTCATATACAGGAGGTTGATAGTATGGAAGTAATTATTAGCGTTGTCATTACTCTGATTGTCGCTGCCGGGGCTTATTTTGCCGGCAACAAGCTCAACAGGAAGGACTCGGGATCGATTCTCAAGCAGGCTGAAGAGCTGGCCGGCAAAGTGCTGGAAGATGCCCGCCGCGAAGCGGATACGATCACCAAGGAGGCGCAGCTCAAGGCCAAGGATCTGGCGATTCAGGCCAAGGAAGAGCATGAGCGCAAAACGCAGGAAAAAAACAAGGACCTTCAGATCCTTGAAAAAAGGCTGACACAGAAGGAAGAAAATCTTGATAAAAAAGCCGGTCTGATCGACCAGAAAGAGATGGACGTTCTCAAAAAGGAGCAGTCTGTTTCTCAAAAAGAGCAAGCTCTTGAGCAACGGGATGCGGAGCTGAAAAAAGCCGCCGATGTGCAAAATGCCAGGCTTGAGCAGATTTCCGGCATGTCTTCCGCGGAAGCCAAAAAAGAGCTGATGAACGCCATGGAAACCGAGGCCAAGCACGATGCCGCCAAGATAATCAGGGCTATTGAAGACGAGGCCCGTGAAACAGGGGACAAAAAAGCCAAGGAGATCATGGCGCTTGCCATTCAGCGCTATGCCGGCGAGTACGTCGCCGAGCGTACCGTTTCCGTGGTGCCGCTCCCCTCCGACGAGATGAAGGGGCGTATTATCGGCCGTGAGGGACGGAACATCCGCGCCCTGGAGGCCGCCACCGGAATCGACCTGATTATCGACGACACACCCGAGGCGGTCATTTTGTCCGGCTTCAATCCGGTTCGCCGTGAAGTTGCGCGGCTGTCACTGGAAAAACTTCTGGCCGACGGCCGCATCCACCCCGGCCGCATCGAAGAGGTCGTGGCAAAGTCAACCGAAGAGGTAGAGTTGTCGATCAAGGAAGCCGGTGAGCAGGCTGCCTTCGACCTGGGAGTTCACGGCATTCACCCGGAAGTCCTCAAGCTGATCGGCCGCCTCAAATATCGTACCTCCTACACCCAGAACGTCTACCTGCACTCCCTGGAAGTCGCCTTTCTCTGCGGCATCATGGCTGCCGAGCTGGGAATCAACGTCAAACAGGCCAAGCGTGCCGGTCTGCTGCATGACCTGGGCAAGGCGGTCGACCATGAGGTCGAAGGTTCGCACGCGGTAATCGGCGCCGAACTGGCCCGTAAATACGGGGAAACGCCCAAGATTGTTCATGCCATCATGGCGCATCACGAGGACGAGAAGCCTAATTCCGTGCTGGCGATTCTGGTGCAGGCCGCCGATGCGCTTTCCGGAGCACGTCCCGGCGCCCGCCGCGAGATGATGGAAACCTATGTCAAGCGCCTGGGCGATCTGGAGCGCATCGCCACTTCGTTCAGCGGAGTGCAGTCGTCATTTGCGATTCAGGCAGGCCGCGAGATCCGCGTCATGGTTTCCAGCGATCAGGTCAGCGATGATCAGTCGGTGGTTATGGCACGTGATATTGCCAAGAAAATCGAGGCTGAAATGACCTATCCCGGTCAGATCAAGGTCAACGTCATCCGCGAAACCAGATCAATCGAATATGCCCGTTAAGATATTATTTGTCGGCGATATCATCGGTAAACCGGGTCGCCAGGCGCTGTCGCGCGAGCTGCATCGCCTGGTGGACCGGCACACGATCGATATCGTGATCGCCAATGGTGAAAATGCCGCCGGCGGTTTCGGGCTGACAGTCGAGGTCGCCAGGGAGCTGTTCAGTCAGGGTATTCACCTGCTGACCGGGGGCAACCACATCTGGGACAAGAAGGAGCAGGTGGCGCTGGTCCTTGCCGACCCCCGCATATTGCGGCCGGCCAATTATCCTGCCGGTGCTCCAGGGGTCGGGAGTGCCGTTCTGACAACCCCCGGCGGGGTCAAAGTCGGCGTGCTCAATCTGGAGGGTCGGGTCTTTATGAAAACCCTGGAGTGCCCTTTTCTGGTTGCCGAACGTGAAATCAAACGCCTCAAACAGGAGACTCCGATTGTCTTTGTCGATTTCCACGCCGAGGCCACCTCGGAAAAATCGGCGTTGGGATGGTATCTGGATGGGCAGATCAGCGCCCTGATCGGTACCCATACCCACGTGCAGACCGCGGATGAAAGGATTCTTCCCCAGGGAACGGCTTTTCTGACCGACGCCGGCATGACCGGCAGCTTTGACTCTGTCATCGGGATGGGGAAGGAAGAGACCATTCACCGCTTTTTGACCCAGCTGCCGTCCAAGTTTGAAGTTGCCAAGAAGGACATCCGCCTGAATGCGGTCGTGATCGGGGTGGATGAATCGAGCGGCAAGGCTGTAAGTATTGAACGCATAAATATTCCCTGCTGAAATAGCTTCAAGGAGTCGCGTATATGTCCGTAACCGAACAGTTGGCCGTCATCAAGCGCGGCACCGTCGAAGTGCTGATCGAAAAGGAGCTGGAAGGGAAGCTGGCAAAATCACTCTCGACCGGCGTTCCGTTGATAATAAAAGCGGGCTTCGATCCGACCGCGCCCGACCTCCATCTGGGGCATACCGTGCTGATCCAGAAACTGCGCCAGTTTCAGCAGTTGGGTCATGAGGTCAATTTCCTGATCGGTGACTTTACCGGCATGATCGGCGACCCGACCGGCAAATCCGAGACCCGCAAGGTGCTGACCCGCGAGGATGTGCTTCGCAACGCCGAAACCTACAAGGAACAGGTCTTCAAAATCCTCGACCCGGAGAAGACGAAAGTCGTATTCAACTCCACCTGGCTGAACGAACTGGGGTCAAGCGGCATGATAGCCCTGGCCTCCAAATGTACCATGGCCCGGATGCTGGAACGGGAGGACTTTTCCAAGCGCTTTACCAGCCAGCAGCCGATCGCGATCCATGAGTTCCTCTATCCGCTGATCCAGGGGTATGACTCCGTCGCGATGAAGGCCGATGTCGAGCTGGGGGGAACCGACCAGAAGTTCAACCTGCTGATGGGGCGGGAGCTGCAGCGCGAATGGGGGCAGGCGCCGCAGTGCGTCCTGACCATGCCGCTCCTGGAGGGGCTGGACGGCGTCAACAAGATGTCCAAATCGCTCGGCAACTATATCGGCATCAACGAACCGGCCGACGAGATATTCGGCAAGATCATGTCGATCTCGGACGACCTGATGCTCCGCTACTTTGAGCTCCTTTCCGATCTGACTCTTGCTGAAATCGAACTGTTGAAGCGTGACCTCAAGGACCATTCCCTTCACCCGATGGCCGCCAAAAAACAGCTGGGGCGCGAGATCGTCTCCCGCTTCCATGGCGCCGGCGCCGGGGAGATCGCCGAGGATAACTTCGTCAAGCGTTTCAAGGAGAACGAGATCCCGGATGAGATGCCGCAGGTAAGTTTTGCAATGACTAACGGCGTGGTCCTGCTGGCCAGGGCGATGACCGAAGCCGGTCTGACCAAGTCCAACGGCGAGGGGCGCCGGGCGATCGATCAGGGAGGGGTCAAGCTGAACGGCGAGAAGGTCAGCGACACCAATCTTGAACTGACCGCCGCCGGCGAATACATCGTCCAGATCGGCAAGCGCAGGTTTGCGCGGATCGTGGTTGTGTAGGCGCGGTTTTAAAAGCTGAGACAAAAGAGGGACTGGCAATGGTGCCAGCCCCTCTTTTTTATAAAAGTTGTCGGCAATCTTTTACATCTCCATGATCACCGGCAGGATAACCGGCCGCCGTTCGATGGTTTTCTTGCAGAAGCGGCGCAGCGCCTGGCGTACCGCGGTCTTGACCTCGTCGGCGTCGCAGCGCATTTCGGCGTTGATCTCCTCCAGCGCAAACGCCACGACCTTGCGGGCGTCCTCCAGATATTCCTGGCTTTCATCCTCGAAGACGAAGCCGCGCGAGACGATGTCGGGGCCGTAGATTACGGCGCCGGAGATCATGTTGAGGCCGATGATGACCACTATCATGCCGTCCTCGGAGAGATGCTTGCGGTCCCGCAGCACGATCCTGCCGACATCCCCGATTCCTTTGCCGTCCACGAAGACCCTGCCGGACTCGATGCATTCCGTGATCGCGGCGGTATCGCCATAAAAGGAAACGACTTCGCCGTTCGTAGCCAGGATGCAGCGCTCCTCCGGGATGCCGACCGTCTGCGCCAGCTGGATATGCTTGACCAGATGGCGATACTCGCCGTGGATCGGGATGAAGAAGCGGGGGCGCACGGTGTTGAGCATCAGCTTCAGCTCTTCCTGGCTGGCGTGGCCGGAGACATGCACCTCGGACACCTTTTCATGGAAGACTTCGGCGCCGCGGCGGTAGAGATGGTTGATCAGTTCCGAAATGGTGCGCTCGTTGCCCGGAATGACGCGCGACGAAAGGATGACGGTATCGCCTCGCTCCAGCTTGATCTGCTTGTGGTCGTCCATCGCGATGCGGGTCAGGGCGCTCATCGGCTCTCCCTGGCTGCCGGTGGAGATGATGCAGACCTGCTCCGCAGGGAGATGCGGCAGTTCCCGCAGGTCCATCAGCTGCTCGTCGGCGATCGTCAGATACCCCAGGTCCCGGGCGATCAGGACGTTTTTCACCATCGAGCGGCCGTTGAGCAGGATCTTACGGCCGCAGCGGGCGGCGACATCGGCGACCTGCTGGACACGGTGGATGCTGCTGGAAAAGGCGGCCACGATGATCCGGCCGTTGCATTTCGGGAAGATGTCGCCGAACGCTTCGCCGACATACTTTTCGGAAAGTGTGTACCCTGTGCGCTCCACGTTGGTCGAGTCGGAGAGGAGTGCCAGAACCCCGGCTTCACCGTAGCGCGACAGGGAGGCAAGATCGGTCAGCTGGCCGTCAACCGGGGTGTGGTCGATCTTGAAATCACCGGTATGGATGACTACCCCCTCCGGAGTGGTTATCGCCAGGGCGCAGCCGTCGACGATAGAGTGGGCCACTCTCAGGAACTCGACCTGAAAACAGCCGATCTGCACGGTATCCCGCGGCTGAACGGTTACCAGTTCGGCCGATTCATCCAGTTTGTACTCCTCCAGCTTGGCGCTGACCAGGCCGAGAGTCAGGGCGGTGCCGTAGACCGGAACATGCAGTTCCTGCAGCACAAAGGGGAGGGCGCCGATATGGTCTTCGTGTCCGTGGGTCAGGCAGATCGCCCGAATGTTGTCGGTCCGCTCACGAAGCCAGCCGATATCCGGGATGACATAGTCGATTCCGAGCATGTCGGGAGAAGGAAACATCAGGCCGCAATCGACGATAAGAATATCTTCGCCATGCTGGTAGGCCATCATGTTCATGCCGATTTCGCCCAAGCCGCCAAGGGCGACGATCTGCAGCGCAGAGTGTGATTCTAGCAAATCCATAGGTTATCTCTCATGTTGCAGGGGTACCAGCGCCGCTATTTTCTTGTCGCATTTCTCGATCCAGTCCAAGCCGGGCGTAACAAGCCAGTGATCGGCGTAGAAAGAGCTCCTCAGGGAGCGATATGCAATCAGGGCGCGATCTACATCGCCCAGACGTTCATTGGTCTCGCCGATCAGCCAAAGTCTCCCGGCAGCTCTTTCGATTGTCGGGTGACCGGGAATATACATATGCAGCGCAGATTCGAACCCTGCGACGGCGCCGGAAAAATTCCCATTGTTAAGCGCCGCTTCACCCAGGTCGAATTGAGTGTTCATTCGCCACCAGGTTCCCGCAAGGAACATCAGCAGGCTGGCCATGATGATGACGACGCCGTTGGCTATGATGCTTTTTAACTTATCGTTCATCTGGTCACCTTAAGAAGCCGGGAATAATCGTTAAAAGGATGCCGAGTGCAAAAGCGATCACTCCGGCCAGGACCGCGATCGCCGCACCGATGTCGTAGGGACTCTTCAGGCGGTGCGCAGCCGGCAATCCCCAGATCATCCCCGCCAGACCAGCTAAAATCAGTGGTATGTATTGATAGCCGATACTCATTTAATGCTCCAGTGCTGATTCGATCTGCTCCCGCACCGCCTCCATCATCCAGGTTTCCGCCTCGCTCCGGCGGAGTTCGGGAGGGGCCACAAGCGGGGGATGCAGGGTGATGTGGATATTGCCGCTATAAAGCCTGATCTGGTTTGCCGGATTGATTTTGCCGCTGCCGTTGATGGTGACCGGAACCACCGGCACGGCCGCTTTGCGGGCCAGAATAAACCCGCCCCGTTTAAACGGCAGCAGGCTGCCGTCCGGCGTACGGGTTCCCTCGGGAAACAGGACGACACTCTTGCCCTGACGAATCGTAGCCGCCGCCTCGTCCATGCTCTGCAACGCCTTGCGCCCGTCGCTGCGATCCAGCGGGATATAACCGCCCCGCCGCATGGAGTGGCCAAAGAACGGGATTTCGAAGAGCTCTTTTTTCGCGATCCAATGGATCTGGCGCGGCATGGCGGCCAGAAGCGAAAAGATATCAAAATTGCTCTGATGGTTGCTCATGAAGATGACCGGCCCGTCCGGCAGATGCTCCGTTCCGGTAATCGTGACGGTAACGCCGTTCATCGCCAGCCCCAGCCTTGACCAGAGGCGGGCGTGCCAGGCATATGCCCGGCCGCTTGAATCAAACAGCGTCGAGATAATGGCACTGACCGAGAAAAGAAATGTCAGAGGAATTAAAACCGCAAGAAAGAGGTATGCGCGAACCATCACAAACTCCCGATATAAACTCTGACAAATTACAGTGTTATCAAAGTCGAGTCAAACTAAATCTGGGAGGATTTCGGCAGGCACCGGTTAGCCCCGGTAAATCGGAATAACTTCCAACTTGCTAATCAAGAGTTGTGCGCAGGCGTTTTTTATCGGACAACATCCTTTTTTCGGTGAGGCGGCTTTCTTTTGCCCTCTTCGGCACGCGGGTGGAAATCCGCTTCCTCACTTTACGCTCGCGCCTCTCCAGCGCCACCCGCAGGCGCTCCATCGCAACCTCACGGTTTTGAAACTGGCTGCGGTTTTCCGAGGCCTGGGCGACGATTCCGGTCGGCAGGTGACGGATCCGCACGGCCGAATCGGTAGTATTGCGGTGCTGCCCCCCCGGTCCGGAACCGCGGTAGAATTCTATCTTGATGTCCGTATCTTTTATTTCAATCACGGCCTTACCTCGTTTGTCTCTTGCAACTGCAAAATCTTCAGAAAGACATTACTCACGCGACGACGCGACGACGCAACGAAAGTCTTTTAAACAAATTATATGTTCCTGGTTTTAAAGCGTTGCGTCGTTGCGTCGTTGCGTGAAACTTTTTATGGGTTTTGTATTCTTCATGCTTTGGTTTTTTTAAAAGCTGTCCCGCATTTTGACCAGCAGGTACAGACAACCGGCCCCGCCGGCTGCCATCAGGATGTCGCGCCCCCACGGGATCGGCTGTTCCAGCATGGAATAGAGCAGCGGGTCGAGCAGGGCCGTGGTCAGCAGGCCGACGCCCCCCCAGACGAGCAGTTTTTTCATCGTGGGTTCCTTCTTGTCGAACCGCCCGACTTCACGCAAACCGCATATTTCAGGTAACGCCCTTCGGGGAAGGTAACCGGATAGGGGAAATCCTCCGGCTGCCCGAGCAGGGAGATCACCCGCAGATCGCTGCCGGCCTGGAGCGCTCCACGGCGCAGTTCCTTGAGGTAATCGGCCGTATCCACCTTCTGGTGATTGGACGAAGCGATCAACAGCCCGCCCTCGGCCAGCAAGGGCAGGGCAGCCGCTACCAGGTCGGAGGTGCCGCCGCGGGTGGTAAAACGGCTCTTTGCCGTGGTGGAAAAGGAGGGGGGGTCCATCAGGATAATGTCAAAATTCTTCCCGCTCTGTGCCAGTTTTCCCAGCACGGCAAGACAGTCTCCGACGATGAATTCATGCTGTCCGGGGGGGATGCGGTTGGCGGCGAAGTTCTCTCTGGCCCAGTCGGTGTAGCCGGGTGAGGCATCCACGCTCGTAACCTGAGCCGCACCGGCAGCGGCCGCCGCAACGGAAAACGCGCCGGTGTAGGCGAACAGGTTGAGCAGCCGTTTTCCCTCCACCCGCCCCATCAGATCACGGCGATTGCGGCGCTGATCCAGGAACAGCCCGCTGTTCAGCCCCTGCTCCAGACTCACCAGAAAAGTGAGGCCGTTCTCCCGGACTGCCAGACGCTGCGGGGCAGCTTTCCCTGCCAGCAGGCGTCCGTAGTTCTTGCCGTCGCTTACCGCTTCCAGTTCGCGGGTCTTCTGCGGACGGCTTTTTTCGTAAATTCCGAGCGGTGACAGCAGTTCCTGCAGAACCTGTGTGACCAGCTTCAGATGCGGTCTCCAGGCCGAGCTGTAAAACTGCAGCATCAGGTAGCCGGCATAACGGTCGACTGTCAGCCCCGGCAGGCCGTCCCCCTCGGCGTTAACGAGGCGATAGGCGTCTGAATCTTTCAGGTCGGCATGGTGGCGGCGGAGTCCAATGGCGTCCTGCAACCGCTCCGTCAGCCAGGGACGATCAAGCTGTATCCGCTTCCGGTCCAGTACCCGCGCGATGATCCGTTCCTGAGGATCGAGCAGGGCCGTGGCCAGAAAACGGTCCTGGCTGTCGCAGAGTTCGACAACCTGGCCGGGGCTGCCGGACGGCCACTTCCGGGTATAGGCATCGGCGACGACCCAGGGGTGCCCCAGTTCGAGCATCCTGGCTGTTTCGGAGCCGACGATTCGTGTTGTTTCGTTGTGCTTCACATGACTCTCCCAGAAACTATTTTGAAAACCTGTTGCCGCAATCTTCCTGGCCGCCGCGAATCTTCTCGACGGCGTGGCCGAGCGTCGGCCAGACCGCTTCCAGGTTTTCCAGGGCGGCTTTGGGGCTGCCGGGGAGATTGATGATCAGCGACCGATTACGGATGCCGGCCACGGCCCTGGACAGCGCGGCCATCGTGGTTTTTTCCATGCTTTTGAGGCGCATCAATTCTCCAAGGCCCGGAATGACCCGCTCAACGACCTGCAGCGTCGCCTCGGGAGTTGTGTCGCGGGGCGAAACCCCGGTGCCGCCGGTGGTCAGGATCAGGTCGGCTACATCGGCATCGGCCCATTCTGTCAGCACGGCGACAATCTCGTCGAACTCGTCGGCAATGATACGGGACTCTACGGTCTCCACGCCCCGCTCCGCCAGCCAGGACGCCAGCGCCGGGCCGCTCTTGTCAACCCGTTCGCCGCGCGAACCCTTGTCACTCAACGTCAGGATAGCTGCTCTCATACTTTGTTGTCCTCCCCATATGACGGTCTACCTGGTGAGAAAGTAACAGAAACCGCAGACAGGGAACAAGTCAATAGTGCATATGACGGTCCGGTGATTTTTCGGAATACAGGCTGAGGGCGGTGAGTTGCCCCACGTTTCTGTTCTCGTCTGTACTACCGGTTCGATTTATTTTTAGATTATCATAGTATAATTAAAATACAATATATTGAAATTAAAGGATTTTTCAGACTATACTACAAATAAGTAAGTTAAATCCAGGCACGTAGCATGCTGGCGCAAGCCGGTATATACAGGTTCAGTTTTATGCGTAAGCGTCGTGTTTTAGTGGCTGTGTTGGGACTGTTTCTTGCCATCGTTGTGTTGTTAGGGTCAAAGGTAAAATTAGTTTTCCAGCATGACTATGAAGGAATATTTATCTTCAAAGGTGAAAACGGAGCCTGGCTGGAGGTAGGCGACGATCTGTTCCCCGAAGAAAGTCATCGGCTGCTGTGGGGTAGATCGCTGGCCTACATGAAAGACGTGGATTCAAGCGGGGCATGCGATTCCTCGAATAAACCCTGTACCAGCTATGAATGGAACTTGGCAGGAGGACGTGGATTCATAAAATCCACCTACCCGGACGGAAGAAAACTTATTATCAATCTGGGACGTTTTCTGGATAGCGACGGGCGCGCGGCATCCGGTTTGTTCATAGGTGGCGGCTTACCTCCCTACGACCCGGATTTCAACCTGTTTAACAAGAACGAAACCGGCATGGCCTATTATGACGGCAGCCGTTATTATCACATCTGGTGCAATGTCAACGAAGGCATCCTGGACGCCGCAAATGTCCCGATCGTACCATCTCAATGGGAGTACGTTTCTAGCAAGGTGCTGGAAAACTCCGCACACGATTTGACTATAGTCAGCAGGCATCGGGTGTTAATCAACAATGTACCGGTCACAGTAGAGCGTTTTATGTTTTACCAGACCGGTGATCGCTTTGTTACTTTTGTCACTAACCTCAAAAATGTCGGATCAACTCCAACATCGTTTACTTATCTGTATGGAGATGAGCCCTGGGTAGGCGACTATGGCTCTTCTGCGGGCAACGTCGGCTGGCTTGAGGACCGCATTGCCCTGACGGAAATGGAAATAGATACCCGAAGGTACACATATGCAGGACTGTTCGATTACGGCAATCCGCTTGCCGGAGAACACCATGAGTTCTATACCCAAAAAGCAAATTTCATTGAATGGCGACCGGAGAGTCGCCCTGATATTGCCTTTTTTGCCAATCAGCTCGGAAAATATGCACCAGAGGAGAATAAAGTTCCTCTGAACAGTAAGGCAAGTCGAGTTATTTCTCTGCAGTGGGGGCCAAAGGTTTTGAATCCGGGACAGACTTTTATGTTTACCATAGCAGTGGGAATGGCAGATAACGATCCCAAAACAGGACTGCCTGTAAAACCCGATACCCTCCTCTACTAGGAGTATGTCGGGCTTGATTTTATCCCCGTAGTTTTCAGGCTGATAACTATAATTCCGGCCAGACTCGACACTCCTGTCGTTCTGCATTAGCTACCATACTAGCTCGCGCTCCGATACAAACTCCCGCTCCCTGCCGGTGAAGGGGTCCTTGAAGCGCAGCGACTGCGCGATCAGCTGGAGCGGCGTGGCGAAATCATCCTCACGCTCGTCCTGCAGTTCCGGGTAGTAGCGGTCGTTCAATATCCCGAAGCCGAGCCCACTCATGTGAACCCGCAACTGGTGGGTTTTGCCGGTGTGCGGGTGGAGCATAAAGCGCGCCCGCTCGCCTTTGACTTCCACCAGATTGATGGCTGACCTGGCATTTACTTTGCCGGGCACACTCTTCATCCGGAACCACGGCTCTCCATGCTCCATTCTGTCCTCGACGTCCCACGAAACCGGTTGCTGAAACGCTTGACAGGCTGCGAGAGCCTGATAGGTCTTGTCAACCTTGCCATTCATGAACAGCGTGCCGTACTTCCCCCTGCTCCTTCTGTTGACCGAAAAGAGCACGATCCCAGCCGTTTCGCGATCGATGCGGTGCAGCGGCGCCAGATCCTCGATACCGGTGCTGCGGCGCAGGCGGTTCAGCAGGCATTCATCCACATAGCGCCCGCCGGGAGTCACCGGAAGGAAATGGGGCTTGCAGGCGACCAGGATTTCGTCATCGATGTGGAGGATCGTTTCGGCAAAGGGGATGACCGGCTCGGCGGTTACTTCACGGAAATAAAAAATGCGTTTTTGCGGGGCGTATTCGCTGTCAGGGGTGATCGGCTGTTCGTGTTCGTCGCGGACATTGCCGGCGGCGATCCGCTGTTCCCAGACCTCCCTGGGGATCGCGGGGAATCTGCCGCAGAGGAATGCGAGGATGGAAGGATAAGGTTTTTCTGCTTTCGGCATGGTAACTACCGAAGGGTACTGCGAGATTCCCATGAAACCGTTCCTTTATTCAAAACCGGAAAAGTTTTTTTCAACATGGATGGACAGGATAGACAGGATAAACAAGGTATTTACATCCTGTTCATCCTGTCCATCCATGTTCATAACGCACTCAGGATTTCATTACGATTATTTTCCGCGCCGTGAGCTGTTGAATACGGTCTTGGGTGCGCCGCCCGCTGCTCCCGGCCGTGGCTGCTGCGGACGCCCCGCCGGCTTGCTGCCGGGATGATCGCTCTTGAACGGGTTGACCGAACCGCCCGCAGCTTTCTTCGCACCATCCGGTTTGCGCGCCGGCCGCGGTTCGCGGGGCGGACGGGCGAATTCGGCATCCTTTTTCGGGGCGGGGACGCTGTAGTCGAAACCCGCTACCGTGCGCCGCTCCAGCGGGGTACCCAGCTTCTTCTCGATCGTGCGCACCATGACCGTATCCTCGCTGCATACCATCGTAAAGGCGTCGCCGGTTTTAGCGGCACGGCCGGTACGGCCGATGCGGTGAACGTACGCTTCCGGGGTGTCCGGAATGTCGTAGTTGACGACGTGCGAGATCTGCGACACGTCGATGCCGCGTGCGGCGATATCGGTTGCGACCAGGATCTGGTAGGTGCCGTCACGGAAACCGTCCAGCGCCGCTTGGCGGCGGTTCTGGGAGAGGTTGCCCTGCAGTGAGGCGGCCTTGTAGCCGGCCTTCTCCAGCTGCTCGCCCAGGCGCTTGGCGCGGTGCTTGGTGCGGGTAAAGATCAGCACCGACTCGGTGTCGGTATGCTTCAGCAACTCCAGCAGCAGACCCGTTTTCAGATGCTGCTCCACCGGGTAGAGGGCGTGGGAAACGGTGACCGGCGGGGCGGTGTTGCCGACCTGGACGGTGACCGGATCATGCAGGATGTCGTGGGCAAGCTTGTTGATGCTGGGGGGCATGGTGGCCGAGAACAGCAGGGTCTGCCGCTTGGCGGGGATGTGCCCCAGTATGCGGCGGATATCCGGCAGAAAGCCCATGTCGAACATCTGGTCCGCTTCGTCCAGGATCAGTACTTCGAGATGGGACAGGTCGATGGTCCGCTGGCCGATGTGGTCCAGCAGGCGTCCCGGACAGGCGACGACGATCTCGACGCCGTTTTTGAGCGCCTGGATCTGCGGATTGACGTTGACGCCGCCGTAGACGGTGACGCTCTTGAGACGGGTCTGCTTCCCCAGGGTAACGAACGATTCGTGGATCTGCTCGGCCAGCTCGCGGGTCGGGGCTACGACGAGGGCGCGGACCTTGCCGCGCGGCCCCTCCATCAAACGATTAAGAACCGGCAGCGCGAATGCCGCGGTCTTGCCGGTGCCGGTCTGGGCCAGCCCCATGACGTCGCGCCCCTGCATGACCGTCGGTATGGCCTGCTGCTGGATGGGGGTCGGTGTGACATACCCGGCTGCCGTGACGCTCGCGGCAATGACGGGGTGTAGATTGAATTCTTGAAACTCCATAATGTCCTCTTTCTGGTTGTACGAAAAAAGCCCCGGAAATTTCCGGGGCTTTGCGATGACGTGTTATCTGCTATCTGCTATCCGGTACAACAATTGTAATACAGCACCATACCAGTTTTGTCAGCACCATGTCAAGCAGGCATCTCAACTGCGGAGTGACGTCTCCTTTTCCACCGGCAGTCCGGAGCGCCGCCACCCGGACATGTGGCCATCGAGCAGCGTCACGTTCCGGTAGCCGTACAGGCCCAATAGGCTCTGTGCCATTTGGGCACGGGGGCCCATCTCGCAGGTTACCACCAGTTCGCTGTTCTTGTCCTTCGGCAACCGTGCCATTTTCAGCAGTATCTTCCATGTCGGTGCGTGGAGCGCCCCCGGTATGTGGCTGTTGTTGAATTCAAAACCGGTGCGTACATCGACGATGCAGGGCGGATTGTTTGCTTTCATGCGTTGAACTAATTCGGTCGCTTTCATGATGACTCCTCGGGAAGCACACGTTTGCTTCATCGGGCTGTTATGTCCAAGTATATTTTATATCCAAGAAGTGCAAACGGCAAGGCGTGCCACACGAGATCAAAGATGTCGAGCGGGCGTTTCAGGGTGCCGTCCAGCAGCATCCGCACCTTTTCCACGATGTGCGGCTGCGGGAAAAAAGGGGCAAATCCGAGCAGCAGCACCAGCGGAATCAGAAATTTGTATTCCAGCAGCTCTTTCATGGAAACTCTCTATCGGTTGAGTGAATGCGACCGTGAACATTTAATATCTAAGTATATGAATGTCAATATAAATATGAGGGCGTGTTAGATGGTTTACGGAATTGCCTCGACGATCTCACGGTGAGGTAAACGGCTGGATAAGGAGGCGGAGCAGGGTCAGTTTGTGCGGGTCGCGGTACTCCTTGAGGCCGATCGTCATATCCAGATGGCCTTTTTCGGGCTGGGGACGATAGGTGCCGCAGAGGCGGTCCCACCAGGGGAGATTGAAGCCGAAGTTGCTGTTGGTCTCGCGCACGATGTCCGAATGATGGACACGGTGCATGTCCGGAGTGACTATGAACAGCCGCAGCAGGCGGTCTAACGCGGCAGGGAGCTTGATGTTGCCGTGGCTGAACATCGCGCACGCATTCAAGATGACCTCGAAGGCGAGCACTCCCGCTGCCGGCGCGCCCAGGACGACGACCGCCGCCATCTTGATCAGCATCGAGAGGATGATTTCCAGGGGGTGAAAGCGGTTGCCGCTGGTCACGTCGAGATCGAGGTCCGTGTGGTGCATCCGGTGCAGGCGCCAGAGGAGCGGGACATGGTGGAACAGGAGGTGCTGGAGATAGATGATGAAATCGAGGGCAATGAAGCTCAGCAGAATCCTGAGCCGGAGGGAGAGCTGCAGCACGTTGAACAAGCCCCACCCCCGTGCTTCGGCGACCCCTGCCAGGGCGACGGGGAGGATCGGGAGCAGGAATCTGACCGCAACGGTATCGATCACGACCAGGGTGAGATTGGTGAACCAGCGCCTCCTCTTGCTGTCCAGCAGGGGGCGGCGGGGGGCGATGATCTCCCAGAGGGCAACCAGCAGCAGGACGGCCGCAAAAACCGAGAGGCGTATGGTCTGCTCAATCTGCATACAGAGACCTCTATTCGCTCCGGTCGCTCAGGTTCTCAAAACGGGTATGCTCGCCGAAAAAGGCCAGGCTGACGGTGCCGATCGCACCGTTACGCTGTTTGCCGATGATCAGCTCGGCGTTGCGGTCATGCCCTTGGGTGCAGGAGCCGTCGCGTTTGCGGCACTGCTCGCAGTAGACCGCCTCGCGGTAGACGAACATGATCACGTCGGCATCCTGCTCGATGGCGCCGGATTCGCGCAGGTCGCTCATCATCGGGCGCTTGTCGGCGCGTTTTTCCAGCTCCCGGTTGAGCTGGGAGAGAGCCACGACCGGTACACCCAGCTCCTTGGCCAGCGCCTTCAGTGACTGGGAGATCTCAGAAATCTCCTGCTGCCGCGATTCTATGCGGGTGCCCGCTTTCATCAACTGCAGATAGTCGACGATGATCAGCCCGATATCATGTTCGCTCTTCAGGCGGCGCGCCTTGGAGCGCAGCTCCAGAACGCTGATGGCCGGAGTGTCGTCGATAAAAATCCTGGCATCATGGAGGATTCCGGCCGCCCTGGTCAGGCGCGGCCAGTCGCTGTCATGGAAGTGGCCGGTGCGCATCCGCCCGAAGTCGACGCGGGCGATGGAGGCGAGGAAACGCATGACAAGGTCTTCCTTGCCCATCTCCAGCGAGAAGATGACCGATGGGGTCTTTTTCTTGCTCTCGGCGCTCGCATGCTGGGCGATGTTGAGCGCCAGGGTCGTTTTGCCCATCGAGGGGCGGGCGGCGATGATGATCAGGTTGCCCGGCTGGAATCCAGCGGTCATCTGGTCGAGGTCGGCGTAGCCGGTCGGCACACCGGTGATATGTTCCTTGCGATCGTTCAACGACTTGAGGATCTTGAAGGCTTCCTTGATCAGCGGCTGGATCGGCACGTACTGCGGCCGCAGCTTGTTCTCCCCGATTTCGTACAGATCCTTCTGGGCCTTGTCCAGCAGTTCATTGACATCCGACTGATCCTCATAACTGCGCGTGACAATCCCGGTGGCGATCGTGATCAGCTTGCGATTGACCGACTTCTCTTTGACGATCTTGCAGTAGTAGGTGATGTTGGCCGCAGTCGGAACGTAATCGACCAGTATGAGCAGGTAGGCGGCGCCGCCGATCTCGTCCAGCTCGCCCTTTTTTTTCAGGGTTTCGGTCAGCGTCACCAGGTCGCACGGTTCGCGCCTGTCGGACAGCTGCATCATCGCCAGGAAGATCTTGCGATGCACCTCGCGGTAGAAATCTTCCGGAACGATGCTTTCAAGCACCCGGTTGATGGCGTCGTTATCGATCAGGATGCCGCCCAGGATCGACATCTCGGCATCGAGATTCTGGGGAGGGAGTTTCAGGTCAGTCATACTAATATTTCCTTGGTATTCAAGTTCTAGTTATTCAGTCAAAAGCGACTCACACGGAGGCACGAAGGCACGGAGACACCAAGATTAAAAGCTTAAAGTCTTTGGGGTAAAGCCAGCAAGACTTTAGTTATTGCCTTTCTTCGTGCCTCTGTGCCTCCGTGTGAAAATGGTTTTGATTATGCTTTCATGACCTGTGTCTCAACCTTTTCGCGGCGCAGCAGATCTCCGGCTTCGACCGCAAACGGCACCGTCAGGACAATCTGCTGGTTGGGATTGGCTACCTCCGCCTCAACCTCGGCTCCGTGCTCTGAAAGAACCGAAAAATGCTGCAGCGTCAGGCTGTCGCTCCTCATCTTCGGTCCGATGAATTCGATCACGTCCCCCGCCTTGATCCGGTTGCGCACACCGATCAGAAGAGTTCCGTCGCCCCGCACCTCATCGACGATACCGACGAAATCATGACTGCGGATGTAGGCCGACTCGTACTCCTGCCCGACGTTGCGCGGCTGGCCGAACAAGAAGCCGGAAGTAAAGCCGCGATGGCTCAGCTTGGCCAGTTCGTCCAGCCATTCGGGGCGGCAGCGCCACCCCGCCGGATCGGCCAGGTATTCGTCAAGAGCCTGGCGATAGACTCGCAGCACCGAAGCGACATAGTTGATCCCTTTCATGCGCCCCTCGATCTTGAGTGCATGCACGCCGCTGGCGACAAGATCCGGAATATGCTCCAGCAGGCAGAGGTCGCGGGAGTTGAAGATGAAGGTGCCCTGTTCATCCTCCTCGACCGGAAAATACTCTCCCGGCCGTGATTCTTCCACGAGGTGGTAGCTCCAGCGGCAGGGGTGGGTACACTCGCCCTGATTGGCGTCACGTCCGGTCAGCATGCTGGAAATCAGGCAGCGCCCGGAATAGGAGATGCAGAGCGCACCATGCACGAAGGCCTCGAATTCCATTCCCGGAACCGCAGTCACCGTTTCGCGGATGTTGTCGAGGCTCATTTCGCGGGCCAGGTTGATCCGCCGTACACCCTGCTGCTGCCAGAAGCGGGCAGAGCGCCAGTTGATCGTGTTGGCCTGGGTCGAAAGATGCAGTTCGCGCTCCGGAGACACTTGCCGCACCGCTTCTATCACTCCCGGATCCGCGACTATATAGGCATCGAACGGAAGCGGAGCTATCTGCATAAGGAACTTCTCCAGCTCCGGAAGCGACTCGTTGCGCGGGTAGCTGTTGATGGTCAGATAGGCTTTAACATCCCTGGAGTGGCAGAAATCGAGGGCAGATTCCATTTCACTAACGGAAAAGTTGTCGGCCTTGTTGCGGAGTCCGAAGGCCTGTCCGCCGAGGTACACGGCATCGGCGCCGTAATGTACCGCGATCTTCAGTTTTTCCATGTTACCGGCCGGCGCCAGCAGTTCAGGTCTCTGCATGGGGAGTTCCAATATATTTATATGTGTCGGCATTTTGTGTGTCAGCGGGGATTGGATGCTAGCATAATCGGTCTGCCAATAAAACTGAAAAGGCACCTTTCGCTTGACAAAGGCCACTATAACGCTTTAATTATGAAAAACATGCGTTAAATGGGGGTATTATGCCGTCAGGCAGCCGATTGGCACCATATATATTCTTGTGTATTTTCCTGTCAGGGTGCGCCGCCAATGACCTGATGGTCAAACGTCAGGCCGAGTCCGACGCAAAGATCGAGTTTCTGATTCAGTCGTCAAAGAAAACCGAGCAGCAGTTGAACGAGCTTGCCGGCCTGCAGGAGGCGCAGGATGAACGGCTTAAGTCGGTAGCCGGTGAAATAAAGCTGCTGAAAGACGACAATCGTGATCTCAGGGTCTCCCGCGACGAACTTGCGGTCAGAGTCGCGAACCTTGCTCGGCAGGCGCAAACCCCGAAAGTAGCGGTTGTCAATCAGCCGTTGCCCTCAAAAACGGCCAGGGAGAACGGCCCCCCCGCGGAATATCTCAAAGCGTTCGGTCTTTACAGCGCCAACAATTTTCCGGCGGCAATCGAATCGTTTGAATCCTTTCTCAGCAGCAGTCCCCAGAGCGACTACGCTGCCAATGCCGCCTACTGGATAGGCGAGTGTCACTATACGCTCTCGGATCTTCCCAAGGCAAAGGAAGCTTTTCTGAGGGTCGTGGAGAACTACCCGAATAGCCCCAAGACTCCGGATGCCCTCCTGAAACTCGGTTATACGCTGTCGGCCCTGAAAGAAGAGGAAAAGGCGGCGGACATATTCAGGAAAATTATTACTTCGTATCCCGGCAACCCTGCTGCAATAAAGGCCCGCGAACGCCTGAACGCACATTGAACCGGACTGTCCTACATCAAAGACAAATGAGGTGCCATCCATGAAAATAAGATTGCTGCTACTGCTGGTTCTATTGGTCACGCCGACTATTGTGCTTGCCGCCGGACAGGACGAGCCTTCCATCTATGTCATCAAACAGGGTGACACGCTTTGGGGACTCTCCGAGCGTTTTATAAAAGATCCGAATTACTGGCCGAACATGTGGTCCAAAAACGGCCAGGTAACCAATCCTCATTTTGTTTATCCGGGTCAAAAACTGCGGATATTTCCCGACCGGCTGGAATTTGTTCCGAAAGAGCAGCCGGCGGTGGCCGCCGTACCGAAGAGTACCTCTGCCGTAGCGGTTGCCGAAAAGCCGGTGGCGGTGACAAATTTTCCATATTTCGCAAGGATGCGCCGGTTTCCCACCCGCTGAATAATGAGGAGATGGGAAACAAGATGATTCCGCTTGGGACTCTTCAATTGACCGATATGGAGCGAAAATCATCACGGGCAATTATTACAAAGTCATACAAGGAAATCAGTCCCGGAACTTATCTGCTCCCGTATAAAGAGAGCCGTCGGCGGGAAATATCACTCAAGAATGCCAAGTCCGATCTCAAAGGGTACATCATCGAAAGTTACAGTGGAGTCAGTGTAATTGCCGCCGGAGATGTTGTCTATATTGACCTTGGCTCCAGCCAGGGAGCCGAGGCCGGCAACATGCTCTATATCGTCAGGGATGTGACGATCGACCAGCGGTATGTAGAAGGGCGAATCGATAAACTGCCCCAGGAACTGCTGGGGGCGCTGGTTGTTCTTGAAACCGGTAAAAAAACGGCCACCGCACTGGTCGTCAAGAGTATCGACACCATCTATAAAGGCGACCGGATCGTCAGTCAAACGAAGTAACAGTACAATTGTTTTTAACGTAAAAGACCGGCTCGATGCCGGTCTTTTTTCGTCGTGCCCGATTAGCAGGTTATCAATGTGTATTGCAGAACAAACCTCGTTAACGGACTTGTCCCGTGTTTCGGTGCCAGGGGTCGAAATGGAAAATTTCTACTGGATAGGTCTCAAGGCGGTTCCCGGAATCGGTAATGTCGCCTTCCGGCGTCTTCTGGAACGCTTTGATACACCTGAAACCGTCTTTAAGGCGTCCCCCGCGTCTCTTGCCGGTATCAGGGGCATGACTCCAGCGATCATAGAGGGGGTCAAGAGCGGCGAATGGCGCCGCTTTGCTGAGGAGGAGTGCCGGAGGCTCGAGGCAAGCGCCGCGCGCCTGGTGACTTATATTTCGAGCGACTATCCCAAATCCCTGTTTGAAATTCCCGATCCACCTCCGTTTCTGTATGTAAAAGGGGAGCTGCGCTCCTGTGAACTTTCAATAGCCATCGTCGGCTCGCGCCGGGCGACATCCTACGGATTGATGACCACCGGAAAGCTGGCCGAGGGGCTTGCCGGCCACGGGGTCTGTGTCGTGTCCGGGATGGCGCGTGGAGTGGATACAGCGGCCCACAAGGGGGCTCTGCAGGCGGGGGGAAGAAGCATCGGCGTGCTGGGGTGCGGTGTTGACAACGTATATCCCCCTGAAAACCGTGCGCTCTTTGAGCAGATGGCGGTCAACGGGTGTCTGGTGTCGGAATTTCCGCTTGGAACCCTGCCGCTCGCAGAAAATTTTCCGCGGCGCAACCGGATCATCAGCGGACTCTCCCGCGGCGTGCTGGTAGTTGAGGCGGCTGAAAAAAGCGGCTCGCTGATCACCGCCCAGTATGCGCTGGAGCAGGGGCGCGACGTTTTTGCCGTGCCGGGAAACATTTCATTCGCTACCAGTCGCGGCTGCAACCGCCTGATCAAGCAGGGAGCCAAGCTGGTTGATTGTGTTGAAGATATTCTTGAGGAGCTCCCGGGGGGTGCCCTCGCATCTGCCGGTACCCCACTGTTTCAGCCGCCTCCCCGCACCTTTGCGCTGACACCGAAAGAGGCGGCCATTTACGAGCTGTTGGTCCGCTCGCCGCTGCACATCGATGACATCATCTCCCAAACTGAATTGACAGCGGGGGAGGTTTCCTCTATGTTACTGCACCTTGAACTCAAGGGGGCGGTTACATCGCTGCCCGGAACACACTACGCCGTCACCTGATAAGGACTACACTACCTATGTCACACAACCTCGTCATCGTTGAATCCCCCGCTAAAGGGAAAACCATAGAAAAATTCCTCGGACCCGACTTTAAAGTCCTGGCCTCGTTCGGTCATGTACGTGCCCTCCCGAGTAAACAGGGGTCGGTAGATATCGAGAAGGGGTTCGAACCGAAGTACCACGTGCTGCCGGAAAGCAAAAAGCATCTTGACGCGATCAAGGCAGCGCTCAAGGGTGCGGACAGGTTGCTCCTGGCGACTGACCCCGACCGTGAAGGGGAGGCAATTTCCTGGCATCTGCTCGCGGCACTCGGACTGGATAAAAAGAACCCCGGCATCAAAATCCAGCGGGTCGAGTTTCACGAGATCACCAAAGAGGCCATTCTGCATGCCGTCCAGAATCCCCGCGACATCGCGCTCGATCTGGTGAACGCCCAGCAGGCCCGCTCCATACTGGATTATCTGGTCGGCTTCACCCTCTCGCCGTTTCTCTGGAAAAAAATCCGCTATGGTCTCTCCGCCGGCCGTGTCCAGTCGGTAGCGCTCCGTCTGGTCTGTGAACGCGAGAAGGAAATCCTGGCCTTCAACGAACAGGAATACTGGACCATCGCGGCCCGTCTGGGAGTAGCGGCCGGTCAGGAATTCAAGGCAGGTCTGGTCGATGTGGGTGGCAAGAAACTAGGCAAGTTCGATATCCCCGGTGAGGACGTTGCGACCGCTCTGAAAGCGGCGCTGCAGTCGGGCAGCTACCAGGTTGCCAAAATCACCAAAACCGAGAAAAAACGCAATCCATCGCCCCCTTTTACAACCTCGACCCTTCAGCAGGAAGCCTCGCGCAAACTCGGATTTTCAGCCAGGAAAACCATGTCAACCGCGCAGAAACTCTATGAAGGGATTGACATCGGAGCAGAAGGCTCTGTCGGCCTGATTACCTACATGCGTACCGACAGCGTCAACCTTTCGACCCTCGCCTTGAAAGATGCCCACGACGTTATCTCGGCCGCGTACGGCAAGGAATATGCCTTACCCAAGCCGCGGCTATTCAAAACCAAATCCAAAAACGCCCAGGAGGCCCATGAGGCCGTCCGGCCGACCTATATCGCCAAGACCCCCATCGAATTGAAAAAATATCTGACCCCTGACCTGTACAAGCTGTACGAGCTGATCTGGAAACGGACCGTAGCCTGCCAGATGGCCGAAGCGCTGCTGGATCAGACATCGGTGGATATCACCGCCGAACTCGCTATTGCTCTCGACGCCGGCCCGTTCGCCGGGTCAGGCAGGGCAGGACTCCGCGCCGCGGGCACGGTTATCCGTTTTCCCGGTTTCATGAAGCTTTACATCGAGGGACTCGATGATCAGGATGAGGAAAAGGAAGGGCTGCTGCCGGCCATGAGCGAGGGTGCCGCGCTGAAACTTCATGAAGTTCTCCCCGAACAGCACTTCACCCAGCCGCCGCCCCGCTACACCGAGGCGACCCTGGTTAAGACGCTGGAGGAGTACGGCATCGGCCGCCCATCGACGTTTGCCTCGATCATGAATACGCTGGTTGAGAGAAAATACGCCCGTCTCGACAAGAAGCGCTTCTTCCCGGAAGATGTCGGGATGGTGGTCAGCGACCTGCTGACGGCTCATTTCCAGAAGTATGTCGACTATAATTTTACCGCCGGACTGGAAGAGGAGCTGGATCAGGTCTCGCGCGGCGAAAAGGAGTGGCAGCCGCTGCTAAAGGAATTCTGGGAGCCGTTTATTGCCCTGCTGAAACAGAAAGAGGGTGAAGTCAACAAGTCCGACCTGACGACGGAGGCGACCGATGAGCTCTGCCCTGAGTGCGGCAAACCGCTGGTCGTGAAACTCGGCAAGCGCGGCAAATTCATCGCCTGCTCCGGTTTTCAGGAAGGATGCAAGTATACCCGCAACGTCGATCAGGATGGCGAGATTGTCGAGCCGGTCATTTCCGATGAGAAATGCGACAAGTGCGGTCAGCCGATGCTGATCAAGGATGGCCGCTTCGGCAAGTATCTGGCCTGCTCCGGTTACCCGGCCTGTAAAAACATCCAGCCGCTGGTCAAGCCGAAAAGCACCGGCGTGGTCTGTCCGGAGTGCAAGGAAGGGGAGCTGACGGAGAAGAAGTCCCGTTTCGGCAAGCTGTTCTACTCCTGCAACCGTTACCCGCAGTGCAAGTTCGCCCTGTGGGACCTGCCGGTGGAGAGCCCCTGTCCGAAATGCGGTTTCCCGCTGCTGGTAAAGAAGATTTACAAGCGGAAGGGTGAGTTTCTGAAATGTCCCAAAGAGGGATGTGACTACGTCAGCGAGTGACGCTAACAAGGTATTTAGGGATTAACATAAGCTGTTTTCCTTTGACAGAGTGATTAAAAATCTGTACTTAAATGATTCTCTATGTACAAGTGTGTTCAAAGGAATTCTCAGTAAAAAGGTCACACAGCATGAATAATCAAGCACTTAATCATAACGATGCTGAAGGATTCATCAGCTTTCCACCAACGGAAACAGTTCGTATTGATGATGCCACCATGAAGCGTTTATTAGCAGAAGGAATGGAGATTCGCCGTTCAATCGAAAAGAGTGCTGCCAGCATGTTTGTGGCATCAGGCTCTTCTACAAGAATGAGATGACTTTTCCTGATTAATCATTGCCACAAACCCTAACAGATAAAATTTTGTTAGGGTTTGTTTTGTGTGCAAAAGGTGAAAAATGGCCAAAGAATTCCATGAATTACGAGATCCAATCCATGTGTTTATCCGTATGGACTCGGATGAGCGAAATGTCCTTAATTCAAGGCCGTTTCAACGTCTTCGGCATATTCATCAATTGGCGCTTACCAGCCTTGTTTACCCCGGCGCAACCCATAAACGATTTGAGCATTGCCTTGGCGTCATGGAGCTTGCTGATCGCGTCTACGGTGTCATAACGAGTCCGGGGAACTTACATAAGCAAGTACGGGATATTATCCCTGAAAATGATGATAAAAAACGCTACTGGCGCAAAGCATTACGCATGGCTGCATTGTGTCATGACCTTGGCCATTTGCCGTTTTCGCATGCGGCAGAAAAAGAGTTGCTTCCATCTGAATGGAATCATGAGCGGTTGACGGTGGATATTATCCGCTGTGAGGAAATGCGGAAAATATGGGATGCAATGACACCGCCTCTGAAGACAGAAGACATTGTCAAGCTTGCGGTAGGTGAAAAAGAACTTTCAAAGTTTGAACAAGTAAGCTATTCGCCTTGGGAATCGATTCTTGCTGAAATAATTACTGGCGATTCTTTTGGTGTGGACAGGATCGATTATCTCCTTCGTGATTCCTACCATGCGGGAGTTGCTTATGGTAAATTTGATCATTACCGACTCATTGACACCATGCGTATTTTACCTAAAAAAAGTGAGACAACAAAATCGACAGATATAGAGCCAAATGGCGACGTTTCGGATGACGAACAGGGAGCGTTACTGGGAATTGATGAAGGTGGTATCCATTCCGCCGAAGCCTTGCTTTTGGCCAGATATTTCATGTATACCCAACTTTACTTCCACCCTGTCCGGCGGATATATGATATACATCTGAAAGAATTTCTAAAGTCATGGCTACCTGAAGACGGCTTCCCCGTCACTGTTGAAAAACATCTGGAATATACCGATAATGAAGTAACAGCGGGTTTTCTTGCCGCATCCAGAGATGCATCAGCCGCTGGACACATCCCTGCACGACGACTTGTACAGCGCGAGCACTTACGCCTATTTTATCAGCGGCATCCTGATGATGTAAAACGTAATCCGGATGCCGCCAGAATTATTTATGAAGCGGCATGTAAAGAATTTGGTTCTGACCATGTGCAAATTGACGTGTACCGGCAAAAGTCGTCTGAATCCCCCCGCTTTCCGGTACTTAAAGGGGATGGGAGTATTGTCTGGTCAGATGAAGAATCGGAAATTCTCGGCAGTAAACTTCCGATTCTTGTTATTGAAAGCGTCTACGTATCACGTGAAAAACTGGCTGCTGCACAGAAGTGGTTGGCAAAGAAGAGAGGGGCTCTGTTGGACGTGAGCATGGAGGAGGATATATGAAAAGATTACAGAGAGCGGCGATTTTGGTGACACTGGCCGAGAAATTGAGAGCTCACGGGAGCTGGTGTGGTGAAACTCATATTCAGAAAGGGGCATATCTGCTGCAAGAGCTGCTAGGTGTTCCCCTTGAGCTGGAGTACTGCCTCTACAAGCATGGTCCTTATTCGTTTGATCTAAGCGATGAATTGACGTCGTTGCGGGCCGATAAAATCTTTGATCAGGAGAAACAGCCGTACCCGTATGGCCCCAAGCTCAAGCCGGGTGAAATGGCACAAAAGGCGAGAGAACTTTCTCCGAAAACTCTAGCCAAGTATGAGCAACACGTTACCTTTATTGCCGACAATCTGGGTGACAATGATGTCAAGGCTCTTGAGCGTTTGGCAACGGCACTCTATGTAACCAGAGAAGGAATAAGCGGTGATGACATCGATGTTCGCGCCGCTCGTCTACATGAGTTTAAACCGCATGTACCTCTTGATGAAGCGCGGCAGGCAGTAGAACGGCTCGACAGATTGCGGGAAGAATCTGAAATTCTACTTGCCGCCTAACTTTTCAAAGGTTGCAACCGGGGCGAAGATAATATTAAATGTCTTCGCCCTTTTTGCATCAAGCCCAAAACAAATACCGAGAATGACCTCATGTCCTCTTACGACCACCTATCCAAAGAACAACTGATTGCCCTGCTTCAGCGCCGTGAGCGCGAGGCTTCCTATGGTCTTGTCTGGGAGAGGGACGAGATCGAGCCGGATAAGCATATTAACGACGATTTCGTGGCGCTTGATCTGGATCGGACGCTTTCCAGCGGCGACGGGCCGTGGGAAAACCTGATCATCGAGGGCGACAATTACGACGCCCTACGTTACCTGCGTATGACCCACGCCGGCAAGGTCAAGTGCATCTACATTGATCCGCCGTACAACACCGGAAACCGGGATTTCGTCTATAACGACCGCTTTTTCGACAAGACCCATCGCTTCCGTCATTCGGTCTGGCTGGAGTTCATGTATCGCCGCCTGACCCTGGCCCGTGACCTGCTTCACCCGGACGGCGTCATCTTCGTCTCCATCGACGACAATGAGTTGTTCCCCCTGGGAATGCTGATGAACCGGGTGTTCGGGGAGAAGAACTTCGTAGCGAACTGCATCTGGCAAAAACGTTATTCACGGGAAAATCGGGAGACTATCGGTGATGCCCATGAGTATATGTTGGTCTATGCTGCCAATACTGAGCGATTTAAAGAGGTACGTAACAAATTGCCTTTGGATGAAAAACAGCTAAAGCTCTACAAGAACCCAAACAAGGACCCTATTGGTCTTTGGCAAAGTGTCTCTCTGACCGCTCAAGGATTTCGACCGAACCAGATGTACGAAATTGTTGCCCCAAATGGTAATCGGCATCGCCCGCCAGAAGGGACCTGTTGGAAGGTTGTAGAAGCTGAATATCAAAGACTTTTTGCTCAAGGCCGAATCTACTTCGGCAAGGATGGTAATGGTGTTCCAAGAAGAGTCCATTACTTGAAAGATGCTGGTGGCATTGTTCCCTGGACATGGTGGCCCCATGAAGAGGTTGGGCATACCGACGAGGCGCGCAAGGAAATTCAGGATATTCTCGAAACGCAGACCGCCTTTACCACTCCCAAACCTGTCCGCCTGATCGAACGCATCCTGCGCATCGCCACCAAGCCGGGCGATCTGGTGCTGGACTTCTTCGCCGGTTCCGGCACCACGGCCCAGGCGGTGTTGAACCTGAATACCGAGGATAACGGTACGCGGCGTTTTATCCTGGTTTCCAACAGTGAGGTTACGGAAGACGAGCCGGACAAGAACCTCTGCCGTGACGTCTGCGCCGAGCGGGTTCGACGGATCATGCGTGGATATCGCAACAGGAAAGGCGCCGATGTTCCCGGCCTTGGCTCCGGCTTTGCCTACATGACCACCCGCCTGCACCCCCGCCACCGATTGGATGTGCGACTCGACCATGGCCAGGTCTGGCGTGCCTTGCAGATGCTGCATGATCATCCGGTTGAGGACGGTGCAACTATTCCGCTCTCATGGAGCTGTCACAACAGCCACAACCTGGCCTATCTGACCAACCTGCGAGATGAGAGCGTGACGCGGCTGAAGCAGCGGCTTGACGGGTGCGAAGGGGAAATGGTGGTCTACTCTTGGGCTGCGGACCGACTGGAGGCTCTGCTGCCCGGAGTCACGGTGCGTCCCATTCCGCAGACTTTGGCCGACCGCTTCGGCAGGCGGAAAAACTCTTCACGGAAGAACGGAGCATAGACGATGGCGGTTTTGGAACTATTACGCTTTCAACAAGAAGCTCACGACGCCCTTGCGGAGCGCTTTCGGGAGGTGCGGGCACAGTATGACCGGCTCGGCAACAATCCCGCAGATCAGGATGTTATCCGCAAGCGCTCCGGCGCGATCCTGCTCCAAGCACCCACCGGTTCGGGCAAGACTCTGCTGGCCTGTCGCCTGCTGGCCACTCTTTCTGATGAAGAGCGGATTGTCTGGTTCTGGTTTGCCCCGTTCTCTGGCGTCATCGACCAGACAAAGGCCACCATCCAGGCCCAATCTCCAACACTCCCCCTATTGGACCTGACTATTGACCGCCGTCTTGACGGACTGCGCCCCGGCGGGACATTCGTTACTACCTGGCAGAGCGTGGCAACCGGCAATAAAGAGGGGCGCAAGGCCCGTGTGTCGGGTGATGCCGGGCTGGCACTGGATGACCTGATCATTGCCGCGCGGGAAGATGGTTTCCGCATCGGCTGTGTGGTGGACGAGGCGCACCACGGCTTTAAGAAGGCGGCCGAGGCGAAGCGGTTCTTCACCGAAGTGCTACAGCCTGACTACACCCTGATGATGACCGCAACCCCCAAGGATGCTGACGCCAAGGCGTTTGCCCGTGAGACTGGGTACCAGGTGGGTGACGAGGACGAGTGGGCTTCCGTGTCGCGCCATGACGGCGTCAAGTGCGGTTTGCTGAAACGTGGCGTCAAGATGGCCCGCTTTATCGTTCGCAATCAGGACGATGCCAAACTGGTGGATTTCGAGCGTACCGCCATGCGTGAATGCAGCACAATGCATCGCAGGATCAAGACGACGCTCGGCGAAAACGGCATCTCCCTGACCCCCCTGATGCTGGTACAAGTTCCCAACGGCGGCAAGCACATCGACATGGCGCGGGAGTATATGACCGGCACCCTGGGGTTCCCGGAAAGCGCCGTGCGGGTACATACCGCCAGCGAGCCGGACAGCGATCTGATGTCGCTGGCAAATGACCCGACAGTTGAGGTGCTAATCTTCAAGATGGCGGTAGCGCTTGGCTTCGATGCGCCGCGTGCCTGGACCCTGGCCGCTCTGCGCGGTTCGCGGGATGCTTCCTTCGGTGTGCAGGTCGTCGGGCGTCTGATGCGGCGACACCGTCTGCTGCACGGTAAAGATGGACTTCCGAAAGAGCTGGACTATGGTTACGTCTTTCTCGCCAACGACGAGGCCCAGGAAGGGTTGATGGAGGCGGGCGAGTTGATCAACCAGATGCCGACCCAGGTCAACGAGTTGGGGAGTCAGACCGTGGTGACGATCATCGCCGGAACGCCGGAAGTACAGGTGGCCCGTTGCGGCGAACCGCTCAGCCTTTTCCGTCCCGATACACCAGAAACAATGCGACCGGAAGTGTCTCTGGAAGAAACAGGGGATTTCCGGTTGACAGCTCCGACAAGTGGTTCCCAGGAGTCGTTTCTTGATCAAGTGAACTGGGCTCCGGTAGCCCGGAACTTTGCCGGTGATACGACACCAACCGCCACATTCGCCGCATCGGCCCTGACTCTGGCATTGGCCGCCGACGTCCGACGGGACTATCGCTATCAACTCCGCGCCGATGCGCCGAAGAGTCTGGTAACGGAAAAAATGCCTCCAGTGCCGGACGATTTCGAGGAGCAGGTTGCGGCCCAGATCGACTTTACCGCTGTGCTCGCTGACCGGGACCGGGTGCGGACCAAGGTCGTGCAGCGCACCATGGATCTTTTTGAACAGAGCGAGATTGTTGATGAGGAAAAATGGGCGTCCCTCTCACCGGAAGCCATAGCTGAAAAGGCTCTGCAGCTTGTCTTTCAGTTCGATGTAGATCACTACAGTTTTCCCCGTCTGCTTGAGGAGCGATTCAGGAACGCCCTGACCAACCAGGGAATCGAGCTGCCTGAGGATGATGAGGTTCTACTTCAACAGCTTGACCTGGTTTTGATACGCAATAACCGTCTGATTGCCGAAGCGGTGAAACGATGTCGTGCGGCACAGCTTTTCACGGAAGAAGTTTTGCTCGCTCAGGAAGCCACGTCTGAACTTCGGCTTGAACCGTCAAAGAGCAATATCTATGGCGTCTTCCCGCTTGATCTCAACTCGGATGAACGGCGCTTTGCCGAATTGCTGGACATCGACGATAATGTCCTCTGGTGGCACCGAAATCTCCCGCAGCAACCTGATTCGGTAGGTCTTTACGGCTGGTCGCTGGGAAAAGGATTTTTTCCGGACTTTGTTATCGGTATCAGGGACCGAAATATGGGAAACGGCGTTGCTCTGGTAGAAATGAAAGGCCCACATCTTCAACACTACGAAAGAGCCAAGGCATCGGCACGTCACAAGGAATATGGCCTGGCCGTTATGGTCGGTTATGATAAAGAAAAGAAGGACTTCATCATGTTCCGAGAGGAAGCTGATCAATTGTTCGAGAATGGACGTTTTGAAACATCGCGAATGCGATGGGACGGGTAAATGGAGATCTTGCATAGAGAGCGGGAAAAGCACTCTGACAAGCAAACCCGATCCCCATCGGGTATGCGGATGACCACAGGATACCCTATATTTTGTGGTTTTTTCTTGTAGCTATACAACATCTACAATGTAACATTTTATTGTTGTTAACATAATGTATTTGTGCGAATAATGTTACATAAATAATACATGCACACAAGCACTTTGCTTATGTCATCGATAGAGAGAAGGGAGGTATCCCATGATTTTGCGCGAGGTTAGAGAGCTTGCCGGAGTGGGACAGGAGTCCTTGGGTGAACAGGTTGGTGTTACGCGCCAGACCATCGCCGCCTGGGAACGCGGCGACCGTGAACCTTCAATGCAGCAGGTCATTAAACTGTGCCGGATTCTGAATGTGCCTATTGATGTTATGCTCGGGACCGACAACGAAGCCGAGCCGGTGCTGCTGTTCCGGGCGGATGCTGCGGAGACCCTGTCACCAGGTCTTAATAAAGTATTGACCCGCAAGGCGTGCGATTACGCTGACATAGAAAAACTGGCCGGTGCCCTTCCGAATCTGCCGGTATCCCGCCCGCTGACTACGTTTGATGCCCATATGGTCGAACAAGTGGCGCACGAGGTGCGGGACTGGCTGGGGGTTGAGGATGCCCCCTTGGGCGACGTGCTGTCGCTGCTGGAAGGCAAGGGGCTGAAGGTTTTTTTGCAAAAGCTGCCCAACTCCGTTTCCGGGTTTTCGGCCTACACGGATGAGGTCGGCGGGGCAATCTTCGTCAATGCGGATCATCGCACCGAGCGGCAATATTTCACCGCGCTCCATGAGCTTTCCCATCTGATCTTTCATCGCAGAGAGTATCAGGCGCCTGCGGCAACATCTGCAAAAGTGGGCAGGTCGGACCCTCGGGAACAGGCGGCCAACTTTCTGGCCGGTGCGGTACTCTTGCCGCGCAATATGATCGAAGCCGAGCTGCATCCCTACCGCAACCGCTGGCTGCCGTTTTCCCTGTTGGGGGACATCAAACGGCGTTACTCCGTAAGCATGAGAACTGTTCTGGTCCGCGCCGGACAACTCGGTATTATTTCTTCACGCCAGTCGCTCCAGCAGATCGCCAAGATCAATGAGAAATACGGCAAGGAAGACGAGCCGATAACCCTTACACCTCCCGATTCACTTCGCCGCCTTGACCGGTTGGTGTACCAGGCTTTGATCGAGGAAAAAATCACCACATCCAAGGCCGCCGAAGTACTTGGAGAACCCGTTCATAAAGTCCGGGACGAACTCAACAAATGGCTTTCGGAGGAACTGTCTTGATTCTCCTCGCCGACACCAGTATCCTGATCGACCTTGAGTACGTTGGAGGGATCGCGGTGTTGCCGCGAATTGCCCCGTGCGAAATATTGGATGTGGTGCTGGACGAATGCGAGCATGCGAGTCAGCCGGACCTTGTGCGGAACATAAAACAATCGGGAATTACCGTGGTAGACACCACGTTCGATCTGGCCAACAAAGCAACGGCTATGCGCCGGGGCGGGGTCAGCACCATTGACATGATGACGCTATGCCATGCAAGGGAATTCGGGCATACCGTCCTTGCCGGTGATCGCCCGTTGCGTGAAAGGTGCGCTGAAGAGGGTGTTGAATTCCGGGGTAGTATCTGGATCGTGGAAGAAGCCCATCGCCAGCGGCTGATTGAGGCAGCAGAACTAATGCGTTGGCTGACCGTCTGGCCTGCCGTTGGCAGAAGACTCCCGGCTGAAGAGCTTGAACGATTGCGGCAGTTACTCTCGGGAGAATGACAGCCCGGTATATTCGATAATTAATAATTCAGTTGGTGTACGACAAATCAAGGAGAGCCTTTTGCCAAACAGCATGGACCCACAAAAACAAATTACCATCATCGGCGGCGGCCTGGCGGGGTGCGAGGCGGCGTGGCAGGCTGCGCAGCGCGGCATCTCCGTCGTTCTCCACGAAATGAAGCCGCAGCGCTTCTCCCCCGCCCACCAGCTCCCCGGACTGGCGGAGCTGGTCTGCTCCAATTCCCTGCGCGGCATCTCACTCGACAACGCCGTGGGACTGCTCAAGGAGGAGCTGCGCCGCTGCGGTTCCCTGGCGATGGCGGCGGCCGAGGCTACCTCCGTTCCGGCCGGAGGTGCTCTGGCGGTTGATCGCCGGCTCTTCTCCGATTATGTTACCGAAAAAATAGAAGCTCATCCGCTGATCCGGATTGAACGTGGCGAGCTCACTTCCATTCCGGCCGAAGGGATCGTGATCATCGCCTCCGGCCCGCTCACCAGCGACTCCCTGGCTCTGTCCCTGGCGGAGCTGACCGGTGACCGGCTCTACTTCTATGACGCCATCGCCCCGATCGTTGCCGCCGATTCCCTCGATATGGCCAAGGTATTTGCCGCCTCGCGCTATGGCAAAGGAGATGGTGACGACTACCTCAACTGTCCGCTCGATGAGGATGAATACCTCCGTTTCGTGGATGAACTGAATCGCGGAGAGAAGGTCCCGGCGCGTGACTTCGAGAAGGTTGTCCACTTCGAGGGGTGTATGCCGGTCGAGGAGCTCGCTTCGCGCGGCGTCGAGACGCTTCGGTTCGGGGCGATGAAGCCGGTAGGCTTGATCGATCCGAATACCGGCCGGGAGGCTCATGCCGTCATCCAGCTGCGCGCCGAAAACCGTGAAAAAACCATGTATAACCTGGTCGGGTTTCAGACCAAGCTGACCTATGGGGAGCAGCGCCGCATCTTCCGGCTGATTCCGGGTCTTGAGAATGTGGAGTTTGTCCGCCTCGGCTCGATGCACCGCAATACTTTTATCAATTCCCCGGCCCTGCTGGAGGCGACGCAGCAGCTGGGGAGCGATCCGCGTATTTTCTTTGCCGGACAGATTACCGGGGTTGAAGGGTATGTGGAATCGGCCGCAAGCGGATTTCTGGCCGGTATCTCTGCCACCCGTTTTGTTAAAGGGGAGCCGATTCCTGTGCCGCCACCGGAAACCGCCCTTGGTGCCCTGATGCATCACATCACCAATGCCGACGTCAAACATTTCCAGCCGATGAATGTGAACTACGGACTTTTCCCGGAGTTGCCGGGAAGGGTCAAGAAGAAGGAGCGCCGCCAGATGCTGGCGGAACGGGCTTTGACTTTTCTGGAAGAGTGGAAGGGGAGATTTCAAGACTGATAAAGTCCGGAATGGTTGTATTGTTCAGTAAAATTCTTTATAATAATAAGTACTTTGAATTTCTCTTTGTCTCTGTGGTGAAAGGTTTAATGTATGGAACAACAAAATATGGACCCTCTCAAGCGGGTTGAAGATCAGCTGAAGAAGTGTGTCAAGTGCGGCGCCTGTCGTACCAACTGCCCGGCTTTTGCCGCATTTCAGCGGGAGCCTGCGGTGGCGCGAGGCAAGGTGGCGCTGGCCCAGCATGTTCTGGACGATGATATCGCTCTGGACGATCAGACCTATCAGGCCATGTCCAGATGCCTCCTCTGCGGCAGCTGTGTGGAGAAATGTCCCAACGATGTGCCGACCGATGAGATCGTTATCGCCGCCCGCGAGTCGCTGGCACAGAAACGTGGACTGACTACGTTTCATGCCGCCGTCGGCCAGGTGATCAAGAACAGAACCCGCATGAAGATGGGAGCAAAGATGGCCTCTTTTCTGGGGCCGCTCTTCTTCAAGAAGGTCCCCGAAACGTCCGGGCTGCGTCTTCGTTTCCCCGCGCCGTTCGTCGGCAACAAACGCTATATCCCGGAAATTGCCAATAACAGTTTTATCGAGCAGCACCCTGAAGTAATTCCGGGGGAACCGGGAAAGCCTCGCATCGCCTTTTTTGTCGGCTGCATGACCAATTTTGTCTATACCGAAGTAGGTGAAGCCGCCCTGGCTCTGTTTCGCCATCTCGGCTGTACGATCATCATCCCCAAAGGGCAGCAGTGCTGCGGACTGCCGGGTATGTCCGGGGGGGATCTCTCCACGGTGCGCGAGCTGGCCGAAAAAAATCTGGCCGAATTCGAAAAATACGAAGTGGATTATGTCATGAGTGCGTGCGCCACCTGCGGCGGCGCCCTGCATCGCCTGTATCCGCTTGTGGTGGGAAAGCGCAACCCGGAGCTGCGGACCCGGCTGGAAGCACTGGCGAAAAAAACCGTCGATGCGTCACAGTTGCTGCGACAGCTGGGACTCGACCCCGCTGAAACCGGAGGTGGAGAAGAGCTTCGCATCACCTACCACGACCCGTGCCATCTCCGTACCCGTGGCGTAGTAAGGCAGCCGCGCGAACTGCTTAACGCCACTCCAGGGGTTGAACTGGTCGAAATGGAGTGGGCCGACAGATGCTGCGGCCTGGGGGGGACCTTCAATGTTTATCACTATGACTCCTCCATGAGAATTAATGACAGTAAAAGCGAAGCGATCATTGCTACCGGAGCCCAGGCCGTTGCCACAGGCTGCCCCGGCTGCATGATGCAGCTTTCCGATGGCCTCAAACAACACGGCTCGAACGTTGAGGTCGTGCACACGTTACAGTTGTTGGCGCGCAGGCTCAAACTCTGAGTTGCAATTTTACTCAAACTGAATTTGTTTTTACCCATGCTGTTAATATTTAGCTTCTGTTGAAGGAATTTTATTGACATTGTAAAGCAAATTGTATACAAACCCCGCACGGAAACTGAGTTTTACTTTTGTAGTCAGGGGTTTGGATGCGCGAATTCAATATTGGGGCTAAAATCAAGAAGCTCCGCCTTTCAAAAAAGCTGACCCTCCAGGCTGTTGCCAAGGAGACCGGGTTTTCTCCTGCCCTTATTTCCCAGATCGAGAATAATAATGTCTCACCTCCGATCGCCACTCTCTCCAGAATCGCAAAATTCTTTGATGTGAAAATAGGTATATTCTTCACCGAAGACGAGGAAGAGTGTCGCTATGAAGTTGTCCGCGCTAACGAGCGTAAAGCAATCCCCCGCGTTATTTCCAAAGCAGGCACCAGCCAGGGCTACTCCTACGAATCACTCTCATTTCACAAACAAAACAAGAAAATGGAACCATTCCTGCTTTCTATTACCGAGAAAGCGCTTGAAGAGAATACCTACAGTCACGACGGTGAAGAGTTTCTCTTTATAATGAAGGGGACTGCGGAGCTCGTACTCGACGAAAAGCGGATCATTCTGGAGGAAGGGGACTGTGTTTATTTCGATTCATCGTTAAAACACCGTCTGCTTTCAAAGTATGGTTCCGAAGTCAAGGTATTGGCCGTCGTCACACGGTAGGTCACGGATAAACCAATTCAGGTTGTTGATATACATTAAACTGGAAGGATGGCGAAGATGTCAAAAACTGCAATTAAACCATCGCTGAAAAACCCGTTCAAACCGGCAGAAACTCTCGAATTTACGATACCCGGTGAAATCCCTGGAAAAAAGGGGGGTTACGAAGATGCGATGAAGGAAGGTCACGACCTGATTCAACGCCCGGTCAAATCGGTCAGTATCGCCCAGATTGAAAAGCAGCATTTCAAAAAACGTATGACCGTCTGGGAGCGGATTCGTGTACTCACGGAAAACGAACCCAACGTCCTCTTTCAGAACTGGGGCAAGAACCTGGACGGAGCTTCTCTGGTGACCGGCATCCTCAACATCAACGGGCGGGATGTCGCGGTCTATGGCCACGATTTTACGGTTCGTGCCGGTTCCATAGATGCCACCAACGGCCGCAAACTGGCCCTTCTGTTCCAGATGGCCGGCGAGAAGGGGATCCCGTTGATCGGCATGAACGATTCCGCCGGTGCCTTCGTACCTGCAGGGGTCGGCGGTCTGGACGGATATGCCGAAGCCTTCACCGCGCTTCGCAAGATCAGCGGCGTTGTTCCCTCCATCATGTGCATGTTCGGCTTCAATGCCGGCGGCGGCAGTTATCTGCCGCGCCAGGGGAGTTTCCTGATCCAGCCGCAGGACACCTTTTTCGGTCTGACCGGACCAGGGGTGGTCAAGTCGGTTCTGGGCGAGGATGTGACCCCCGAAGAGCTGGGCGGACCAAAGGTTCATGGACAGTCTGGAGTTGCCGATATGACGGTCGAGGACGAGGTGGATGCACTGCGTACCGCACTGCAGCTCCTTTCCTATCTCCCCGACAACAACAGTGTCATGGCCCGTTTCCGGGAAACGAGCGACCCGCTGAACCGCAAAACCTGGGAGATCAACACCCTGCTCAAAAAAGCATTCAACTCCCCCACCGGATTTAATACCCCCTTTGACGTCTCGATCATGATCCAGCAGATCTGCGACCATGGCGACTATTTCGAGCTTCAGCGCGACAGGGCCCGCGAGGCCGTAACCGCCCTTGGCCGCCTGGGGGGCAACGTAGTCGGTTTTGTCGCCAACAACAGTGCGGTTGCCTCCGGCCAGATTACGGTCGATTCCGCCTACAAGATCGCCCGTTTCAACCGTTTCTGCAATATCTACAACATCCCGATGATCTTCATGGAAGATACCACCGGGTTTCTTCCGGGACGCGAGCAGGAAGGGCGCGGTATTGTTCAGGCCGGTCGCGCCATGCTGGATTCCATCGTCGACATCAGGACGCCGCGTATCCTGCTGATCATCCGCAATGCCTACGGCGGAGCATATGCCTCTTACAACAACTACCCCACCGGAGCCGACCTCGTACTGGCGCTTCCCACGACCCGTCTGGCGGTTATGGGGCCTGCGGGCAAGGAGTTCGTCTACAAGGACGAAGTCCGCAAGATGCGTGCTGCCGTTAACGAGCGGATAAAGCATGGCGTACAGGAACGCGTCTCTGCCGGTATGTCGCCAGGCGAGGCCAAGATGGATGCCGAAAAGGACGCTGCCGACTGGCTGAAGATTGAGGATGCCGCTCTGAACCTGCGTTATGAAAAAGAGCTTATGAACCCGAAAGAAGGTCTGGCCCTCGGCTCCATTTCCTCACTTGTCATGCCCACCGACCTGCGTCAGGTGCTGGGGGAGAACATGAACTTCTTCCTGCGTCATTACAAGCCGGGCCCGATGCAGGCTGTTCAGCGCGAGTTCCATTAATTTCATTCATTCCAGATTGGAGATAAAGAGACCATGCCACAGACCGATTACTACAAGTATAACCCCCTGGTACACCGGACCCGCAAATTAAGCAAGTCTGCATCCGAATGGGTGCGCTCCTTTTCCTGTGAGGATCTCAAGCCGCTGATCGTCTGCCGCGGGCCGATCCGAAAAGAGGCGATGGATGTTTATGAAGAGATGGGGATTTCCCATTACGGCATCCTGCTTTCCGAAAAGGATTCGATCATCTATCCGAATGCACTGGCGCCCGAGTTGCGCCAGCTGACCGATTCAACCCGGGTCCACCGGGTGCCGGATTACAGCGGCGCCAGCAAGGAAGAGCGGGTCGAGCGCATCAACCAGATCATCCGGATGGCTTTGGATAACGGCTACGACTCGATCTTTGCCGGTTACGGTTTCATGGCCGAGGATGAAGAGTTTGTCGCTGCTATCGAAAAAGCGGGGCTCAAGTTCATCGGGCCATGTGCCGCCACCCAGGCCAAAGCCGGCAAGAAGGATGAGGCCAAGCGCACCGCCCTGCAGGTGAACGTCAGTGTTACCCCCGGTGTCAACAACGTAACCGCCCTGACTCTCCTCAAAAAATATCCGACTCGCGAAAAGCTGCTCAAGCTGGTCGAAGCCGAAGGGCTGGGCTGTGATAAAAAGACCCTGGCGGACAAGAAGATTGCCATTGAGACCCTGGCCGATCACATCCTGCTGACTTCATACAGCAAGGGAATCGACCTGTTTTCCATTGAGGAACTCTGTGCCCAGGTACAGACTGAAGTAACGGAACTGTTTCGTAAATATCCGCAGAGCCGCTTTCGCATCAAAGCTATCGGCGGCGGCGGCGGCAAGGGTCAGCGTATCGTGGGGGCCTCACTGCTGGCGCTGAAAAAAACCGATGAAAAGGCTATTGCCAAAGCTGCGGCCGAAGCACCGGCCATGGTGCGGGAGGTGCTGAACGAGGTCAAGGCCAATGGTGTCGGCGACAATAAAAACGTCCTGATCGAGCTGAACATCGAGCAGACCCGCCACAACGAGATCCAGCTGCTGGGGAACGGTGAATGGTGCATCTCTCTTGGTGGCCGCGACTGTTCCCTGCAGATGCATGAACAGAAACTCCTGGAGGTTTCCGTTACCCAGGAAGGGCTGATGGCCGCCATCGACAAGGCAAAGAGTGCCGGCCGCAAGGCTGAAGTCAAGGCTCTGGAAAGCGATCTGAAGGTGCTGGCACGAATGGAAGAGGAATCGGCGCGCTTTGGCCAGGCCGTAGGACTTGATTCCGCCTCGACCTTCGAGTGCATCGTCGACCGCGATCGTCACTTCTTCATGGAGGTGAACACCCGCATCCAGGTTGAGCACCGCGTCACCGAACTCTGCTACAGCCTCAAGTTTACCAACCCCAAGGACAAAAAAGATTTCTTCATCGTCGAATCCCTGGTGGAGGCGATGGCCCTGCTGGCACGGCACAAGGAACGCCTCCCGAAGCCGGAGCGTGTTGTCCGCTTCAACGCCTCGGTAGAAGCCCGTCTGAACGCCACCGATGCTTCACTTACGCCCCATGCCGGCGGCATGATTCGCTACTGGTCGAAGCCGATCAAAGGCGAAGTCCGTGATGATCAGGGCATCTGCATGACCAACCCGGACACCGGTATCTTCATGAAATATAAGGTAGCCGGCGCCTATGACTCCAATCTGGCCCTGCTCCTCACCAAGGGTGACGACCGTCTGGCCAGCTACGAGCGCCTCTCCGACGTGTTGTGCGGTACTACGCTGCGCGGCAGCGCATTGGCGACGAATCTCGAATTTCATTACGGGCTGGTCAACTGGTTCCTTGGCAGGAATGTCATGGCCAAGCCGACGACCCGCTTCGTGGTCCCCTATCTTGCTCTGGTCGGTACCCTCAAGGAGGAGGCCAACAAGCTGGATGTTGTGTTTGCCTTCTTCCAGATGAAAAAGCACTATGCCAAACATGTGGCCGAGCAGTTTGCCGATCAGCCGGACGTCTGTGCCAAAGAGCTGAAGAATATGTCCGCCCTGCTCGACCGCAAGGGGACTCTGATTACCCGCCCGATGGAACGCCTTCTTGAAGATCCGCACCTGCTCTCGGGCTGGCTGAGCATCAATACGAAAAACTTCCGCATCGATAACGGGAGGGTGGTCTGGCTGAGGAATCCTCTCGGCGTTTTGAACGAAACCTACGAATACCTGCATATGAATTATCGTCCGCACAAACCGGCAGCGGAGATTATCTGGGATCATGACAACGAGCTGTTGCAGCAGTCGCTGCACTTCTACCGTACCCTGCGTGAAAAACTCGGGCTGGAGCGTGACGAATATTTCAAGCTCAATGACCTGGTCAAGAAGGAGAAACCTCAAGCCGGCTTTGATGCGGAAACCTGGGAGCAGATCCGTTCCGCCCACTTTGGCTACGAGGCCGGGCTTGAACTGTTGGGCATGTTGTTCCTGATCGGCGAAAATACCAGGTTCTGGGATATGAAGGTTCAGGACGACCTTGAGGTGGTGATCCCCGATTACCTGACCGACCTCGACCTGCAGGCCCGGATGAAAAAAATCCTGGTGCCGCCGCCGGCTACCAAGGCGGACGAAATCGTGACGGTGTGCGGCGGGATGTACTACGGACAGGAGGGGCCAGGTCTGCCGAAGTTCGTAAGCGAGGGGATGCATTTCGAGAAGGATCAGCCGCTCTATATCATCGAAGTCATGAAGATGTTCAACACCATCCGGGCACCTTTCTCCGGGACCATCGACAAGATCATCATGGAAGGGGGCGACGGTACCATCGTCCAGAAGGGGCAGCCGCTCTTCAAAATCACCCCTGATGAGAAATTTGTCGAAGTTGATCTGAAGGTGGTTGAAAAAGAAAAACGCGAGCGGACATCAGGATACCTGAAGGCTGTGCTGCATAACGCGTTATAAAAGCAAAGAGGAATGTGGTGATTAAGCAAATACCAGGGCGGGGAGTATATCTTCTCCCCTGGTCTTTTTTTATTTAAAACAATTTCTAAAGGGGCCAAGTATGAAGCAAAAATGGAATGAGAAGGTTGCCAAAGGCATTGCCAAATCGCCGGAACGGATGGAAAAGTTCCTGACGACATCCAATATCGAGATGGAGCGCTGCTTCACCCCCGGTTTCGACTATCCGGGTTATGAGGAGCAACTGGGTTTTCCGGGAGAGTATCCCTATACACGTGGTGTACAACCGACCATGTACCGCGGCCGTTTCTGGACCATGCGCCAGTATGCCGGCTTCGGCACCGCCAAAGAGTCGAACGAGCGCTACAAATACCTGCTGTCCGCCGGCCAGACAGGGCTCTCGATCGCTTTCGACCTGCCGACGCAGATGGGGTATGACTCCGACGCCGGCATGAGCCTCGGGGAAGTGGGCAAAGTCGGCGTGGCGATCGATTCTCTGGCCGATATGGAGATCCTCTTCGACGGCATCCCGCTCGACAAGGTGTCCACTTCGATGACGATCAACTCAACCGCCGCAATCCTGCTCTGTATGTACATCGCGGTGGCCGAAAAACAGGGGGTTTCGGCCGACAAGATCTCCGGCACGATCCAGAACGATATCCTCAAGGAGTACATGGCACGAGGCACCTACATCTATCCGCCGAAAGAATCGATGCGGATCATCACCGACATCTTCGCCTACTGTAAGGACAATGTCCCGAAGTGGAACACCATCTCCATATCCGGCTACCATATCCGCGAAGCCGGTTCCAGCGCGGTACAGGAGGTCGCTTTCACACTGGCCGACGGCATCGCCTATGTTGAGGCCGCTGTCAAGGCCGGATTGGCGGTAGATGAATTTGCCCCGCGACTGGCGTTCTTTTTCAACGCCCACAACAACCTGTTTGAAGAGGTGGCCAAGTTCCGCGCAGCGCGCCGAATCTGGGCAAAAATCATGACGGAGCGTTTCGGCGCCAAGGATCCGAAATCACAAATGCTTCGCTTCCATACCCAGACGGCCGGCTGCACGCTGACCGCCCAACAGCCGGACAACAACATCATGCGCGTCACCATCCAGGCTCTGGCAGCGGTACTGGGCGGAACCCAGTCACTGCACACCAACTCCCGTGACGAAGCACTGGCGCTGCCGACGGAGGATTCGGTCAGGATCGCACTTCGCACCCAGCAGGTCATCGCTTATGAATCGGGCGCAGCCGACTCCATCGACCCTTTGGCCGGCTCGTTTCTGGTGGAATCACTGACCGACCAGATCGAAAAGGCTGCATTGGAATACATCGAGAAGATAGACAAGCTGGGAGGGGCTGTCGAGGCCATCTCACGCGGCTTTCAGCAGAAGGAGATTCAGGATTCTGCCTACGCGTACCAGAAGGCTATTGAAAAGGACCAGCTGATCATCGTCGGTGTCAACAAGTTCACCGTGCAGGAGCCGCCGCCGACCGGCCTGCTGAGGGTCAAGGAAGAGGTGGAGATTTCCCAGAAGAAATCCCTGTCTGCCATGAAGGCCGGACGGGATGATGCCGCGGTGAAAGCGGCGCTGGCAACATTAGAGACAGCTGCCAAGGGTTCGGGCAATCTAATGCCGCACATCCTTGCGGCTGTCAAAACCTATGCCACGCTGGGTGAGATTGCCGATGTATTCAGGGGGGTCTTTGGCAAGCATACCGAAACGGTAGTATTGTAATTCTTTGAATGACATTGTAGGGGCGCGGGCTTGCCCCGCCCTTGTCGGAATCACCACAATAAAAGGCGGGCGGGCCAAGGCCGCGCCCCTACGGAAACTCCGTGTTATTAAAGGATCTTCTCCATGCTTACAAAAATCAACCATATCGGCATTGCCGTTACTTCGCTTGAAGCGGCTCTTCCCTTTTATCGCGACAACCTCGGTATGGCTTTTGCCGGCGTCGAGGAGGTTGTCGAGCAGAAGGTGCGTGTCGCCATGCTGCAAATAGGTGAATCCAAGATAGAACTGCTGGAGCCGACATCCGAAGAGAGCCCGGTTGCCAGGTTTATCGAAAAAAACGGCGCAGGCATCCACCATATAGCCTACGAAGTTGCAGATATCGAAACGGCAATTGCCAGGCTGTGTGCCGCCGGCGCCCGCATGATCGACGAGAAGCCGCGCCAGGGAGCTCATGGCGCCCGCATCGCCTTTATTCACCCGAAGAGCAGTAACGGTGTGTTGACCGAGTTGTGTCAGCCGGGCTAAAACCTTACCACCCCTAGCCCCTCCTAAAACAGGAGGGGTACTTTAAGCTCCCGTCCTTACAAAGGAGGGGTTGGGGGTGGTTGGGTTTATAAAATACATAACAAAAATAATACAGCATTCTGTTTTTGTAGTTGTTTAGCTGTTTAATATGAATTTTATGTTGACATGCGTTTGATTTGTTGTATATTTCACCCATTCAAATAAAACAAGACTGAAACAAACGAACCGAAAAAAGTAGCTAACCGATTATAAAAACTGAGAACCAGAAGCAGCTGGCAGCGAAGACCGGGAGCGAAACAAACTGTGAACGTTTCAGAAAGAAAAATACCTGCGTAGTCCGAATTATACCTTTAAGCATCCCCTTTTAAACGGATGCTTAAAGGTATTTGTGTTTGAAGAGCCTTATTTGATTCTGATGGCGATGTTGTTTGATAAGTTCAGGCCAAATTTACTCCGAAAGGTGGTGAGCAAACGGCATCATACTGATCTGACAGTACGTTAACCGCAGCAGTACAAGCAAATATCATAATAAATGGGAGGAACACACATGAATTTCAAAAAAACAGTAGCAATCGCAGCAGCAGCTGGCGCTCTGGCGGCGATCTCCGTACCGGCAATGGCATTGGAGAACGAGTTCCACGGTATGTATCGCCTTTTTGGTTACGCGACCAATGCACTATCAGGCGCAGGATCATTCAATACCAGCGATAAAGGTGTAGATGCATTCTTTGAGCAGCGTGCCCGCGTGCAGTATATTGCCAAAGCCAACGATGACCTGAAACTGGTCACCCACTTCGAGCTTGACACCAAGTTTGGTGGTGCACAGACGTCAGGAAAATATGTTCCAGGCAATGGTGATGCCGGCGGATTGGATGCGGACAAAATCAGCCTTGAAACCAAGAGCGTCTATCTTGATTTCAATTGCCCGATCACCGGAACAAACGTGAAGGCCGGTATTCAGCCCTACAATGACTCCTTTGGCGGCCTGTTCGGCAATTTTGACGCAACCGGCGTTGTCTTGAGCAAGAAGTTCGGTGGCCTGTCTGCCTCCTACGGTTATTTCACCGTCGGCCAGGCCGGAGCAACTGGAGTTGCTTTTGGTAGCGGACATACCGCTCAAGACCTGAATACCCTTGATCTTAAGTATGCCGTCAGCAAGGATCTGACCGTAGGCGCAAATTATTACGCGATTCTGGACAAGAGTGCCAGTAACGCGACTCTTTTGAATCATACTGCCGGCCTGAACGCAGCCGGCAAAGTCGGCCCTGTGTCTCTGTCAGGCGCAGTTGGAATGCAGTTTGGCAAGAGCAACCCAGGCTTTACACCTAACGGCGCACTTATCACTACAGGTGTTGCAGGCTCAACAGTTGCTGCAGGTGGAGTCTCAGCAACTAGTGGTTCGGAACCAGGCCTCATAAACGCAGGCACAACCAGCTATGCCGCCTCACTTGCCGCAAAGATTGCCGTTGGTCCGGGTAGCGTCAATGTCGCCGGATTGTATCTTTCAGGTGACAAAGATGTCTCCGCTACGGATACTTACAACCACGCCTGGCAGCCGATCGGCAATGGCGTAACCTATTTTACACCGGCCAATATGTGGCTGCTCACCAGAAACGCTGCAACGATCAACTCCTCAACCGCCATTGGCGGAACGACTGATTTAACCAGAGGCGGTCTTGGTATTAAGGGAATATTTGCCGGCTATGAAGGCACCGCTGACAAGGTTTTCTACAGCGGAAATGTTGGTTATGCTGCGGTTGACAAGAAACGCGGAGCTAACAGTTCATCTATCGGTACTGAGCTGAATGCAACTGTAGGTTACAAGTTGTATACTAACCTTTCCGCTAGCGTAACAGCTGCATATTTAATACTGGGTGATGGCTACAAGAACAAAACAACGTTGCCAGGTGGTACTGTCGACGGCGAAAACCCTTTCCTGACCAACATTCAGCTTAACTACGTATTCTAAAAACCTGAATCTCCCGGAGGTGCACGGCTGCACCTCCGGACCAAAAAATACCGGAGGATATACCATGAAAAAAATTGCCGTTATGATGCTTGCTGCTTTCAGCATGGCTGCTACCGTACCCGCCTTTGCCGCTGAGATGGACAAAGCGACCAAGGATCAGTGTCTGCTGGCTTCCAAGGGATGCGCCAATGAGTCCAAGACTATCCAGCAGAAAATAAAAGCACTCGATGCTGAGATCAAAAAAGGCAAAAAAGTCTATTCCGCCGAAGAGATCAAGAAACTGGAAGCAAAGATGAAGGAAGCCGAAGCCATTCTTGACCAACTGCTGAAAAACCCATAAGTTAGTAGCGTACTATTGTGCGCAAAGATGTCCTGAAGGGCGGGAGCGATCCCGCCCTTTTTTCGACTTGTGGAGGAGTTCGTGTGATATTTAACAGCAAGGATTTAAGTGGAGGAAATATGAGAAACCTGATCATCCTGTTGGCCGCATTGCTGGTCCAGTTGAGCGCCGCTTCTTCTTTTGCCGCCCAGATGCGGGTGTTTGTGGCTGAAGTGAACGCGACCGGCGTGCCGAACCGGGACGAGATGAAGGTGACACTGCAGACGCTGCTCGCATCGCGCCTGAGCGGCGACAGGCTTGTTGTCGTCGGTAGCCCGGCGGAGGCCGAGGCGTTGGTGAGTGGTACTTACATTTCCATCGGCAAGGTCTTCAGCATCGATGTCGTTGCCAAAACCCCGGCGGGCAAAACAATTACCAGAGCCTTTGTGCAGGGCCAAACCGAGGATGAACTGATTCCGGCCGTGGGCAAGCTTGCCGAAAAACTCTCCAGCGAGCTGCTGAAAACATACTCCAGCGGTCAACAAAACGCTGCAACAGAGCTGCCGGCGACGATACCGACTTCTTCCGCTCTTCCACCCGCCGGTATCACAAGTGAAGCACCCGTCAAACCGGTGGTTGAAGGTGATATTATCAAACCGCGCGCGCAGGAACCGGCCGCCACCGCCGGATTGCTGAGCAAACGGCTGAATGGTGCTGCCAATCTTATGGCCTGCGGCCTGACCATGCCGGATGGGAGGCGAGAGATATTTCTGGCAGAAGGAGCGCGGATAGCATACTACCTCCAGGGGACTGACATGAAGCTGGTGGCCGAGGCCGAGCTCAAATCCACGGAGAAAATAATCTCTCTGGATACGACTGCCGGGAGTGATGGCACAGTGGACATCTATGCCACCGTCATCCGCGCCGGCGAACTGGCCTCGCAGGTCTGGCAGGTCAAGGGTGACAAGCTGGTGCTGGTCGCCGAAAATCTGCCGTTCTTCTTTCGCAGCGCCAGCCTCTCCGGCGGACCGAAAAAGCTCTATGCCCAGAGCATGGGACGTGGAGAAGATTTCTACGGCGATGTTTTCGAGGCGACCCGCAACGGTTCGGCCATCACCCTCAAGAATCCTCTCAAAATGCCGCGCTACGGCACGATTTACAGTTTTAACCAGTTCCGAGACCGTGATGGCAAGGTCTTTACGGTGGTAATCAGCACTGATGGCTACTTGATCGTGTATGACCAGCAGCTGGCTGAACTCTGGCGCAGCAATGACAAGTTCGGCGGCTCCGAATTGTATTTCCAGAGAGAGGATGATACCAATGTTCGTGTGACCGGAGACAGGTACCGCTGGGTCTTCATGAATCAGCGCATCGATATTACGACCAGAGGCGAAATCCTGGTCGGTAAAAACGAAGGTTTCTGGGTGCTGGGTAACGCCCGCTCCTACAAGCGAGGCACAGTCTACTGCCTGGTCTGGAACGGATCGAGTCTGGAGGAAAAGTGGCGCACACGGGAAACCCAGAATTATATGCCTGACTTCTTCTTTGACGATACGCGCAACGAGCTGCTGATCCTGCAGATGGTGCAGCGGCCCGGCCTCGTCAGCCGCGGGGCGTCATCACTCCTGATCAAGAAGATTGAGTAGGCGTTCGAGTCTTTGCCGGTAGGGACAGTTTGAGGGGCGGGAGCGATCCCGCCTTTTGTTATGGTCTTTCCTTTGACGATTGCAGAGAGCTGTGCTACATTCCCGCCACGCAAAACCGCCGGCTTCTTTCCAGAAGGATTATCCGAGATGCCCACTGAAAAGAGTATGATCCCTTGAAACCACTATCTAAAATCATCTGCATCGCCAATCAGAAAGGCGGCGTCGGCAAGACGACAACAGCAGTCAATCTTGCCGCATGTCTGGCCGCTACGGAGCGCCCGACCTTGCTGGTGGATATCGACCCTCAGGGGAATGCGACCAGCGGGGTCGGCGTTGACAAAACCTCGCTAAAGCACACCGTTTATGATGCCCTGATAAATGAGGCTGACCCGTGCGGATTGATCGTTGATACGGGCCACCCCTTCCTGCATATCATCCCATCAAACTCCGACCTGGCAGGCGCCGAACTTGAGCTCGCCACTGAAATCGGACGTGAGCATAAACTGAAGTTTATCCTGGCTGCGCTAGCGGAAAAGTACCGCTATATTATTATCGATTGTCCCCCATCGCTCAGTCTTCTGACCATCAACGCCATGACCGCCGCCAATTCGGTACTAATACCGCTGCAGTGCGAGTTCTACGCCATGGAGGGCTTTTCCCAGATACTGCGTACCATCAAGCTAATTCAGAAAATGATCAATCCTTTGCTGACGGTCGAAGGGATTCTTTTGACCATGTACGATGCACGCGGCAATCTCAGCAAAGATGTGGCCGAAGAAATTCGCACGCATTTTCCCGGTCAGGTGTTTGAGGCGGTCATCCCCCGCAACGTACGTCTGGCGGAGGCGCCCAGCCACGGTAAGCCGGTCATTTATTATGACATCACTTCGCGCGGTGCCTCAAGCTATCTTCAGCTGGCGCGCGAGATCATCCAAAGGGAGAAAAATAATGGCTAGAATAGGCGGCCTCGGCAAAGGAATGGCTGCTCTGTTGCAGGTTACGGAAACGGTTGACGAATCAAAAAACTACTTTATCTGCCCCATTGAAAAAATCAGTCCCAACCGCAACCAGCCACGCAAGAATTTTGCGCCGGAAAAGCTGGATGAGTTGGCCGCATCGATCCGCGAGAAGGGCATCATCCAGCCGCTGGTTGTCACCAGAAAAGATGATGGCTACGAGATCATTGCCGGAGAACGGCGCTGGCGGGCGGCCCAGAAAGCCGGGCTGCACGAAATACCGGTCGTTATCCGCGAAGCGACGCCGGATGCGGTGATGGAGCTGGCCCTGATCGAGAATATTCAGCGCCAGGACCTGAATGCGATCGAAGAGGCTATGGCCTATCGCTCGCTGGTGGAGCAATTCAGCATCTCTCAAGAGGATGTGGCCCGCAGGGTCGGCAAGAACCGGACAACGGTTACCAATGCGCTGCGGCTGCTCAAGCTGCCGGATGAGATACAACAGGATATCATAGAGGAACGGCTCAGCATGGGACACGCCCGGGCCCTTTTGTCGCTTGAAAGCGGCGAGCTGGTCGAAAAGGCGCGCCACGAGATACTTCATCGTCAATTAAGCGTTAGAGCCACTGAAGATCTCGTACGCAGGCTGAAGGTCAACCCGCATCCGGTTCCGGTCAAGCGTCCGCAGCAGCCTGACCTGCTGATGTCGTCTCTGGAAGAACAGCTTCAGAAGCGCTTCCAGTCGCGTGTCGCAATCCGCAAAGTCGGCCCCAAAGGGGGACGCCTGGAGATTCATTTTAGTGATTCGGACGAATTGACCCGCATAATTGATCTCTTGGATATGTGAGGTTGCAATAAAACAGCAGCATCTTTTAAATGTCTTGACAGCTATTCGATTTATATGATAGCTAGTCTCTGTTTTACGCCCGTATCTGGGATACAGTATACAACTCAGGATGCCTGCAAGGGGTAGGTCGTGATTGAATTAAATTTATCGTTCGTAATCCAGCTGATCAATTTCGGCATACTTGTTCTCGTTCTCAACGTCTTTCTGTACAAGCCGATCCGCAAGGTTCTCGCCGACCGCCGTCAGGTGATCGATTCGGCCCGTGAGAAGACCGTATCGGTTGATGCGGAAGTACAGAACAAGATGACTCAGTATGAAGCCCGGTTGCATGCTGCCAAGGCTGAAGCCGGCGCCCGCCGCGCTGAATCCCTGAAGCTTGCTCAGGTTGAGGAAGCAGCTGTTCTCGAGAAAGCCCGCAAGCAGGCCTCCGAGTCGCTGGCTTCGATACGTGACAGAGTTGCCAAGGAAGCCGGCGAAGCACGAGAGCTGCTGAAAATGCAGGCCGAGGTTCTGTCCGGCGATATCTGCGAGAAAATTCTCGGGAGGAGCCTGTAATTATGTTTATGGTATCAGATCGCTCCAAAAAAACGATTGTCGCGCTGGCGTACATCTCCGTCATCGTCCTGCTTGCTTCCAGCGGTTTCGCCTCCGAGGGCGGTGAAGGTGCTCATCATGTTGATAGCGGCGCCCAGATGAAGGATTTTGGCTGGAGGGTGCTCAACTTCGCCGTTCTGGTCGGTATAATTGTCTGGGCACTTAAGAAAGCCGATGTAAAGGGTTCGCTGGCTGCCCGTCAGGCCGATATCGAGAAAAGTCTGAAAGATGCCGAGGCTGCCCGCGACGCTGCAGAAGCGAAGCTGATCGAATACAGCGGCAAGCTGGACCAGGCGTCAAAAGAAATCGATGAACTTCATGCCGCCATAGTCCGTGAAGGTGAGCAGGAAAAGATTCGTATTATTGCTGAGGCTAATATCGCCGCTGAAAGAATAGTCGCCCAAGCCGCTTTATCCGCCGAGCAGGAAACAATCAAAGCTCGCAACGAGCTGCGTGCCGAAGCAGCCCGGCTTGCTGTGGAAATCGCGACCGGCAAGCTGATCGCCGCTATCCAGAAGACCGACCACGACCGATTTGTCGGCGAATATCTTGACAAGGTGGTACAGATCCAGTGATCAATAACTCGCTTGCGAAACGATATGCCAAAGCCCTCGTACAGCTTGGTTCGGAAGGGGGGCTTATTGACAGCTTCCGCAATGAACTCTCGATAGTTGACAGCATTTTCAGCGCCAATAGTGAATTGCGGGCTGCTTTTGCAGATCCGGCCCTTACTCAGGATCAGAAAAAATCCATCATGAAGGAACTGATCGGTAAAACGGCCTGTTCCGAATTGGTGGGAAACTTTCTGCTGTTGCTCGTTGACAAGAACCGCGTCGCCTTTCTGGGACAGATCGTTCAGACATATGAAAAGCTGGCCGATGAATTCTCCGGTGTGATCCGCCCGGTCATCACAACCGCTTTTCCTCTCGACGACAGTCAGGTTGTTGCCATTCGGAGCGCGCTGGAGAAAAAAAGCGGCAAGACAGTTATACCGCAGATGGTTGTAGATCAGTCGCTGCTGGGTGGCGTAGTAACCCAGATCGGTGACATTGCGTACGATAACAGTGTCAAGACACAGCTTAAACGGATTAAAGATATATTACAGAAGGGGTAGGAGCATCCATGGAAATCAGAGCCGAAGAGATCAGCGAGATCATCAAAAAACAGATCAAAGAGTATGGCAAAGAAGTTGAGGTGTCGGAAACCGGCACAATCATTTCCATCGGTGACGGTATTGCCCGTATTCACGGCCTGGCTGGCGCCATGGCCGGTGAGCTGCTGGAGTTTCCCGGCGGCGTTACCGGTATGGTTCTCAACCTTGAAGAAGATAACGTCGGCGCCGCTATTCTCGGTGAGTTCTCCGAGATCAAGGAAGGCGACACAGTCAAGCGTACCGGCCGTATTACCGAGGTACCGGTCGGTGATGCATTGATTGGCCGCGTTGTCAACGCCATTGGCCAGCCGATTGACGGTAAAGGCGCGATCAATACCAGCAGCTTCAGCAAGGTTGAGATCAAGGCCCCCGGCATTGTTGACCGCAAGTCGGTTCATCAGCCGATGGCCACCGGACTTAAAGCTATTGACTCCATGGTTCCGATCGGGCGCGGTCAGCGCGAGCTGATCATCGGCGACCGTCAGACCGGCAAGACCGCTGTTGCCATCGATACGATCATCAACCAGAAGGGTGGCGACGTCGTCTGCATCTATGTTGCTATCGGCCAGAAACGTTCGACTGTTGCCCAGGTTGTTTCCAAGCTGACCGAGCACGGCGCGATGGATTACACCATTGTTGTTGCCGCAACCGCTTCCGAGTCCGCACCGCTGCAGTTCATCGCTCCATATACCGGCGTTACGATGGGCGAGTTCTTCCGCGACACCGGCAAGCACGCTCTGATTATTTATGATGACCTTTCCAAACAGGCCGTTGCCTATCGTCAGCTCTCCCTGCTGCTTCGCCGCCCGCCAGGACGTGAAGCATATCCGGGTGACGTCTTCTATCTGCACAGCCGTCTGCTTGAACGTGCCTGCAAGCTTTCCGATGCCCGCGGCGCCGGTTCACTGACCGCACTGCCGATTATCGAGACTCAGGCCGGCGACGTATCAGCCTATATCCCGA
>WNGL01000827.1_pt1 | contig 60802 bp, 50 predicted proteins | sample 5400591 | NCBI WGS metagenome assembly WNGL01 (sample SAMN13153377, study PRJNA577476) | soil metagenome | isolation source: 80 cm soil or saprolite under Garry oak tree replicate 1 | place: USA:California | collected 2016-06-15 | reverse complement strand
TCCGCGAGCTGGCTGCGAATCGGCCGGCCGACGGCGACCTTCAGCGCGCTGACCCCCGGCTCGCCACCGGACCAGAAGGTCCTGGCGATCAATCCAAGGTCGGACGTTCGGTTGTAGGCGGCCTCGAGGATCGGTCTGAGGGACCGGTCGCCCTTCTTGGCGAACGAGAGGGCGTCGAGCACGGTCGGGTCGCCGATGCCCAGCCGCAGGCGGCCGAGCGTCATTCGCACCAGGTGCTTGGCGGCCGTGGGGTCGACGCGTTTCAAGAGGTCGGCGAACAAAGACCGCTTCTTCTCGACGGACCCGGCTCCAGCTGCTGCAGCGACCTCCGTCAGGCGCGCGTGCACCTCTTCCACCGAAATTGGTGTCCCTGACTTGCGGCCCGACAATCTGGCCGCCACCAAACCGAGGTCGCCGACCTCGTCGAAGAGCTTGGTGACCTCTTCAGCCGGCCTGGCAAAGGCCTGCGCGATGGACGCGATGACCAGCCTTTCGCCCAGACCGATCTCGACGGGCTCGAAAAACGGAACCAGCCGTCCCTGAATGAGGTACGTGATCGGCTGGATCTCGTCCGGCGAGCTCATCTGATAGATCTCGGCCAAGGTCTTCACCAGCTCGTTTCTGCTGGTCGTCGACTCCATCCGGTCGAGGTAGCCCGAGAACTCGGAAAAAGTCACTTGCGGATGGCGCGCAACGAAATGATCGTCATGAACTCTGTCGCCTCGATCTGTGCGCCTGCGGCTCGCGCCTTCCACAGCGCCTGAAAACGCTTCCTGCCACCCCGAGGAAAGCGAGGAGGGCGCTGGCCGAGATGCAGATAGCGTTCCAGCTCCGCGGCGTTGGCGAGCCGGACCTTGAAGCTGTGATCGCTCTTTGCGACCGATTCAAACAACCGCTCGTCCAACACGGCCCGGATCGAAGCGATGGCGCCGTTGATGAGCGGTTGGAAAACGGGATTGATGAGCGCTGCGACCGGTTGGCGCTTCCGTCCTGCCTTGATGGCGATGAACGGCCGCTTGTGTTGATGGGGCTGGATCAGAACCAACATCCCGCCAGGCACCATATGCTGCCTCGCTCGCCTGAGGGCATGAACCATGCCCTTGAGGGCGACTCATCACAGCGACCAGCTGAACAGCAACACCTCGAAGGGTTCGCCGCGAAGGTGGACGTGCTCGGCAGAGCCGACGCGAAACTCGACATTGTTGATCCCCTCGTCGGCCGCGAGCTGCCGCGCGATCGCCACCGTCGATGCGTCAGGTTCGATGGCGACGACGCTCGACGCAGCAGGTGCGAACTGGCGTGTGAGCCGCCCGTCGCCGCTACCGATCTCGAGGATGCGCCGTCTCGCCAGCCGTACGTGGCGCTCGAGGAGACGGACCTCCATCCCTGGCGGCGGATAGTCGGACGGCGGCTCCTCGGGTCTTCCCATTCGAGCAGGATGCTAGCCGAGCCAGCTTTAACGTCGCCGGGCGCGAGCATCGGTATGGAGCCCACGCCCGGATTCGAACCGGGGACCTTTTCCTTACCAAGGATCTGCAGTCCCTGGCGAATTCGACCGGATCTTAACCCTTGTCGGCGATTTCGGCAGAGACCCTTTACCTCAGGCGCGTCGTGTCGCTGTCGCTTCGCTCAGGCGTCGTAGCGGTCTGAGCTTGGCGCACGTGGCGGCGGTGTATGACCGCAATGGTGATTACGCCTGCAGACATCAGCACTGTGGCGATTGCGATCGCTGCTATCGAGAGCGAAGAGTTCGAACCCGCAAACACAATTCCGACCAACAAAACCAGGACGCCAAATCCGATCCACAGCGTCAAAGCCAATCGAAGTTGCCGATTGATCCCTAGCCCGGGGAGTGAACCGCCTTCATAGATGGTCGCCATTGCGAGCAGTACGGGTGGGACGAGGGCTGTGAAACTGAGCGGCGAGGGTAGTCGCGGAAGGGTGAGCACTCCGACGACGGTCAGCACGAATGCCGTGATCGTCATCCACCGCTTCTGAATGATCCAGCCCAGAAAGATGCCCACAGCTGCACCTTATCGCGACCGGGCTCCTGTCGCCTCCCGCAGGTAAAGGGCCTGGTCGCAAGCCGAACCCGATGGCGTACCGAACTTGACTCGAATTCATCTCACAAACGCGAAAGGGGCGCAAGTCTCTTAACACGATGTACATCTCCAGCAATGCCGTACCGCGGCCGCTACCGAACGAGCGCCGCTGTGCCCATGTGTGCAAGTCCGACGCCCGCGATTGAAATGGGCCACAGCCAACTTCCTTGTCCAGTCGCTCGCTGCGTGCGCACCTGTTGCACAACTGGCGAGAGCGGATTAACACCCGCAGAGAGGACCACCAAACCGAGCATGAACAAAGCCACCGCAATCCAGTCGCGCATTACCTCTTCATCCGCCAAGACCCCGTTTGGGGCGATGCAGGCAACATGCCCCGCGAACTACGGGCGTCATCCGATCTCACCGTAGATCAGCCAACGCAGCGGGACTGCGACTCCACCTACTACACCTATGAAGCCGAGCGACACCGACTCCCTTTAAAGTGGTCTCGGACATCATCACGCCGGTTAGATAGAGCACGATCGCGAGTGCCAATACCGACAGAAAGGCGGCCAGCGTCCGTGGACCCAGATAACTAATTGGTGGCCCTATCAGGCACCCGATTCTCATCACGTAACCTGCCGCCCATCAAGGATGCGCCCAATCGCACGAATTAGATCGCGGTGCTGCAGTAATCCCGCTGCGAAATTTGATCCCAGTCCAAACACTGCGACGACCAAGACAACTAGAGCAAAGGAGCTTTCGCCAAACGCCTTGGCGATCACGACACCAATCGCGACAAGGGCCACTGCCGAAAAGATGCCGTAGACGACGACCCACCTTGAAGCCCACGGCCATCAGGATCCGAGTCCCGTTGGGCGCTCCCGAAAACCGTCCCTTCGCTGACGTCAGCTGTCGCGCTCTTCCAAGCTGCACTCGAAAATCCTCAGCTGAAACCGAACCCCATAAGGCTTTGTCGCGAGCCCATGCCCACCATGTTGCGTAGCCGGGAGTTGGTTTAACGCTCGACTCCAGGCGCGCCAGGCACTCTTCTTGCCTGAGCGGCGTCTCCATTACAACCATTCGGTTCAGCATTGGCAGCCACCATTGTGGAGGGCGAGTCGCGGTTCCGACCCTCACTCCAAGCGGCTGCCAATCGCTTCCAGAGGCCTTCCCGCGAATACGGAATCGACCCTGGAGGACCGGATGGAGCCCACGCCCGGATTCGAACCGGGGACCTTTTCCTTACCAAGGAAATGCTCTACCGCCTGAGCTACGTGGGCGGGGCCGACCAACCGATTCTATCTGCTACATACTTGCACCCAACTTGACCGCCGCGATCACAGAGGTGTTGGAGCTGGCGAGGCGCCGGCTGAAACGCGTGACACCTGAGCAGGCTGCGGCAGAGCAGGCGAGCGGCGCCTTGCTCGTTGATACCCGCACCGGGCTGCAGCGGGACCGTGATGGGGCAATCCCCGGCGCGCTGGTCATCGACCGCACCGTGCTCGAGTGGCGGCTCGACCCCACCTCACCATCGAGAATTCCCGATGCAAAAGACCACCTGGTCCGGGTCATCCTCGTCTGCGCCGAGGGCTACTCGTCGAGTCTCGCCGCGGCGTCGCTCCAGGACCTCGGGCTGGTCAACGCGACGGACGTGATCGGCGGTTTCGAGGCCTGGAAGGCAGCGGGGCTGCCGGTGGAGGGCTAGAGCCCCGAGGCGACCTTCCCCACGTCGGTCATGATCTCAGCCTTGCCGCGGATCTTGATCGCCGCGGTCAGCTCCGTGAACTGCGCGACCAACACCTCGCCCGCATCCAGCCGCTCCGAGTGGTGCGAGCGCGTGTCTTTGCCTCTGGTCAGGCCCATGATCACGACGCCGTCCTCGAGCGCCTTGACCACGATGTAACGACCGCTAGCCTCTTCTTCCCCGTTCACCGTTACTCCGTCCATTGCCATTGGACTGCGCTTTTGGCCGCACCGTCTCGAGCCTGGTCGCGGCCTGACCGACGAGCTCATCGATCTCGGCCGCAAGGGCCGGACCGGCGAGCACATGATAACGATCGGCATTCACGACCACCTCTCGGCTGCCGACAACCACGTGCAGCACAACCTCGTCGGTCCCGGGATGCCGCGCCAGCACCGCTTCGAGCTGCGCGGCGAGCCCCGCGTCACCGCTCGGTATCCGCACGTGGACCAGCTGCCGCCTCGCCACCGGGACACAGTCGGGGTCGTCCCACAGCCAGGCCATGTCGGCTACGACCGACGCAGTCTCGACCTCGGCCTCGATCTCGGGCTCGACGGGCGACGCGGCGGCTCCGCTCGCGCGCGTGCTGCCCGCTCGCGCGTCCACCTTGCCCTGGACCACGACCACCTTGTCGGGTTCGAACAGCAACCTGGTCTGTTCGAACACTCGCGGGAACAGCACCACGTCGACCGCGCCCGTGAGGTCTTCCAACGTGGCGTAAGCCATGATCTGGCCTTTCCGCGTCACGACGCGCCGCACCTCACGCACCAGGCCGGCGACCCGCACCTCCGTGTCCTGCAGTGCGCTCGTCACCTCGACCGCCTGGGTGTCGGAGAGCCTGGCCAGCTCGGTCGAAATTCTTCGCAGCGGGTGATCGCTGAGGTACAGGCCCAGCAGCTCTTTCTCGAGCCGCAGCTTTTCCTCGCCTGCCATCGGCGCCACGTCGATGGTCAGCCCGTAGTCGTCCGGCTCGACGTCCGGCGAGCCAACCATGTCGAGCAGCGAGGTCTGCCCCGACTCGCGGTCTCGCCTCGCTCTCTCGGCGCGGCTCACCGCATGATCCAACGCCGCGATCAGCCGCGCGCGCTCGCCCAGCGAGTCGCATGCACCCGATTGCACGAGCGCCTCCAGCACGCGCCGGTTGACGTCCTGGATCGCTGAGGTCCGCTCGCACAGGTCTTCCAGCGACTTGAATGCTCCGTCCGCATCGCGGAGCGCCACAACGCTTTCGACCGCGTGACGGCCGACATTCTTGATCGCCGCCAGGCCGAACAGGATCCGGCCGTCTGGTGGCGGGGGGGACTCCCCTCCGCCGCGCCGGCCGGGCAAAGCCCTTGCCTCGGCGCTCCCCCCCTGCATCGAGAAGTCGACGCTCGACTGGTTGATGTTCGGCGCCAGCACATCGATGCTGCGCAGCCTGCAGTCCACGATCGCCGTGGCCACACGCTCGGCGTTGCCCTCCATGTTGATGAGAAGGGCGGTCATGTATTCGAGGGGGAAGTTGGCTTTGAGATACGCGGTCTGGTAGCTGATCACCGCGTAAGCCGCCGAATGACTCTTGTTGAAGCCGTACGACGCGAATGCCGCGATGCGGTCGAAAAGCTGCTCCGCCGCGGCATCGGCGATCCCCTTCTCGATCGCGCCCCGGACGAACTTCTGTCGCTGCTGCGCCATCTTGACCCGGTCTTTCTTGCCCATCGCGGAGCGAAGGATGTCGGCCTCGGAGAGCTTGAAGCCGGCGAGCACGCGGGCGGCCTCCATGACCTGCTCCTGGTAGGTGAACACGCCGTAAGTCGGTTCCAGGATCGGCTGCAGCCATTCGTGCAGGTACTCGATCGGTTCGCGACCGTGCTTCCGCGCGACGTAGGCGGGGATGTCCTGCATCGGCCCCGGCCGGAACAGCGCGATCGCCACGATGATGTCCTCGAATCGCGAAGGGCGCATATCCATGAGCATCCGCCGCATGCCGGCACCTTCGAGCTGGAACACCCCGTGGGTGTCGCCCGCCGAGATGAGCTCGTACGTCTTGGCGTCGTCGAACGGGACCTTCTCGATGTCGATCTCGACGCCGGTGTGTTCTTTGACCAGTCGCAGGCAGGTCGCGATGATGTCGAGGTTCTGCAGGCCCAGGAAGTCGATCTTCAGCAAGCCGATGTCTCCGACCGCCTTCATGTCGTACTGCGTGATCACCGACTCCCGACCGGGTCCGTACTGGAGCGGCGTGTAGCGGACGAGCGGCTCGGGTGCGATCACGACACCCGCCGCGTGTGTGCTGACGTTCCGCGAAACTCCCTCGAGCGTCTTCGCCACGTCGACCAGGCGCTTGGCCTCGTCGCTTGACTCGTACGCCTCGCGGAATTCGGGGACCTCTTTGATCGCGTCCTCGAGGGACTTCGACCGCCCCTGCCAGACAGGGACGAGCTTGGCGAGGCGGTCGGTGTCTCGAAGGGGCACCTCGAGCACCCGGCCGACGTCACGGATGGCCGCCTTCGAGGCCATCGTCGTGAACGTGATGATCTGGGCAACGCGGTCGGCGCCGTACTTCTCGGACACGTAGCGGATCACTCGCTCGCGGCCCTCGACCGAGAAGTCGCAATCGATGTCGGGCATCGAGACGCGGTCGATGTTCAGGAAGCGCTCGAAGATCAGGCCGTGCTGCAGCGGGTCGAGGTTGGTGATGCCAAGGCAGTAGGAGACGAGGCTTCCCGCCGCGCTACCCCGTCCGGGCCCGACGACGATGCCGTTCCGGCGCGCGAAGTTGTAGAAGTCCCACACGATCAGGAAGTAGGACGCGTAGCCCGTCTGGCCGATCACGCCTAGCTCCTGCTCGGCTCGCTCGTTGACCTCGGCCGCGGGCTCGCCGAACCGCCATTCCAATCCTTTCTTGACGAGCTGCCTCAGGTACTGGTCGGGCGCCAGCCCGTCGGGCACGTCAAACGGAGGGAGAAGCGTCGCGCCCAGCGAGAGCTTCAGGTCGACCTGGTCGGCAACCTCGATCGTCGCGGCGAGCGCTTCCGGCATGTCGGCGAACGCCTCGATCATCTCGGCCGGGGTCTTGAGGTAGTTCTCCTGGGTCGAGAAACGCCAGCGGTTCGGGTCGTTGAAGCGAGCACCGGTCTGCAGGCAGAGCAGCACGTCGTGCGCCTCCGAGTCGTGACGGTGGACGTAGTGCAGGTCGTTGGTCGCGCACAGGCGCAGGCCGAACTCCTTCCCGAACCGCGCCAGGACGTTGTTCACCTCGACCTGCTTGTCGATTCCGTGGCGCTGGACCTCGAGCAGGAATCGGTCCTTGCCGAAGATGTCGCGATACACAGCGACCGCCTCACGCGCGCCCTCGACGTCCCCGTCGACGATGCGGCTGGCCGGCTCGCCCTGCAGGCAGCCCGAAAGCGCGATCAGGCCTTTCGAGTGCTCGGCCAGGATCTCCTTGTCGATGCGTGGCCTGTAGTACATCCCCTCCATCTGGCCGACCGTGCAGAGCCGCCCTCACGAAGGAGGCGCGAGCGGGGCGCAACGTAGACCTCGCAGCCGATGATCGGCTTGATCCCTGCGTCTTTGCACGCCTTGTAGAAGTGAATCGCGCCGTACATGACGCCGTGGTCGGTGAGACCGATCGCGGGCATCTCGAGCTCGGCGGCGCGGGCGACCATCGCTGGGATCCGGCTGGCGCCATCGAGCAGCGAATACTCGGTGTGATTGTGGAGGTGGACGAAGGTTTCAGGGGCGTGCGGCATCGTTTGGACTGGGTGTGGCGGACCCCTCGGATAGTCTAAGGACTGCAGTGGCGCGCATCGCTCTCCCTTCCCTCGCCCATGGACCGGCCGAGATGCTGCATTCCGGAATCCGCGAAATCTCGAACGAGGCGATCCACACGCCAGGCGCGATCCGCCTCGACGTCGGGCAGCCCAACTTCCCTACCCCGCAACACATAAAGGACGCGGGAAAGCGCGCCATCGACGAGAACAAGACGTTCTACACGCATACGCAAGGCTTGCTCTCGCTGCGAGAGAAGCTCGTCGACAAGCTCGCCAGGGTGAACGGGATCAAGTCCTCACCCGAATCGATCGCGTGCGCTCCAGGAGGCGTGGGCGCGATCGCCGTGATGCTCGCCGCGGTGCTGGAACAGGGCGACGAGGTCCTGCTGCCGGATCCCGGTTGGCCCAACTACCGGATGATGCTGCCCTGGCTCGGCGCACGCGCCGTCTTCTACCCCTGCCCGCCGGAGATCGGATTCCAGGCCGACCTCGACGCGCTCGGGAACCTCATCTCACCCCAGACGAAAGTCCTTGTCGTCAACAGCCCCAACAACCCGACCGGCGCGGTGTATCCGGTAGAAGCCGTGACCGCCCTGATCGATCTGGCGCAGCGGCACAACCTGTGGTTGCTGAGCGATGAATGCTATGACCAGATCGTCCTCGACGGCACGTGGACGAGCCCGGCGAGTCTCGCACCGGACGAACCGCGAATTGCCACGGTCTTCACGTTCTCGAAGTCGTATTCCATGACCGGCTGGCGGCTCGGTTATCTGACGGGGTCGGCCGAGCTTGTCGACACCGCGACGAAGGTGCTCGAATCGAATTCCTCTTGCGTATCGACTGTCACCCAGGTTGCGGCCGAGGCGGCGCTCGTCGGCCCCCAGGATTGCGTGACGGACATGGTGAGCGCGTACCGCCGACGCCGCGACCTTGTCGTGGATCTCCTGAAGGAGGCGGAGCTCTTCATCGCCGAGCCGACCGGCGCCTTCTACATCATGGCCGACATCTCGCCGAAAGGCCTGCCCGCGCGCGACTTCGCCTTTGCCCTGCTTCGCGAGCGCGGCGTCAGCGTCGCTCCAGGCACCGCGTTCGGCCACGTGGCCGCGCAAGCGGTCCGGATCAGCCTCGCCAGCTCGGACGCCGACCTGAGCGAGGGAGTCGGCCGGCTGGCCGAGTTCGTACACGGCCGTACCTGATCCGGTCCTTTCGTTTATCCTGCCGGAGTTGAAATCGGGCGTAACCGTCCCCGCCTACGTTCCGTTTGGCCCGACATGCAGCTGCTGAGGCCCATTCTGACAATGGTCGTAAGGTCGCTTGGCCCAGGCCGGCTCCGCCTCGTAGTCGTCAAGTTCGCGCGCCGGCTGGACCAGAGCTAGAACCGCTCCAGCAGCGCGACCGACTCGATGTGGTAGGTCTGCGGGAACATGTCGACGATTGCCGCGCGCCTGATCCGGTAGCCACCTCGGACCAGCGAGACAAGGTCGCGGGCGTGGGTCGAGGGCTCGCAGCTCAAGTAGACAAGTCGCCCCGGACCAAGCCTGATGATCTCCGCCAGCGCCGCCGGCTCGCACCCGGCGCGGGGAGGATCGAGAATCACAGCCTCGTGCTGTCCGAGACGTACGCCTCGCAGCACCGTTTCGACCTTTCCGGGTAGGTACTCGACCCGCGCGGAGTTGATCCTCGCGTTGAGGCGGCCCAGCTGCACCGCATGCGGGTTCTCTTCGATCGCGGTCACGCGAGCGCCGCTGCCAGCAACCGCTACCGAGATGGTCCCAATGCCGGCGTAGAGATCCAGCACGTGCTCACCTGGCTTCGAATCGAGCATGTCGAGCGCGGTGCGGTACAGCACGAGCATCTGGCGGTAGTTCGTCTGGACGAAGGTGTCGCTCCGAACGCGAAAGGTCAGGTCCCAGAACTCGATCGACATTGCGTCATCGAGCAGCGCTATGTCCGGCAGCAGTTCCGCCACGCGATGCGCAAACCGTTCATGCGGCCAGGCCGGTTCGCGGCCCTTGAAGCGCAGCCGCCACAGCATGCCCCGGCCGGTCGGCTCGACGGTGAGCAGCAGGTTCTGCAGGGCCTTCAGCTCGAGCTCGTTCGCGGCCTGAGCGAACGCCGGCAGCGCTCGCTCGATGCGCTCGTCGTGGATGACGCAGCTGTCGACCGGCAGCACGGCGTGCGATCGCAGCCGGTGGAATCCGAATCGCCAACCCTTTCCCGAGGCCACGGCCTCGAACTCGCCGCGAATCCGGTAGCGCCATGGATCGTGCATCCCCAGCACCGCAGCGTCCGGCGGCACGCGCAACCCGGCCCTCGACCACGCCTCGTCGACCACCTGACGCTTCAGCTGCAGCTGGTGGGCGTAGGCGGCGTGCTGCAGCTGGCATCCGCCGCAATCGCCAAAGTAAGGACATCGCGCGGCGACGCGATGCGGCGAGGCTTCGAGAACACGTGTTGCAGCGGCGACCGCAACGCCACCCTGGCGCCCGCGCGGCTCCGCCTCGACCACCTCGCCAGGCAAGGCGTAGTTGACCAGCCACACCTTGCCGTCGTCTCTTGCCACCGCGGCCCCGCCGTGCGCGGGGGACGTGGGCTTGAGGATCAGCGGCGCCATAGGGAAACCGGGTCGCGCGCCGGCTTGAAGCCGGCCGACTCGACCATCTGCATAGCCTGGTGAAAGCCCTCGGCGATCTTGTCCGGGCTGTGCGCGTCACTTCCGTACTGGATGGCCCGGCCCCCGACCTCGCGCCACCAGCGAACGACTGTCAGGTCTGGGCAAAGCCTGTCGCCGCGCGTCGTGTTCACCTCGAGCACGCGCCCTGTTTGCGCGGCAGCCCGCAGGATGGCGCGGATCTCCTCCTCGTAATCGCCGTCTCGATAGTCCGGCCAGTACCGCTTCGGATAGTCGAGATGGGCGAGGATCTCGAACGGCTGGCCGCCTTCGAGCATCGCGAGCACCTCGTGGAAGTAGTCGCGGGTCGCGGCGCCGATGTCGACACCCTCTCGGTCCTTGAACTGGCTGGCATCGACGACATCGCCGGCGATCTTCACGCAGTGGACCGAGCCCAGAACGTTGTCGAGCGGCCCGGCGGAGAGAATTGCCGCGGTCTCGTCCGGAAACCAGTGAGGCTCGCCTAGCTCCACCCCGCTGATGATCCGCAGGCCACTGAACCTCGCGCGGCACCGTTCGACGCAGTCGAGGTAGCCCGCGATGTCGACGCAGTACTGGTCCTCGTGGACCTTGACGAAGTCGGCGTGATCGGTGAACGCGATGGCGGGCAGGCCCAGCTCGAGCGCGCGCTCGCAGCTCCGCTCCATCGAGCCGCGGCGGCCGTCGTACGACCATTCCGTGTGCACGTGGAGGTCGGGCGGCAGGGCCACCCGCCAAGGCTACAATCCCGACTCGTGGGGTATCTGGTCCAGGCCGCGGCCTACGTTTCTGGCGTCCTTTTGATCGGGGGCGGGCTCTATCTGATCCTGCGCGGCAGCTTTCCCGGCTGGTGGCAGAGGCGGCTGATGTGGCCCCTGGTGCGGGTCACTCCGACCGTCGCGCACCTCCAGGGATGGGCAGCAGTCGGTGTCGGCGCGTCGATCCTCGCCATCGTGCTCACGTCGGTGGCTCCGGAGGGCGTGTCCGGGCTCCTCGTCTGGCTCGCAATGGTGGCTTATCTCGCGGGGCTTCTTCTGTTCCTCTTCAGCACCTGGCTTTCCCGCCGGCCCGCGAGCTGAGCCGCCGCTGGGCGGCCGTCGGGAGCGCCCTTTTCTTCGCGCTCGCCCCGCTCGCGGTCGCCGGACTGGTGCCGTGGTGGTTGACCGGCTGGCGGATCGAGACGCCGCTCTCGCTGTGGGGTCCGGTGCGCGTGGTGGGCAGTCTCCTCACGCTTGCCGCCGGCGCCCTTCTCCTGAGCGCGTTCGCACGGTTTGTGACTGAGGGCGTCGGAACGCCGGCTCCCGTGGCGCCGCCGCAGCAACTGGTCGTCGGCGGCCTGTACCGGTACGTTCGCAACCCGATGTACCTGGCCGTCGTGGCGGCGATCGTCGGCCAATCGCTCCTCCTCGGCCAGCTCAGCTTGATCGTTTACGCGCTGGTCGTCGGAGTCATCATGTTCGCGTTCGTCCGGTTCTACGAGGAGCCTGACCTGACCGAGCGATTCGGCGCCGAGTACGATGCATACCGCCGTGCGGTGCCCGGCTGGTGGCCGCGCCTGCGGCCGTGGAAAGGCCCCGGGTAGAAAGCCTGACGCCCGGCTGATCAAGCCGAGCGCCAAGAGGTTTGGGGAAGCGGGATTGACCGAGCACCGCGTGCCCGTTGGGGGCCTACGCCCCCATTGCCGACTACCCCACCGCCAGCCTACGCCTCCCGTGCCTATCTGTCAGATCGACTTTTCGAGAAGCTTCACCAGTAGGTCGTTCGCAAGCTTCGGGTTCGCTTGCGGGGCACGCTTGCGGAGATCAGCCATGAGCGCCTGCATCGCCTGTTTCCTGCCCGCGCGATAGTCGGCCACCGCCTTCGGATTCGAATCGATCACAGCCTCTGCGAGCACACGCATCTCGGAAGCGTCGCTCATCTGCGAGTACGCGTGCTCCGCGACGATCTCTGCCGGCGCGCGCCCGGTTTCGACCGACTCCGCGAGTACCTCGCGTCCCTGGTCCCGCGTGATGCGTCCATCGACCACCAGGCCGACCAGCTCGGCGAGGTTTTTCGCGGACGGCAGCTTGCCGCTCGGTGCGACCTCGCCGACGATCCAGTTGGCCGTCTGCTTGGCCGGCGCGCCAGCGGCGACCGCCCCCTCGAACAGGTCGGCGAGGTCACGATCGGATGTGATGAGCGCGGCGTCGGTCGCGCTCAGCGCGTGGGCGGCCGCCAGGCGTCCGCGACGGACCGCCGGCAGCTCGGGTAACGCGCCCCGAAGATCTTCGATCCACACCCGGTCGAGCTCGAGCGGGGGAATGTCCGGTTCAGGGAAGTAGCGATAGTCCTCGGCAAACTCCTTGCTGCGCTGCGAGAACGTCCTCTGCTCGGCTTCGGACCAGCCTCGCGTCTCCTGCACGACCTCGCCGCCCGACTCCAGAAGTCGTGACTGGCGCTCCACCTCGAAGGTGATCGCGCGGTGCAGCGCCCGGAACGAGTTGATGTTCTTGAGCTCGGTCTTGACCCCCAGGTCGGGCGATCCCGCTCGCCGGATGGATATGTTCGGCTCGACGCGCATCTGGCCCTTCTCCATGTCGGCTTCCGAAGCCCCGATGGTCCGCAGCACCGCCCGCAGCTCCATCGCGTAATCGCGCGCCTCGTCGGCCGAGCGAAGGTCGGGCTCGCTGACGATCTCCATCAGCGGCACCCCGGCGCGGTTGAGGTCGACGTACGACTCCCAGGCTTTGTGGAGCCTGTCTCCGGCGTGGATCAGCTTGCCCGTGTCCTCCTCGAGATGCACGCGCCGAATCCGCACTCTGCGCGCGCCGACATCGAGGTGGCCGTTGACGCTCATCGGCAGGTCGTACTGGCTGATCTGGTATCCCTTCGGAAGGTCCGGATACATGTAGTTCTTGCGGTCGAACTTGGTGTGGCGAGGGATCTCGCAGTCGAGGGCGAGAGCGGTCTTGAGGCAGGCCCCGACCGCGGCCCTGTTGGGTACGGGCAGGACCCCGGGCATGCCGAGGCAGATCTCGCAGACATGTGTGTTCGGCGGTGCGTTCAACTCAGCTATCGAGCAGCCGCAGAACATCTTCGAGCGCGTGCCGGGCTGGACGTGCACCTCCATACCGATGACGACTTCCCAGGAGTCAGACAACCGAGGCGACCTCGGCGCGCATCCCGCTTGCTTCCTCGTACGTGCGGGCGACGCGCAAGACCACGTTCTCGCCCCACTGCGGACCGAGGACCTGAAGACCGACGGGAAGGCCGTCGGCTGTTCCACACGGAACGCTTATCCCTGGCAGGCCCGCGAGGTTGCCGCCAAGAGTCAGCACGTCGCAGAGGTACATCGAGAGCGGGTCCTGCGTCTTCGCCCCGACCGGAAACGCGACCGTCGGAGAAGTGGCGCTCACGATCGCGTCGCATCTTTTGAACGCCTCGTCGAAGTCGCGCTTGATCAACGTGCGGACCTTCTGCGCCTTGAGGTAGTAGGCATCGTAGTAACCGCTCGACAGCGCGTAGGTGCCGAGCATCACTCGGCGGCGAACCTCGGTGCCGAATCCTTTGCGCCGAGTCTGCAGGTACTGCTCCGTGATGTTTGGCGCGTCGACCTCGGACAGGCCGTACTTCACGCCGTCGAACCGCGCGAGGTTCGAGGAGCATTCGGCCGGCGCGATGATGTAGTACGCCGCGAGTCCGTAATCGGTGTGCGGCAGCGAGACGTCCACGATCTCAGCTCCCGCGTTGCGAAGGATGAACAGCGCCGCGTCGATCGCGGCCTTCACGCCCGGCTCGATACCCTGCACGTCGTAGTACTCGCGCGGCACGCCGAGCCGCATTCCCTTGACTCCGCCGGCGGAGTTGTTGAGCACCTCCATCCCTGAGCGTGTGGATGACGTCGCGTCGAGGGGGTCGAAACCCGCCATCAGGGAGAGCACCACCGCGGCGTCGTCCACGCTGCGCGCGAGCGGACCGATCTGGTCGAGGCTGGACGCGAAGGCGATCAGCCCGTACCGGCTGACCCGGCCGTAGGTCGGCTTCATCCCGACGACTCCGCAGAGCGCAGCCGGCTGCCGGATCGATCCGCCCGTGTCGGTGCCGAGTGCGAAAACCGCCTCGCCCGCGGCGACCGCGGCCGCACTGCCGCCCGAGCTGCCGCCTGGGACGCGGCCAAGGTCCCACGGATTGCGGGTCGGAAAGTAGCCGGAGTTTTCGGTCGAGCTGCCCATCGCGAACTCGTCGCAGTTGGTCACCCCGAGCATGACCGCGCCTGCTTCGAAGATGCGCGCTACGGCGGTTGCCGTGTACGGCGGCTTGAAACCGCGCAGGATCTGGGAACCGGCCGTCGTCTCGACGCCCCGCACGCACAACACATCCTTCACCGCCATCGGGATGCCGGCCAGGGGCCGCGCGTCGCCCTGCCTGATCCTGCGATCCGCCTCCTCTGCCTGCTTCTCCCAGACCTCCGGCGTGAAGCGCAGGTACGCCTTCACGTGCGGGTCGAGGCGCTCTATGCGCTCGACGTGCGCTGTGACCAGGTCCGCGGAGGAGATCGAGCCGAGTCGCAGCAGGCGGATCGCCTCCTTGATCGTGAGCTCGGTCAGGTCGCTGCCGGTCACGCTACTTCCCCTAAGCCTCTTCTTGAATGGCGGGCACGCGGAAGAAGCCGTCGACCTTGGCTGGCGCGTTGGCCAGCGCCTCCTCCTGCGTCAGGCACGCACGCGGCTCGTCGTCTCGAAGGCGGCTCTCGATCTCCACCACCTGCGCGGTCGGTGGGATATCCTCGGTGTCGAGCTCCTGCAGGCGGTCGATGTGCCCGAGGATTCCGCTCAGCTGGTCGGCGTAGAACTCCTCGTCGCCCGGCTCGAGGCCGAGGCGCGCGAGCGTGGCGACATGACGGACTTCGTCCTTCGAAAGGGGCACCGGCTTAGCTTAGTCGGCGGCCTGCGATTACCCCGACCAGCGCCGGCACGCCCGCGATGGCGCCCACCACGGTCAGCGTCATCAGCACCGAGGCCGCGAGCGCGAGGCGCCAGCCCCACTGCCGACGGCTGACAAGAGCCAGTGACGCCACGACTCCAAGCAACCCGGCGACGATCGAGCCGCCGCCGATCAAGACCAGCGCGGCCCAGACCCCGCCCACCGCCGACGGCTCGCCAAGAAAGCCGAGCACGAACCAGCCCCACACGAAAAGGACGATGGCGCCCGCGAGCAGCGTCCACCAGACCCACCTCGGCGCCCTCATCTGGGAAGCAGCGCTTTGAACTGCTCCTCGTCGAGGATGTTCAGCTTCAGCTTCTGCGCCTTCTCGAGCTTGGAGCCGGCGCCAGGCCCCGCGACCACGTAGTCGGTCTTCGAGCTGACGCTGCCCACGGCCTTGCCGCCGAGCTTTCGGACCAGCGCCTCGGCGTCTGGCCGGCTAATCGTCTCGAGGGTCCCGGTGAAGACGAAGGTCTTGCCGGTGAAAGGTCCCTCGCCGATGGCCTCCGCCTCCTGCGGCTTCACGCCCGCGGCGAGCAGTCTCGCGACCAGCTCGGCGCCAGGACTGTGGAAGTACGCGTGGACCTCGTGGGCCATGCTCGGACCCACACCCTCCACGCGGCGAAGGTCTTCCTCGTTCGCATCGCGCACACGGTCGATGCTGCCGAAGTCGCCCGCCAGCAGCTGGGCCGTGGCCTCCCCCACCTGAGGAATGCCGAGGGCGTAGAGAAAGCGCCCCAGCTCGGGTTTCGAGCTTGCGGCAATCCGGTCGACCAGGTTCTGCGCCGACTTCTCGGCGAAGCCCTCGAGCTCCTTGACCTGGTCCTTCGTCAGCCGGAAGAGGTCGCTTGGATCCTTGACCACCCCTCGGTCGATCACCTGGGTCAGGGTCGCGTAACCGAGCCCTTCGATGTCCATCACGGCTGCGAAGTGGCGCAATCTCTCCAGTCTTTGAGCACCGCAGAAGGGGTTTATGCAGCGGTGGGCGACGTAGGGCTCCTCGCGTACCACCTCGCCCCCGCACACGGGGCACTGCGCGGGCATCTTCCAGCCCGGCCTGGGATCCTTGACGCTGACGATCTCGGGGATGACGTCTCCGGCGCGGTGGATCACCACCCGAGCCCCCACGTACACGCCCTTCTCGTTGACCTGCGCCTCGTTGTGCATGGTCACGTTGCGGATCGTGACCCCGCCCACGACCACCGGCTTCACGTGCGCCACCGGTGTGAGCACGCCGGTCCGCCCGACGTAGCACGCGATCTCCTCGACCTCGGTCTCGGCCTGCTCTGGCGCGTACTTGAAGGCGATGGCCCAGCGCGGAGAGCGCGCCACAAAGCCGAGCTCGAGCTGTTGCGGGAACGAGTCGACCTTGACCACCATGCCGTCGATCTCGTACTCAAGCTCGTGCCGCCGGCGCTGCCACTCCGCGTGGTACTCGACGACCTGGTCTATCGAGTCGAGCCGGCGCCGGTTCTTGTTCACGCGGAACCCCATCTGCTCGAGCGTGTTGAGCACGTTCCACTGCGACTTGTTCGGGCCGGCGGGATCGAGCGTGTACATGAACGTCTGCAGGTCGCGGCTCGCGGTGACGTTGGGGTCGATCTGGCGCACGCTTCCGGCTGCGGTGTTGCGAGGGTTGACGAAGCGAGGCTTGCCCGCCGCCTCCATCTCCCGGTTCAGCTTCTCGAAGCCCGCGATCGGGAAGTAGACCTCGCCCCGCACCTCGAAGAGCTCGGGCAGGCCCTTGGCTGGAGTCACCGCAAGGGGCACGCTGCGGATCGTGCGCACGTTGGCCGTGACATCCTCGCCCACGGTCCCGTCGCCGCGCGTGGCCGCGCGCCGCAGCCGTCCCTTCGAGTACGTGAGGCTGATCGCGAGCCCGTCGATCTTCAGCTCGGCGCAGTAAACAACCTTGTCCCCGACAGCGGCCCGCACACGCTTGTCGAAGGAACGGATCTCGGCCTCGTCGAATGCGTTCTGCAGGCTGAGCATCGCCGAGCGATGCCTGACCTTGGCGAACTGGTCTGAAGCCTCGCCGCTCACACGCTGCGTCGGCGAGTCGGCGCTCACGAGGTCGGGCCGCTCGTCTTCGATGCGGCGCAGCTCCAGGAAGAGCGCGTCGTACTCGGCGTCCGACGCCTCGGGCTGGTCGAGCACGTAGTACGCGTGCTCGTGGCGGCGGATCATCTCCCTGAGCTCCTCGACCCGGACCGCCGGATCGATCGCCGGCTTTTTGCGCTTCGTCACTTCGTCAGCGGCGCGAGCATGCCGCTGAGGATCTTCAGGCCGACCTTGTCGAACTTGATCAGCAGCTCCTCATCGGTTCGGGTGAGGGTGCTCTTCACGACGGTCCCCTGGCCGAATGCCGGATGTGTGACCCGGTCGCCGCTGGCGAATCGCTGCACCGGCGGCGAAGCCGGCGCCGCCTGCACCTGGCGCTCGAGATACCGCTCCTTATAGCCCTGGCGCGGGGGAGCGACCGGAGCGCTGCCTCGCGGTGCGGCCAGCAGCGACTGCGGGATGTCGGTGAGAAAGCGGCTGGGGAAGGCGGGCTGGGAGCGGCCGTAGAGGTGCCGGCGGAACGCGCAGCTGAGGTAGAGACGGTCCTTCGCGCGCGTCATCCCGACGTACGCGAGCCGGCGCTCCTCCGCCATCTCCGTGGTTGCGCCGACCAGCGAAGGGTTCTCCTCGCGCTCGTCGAGCGCGCGCTGGTGCGGCAGCAAGCCTTCTTCCATCCCGACCATAAACACGACAGGAAACTCGAGACCCTTGACCATGTGGAGGGTGATGAGGGTCGCACCTTCTCCGTTTTCGTCGTAGGCGTCGACGTCGGAGACGAGCGCGACCTCGGCCAGGAAATCCTCGAGTCCCTGCACGGGGTCGCGGTCGTCGAAGCTCTCGGCAAGGCCGCGCAACTCGTTGATGTTCTCGAGGCGCGCCTCCCCCTGCGGCGTCCCGTCAAGGTAGTGGGCCCGCAGGCCCATGACCTCGACCACCTGGTCGACCAGCTCGCTCGGCCTCAGCACCCCCATCGTCGAGCGCACCGACTCGATCTGGGCGCGAAAGCCATGCAGCGGACCTACCGCCGTCTTCGGCACTCCGGGCACCCGCGCCGGGTCGGTCAGGATCGCCAGGATGTCGGATTGGCCTTCGCGAGCGTAGGAGTTGATGGCCTCGATCGTGACGTTGCCGATCTTTCGCGACGGTACCGAGACGATGCGCGCGAAGCTCAGCGCGTCCTGGGGATTGAAGCAGAACCGCAAGTAGGCGACGAGGTCTTTGACCTCGCGCCTCTCCCAGAACCGAATCCCACCGACGAGGCGGTAGGGGATCTTGCGTCGCGCCAGCACGTCCTCGAAGGCGCGCGACTGAGCGTTCGTGCGGTAGAGGACCGCGAAGTCCGAGTAGCCGCGGTTCTCGGTCTTGCGCAGGCGCGCGATCTCGTCGGCTACAAACTCCGCCTCCTCGACCTCGTTGTAGGCCTGGGTGGCGACGACCTTCTCCCCTCCAGCGCGGTCTGTCCACAGCTTCTTTTCTGCGCGTTCGGGGTTGCTGCGGATGACGCTGTAGGCTGCGTCAAGGATGGCCTGGCTGGAGCGGTAGTTCTGCTCGAGGTGGACGACATGGGCGTCGGGGTAGTCCTTGCGGAAGTCCAGGATGTTGCGGATGTCGGCGCCGCGGAAGCGGTAGATCGACTGATCGTCGTCACCGACGACGGCGACGTTGCGGTGCTCTGAGGCCAGCAGATTGACCAGCACGTACTGGGCGCGGTTGGTGTCCTGGTATTCGTCCACCAGTACGTGGCGGAAGCGGTCGCGCCACTTCTCCAGCGCTTCCGCGTCGTTGGTGTACAGCTCGACGAGCTTCATGATCAGGTCGTCGAAGTCGAGGCCGCCTGAGCGCCTCAGCACCTCCTCGTAGGAGTCGTAGACCCGGCGGAGGATTTCGTCCGCATAGGAGCGGTTCGGGATGTCCTCCGGCCGCTTCAGCTCGCTCTTGGCCTGCGAGATGCCCTGGCTGAGGGCGCCGATCGGGTATCGCTTGGGGTCGAGGCGGAGCTCGTCGAGCACCCGCTTCAGGGCCGCCCTGGTGTCGTCCTCGTCGAAGATGACAAAGCTCGACGTGATGCCCATGCGTGGCGCCTCGCGTCGCAGGATCCTCACCGCGGTGGCGTGGAAGGTGCCCACCCACATCTTCTCCGCCCTGTCGCCGACCAGCGTCTCCACCCGGCCGCGCATCTCCCGCGCCGCCTTGTTGGTGAACGTCACGGCCAGGAGCCGGTCCGGCCAGACCCTCCGGGAGGCGATCAGGTAGGCGATCCTGGCGGTCAGGACGCGGGTCTTGCCGCTGCCCGCGCCGGCGAATATGAGGAGGGGTCCGTCGCCGTGTGTGACGGCTTCCTGCTGCGGCGGATTGAGGCGCGCAAGCAAGGCGTCGATCTGGGCTTGGGGAGTCTCCGAAACCACGGGAAAACGAGTTTAGCGGTGGCTGGAAAAGGCCTATCCCGCCGTTAGACTCCTCGTGGCTTTGACCCGAGAGGTCGACTTTGGCATGCGGGACCGCCTCCTCTACGAGCTGGCGCGCGACCTGAGCTCGACCCTCGATCTCGACGTTGTCCTCGAGAAGGTGATGGACCGCGTGATCACCCTGATGAAGGCATCGCGGGGGTTCATCGTCCTGGTCGACCCTGACGACGGCTCCGTTTCCGTGCAGATGTCCAGCGGCGAGGCAGACCCGGAGAAGGCGCGACAGTTCCTGGGCTCGCGCACCGTGATCGAGCACGTTGTCGCGACTGGAGAAGCGGTGGTGACGACCGACGCCAGCCTGGACGACAGGTTCAAGAGCAAGCAGTCGGTCATCCTCCAGAACCTGCGCTCGATCATCGCCGTGCCGCTCGTGACGAAGGGCAAGGTCATCGGCGCTGTCTACGTCGACAACCCGTTCCGCGCGTCGATCTTCGAGGAGCAAGACAAGGACCTTCTGCAGGCGATCGCCGACCTGGCCGCGATCGCAATCGACAACGCCCGCCAGTACGAGCGGTCGGAGTTCCTGCGCCAGGTCTTCGAGGCGCACGTCAACAAGCAGGTCACCGACTACGTGCTCACCCGTTCCGGCCGCGCGCTCAGGTTCCTCACGGGCGAACGTCGCGAGGTGACGATGCTCAACTCTGACATCGCCGGGTTCTCGACCCTCTCGCAGACCATGGACGCGGAAGAGCTGGTGCGCTTTCTGAACGACTACTTCCAGCGCATGATCAGGGTCGTCCTCGACCACGGAGGCAACATCGACAAGTTCCAGGGCGACGGCATGCTCGTGGTCTTCGGAGCCCCGAACCCGATGCACGACCACGCCGAGCGCGCCCTCAACGCCGCGCTGGCCATGGTGCGCGAGATCGATCGGTTCAATCGCGAGCAGCTGGCGGCCGGCAAGCCGGTGATCGCGGTGGGCATGGGTCTCGACACGGGCGAGGTGGTTGCGGGGCACGTGGGCTCCGGCGAACGGATGGAGTTCACGCTGATCGGCGTGCCGGTGAACAACAGCGCGTACCTCTCGAAGGTGAGGCCGGCAAGGGTTCTGATGTCAGAGACGACGAGGTCGCGGGTGCCCAACGGGTTCCACGTCGCGGCCTACGAGCCGATGCTGCTCAAAGGCGCGAAGGACCCGCAGCCGATCTACGAGCTGGCGATCACGATCGTGACCGACTAACGCCGGGTTCGACCTTACCGACGTGGCTCCGGCGGCCGGGTTCACCCCGGCCGCGACTATGCCTAAGCGCCTCCCAGGCGCCGATCGTGGAAGGGCTTTAAGAAGTCCCAACCGTATACCGGAATGGGAGCGCCGGCCCTGCGATCGACCAATTACTGCGCGTCGCGGGATGAGGGCCGGGTCGCCTGCGGCGAAGCCGCACGCGCGATGAGGGAAAACCATCCGGGTTTTCCCCTCATACCCAGCGTCGCTCCGGCGGCCCGGTTCACCCCGGCCGCAACTATGCCTTATCGTCTCCCAGGCCCCGATCGTGGAAGGCATTTAAGCAGTCCCAACCGTATACCGGAATGGGAGCAGGCCCGTCGCGAAGCGACCGGCCGATGAGGGAAAACCATCCGGGTTTTCCCTCATAACGTCTACCCCTGGCACACCCAGCGGCCAGGCCCGTAGTGCGAGTACAGCCAGGCGGCCGCCAACGCGTTGATCTGCGGGTCAAACGGCGAGTAGCTCGCGTAGGGCGTCCCTGACCACGTGCTCGGCAGGAACTGGAACAGCCCCGACGCGCCGCTGTCCGAGTTGACCGAGTTGGGGTGGTAACGCGACTCGCACCACGCGACGTTGATCGCCCACTGCACCGCGGCCGGACCAAGTGGGTTGAACGCGTCGGTGATGTACTTGGCGATGTCGGGCGGCGGAGGCGGATGGTTGCTGCGGGCGGCAATGGCCGCGGCCTGGGCTTGTGCAGCCGCCTCGGCCGCCTGCTTGGCCTGGTACTCGGCGAGGCCCTGCTTCAGCTCCTGCGACCACGACTGGACCTGCGCCATCTGCGCCGCCTGCACCCGTTGCGTCCGGGCCTGCTGGACCGCCGAGCTGCGATCGAACGAGCTGAGCTGCGTCACCGCGACCGCGACGGACTGCGGCGCGGGCGGATCCATGCGCGGCAGGATCACGGCGACGAGGATCACGACCCACACCAGCACCGCTCTGAATAGCGGCAGCAAACCCCGTTTCGCTCCTTCCCTTGGACTCGCCCTACCCCTGGGGCGGTGTCAGGCCCGAGCCGGGAGCGAAACGTTGAGGAGACGCCGGTCAGGATTTCTGGAAGGGGCCACCTTACCACAAGGTCGGCAACTTTCCGTTGCCGTACGCCCCGGTACCGAAACCTTACACCGCCGCGGCCGCGATCACTCCCGTCGTCACCCGATAAGCGGCCACCGGTGCGGCGAAGCCTTTGAGTGCCAGCTCCTGCGGTTCGGCCGGAATTCGTTGCGCGTCGAGCCATTCCTTGACCCGGCGATAAACCTCTGCGCTCAGCATCACCTGGCCGGCCCCAGCCTGGCCCTGCAGCCGGGAGGCCAGGTTCGTCACCTCGCCCAGCACGCTGACATTTGCCGACTCCGCAAGGTTGCCAACCACAGCGGGACCCACTGCAATCCCGGCGCCGACGGGGAGGCCGGCCAGCGCGGCCTTGTCGATGATCGCGACGGCCGCCCGGAGCGCCTGGGCCGCATGGTCGACGCTCTGACCAGCGATGTTGAAGGTCGCCATGATTGCATCGCCTGCGAACTTGTCGACGATCCCGTGGCGGCGTTCGACCTCCTGCTTAGCCCAGCGTTGGAGGCTGGCGATTCGGTCGGCAAGCTCGTCAGGGGCGATCTGACTGGCAAGCTCGGTATAGCCGCGTACATCAGCGAACAGCACCGACACCATGCGCTCGCCGGTAGCCACGCGCGTCGAGGTGGGCTCGACCCCATCGTGTTCAGGAGCTCCCTGGATTTCAATGCCATGCCGCGTGGCGGAGTCTCGAGCCAGCCGCACCGCAAGGAGCGCACCGGCAGTGGCGGCGTCGGTGGCGATGGCGGTCAACCTGCGTCGCGCGGCGTCGACGTCGCCGGCGGCGTGCTCCGCTTCGGCCAACGCCCGACCAACATGCCAGACGTCCAGCCGAAAGCCCGCTCGCTCGAAAGCCGAAACAGCCTGACCAAGGTCGCGCACCGCATCCTCGACCCGGCCCTCCAGCAGGGCGAGTCTTCCCTGCGCCGCCGCCCATCTAGGCGACGCCAGGACCTCGCCTATCGCCGGCACCGAAGCGATGAAGGAGCGCAGCCAGCCGGGGTCTTGGACCGACTCTGCGACGGCATCGGCCGGCGATGCGAGGTTACACGCATGAGCTGGGATGGCGGCCGCCTCCGCCGCCGCACCGGTCAGGTCCCCGGCCGCAAGACGAAGCCGCATCCGCGCGGCTCCGTCATAGACGGCGTCCTGCGCGTCGACGCGACTTGAGCGCGGAGGCATGATGGCCGACGATTCGTCGAGGCGCATGTTCTCGGCGAGCGCGTGCGCCAGGACCACCGCAGCGCGCCAGTGGTTCTTCTCGTGTCCCGCATCGCGCGCGCTCTCGACGGCGGAGCGCGCGAGCACGATTGCCTCGTTGACGCGTCCACGAGCCAGGGCGACCAGCGCTTTCAGGTACATGGGCCAGGAGTCGTTTTCCGGATAGCCGGCGCGACCTATGCGCTCTGACCACACCTCCAACTTGTCTCCGCGGGCAAGGTGAACCGCTTCCCATGTTGCGTTGTAAATCGCATTGCCAATCTGGAATCGGTACTCGCCGGCAACGGCTGCGTTGTAGCTGTCTTCCACGTGGGCGAAGCCCGCCTCGACATGCCCCAGTCCCATCTCGCATCCCGCCATGAAGTTCCAGGACCATGCCAGAGCGAGATCGGCGCCTGCTTGCCTGGCAACGTCGGCCGCCTTCGACGCAAATTCGAGCCCCGCCGCAGACTCCTCATTGAACTGCGCCATGCCCGCAAGGCGAATGTAGGCGATGGCAAGCGCCTCGCTCGGTCTTTCCAGGTCGCTGATGCCCTCATCGAGCAAACGCTTCGCCATCGCCGGTTCGGCGTTGTTCCAGTAGCAGTCGGCGGCGCGGCACAGAACGCGGCCGCGCTCGACCGAGTCTTTGATGTGAGGCGCCGCGCGCTCCAGGAGCTCGGCGGCGTCGCGATAGGCGCGTGTCCGGACCGCGTCGTCGGCGGCCGCGATGCACATCTTCACCGCCTCGTCGTGACGACCGGCCATCAAAAGGTGGTGGGCGAGGTCCACCGGCGCGCTGTCCGCTCGAGACGCGAGGACGTCGGCGATCCTCGAATGCAGCTGCTGGCGCCGAGGCACGACGAGGTCTTCGTAGATGGCTTCTCGCGTCAGGGCATGGCGGAATCGATACCGGCCGGAAACTGGATCCGCCGTCTCGATGAGCTGCGCCGTCACGCTCGCCTCAAGCGCCGCCAGAGCGACCGAGTCGTCCACCATCGCCACCTCGGCCAGAGACCGGAGGTCGAATGCGCGGCCCATGACGGATGCTGCCGAAAGGACTGCAACGTCGTCGTGGCTCAGTCGCTCGAGGCGCCGCAAGATCGTGTCGCGCACGGTCTGCGGAATCCGGATCTCAGCGAGCGTCTTGCGGTCCCATCCCGAGTCCGTGCGGTAGATGTCTCCATGGTCAAGCGCGTCGCGCAGCATCTCCTCGAGCACGAACGGGTTGCCTTCGCTGCGTTCGCGAAGGAAGTCGCGGAACTCGTCGGAGACCGTCTCCTCTTCGAAGATGGCGCAGACCATGTCGGCGATCTGCGCCCCGGTCAGCGAGCCCAGGTCGATCAGCTCCACCTGGCCGCTGCGGCGCCAGCCCTGGATGGTCGGGAGCAGCGCGTGCTTGCGGTGCATCTCATCTGTTCGATAGGTCGCGACGATGAGCACGTTGGTCGAGCGCAGGCGCCGGGTCGCATAGTCGAGCAGCTCCCGTGTCGTCGTGTCCGCCCACTGCAGGTCCTCCAGGATGAGCAGGAGGGCGCGACTCCGGGCAGCGTCGCGAAGGAGAAGCAGCATGGACTCGAAGAGGCGGAGCTTGGCCTGAGTGGGGTCCCCACTGATCACGCTCGGCCGGCCCATCTGCGGGAACAGCTGGGCCAGCTCCTCCGCCGCCGAGCCCAACCGGTCGCGGAGGGAGGCAAGGTCGGTGGTGGCGAGATAGTTGCCGATCGCCTCGAGAAACGGGAGGTATGGCAGCGACAGCTCGGCCTCGCTGCAGCCGCCGGAAAAGACAGCGCAGCCCAGGCGGCGCCCTCGCGTGGCGAGCGCATTGACGAGCCGCGTCTTGCCCATCCCCGCCTCGCCGCCGACGATGACAACTCCGCCATCGCCGCGCAGCGCAGAGAGTAGGGCGTCCTCGAGCTCCGACAGCTCCGAGTCACGGCCGATCAGGACCGGGGAGAGCACGCGGGAGAGCGCCATCTTCAGAACAGGTGCGTCAGCTGTTTCCTCAGCAGCTTGCGACCCGCTGGCTCGACGTACGCCGGAAGCATCTGCCTCATCTGTTGAAAGGCTAGATCGGTGAGCGCGGCGGGATCGGCTCCTACGCTCGGTAGCGGCTTCCCGATCACGACCTTGATCGTTTTGCGAAACCAGAGGTCTTTGGTCCCGGACAGCGCCACCGGCACGACCGGCACCTGTGCCTTGATCGCGAAGTGCGCGAAGCCCTTGTGGAAGGGAAGCAGGTCGCCCTCCTTCGGGCCGTAGTTCCCCTCCGGAAAGATGGCCACCGCGCCGCCGAGCCCGAGGGCCCGGTCGACATGGCGAAAAAGTGTCCTGTCGCCGTGTCGCTCGCGCACCACCGGCACGTAGCCGCCGGTCGTGCGTACGAGCCACCACTGAAACTTGCGAGTCACCAGGAGCGTCGGATCGGCGAGGAAATGGAGCCGCGGCTCAACCGGAAAGAGGTAGAGGAGCGTGAACTCGTCCAGCCAGTTGAGGTGGTTGGCGATGACAACGTAGTTGCCGGATCGAGGGATGTTCTCCCTCCCCTGCACGTCGAACCGAAAGCACAGGCGCAGCAGCGCCACCCCGATCAGCCGGACCAGCCTGTATGGGATGTTGGCCCGGCGACTGACAGGAAGGAGGTCGGCTGAGGGCAAGGTGGCGCCGGCCGTGGCCATGCACCGGGGAGTCTAGAGCCCCAGCGACCACCAATCCAGGAATCGGTTGTAGGTGCCGAGCGCCCCCAGCACGGCGTTGGCCGCGAGCCGAAGGTTGGAGGCGTCACCTGGGGTGACCTTTCCTGTCTTCATGTCTGCCTGCAGCTCGTTCAAAAAGGCCTCGAGCTGGTTGCTTGCGGCGTTGGTGTTGCCTCGGTCGAGGGCGTCGGACGCCGCGTTTAGCTTGGCGATCAAGCTGTTCTTCTGGCCGTCGTTCAGCGTCTTCAGGCCTCTCACGTAATCGGCGATCGGGCCGAGCGCCTGCGCTGGCGTCTGGACAGGGACCATGACGGTCGCGGTTCCGGTGCCGTTAGGGTCGCCGTCGCTCACGGTCAGGGTGACGGGATACGATCCGGGTTTGGAGTACCAGTGGGTGGCCGTCAGGCCCGTCGCGGTCGGAGTCTGGTCGCCGAAATCCCAGGTGGCTGTGATCGTGTCCGCCGTTCCGGGGTCCCTGTAGGTGCCCGTGAAGGTGATCAGTTCGTTGGGGAGGATGAGGTTCGGGATGTTGATCGACGGGACGAAGCTGAGTATCTGCGCGGACGGGGGGACGTTATCGACGACCAGGCTCAGCGAGGTCTGGCCGGTCGCGTTGCCGTCGTCGGTCGCTTCCAACACGACCGTGTAGACGCCGTCGTCGTCGGGGGTGAAGGTGAAGGTGGCGCCCGGGCCGGACGCAAAGGTGGAGCCGTCGCGGGTTGCGGTCCACTTGAAGGTGAACCCGTGGGTCCGGTCGCTTGCGTCCGGGCTCCAGGCGGTGCCGCTCAGGGAGATCGGGGTGCCCTCCAGGAGCTTGGTGCTGAGCGCCTGGAGCGTGGGGCCGGTCGAGATGACTGGCGTGGGGGCCAGCGCGTCGATCTTGACTGTGAAGGTGGCAGTTGCCGTGGCCCCGTGGCTGTCAGTCGCGGTGATCGTGACCTGCGGCTGGGGGACGTCCTCATCAGCGGCGGTCCCAGTCCAGAGCCAGTTTCCCGGATTGGTGGTTGCGACGGTGCCCCAGTTGGGCTTTAGGCTGACGGTGTCGCCTGGATCCGGGTCGATCACCGAACCGGTCATCATCGGAGCAGTGCCTTCGGACGCGTTGGCCTGGCCGCTTGTCGGGAAGATGCTCGGGGGGTGGTTGGTCGGCGGCGGGGGCGGAGGCGGAGTGCCGCCGGCGACGTACGTCTTGAAACCGAAATCTTCACTGGCGGTGGGCGTCCACGCGGTCCCCACGCAGCACATCCATAGATTGCCGCCGTCAAGGTCGCCGGGATTGAGGAAGCCCCAACGGAATGTGTTCGCGCTGCTGGAGACGACGATCGCGTACTGGTGCCCGGCGGTAACCGGCACCGTCGGACTCAAGTCAAACGTCTGCCAGGTGAGCGAGCCGGCTGCTCCCAGCTCCGGACGCACGGTGGGCGTTGGGCCGACGTTGGCAAGAGCCGGCGCGTTCGGATCGACGGCCCAGATCTGAATCGAGAAGGCCGGCTGGATGTAGCCGATATAGGAGCCTGCGAAGAGGCTGACCTTGTCCAGCTGGCCGGTCAGCGTGGGTGTGAACGTCTGGGCCATCCTCGCGCCGAGAAGGGCGCTGGAGTTGCCGATGACGATGCCGGCTTTCGGGGCGAACTGGTCGAGCGTGTCAGCGGCCCGCACCGGGCCACCGAACCACACGGCCAGGAGCGCCGTCAGCGCAAGCGCCAACGGACTCCGACCGACACCTCTCCGCAACGAAGTCTTCACTTGGCTGTATTGACGCGGCTGAAGGGAATTCCCTGCGAGGGCGGGTGATCTCTACCGCGCTGTGGTTCTAACGCCTGTCTGGCGGCGGGGAGTCGCTACGGGCCCTGGCGAGCCGCCTCGGCCGGCCGGCGGCTTTCCAGGCCCACCGGTCAGAGCCGGGTGATGCCGGTGTGCGGGGCCGGGTGGTGCCGGCGACAGGATTCGAACCTGCGACCCTCGGCATGAAAGTCCGTCCCGACATCCTCAGGGCTCCCACCGTATTCGATTCTCCGCCTCGCGCCTCTCGTGGCTCCTGTGGCAGCCCCGGCTTGGCAATGCAAATTGGCCATACATCCAAAGGCCTTGAGCGATCGCCGGGCGCGGGGGAACGCGAAATGAGAGGCCTCTCCCCAGCTCGCTCCGTCGGGCGACTGCCTTACGCGGAGTTAGAGTTCCGAGTCCACCGCAGCCCACGAGCACCAATGGTCTCAGGGGGCGATTTAGAGCGGCGGTTCCACCGCATGCAGATCCAGAATCGTGGTATCGGCGCTCTTTGGCGCCGGGAATCCAACCGAAACCAGCGCCTCTTCGAACTCAACGCTCGACCAGCGGCTTCGGATGTGCTCCGCGGATTGCCAGACCCCGACTATGAAGAGGGCACCGTTCCCGACTGCGCAGTGGTGCCGCAACTCGCCGAACGATGTTGCACCTCCGCTGCTCATGATCAGCGCGTGTGCTCGGTCGTACGCCTGCGTCAACTCGTTGATATCGCCGTCAAACCGGGCAATCAATAACGCCGCCATTCGCTTGCGCCGTTAATCGGTCTGTGCTTGACATGAGGGAAGTGTGCCTCCTGGCTACACGATTGAAGGGCCGTCTACAAGCGAGCGGGATGTCGTCCCTTCGATACGACATCGGGCTGTTGCTCATGGGTTGGAGACGGCGACGCCGTTAGCTGCAGTTCAGATGGCGATCTGTTGCCGCATCTTCATCCAAGAAATTCCGACCTCCGAGTGGCCGAACTCGACCGGGTCGCCGTCGAGGCGCGACTTAGACTGGGATGTGTGGACATGAGGCTCGAACTCGTCCCTGTTCCTGTCGCCGACGTAGACCGAGCCAAGGCTTTCTATGTCGACCAGGTCGGCTTCCACGCCGACCACGATCATCAGGTCACGGACCAGCTACGTTTCGTGCAGCTCACTCCACCTGGATCTGCATGCTCGATCGTGATCGGAACCGGGATTACCGAGATGGCGCCTGGCTCTCAGAAGGGGCTGCAGGTTGTGGTCAGTGACGTCGAGGCAGTCCGACAGGAGCTTGCCGGCCGGGGGGTCGAGACAAGCGCAGTCGACAAGCAGCCGTGGGGATGGTTCATTTACTTCAGCGACCCTGACGGCAACACGTGGTCGGTGCAGCAGATCGTCCCCCGCGAGTAGTTCAGGCCGACGATGGGAGCCCATAGCGGCCGATGCCGCAGGCCGGTGACGAGTGACAGCCGCCAGCAACGCGAAGTCTCGAGACCAGGACACCGCAGTCGTTAGAGGGCTATCGCCTGCCCAACCACTGTCAGGCCGTGGTTCGCGTTACGGAACCTCCAGCCCACCACTCCTGACATAACGCGAACCGGCCGCGCTGGCGGTAGTTAAGTCGGGAGGATTTCGCTCCTCGATTCGACTCTGATCTCGGTAGCCAGTTGCTGCATCAACGCCTGGCGTTATGAGCCTTCAACGTCCGTGGTTTGCGCGGAAGGCGCAACGCCGCGTACCGATCGCGCCGGTATTCGTCCACCCATTGCCGACTGCTTCGCCAAGTACCATCCTCGGCTCGAACTGCCTTGAGGCGGGAGCGTTGTGCGGCGTTACGGAGTGCCACGACCGACAGATCTTTCGTGGCCAACGCTTCCAGTGGTACGAGCTTCGCAGGCCCTGCCACCGCAGGCAAGACGAAGCGACTGAGGTTGTCAAGGATTGCCCTTGCGAGGATTTCGCCTAAGGGTCCTGGATCGCCTCGGTCAGCGCGATTCAGGGCATCGAGGTAGCGATCTCGAAGTCGCTTCTGAATGATCGCGGGCGGATAACCAAGCCGAACCAGCAGGAGGTTCATGAGCAACCGGCCGACGCGGCCGTTGCCGTCGATGAAGGGGTGGACGTGTTCGAACGCGGCATGCCGCGCTGCGAGTGCCTCCGCGACGCGCGACGACTTGCGAGGCAAGCTGTCGACGCTATCCACCCAGTCGCGAATCAGCGCGTGTACCTCGGTGTGGCTTGGTGGTTTCATCCCATGCTTGAAGGCCTGGATGTCATGCCGGCGCCAGTTGCCCGGACTTTCATCTTTGGAGGCGTCTGGATGCGGAGCGACCTCCCAGACAGGCGTCATTGCCAGCCGGTGAACATGGCGGACTTCCGTGAGGGTGAGCAACTTGCCGCTGGTCCATGGGCCAGAACCCAGTGCTTGGCTGTACACCCATTGAGCTGCGGCAGCGTAGCCGCTGACCTCCAGGTAGTCCTTGAGTTCCTTGCTGCCGACCGCCTTGCCTTCGCGGAGGAGCGCCTCAACTTCTCGGAGGACCAAGGTGTTGCCCTCCAAGGCGGTTGAGCTGTGGGCCTCGTGGTACCAGATATCGGTCCAGATGCCCTCTGCCTCGTCCGGTGAGGGCAGCCCGCCTAGGCGGGTCTTGAGTTCCTCGACCATGAAGGCGAGTCGGGCATGCACCGCTTCCCGGCTCGGTCGTCCTCGCGCAACAGCCGAGGTGGTTCTAGCTAGGTTGCTCATGTTAGGGAAACTCAATTCTACAACTCAACCTAGTTAGGTTGCTATGCCGTGCCCGACCTAAATGATCAACGCAACCTGCGCTAGCATGGATACTCGTCGCGACCACCTACGGAAGAGGCAGCGCCCCGGGCGCGCTGCACGACCATTTTGTCGGCACACGGCTCTCAGGTCAGCAGGACAGCAGCGGTCCGAAAAACCGCTGCTCATTCAGTTCAATCTCGGGCGCGGAAACCGCTTTTCGCCTCCTCACGTCTCCCTAGACCTCCTCGAGTGTTCTGTGGCTTGGCTATGCATTGGCAATACGCGGTCGACGTCGTCGACCACGCCGAGCCAACTCCGAATTCGATTTGGTGCCGGCGCGGGGACTCGAACCCCGGACCCTCGGTTTAAAAGACCGCTGCTCTTCCAAGCTGAGCTACGCCGGCAGGAGAACCATTCTCGCGATTACGCAAACTGTTTAGCCTTCCCCGGGTGCGGACGAGTGCGCTCCTGATCCTGGTCTCCGTGGCCGTCGTGGCCTGCAACCCGACGGGCAATCCAGAGCCTTCGCCCGAACCGCTGGCAGCCGACCAGACGCTGAGCTTCCCCATCGCCCAGGACGTCGCGGACTTCGACCCAGCGCTGATCTCGAGCGCGGCCGACGTCGACATCCTGCGCAACGTGTTCTCCGGCCTGTTCAGGTTTGACGCCCAGCTCCACGAGGTGCCAGACCTGGCCACCGGCCAGCCTACGGTTTCGACCGACGGCCTCGCCTACGCCTTTCACATCCGGCCCAACGGCCGTTTCTCCAACGGGGACCCGATCACGGCGGCCGACTTCATCTACAGCTGGAACAGGGCCGCTGCCAAGCAGGGCGACTACGCCGGGCTCTTCGCGCTGATCGCCGGCTACCAGGACGTCGCCGCCGGCAAGACCGCGCAGATGAGCGGGCTCACCAAAGGTGACGACTACACGCTCAACGTCACCCTCACCAAACGCGCGGGGTACTTCCTCACCCTCGTCGGCCTGTGGCCGTTCTGGTTGGTCGACCAGAAGGTGGTCGCGTCAGCGGGAGAGGACGCGTGGGCCACAAAGACGGACACATTGATCGGCAGCGGACCGTTTCGCATGACGTCGCGCACGCCCGGCCAGACGATGGACTTCGAGCCCGTGCCGGGCTGGTACGGAGGCAAGACGGGCGCGCTCACGCACGTGCACATCGAGGTCGTGGTCGACGCCGCGGCTCAGGTCACGCAGTTCGAAGCGGGTGTCTTCGGCCTGGTCGGCTACGGCCGGCAGGGCCTTCCGCCCGCCTCCGCCACGCGCTACACGACCGACGCCAAGCTCAAGAACCAGCTGACGCTCGTGCCGACCGGAACCACTTTCTGGATCGGCTTCAATCTTCGCACCGGTAGTTTCGCCGGCATCGATGACGGACGTCCCGGCCGGCATGCGTTCAGCACCGCGATCGACCGCAAGGCGCTGGTGGCGGCGGTGTGCAACGAGCAGACCACGTGCATCGAGGCCACAGGCGGAGCGATCAGCAGCGGTCTCGTCGGCTACCTGGGGGATGGCGCCGACCACAACGTGAAGTTCGACGCCAGCGCCGCGAAGGCGGAATACACGGCTTGGGATCCGAGCGGCGCGAAGGTCAAAGGCCTCACCTACACCTACGACACGAACCCGTTCAACAAGGCCGTGTGCGAGAACCTCGTGGCGCAGTGGAAGTCGAATCTCGGCGTGACGGTCGCGTGCGTCGAGAAAGAAAGGAAGATGTTCTTCGACCAGCGCAACGGGGGGTGCGCCTATCCCATGTTCCGGCAGAGCTGGGCCGCCGACTACGACCATCCGCAGGACTGGTTCGACTACCTCTTCGTCACCGGCGCCAGCTCCTCAGGGTCGTGCTACTCGAACCCGAGCCTGGACAAGCTCGTCGCCGGGGCGGATGCGGCGCCGCCTGCCTCGGCGGTCGCTGATTACAAGGCCGCCGGCTACCTGCTCGTCGACCGGACGATATTCGCGGGGCTGCTCTACGGGGTGCAGCAGTACCTCGTGCACCCGTACGTCAAGGGCGCGGGGGGCAACGCTCTGTACGACAACTACTGGACCGGGCTTCGAATTCTCAAGCATTAAGAGAAGCTGACGGAAACCCGGACCAGCCCCCCGAGTGGACAACGGGCGCTCGCCAAGCCACAATTTAGCCTGGAGTAAGTGGCGGCGACGGTCGCCACCCCCCGTCGGCGCGCTCTCGCCCCGGTCGCCGCGAAGAAGGACCGGGAAGAAGGCGGGGGGAGCGTTACTCGCTTCACAGGGGGAAGCTATGGCTCCACTCTCGTTACGGATCCTCAAGGGCCTTGCCGTGGGCGCGGTCTCGAGCCTCGTCCTCGGCGCGTGTGGAGGAGGGGGAAATCAGAGCTCGAACCTGGCAGCCGACCAGACTCTGAACTTCCCGATCCTCGGAGACTTCGGCACCCTCGACCCGGCGGTCGCGGACGCCGAGACGGACCAGGAAATCCAGCAGAACATGTTCGACGGCCTCGTCAAGTTCGACGACAACCTGAACATCATTGCGGACCTGGCGACCGCCGTACCGCAAGCGACCGACAACGGCCTGACCTACACGTTCAACCTGCGCAAGGACGTCACGTTCCACAACGGTGACAAGTTCACCTCCAAGGACGTCCTCTACTCGTGGAACCGCGCGGCGGCCATGCAGGGCTCGTACGCCACGAACATGGCAGCCATCAAGGGCTACGACAAGGTCTCGGGCAACAAGGCAAGCGGCGCAGCTCTCGAGGCGCTGCTGGAGAAGAAGGACCCCTCGGTCTGGATGGAGGGCCTGACTGCCCCGGATGACAACACCGTAGTCGTCAAGATGTCGAACCCTGCCGGCTGGTTCCTCACCGCGATCTCGCTTTCCGGATCGACCGGATGGATCGTCGACCAGAACGCGGTCAAGCAGGACTTCGACAACTGGTGGTCCAAGCCGGCTACCGCAGTCGGCACCGGTCCGTTCAAGATGACCAACTACGTCCCCAAGCAGGTGGTCGACTTCGCTGCCGTCGACAACTGGTGGGGCTCACCCAAGCCGACCCTCAAGAAGGTTCACATCGACATCTCGATCAACAACGCTTCCACCGCAATCACCAAGTACGAGCAGGGCGGCTTCGACGCCTATGGGTACGGCGGCTACAGCAACCTGCCCGTGGCGGACATCCTTCGCATCAAAGGGACGGCCAACGAATCGGGCCAGCTTTCCCTGATCCCGAAGGTTCGCACTTACTGGGTGAGCTTCAACTTGGTGGCCGATGCAAAGCGCCCGGCCAAAGGTCCGTTCACACTTGACGGCGGCCAGGCCGCGCACGACCTGCGTATGGCCTTCGCACTCGCGGTCGACAAGAAGAAGCTGGTCGACACGGTTTGCCAGGGCGTGGTGTGCACCCAGGCGACTGGTGGCTTGATCCCGCCGACTCTCATCGGCCATATGGATACCACCGACCCGCTGTCCGCTTTCGATCCCGCCAAGGCCAAGCAGCTTTTGCAGAGCGCCGACCCGACGGGCGCCAAGACAAAGGGTCTCTCGTACGCCTACGACCCTGAGAACCCGCTGAACGCCGGCAACGCGCAGTTCTTGCAGGCTCAGTGGCAGGAAAACCTCGGGGTCCACGTGGACCTGCTGCCGGTCGCTCACTCTCCGTTCATCAAGGCTCGCCTCAAGGGCAGCTATGTGCTGTCCCGCGACGGCTGGCAGGCCGACTACAACCACCCCCAGGACTGGTTCGACAACCTGTGGGGCCACGTCGTCGGGTGCCCGGACTCCGGATGCACCAGCGGCTACAACAAGAAGGAATACAACGACCTGCTCGACAAGGCGGACGCTGAGCCGCTCGACCAGGCCAAGGCCGACTACGCGAAGCTGAATCAGATGCTGATCGACGACGTCGTCTACATCCCGCTCTACTACTCGGTCGGCGCCTTCCTGATCAAGCCGTACGTGAAGGGAGCCGGCTCCAACGCCTTCTTCGACCACTACTGGAACGAGATCCAGATCCTGCAGCACTAGACCGACGTAGCAAGGGGGCGCTCGCAGCGCGCGGGCGCCCTCTTCTCGTATGAGCGAGAATCAACAGGGGAGCTAAAGGGAGTTGTTCACCCGGGGAACGCTGATCTACATCGGGCAGCGCCTGGTCTTGATCCTGCTCGCCGTCCTCGGAGTTTCCTCGTTGGTCTTTCTCGGAGTTCACCGGCTGCCCGGCGACGCCCTCTTCAGTGAGCACCTGCACGGCACTCAGTACGAGCTGACGCTGCATCACTACGGGCTGGATCGACCGCTCTGGGTCCAGTACGTGAGCTTCCTGGGCGCCTTGCTCCACGGCGATCTCGGCGAGTCGCTCGTGAATCGAGGGGTGCCGATCACCCCGATCGTCCTGCGCGAGATGTCGGTCAGCGCCGAGATCGGAATCGTAGCTTTGATCTTCACCGTCGGAGTCGGGATGTTGTTCGGCGTGGTCGCGGCGATCCGCCAGAACACCTGGCTGGACTACACCCTCAGCACGACCTCCGTGATCGGCTACAGCATGCCGAACTTCGTGATCGCGACCTTCCTGATCCTGGCGTTCGGCGTGTGGCTGGACAACTTCACGGAGGGGACGTTCTACTTTCAGATCGGCTGGCCCGGCCGGTACGGCAGCATCGGGGCGATCTGGCTGCCCGCGTTCGCGCTCGGCTTCCCCTACGCGAGCATCGTGGCCCGCCTGACTCGAGCCAGCATGCTCGAGGTGATCCGGCAGGATTACATACGCACGGCCCGCGCCAAGGGTTTGAGGGAGTGGGTCATCACCGTCCGCCACGCGCTCCGCAACGCGCTGATCCCGGTCATCACGATCCTCGGTCCGCTGGTGATCGGCATCATCACCGGAGGGGTAGTGATCGAGAACATCTTCGGCATCCCGGGTCTGGGTAAGGAGTTCGCGACCAGCATCCTGAACCGGGACTACAACATCGTGATCGGAGTCTTCACCGGATACGCGGCGCTCGTGGGTCTCGCCAACCTCGGCGTGGACCTGCTGTACGTCGTGATCGACCCGAGGATCAGGTACTGATGGCCGCCACCGCAGCTGCAGTCATAACCCGCCCCATCGTGCCAGAGCAGGCAAGCCTGTGGAGCGACGCCTGGCGCCGGCTGCGCCGCAACCGTCTGGCCCTGGTGGCGACCGTCTACCTGACCTTCCTCGTGATCGTTGCGCTGGTCGCTCTTGTCAAGACGCCGTATCGGTACTTCGAGGTCGGCGTCGGCATCCCCTATCACGGGCCGAGCGTCGAGCACTTGCTGGGCGTCGACTCGCTCGGACGCGACACCCTGAGCCGGCTCATGGTCGGAGCGCAGATCTCGCTCCTGGTGGGAATCGGAACGCAGGTCGTGGTGTTGCTGATCGGGGTGCCGATCGGACTCGCTGCCGGCTACTTCAGAGGCTTGTTCGACCAGGTCGTCACGTTCATCATCAACCTCTTCTACGGAATCCCCGACCTGCTGGTCGCCCTGACGCTGGTCTTCCTGCTCGGTCCGAACCTGACCAACATCATCATCGCCATCGCGGTCACGCGATGGATGGACATGGCGCGCCTTGTGCGCGGCCAGACACTCAGCTTGCGCGAGCGCGAGTTCATCGAGGCCGCCCGAGCCAGCGGCGCCAAGCCGATGAAGATCCTGTTCGGACACATCCTGCCCAACGCTCTCGGCCCGATCATCGTCCAGGCGACGTTCGGCATCCCGGCGGCCATCCTGTTCGAAGCGTTCCTGAGCTTCCTGGGTCTGGGCGTTCCGCCTCCGACTCCGACGTGGGGCTCGATGGCGGCAGAAGGCATCGTGACGATGCGAATCTCGCCGTTCATGGTCATCGCGCCGTCGATCGCCCTGTCGCTGACCCTGATGGCGTTCAACTTCCTTGGCGACGGGCTGCGCGACGCGCTCGACCCGAGGCAGCGACGGTAGTCGGTTGGCGTCACCGATCCTGCAAGTAAAGGACCTCAAGACCCAGTTCAGAACCCACGACGGCATCGTCAAGGCCGTGGACGGGGTGAGCTTCGACCTCTACCCGGGCGAGAGCCTCGGCATCGTGGGCGAGTCGGGGAGCGGAAAATCGATGACCGCCTACTCCCTCCTCCGACTGGTGCCGGACCCGGGTAAGGTCGTCGGCGGCCAGGTCCTGTTTCGAAACCAGGACCTGCTGCAGATCAGCGACGAGGAGATCCGCGAGATCCGAGGCCGCGACATCGCGATGATCTTTCAGGACCCGCAGAGCTCACTCAATCCGGTCCTCCGGACCGGATTCCAGATCGCCGAAGCAATGCTCGCCCACAAGAAGGCGAACAAGCAGCAGGCGTACAACCGCGCGGTCGAGCTTCTGAAGCGAGTCCGCATTCCCGCCGCCGAGTCTCGGATCAAGGACTTTCCCCACCAACTGAGCGGCGGCATGCGCCAGCGCGCGATGATCGCGATGGGCCTCGCCAACGCGCCCTCGATGTTGATCGCCGACGAGCCGACCACCGCACTCGACGTCACGGTGCAGGCGCAGATTCTCGAGCTGCTGGCCGACCTGAACCAGGAGCTGGGAACGGCGATCATCATGATCACCCACAACATGGGTGTGGTCGCCGGCCTCTGCACCCGCGTCCTGGTCATGTATGCCGGGGAGATCGTCGAACAGGGCCCCGTCGACCAGATCTTCGAGAATCCGCAGCACCCCTACACGTGGTCGCTCCTGCGGTCGATTCCTCGCGTCGACGCCCTTCGCCACGAGCGGCTTCGCTCGATCGAGGGAATCGCGCCCGACCTCTTGCGGCCGCCGGCCGGCTGCCGCTTCCATCCGCGCTGCCCGTTCCGGATCGAGAAGTGCCTGGTCGACCAGCCGGAGCTGAAGGAGGTCAAGCCGAACCAGCTCGCATCCTGCTGGGTGACGATGGATCGTGCGCGCAAGGAGATGGGCGCCGACCAGCTGCTCGACATCCGGCCCGGCGCAGCGTCCGGCCTGCAGCCGGGCAAGATAGTGGACTGATGGCGGAAGCGGTCCGCGAAATCCCACAGCCGATGGGAGCCAGCGCACCCGCTCTGGTGCGGGTCTAGAACGTCGTCAAGCACTTCCCCGCTGGCATCGGTCAGACCGTCAAGGCTGTCGACGGCGTGAGCTTCGAGATCAGGCAGGGTGAGACTCTCGGGCTGGTTGGGGAGTCGGGCTGCGGCAAGTCGACACTCGGCCGTCTCGTGATGCAGCTGATCCCGGTGACGTCCGGAAAGATCTTCCTTGGGGACGTCGAGCTGACGAAGCTGCGCGGCGAGAGGCTGCGTCAGCAGCGGCGCCAGATGCAGATCATCTTCCAGGATCCATACGCGTCACTCGACCCGAGGATGACGATCGGCGACATCATCGCCGAGCCGCTCGCGAACTTCGGGGTCACGCGCGGTCGCAAGGCTCAAAGGCGCGTGCAGGAGCTCCTGCGCGTCGTGGGTCTGAACCCCAACTTCAACAATCGCTACCCGCACGAGTTCTCCGGCGGCCAGCGCCAGCGCATCGGGATCGCGCGGGCCCTGGCCCTGAACCCCAAGCTCATCGTCTGCGACGAGGCGATCTCCGCCCTCGACGTGTCGATCCAGGCGCAGATCGTGAACTTGCTGGAAGACCTGCAGCGCGAGTTCAACCTCACCTACCTGTTCATCGCCCACGACCTTTCGGTCGTCAGGCACATCAGCGACCGCGTGATGGTCATGTACCTGGGCAAGCTCGTCGAGATCGCGGACAGCACGGATGTGTACAGCAGCCCCAAGCATCCATACACCAAGGCGCTGCTCTCCGCGATTCCGGTGCCCGATCCCAAGGTGCAGCGCGGCCGGCGCCTGGTCGACCTCTCGGGCGAGATCCCCTCCCCCATCAACCCTCCGTCGGGGTGCAGGTTCCACACCCGCTGCCCGATTGCTCGCGTACCCACTCCCTGCGCCGAGGACGATCCTCCGCTGGAGGAGAAGGTCCGGACGCACTTCGCCGCATGCCACTTCTCCCAGGACGTCTGAGCTCCGCTTCTAATGCGACGAGAGCTGGATCTGGTCCCAGTAGTAGTCGAACATGTTGTTCGAGCCGGCGCCCAGCACGTACGGCTTGAACAGGAACGCGTGCACCGTATAGAAGAGCGGTAGGTACGCGACGTCGTCGATGAGCTGCACGCTCAACGCCTTGTAGTCGAGAATCGCCGTCGTCAGCGGTTCGCTGTCGGCCTTGGCCAGCACCTGGTCGTAGCGCACCGTCTGGTATCCGCTCGAGCAGCTTGTGTCCGGGCACCCGGCGACCTTGCCCCAAAGGTTGTCGAACCAGTCCTGCGGATGGTTGTAGTCGGCCGCCCATCCGTCGCGAGCAAGCACGTAGAAGCCCTTCAGCCGCTCGGTGATGAACCGCGTGTGCGGGATCGTCTGCAGCGTGACGTCGACGCCGAGGTTCGCCTGCCACTGCGACTGCAGAAACTTGGCGACCGGCTGGTTGAAAGGATTCTCAGGGTCGTAGGCGTAGACGAGACCCCTGGTCTTGGCGCCTGACGGGTCCGCGGCCTGCAAGAGGCTCCGCGCCTTCACGGGATCGAACTTCGCGAGAGGGTCCGAGTTGTCGCCCAGGTAACCCTGAAGTCCCCGCGGGATCACACCCCCGGTCGCGGCGACGCAGGTGACGTCGGAGCAAACGTCCTTGGCGAGCTTCGCGCGGTCCACGGACACCGTGAACGCCAGCCTGAGGTCGTGCGACGCCTTGCCCTGGTCGAGCGTGAACGGGCCGCCTGCCGGCCGGACGGCGTCCGCGACCACGTTGAAGGTGACGAAGTAGGTCTTGTTAGTCACCTGCAGCAGAAGCTGGCTCTTGTCAGCCGGCCGGCCCTGGACGCGGATTGCCTCGGCCACCGGCAGGCTGTATGCACCGTAGCCAAAAAGGTCGAACGACCCCTGCTGATATTTCGTCAGCGCGGCCTGCGGATCGCTGACCACCTCGACATGGACCCTGGTCAGCGTCGGCTTCGGTCTCCCCCACCAGTCCTGCACGGCGGTGAAGTCGAGCGACTGGTTGGCTACCCGGGCCGACATCTTGAACGCGCCGGTTCCGACGAGGCTGTCCGGCTTGCTCCACCAATGCTCGAAGTCGCCCTTGACCACCTTCTGGTCAACGATCATCGCGGCGACTGAAGGCTGGGCGATGGCGGACTCGAACCAACCGGCAGGGTTCGTCAGCCTGACGACCACGGTCGAATCGGTGGGGCCGCTCAGTCCGCTCATGGTCACGGCCGGGTCGTCCTTCTCGAGGAGTGCCTCCAGCGCGGCGCCGGATGCCTGGTTGGTCGCGACGTGGTCGTAGCCGGCGATGACGGAAAGGGTGGTCGCGAACGGACCCTGCATGGCGGCCGCCCGGTTCCACGAATAGAGCACGTCCTTAGAGGTCACCTTGTCGCCGTTCGAGAAAGTCACGTCCTGGCGGAGCTTGAACGTGTAAGTCAGACCGTCGGCGGTGATGGTCGGCATGCTCTCCGCGATGTCGGGCACGACGTTGAGGTTGCCGTCGAATCGCAGCAGGCCGTCGAAAATGTTGTGGGCGAGCTGCGCCTCGGGGTCGCTTTGGATCATCGCGGGGTCGAGCGTTGTCACGTCGCCCTGAATCGGAAAACGAAGGGTCTGGTCGGCGGCGAGGCTCGTCGGAGCGGCCACGCCGCCAGACCCGTTCGAACAGGCCACGAACACCAGTGCCGCGAGCGCAGCAAACATGCGGTGCGCGCTGGTGCGTAGGATCATCGGGTGATGAGCCTAACCGCCACGGGTCGGCGCCGGCAGGAAGGCGGCGAGAAGGTAACGGGGGCGACGCGCTTCACGGCGGACATCGAGCTTCCCGGCCTGCTGCACGTCCACCTGGTCGTCGCCCACTTCGCAAGCGCGCGCATCCGCGGCGTCGAGACTGCCGCGGCGCGGTCCCTGCCCGGCGTCGTCGACGTCATCACGGGCCGCGACCTGCCGGAGCTCGAGCGCGCGGGACCGGACCTGCCGCTCGCGACCGACCGCGTCTTCTACACGGGCCAGCCGGTCGTCGCGGTGGTAGCCGAGACAGAAGCCATCGCCGCCGACGCGGCCGCACTCGTCGAGGTCGACTACGAAGAGGCCGATCCGGTTGTCGCGGCGACGTCGGCCATGACCGATCAATCGCCCATCGTGCTCGACCAGCAGGAGAGCGCGGACGAAGATGACGCCTCGATACACGGCGCGTCTGCGGCGGCCGATGCCGCACCCGAGGCCAGGCCGCGCAACGTCACGGGCGTCGCGCACCTCAAGCGCGGCGACGTCGATGCGGACCTCGCTCGCGCCGATGTTGTGGTCAGGGAGACGTACCGCTTCGCCTCCGCGCATCACTCCTTCATGGAGCCGCACATCGCCGTCGTCCGCCCCGAGCCCGGTGGCGGGTTGACGGTCTGGTCGCCGACCCAGGGACCCTTCGCCCTTCGCGACGACATCGCCGAGCTGCTCGACCTGGCTTCACACGAGGTGCGCGTCATCCCGATGCCGGTCGGCGGAGGCTTCGGCGGAAAGGTCGAGCTCGTCGAGCCTCTGCTGTCGCTGATCGCCCTTCGCGTGAGGCGTCCCGTCCGTCTTTCGCTTTCGAGGTCGCACGAATTCGTCGTCGGCCATCCCGCGCCTGCGGCTGAGTTCACGCTCGAGCTCGGAGCCGGCCGCGATGGCACTTTGCTGGCGCTGCGTGCCCAGTTTCTTTTCGACAACGGCGCCACCGCCGGCTGGCACGCCGGCCTTACCGCGGCCTTTCTCGCCGCCACGTATCGAATCCCTTCGTATGACGTCCGCGGGCTCGAGGTCACCACAAACAAGACGCCCACGGACGCCTACCGCGCGCCCGGTGCGACACAGGCTTACTTCGCCCTCGAGTCCGCGATGGACGAGGTGGCTGCGAGGCTGGAAATGGACCCCATCGAGCTTCGGCTCCGCAGCGTGTCCCGCGAGGGCGATCCCGACGCATACGGCGGCAAGTGGCCACGCATCGCCTCCGTCGAGGTCCTCGAAGAGGCGAAGCGTCACCCGGTCTACACCGCGCCGCTAGGCGACGACGAGGCCGTCGGCGTGGCTCTTGGTTCGTGGGGCGGGGCACGGACGCCCTCGGCGGCGGGATGCCGCGTGGAGCCGGACGGAACGGTGTCCGTGACCGTGGGCTCGCCCGACATCAGCGGCACCGCGACCGGGCTCGCGCTGATCGCGGCCGAAGCGTTCGGCATCTCCGCGGACAAGGTCCGGGTCTCGACGGCCGACACCTCCAACGCGCCGTACAGCTCGATGTCGACCGGAAGCCAGGTCACGTACAGCGTGGGCGGCGCTGTTTACGAGGCTGCGCGCGAGGCCCGCCGCCAGCTCCTGGAGATAGCGACCGAGGAGCTCGAGGCTGCGCCCGAAGACCTCGACATCACCGACGGACGGGTGACCGTCAAGGGCGCGCCCGGCCGCTCGGTCGAGATAACCCGGCTCGTCGCCCTCGGACGCGAGTTCATGGGCCGCCACAAGCCGGTCGAGGCGATCGGCCGCTCGGCCGTGCAGGCTGCGTCCCCGACCTTCACCGTGCACCTCGCGCGAGTGCGGGCCGAGAAGGAGACCGGCTCGTATCACGTGACGGGCTACGCGGCAATCCAGGACGTCGGCCATGCCATCAACCCGCCTGAGATCGCGGGCCAGATCCACGGCGGGGCGACGCAGTCGATCGGTCGCGCGCTGGGGGAGCAGCTCGTGCACGACGGCGACGGCCAGCTGCGGACCGCGTCGTTCCTCGACTACGAGGTGCCCGCAGCGGACCAGATCCCGAACATCGACGTGAAGCTGGTCGAGGTGCCCTCGCCGGTCGGGCCGCTGGGGGCTAAGGGCGTGGGCGAGCCGCCCGCGATCCCGGGCACCGCGGCGGTGGCCAACGCCGTGTCGCGTGCCTTCGGCGTACGCGTACGTGAGGTGCCGATCGACAGGTCCCTGCTGGTGAGGACTCCGACCGACGGACGGTAGCCTCCGCGCCTACGTCGGGCGGACGTTGCCCGGCCGGTCGGCGATTCTCGTCAGCAACCGTGGGCCGCACGACCCTCGCGACGACGGAACCTTTCGTCGCGGCGCGGGAGGCGTGGTCACGGGCCTGCTGGCGCTGGCCGAGGCGACGAGCGCCGACTGGGTCGCCTGCGCGCGCACCGACGCCGAGCGCAAGCTGGCCGAGGTCGCCGGCCAGGGCCTGAAGGTTCCGCTCGCCAGCGCGACCGGACGCCTCTACTACGCGACCCCCACCGGGGAGCAATACGAGCGCCACTACGCCGTGATCTCGAACCCGGTGCTGTGGTTCATCCAGCACTACCTCTGGGACCTCGGCAATGAGCCGGTCGTCGACGACCGCATCCACCAGGCGTGGGCAGAAGGCTACGTGCAGGTGAACTTCCAGATGGCGGAGAAGGTCATCGAGCTCGCGCAGAAGGCACCAAATCCACCGCTGGTCCTTGTTCACGACTACCAGCTCTACCTCGTCCCGCGCCTGGTGCGGGAGGCCGTGCCCAACGCGCTAATCCAGCACTTCATCCACGTACCGTGGCCGACCCCGCAGTACTGGAAGGTGCTGCCACAGCACATGCGGGATCCGATCCTCCAGGGCGTCCTCGGCTGCGACGTCGTTGGGTTTCAGTCGAGCCTGGACGTGCGCAACTTCCTGCTGACGTGCGAGGAGAACATGGGCCTGCAGGTCGACGAGCGAGAGCGCGCGGTCGTGTTCGACGGGCGGGTGGTCTACGCGCGTCACTACCCGATCTCGATCGACGTCGGGACGACCATGCGGCTGGCATCGTCACGCGGCGTCAAGCGGCAGGAGGACGAGATCGCGAGCTGGCGGCCGCCCCGGCTGATCGTCCGCATCGACCGCACGGACCCGTCGAAGAACATCGTCCGCGGATTCATCGCATATGAGAAGCTGCTGCGCTATCACGCCGAGCTGCGCGGGAAGGTTCAGTTCTGGGCGTTCCTCCAGCCGTCGCGCCAGGACGTGGCCGCCTACGTCCGGTACATGCGCCAGATCAGGCAGACGGCGGCGCGCATCAACAGCGACCTGGGCAACCCGGAATGGCAGCCCATACGGCTGGAGATCGCCGAGAGCGAGCGCAAGGCGATCGCGGCGATGAAGAACTTCGACCTGCTGCTGGTGAATCCCGTCTACGACGGGCTGAACCTGGTCGCGAAGGAAGGTGCGCTGCTCAACCAGACCAACGGAGTGATTGTCCTTTCAGAGAACGCGGGCGCACACGAAGAGCTGAGAGGTCACGTGCTGTCCATCAACCCGTTCGACGTCGAGGCGACGGCCTCGGCAATGTATGCCGGCCTGACCATGGCCGAGGAAGAGCGGAAGCGGATGCATGAAGGGGCGCGAAACGTGGTGCGGACGAACGACATCGCGCGCTGGATCAGCAACCAGGTCCAGGACCTGCGCGACCTCGCGCCAGGCCCGGCGCTCAGCTCGACGCTCTAGCCCACTCCACGATCTCGTTCAGCACGGCGGTCGCGCCCTCGGGCCCCTGGACGACCAGGTCACATCGATCGAACAGGTCCTTCGGCGCTTCGGGCGACCAGACGCCGACGGACATGTGCGGGATGTCGAGGCTGCTTACGGTCTCGAACATGGAGCGATCGTTCTCGTCGTCGCCAAAGCACACGACGCCGCCCGGGTCCATGCTCGGCAGCAACGCGGCTAGCGCGCTGCCTTTCCCAGATTTCGGTGCGTGCACCTCGACGACCTTTCGGCCTAGAGCCGCCTCCAGCCTCTCCCCGTCGAGACAGGTGCGCAGCATCGCGAGCATCTGCTCCCCGTTGAATTCGGTGTTGCGAAAGTGGATCGCCGTGCTTGCGGGCTTGACCTCCAGCCACGCCCCGGGGATCCGCTCGAGGAGCTTGCTGGTTTGGGCGTTAAAGCGATCGAGCGCCTCTCTCTGCGCCTTGCGCGGGATGGCGAGACCGCTGTCCCCGATCAGCCGCGCACCCGAGATCGGCACCAGGTTCTCGAGCTGAGCGGGCGTCCGGCTGCTGAGCACGATGACGTCAGCAAGCAGCGTCACCAGCTCCTGCAGAGCCTCGAGGGCGTCGGTACGCGCGTGCGCGCCGGCCGGATCCGGAACGATCTCGGCCAGGGTGCCGTCAAAGTCGGTAACCAGTATTACTTCGCCTGGCGGGACTTGCGCGGCAGGCGACTCTTGCCAGGCGCGCGTGATCTGATCGGTCTCTTGAATCACCTAATCAGAACCCGGCCGGTGCCGTTCGACCACCGATTTCAAGTTCGATCCGGTCAGCGTGCCGAACATATGTCCCACGTCGCCACCGAGTCGCGAGGTCACAAACAGCTCTGTCACCGTGCTTTCACCGTACCGCACCAGCAGAGATGCCTGGAGCGCAACCGCCATTCGCGCGACGATCCTGCGAGCCCTCGTCTCATGCTCGCCGGTGTCGGCCAGCTCGGACTTGAGCTCCTCGAGGGCGCCGTCCAGGCGCGCATCTTGACCGCGTGCCAGCTCGACCTCGTCGAGATATGCGGTCAGCGTCTCGGGCTCGCGCTGCATGGCTCGCAGGACGTCGAGCGCGTTGACATTGCCGGAGCCCTCCCAGATCGAGTTCAGCGGCACCTCGCGATACAGCCGCGGCAGGATCGACTCCTCCACGTAACCGTTGCCGCCGTGGCACTCGAGCGCCTCGGCGACGACTCCGATCGCGCGCTTGCACGTCCAGAACTTGGCGACCGCGAGGCCGATCCGCTTGAAGTGCGCCTCTGCCGGGTCGGCCGCGCGGTCGAACGCACCGGCCAGACGCATCATCAGGATGGTCGTGGCTTCTGATTCGACCGCCAGGTCGGCGAGCACGTTGGTCATCAGCGGCTGCTCGCTGAGCAGCTTGCCGAACGCGCTGCGATGCGCAGCGTGATGTGTCGCCTGCGCGACCGCCTGCCGCATCAGGGACGCCGAGCCGATCACGCAGTCGAGGCGGGTGTGGTTGACCATCTCGATGATGGTCCTGACCCCTCTGCCCTCTTCTCCTACGAGCACGGCCCATGCGCCGTCGAGGGCGATCTCGGACGAGGCATTGGACCGATTGCCCAGCTTGTCCTTGAGCCGCTCGATGTGGAAGGCGTTGCGGGTTCCGTCTGGGAGGACGCGCGGCAGGAGAAAACAGGAAAGACCGCCGGGCGCCTGGGCCAGGACGAGGAACGCATCGCACATCGGTGCGGAACAGAACCACTTGTGCCCGGTGAGGAGGTGCTCGCCGTTCGTGCCGGTCGGCTCGGCGCGCGTGGTGTTGGCGCGCACGTCGGACCCGCCCTGTCGCTCCGTCATCGCCATTCCGAACAGCACGCCCTTCTTCGTGGACGCAGGTCTGAGGCCCGGGTCGTAATCGAGGGTGGTCATGAGCGGCTCCCACTGCGCGGCCAGGTGCGGCGATCTGCGCAGGGCGGGCACAGCAGCGTAGGTCATCGAGACGGGGCAGCCGTGGCCGCCCTCGACCTGCGACCAGACGTGGAACGCCGCCGCACGCGCCGCGTGCGCGCCCGGGCGCGGCTCGCGCCACGGCAGCGCGTGCAGGCCGTGGCCGATGGCGACCTTCATGAGCTCGTGCCAGGCGGGGTGAAACTCGACCTCGTCGATGCGATCGCCAAAGCGATTGTGGGTGCGGAGCTGAGGCGGGTGAGCGTTGGCCTGAAAGCCCCAGTCGATCGCTCGCTGCGTGCCCGCGAGCTCACCGAGCTCGTGCAGCAGGTCATGCGCCCACGACCCGCCCTCGCGCTCCAGCGATTCGCCTAGGGGCGCGTCGGACTCGAAGACGTTGTAGTCGACGAGCGGCGGCGGCTGGTTGCTACTCACTAGCCAGCTCCGCGATCAGACGGAGCTGTTCCTTGCGCACCTCCTGGTCAGGCATCACCGGCCACACGATCAGCGTGTCGACGCCGGCGTCGCGGAAAGCGCGAATCCTATCTTTTGCGCGGGCGGGCGGTCCGACGATGGAGACCAGGTCGATCAGCTCGTCCGGGAGCGCGAGCATCGCCTCCGTCTTCTGCCCGGCCAGGTACAGCTCTTGCACCTTCCGCGCCTCGTCTTCGAACCCGTACGAGGACACGAGGCGGTTGTAGAAGTTCTGCTCGCGCGAGCCCATCCCGCCGACGTACAGGGCCAGGATCGGCCGCATCGCGTTGCGCGCGCTCTCCAGGTCGTCGCTGATCATCACGTTGACCGAGGGACAGACGCGGAAGCCGTCCAGCGAACGGCCCACGCGCGCCGCTCCTTCCTCCAGCGGCCCGCGCAGCGTTCTGGTGTGCTCGGGAGAGAAGAAGACCGGCAGCCAGCCATCGGCGATCTCACCGGCGAGCGCGACGTTCTTCGGGCCGAGTACGGCCAGGAAGATCGGGATCTTCTCCTGCACCGGCCGGATCGTCAGCTTGAGAACCTTGCCGGGGCCATCAGGCAGTGGGAGCTCGAGCGTCTCGCCGTGGAACTCGATCTTCTGGCGGGCGAGGGCCAGGCGGACGACCGCGACGTACTCACGAGTGCGCTGCAGCTGCTTGCCGAAACGCACGCCGTGGAAACCTTCTGAGACTTGCGGTCCGGACGTGCCGAGCCCGAGCATCATCCGGCCGCCCGAAAGGTTGTCGATGGTCGCGGCGGTCATCGCGGTCATGGCGGCGCTTCGGGCAGGGATCTGGAAGATGCCCGAACCGAGCTTGATCCGGCTCGTGCCGGCCGCGAGCCACGCCAGGACCGTCGCGGCATCAGATCCGTAGGCTTCCGCGGTCCAGATGGAGTCGTAGCCGAGCGACTCGGCCGTTTGGGCGATGTCGAGCTGGTTGGCGGGCGTCAGGCCGAGGCCCCAGTAGCCGACGCTGACGCCGAGCTTCACGAAACGAGCTTAGGCGCTAGCGGCTCCCAAACAGAGTCTGGTAGAGCAGGAACACGTTGAGGCTGATGATCAACGCAGCGACGCCGTACGAGGCGTAGTTCGTGAACCTGCTGTTCACGAGGTTGCCCATCAGCTTCTTGTCGCGCGTGAACATGAGCAGCGGGATCATCGCGAACGGGATTCCGAACGAGAGAAAGACCTGGCTGAGAATCAGAGCTCTCGAGGGATCGAAGTTGGCGCCGATAACGACCAGCGCCGGCACCATCGTTATCGCTCGGCGCAGGAACACAGAGATCCGGCGGCGTATGAAGCCCTGCATCACGACCTGGCCGGCGAGAGTGCCGACGGACGAAGACGAGATGCCCGAGGCGAGGAGCGCGACAGCGAAGATGATGCCGCTGTTCGCACCGAGGTAGTGCTCGAGGCCGGCAAAGACCTGGTTCAGGTTACTGCCGACGGCGAAAAGGCCCCGCGAGTTGAAGACCGCGGCCGCCGTCGCCAGCATCGCCATGTTGATGAGTCCGGCGATTCCCATCGCGATCACGACGTCAACTCGCTCGAAGTGGAAGATCTTGCGCCTGGCCTCTGGACTGGAACCGACGACTCGTTTCTGGGTCAGCGCCGAGTGCAGATAGATGACGTGGGGCATCACGGTGGCGCCCAGGATGCCCGCCGCGAGAACGACTGACTCCGTACCGTCAAATTGCGGCACGAACATGCCGCCCGCCACCGCGCCCCAGCTCGGTCCGGCGCGCAGGACTTCCAGGCCGAACGCGGCCACGATCACCCCGACGAGGACTGTGATCGTTGCCTCGAGGCGGCGGAAACCAAACGACTGGAGGCCGAGGATGCCGAAAGCCGCCACACCCGTGATCAGGGCTGCGGTGAACAGCGGGATGCCAAAGAGGAGATACAGGCCCAGCGCGGCGCCCACGAACTCGGCGAGGTCGGTGGCCATCGCGATCAGCTCCGCCTGGACCCAGAGGAAGAAGACGACGGGACGCGGGAACCGGTCCCGGCAGACCTCCGGGAGGTTTCGCCCGGTGGCGATGCCAAGCTTGGCGCTCATCGACTGGATGAGCATGGCCATCAGGTTTGCCGACAGGACGACCCACAGGAGCATGTAGCCGTACCGGGAGCCGCCGGCCATGTTGGTCGCGAAGTTGCCCGGGTCGACGTAGGCGACGGCCGCGATGAACGCCGGACCCAGAAACGGCAACACCGCACGCAAGCCGCGGCGCTCTCCGTTGAGTGAGCGTTCCGCAGCCCTCAGGACCCGCAGCTCGCCAGGCAGCGCCCTTTCGGCACCTTCCACCATCGGCTGGGCGACGACAGCCCTTACTGCTTCGGCCATCAGCCCGCCTCCGTGACGAAGATCGTCCGCGCCAACCCGAGCGGAACGCTCTCGCGGCGGCCCCTGACCCTGACCTCGATCGGTCCTTCGTACTCGCTGCCGGCCAGAACCGCGATTCGCGTGCCGGGCATGAAGCCGCGGCGCTCGAGCTCGCGCAGCTTGCCCGGGTCCTCGTCGGAAACGCCCTGGACACTGACCTTCTCACCCGCCTGGCACTCGCTGAGGGCCCGGTGACTGACCGCCCGGACCCTGCCGCCCAACGTCGGGATGACGTGGCCGTGCGGATCGAGCTCGGGCCGGCCGAGCAGCTCGAAGATGCGCTGCTCCATCCGCTCCGAGATCACGTGCTCGAGGCGCTCCGCCTCGTCGTGGACCTCGTCCCAGGTGTAGCCGAGCACCCGGACCAGGAACATCTCGAGCAGGCGGTGATGCCGGACGAGCTCCAGCGCCACTTTGCGCCCTTCGCGGGTGAGCTGCTGGCCCCGGTAGCGGTCGTGCTCGACCAGGCCCTGTGAGGTCAGGCGAGTCACCATCTCGCTCACGCTCGGCGAAGAGATGCCGAGGCGCTGAGCCAGGTCGCGCGTGGGGACTGGACGTTGATCGCCCCCGAGCAGATAAAGGGCTTTGAGGTAGTCCTCTTGCGCCCGGGTGAACCTAATCTCGATTGGTGGCGCGCCTAGCATCAAAGGTAGGATACCCTAACTTTTGACCGGGGCGCTACGTCTTAGCGAAATCTCTCCAGGGAATCCCTCAGGCGCAGTCGCCGGTCGCCGAGGACGCCGGGTTGTACGTGACGCTCACGTTCGGCGTCACCGTGATCGAGGAGCCCGCGGTGAACACAGAGACGTAGTCTGCGCACCCCTCGGCCATGTGAAAGTCGTAGCTGACGCTGGTCACGCCGAGGTTGCTCCACACGGCGCCGTTGTGGTGCATGCACCAGTTCGTGACGCCGACTCCATTGTCGATGCACTGGATCGCCGCCGCCCACTGCTGGAGCGTGATGATGCTGACCGACATCGGCCCCGTCGATGTCGCGTGCAGGTGGTAGGTGAACGTGTCAGGCACTCCGCCCGCCAGGTAGTACGTCGGCCCCTTCAGCTGCTGGGGAACGTTCCAGATCGTCATGTGCGGATGCTCCAGCGCCGCCTTGGTCGTGGCCAGCTCGCCCAGCGAGGCGGTGAGGTTGGCCTGGGTGGCCTTGAGCTGGTCCTGCAGGATCAGGTTGCGACCCGTGAGGGATTCGTTCTGGGTGGTCAAGGAGCGGACCGCGGCCTGGTTGCTGGAATCGTCGACGTACAGCACGCCGATGCCGAAGGCGGTGATCAGCAGAGCTGCGGTCAGGGCGATCGTCCACCAGCGACGCTCGCGGGACTCGAACAGGGTCCGCCAGGCGGGGGGCGGCACACTGACGCGCGTCGAGGCAGGCGGCGGCGAATAGGGTTCGGATGGCGTCGTCAGCTCTTCCATGCCGCTCGGCGTCATGATGGCACCACCTGGTCGCTCAATCGTCATGTTTGGCCAGGTCGCGGCCAGGCCCCGTACACGGCGCTGATCTTCGAAGCCGTCTCCGCGCCCGCTGCGATGTCGTACGTGAAAGTCTTGCCATCGGGCTGCCACGCCGGCCCGATGCCACAGTTGGGCGAGCAGGCATGCTCCTCCACATAGAAGAACGTCGTCGAGTTGAGCCAGGCCGGCGACGAGCGCACGTTCGGCAGTTGACCACCGGAGCGGCCGCCGTGCCCGTAAATGGAGACATGCGGCGTGCCGGCCGAATCGCGGACGGTGAAGGCCAGATTGTCGTCGCCGGCGTCGGCCCGAGGCCGGATCCAGGAGACCTGCGAGATCGCCTGCGACACCCCCGCGGCCGAATCCCAAACCTGGACGGCGCTGGAGGTGGGCATGCGGTAGTAGAGCCGGCTGCCGGTGCTGCCCCAGGTGGCCATCGTGCCCGCAGACAGGCTGAACGCGAGACTGCCGTCGATCGTGCGCCGCACCTGGAGCCGATCGCCGGAGGTGGTGAAAGTCTGGACGAGCGCGAAGTAGGCGCCGTCGGGGGAGAAGGCGAGGTAGGCGTCGTCTTCATTGGGGTTGAACCCTCGAGGCGGCACCGGGCCTAGAGTCGCGACCACTCGGTCGCCACCACCGCTCAGCAGATGAAGCGCAACGCCGTTCGAGTCGGAAGCGACGTAGGCGAGAAAGCCGCGGTCGGGGCTCCACGCGTGCAAACCGTCCATGAAACCGCCGCCGGACCAGGTGGCCGCGACGGTCGAGGTGCCGGTGAACAGGTCGAGCACCGCGATCAGGCTGGTGGCAGGGGTTGTCGGGTTGCCCTGCGTGGCGAACCACGAAATCATCGTCTGGGTCACAAGCTGGGGCTGGTAGGGACCGCCGCTGATTCCGCAGAGGGTCTGGGGCGCCTTGGCGTTGGAGACATCCGCAAGGACGGGGCTGGACGATCCTTGAAGCTGCAGCACCGCCTCCACAGTGGCCGGCGTCTTCACACAGGACGCGCTCAGGGCCGCCCAGGTAGGGACGGTGAGGGGGCTGGGCTCGGCACTCGGCGAGGGCGACGGGCTCGGGCTCTCCTCCGGCGTGGGGCTCGCGCCGGCAGACGGTGACGGACTGTGCCGCGCTGGGCTCGATTGCGGTACCAGCGGCCCGTTCGCGGTGCATGCCGCGACGATCGCCAGGCACACGAGGAGGACTACCCCTTTCCTCATCGGAGCTTGAAACGAACATCGGTGTGGGTGCGTTACGGGCGTCCGGTGCGGCCGCAAGTCGCCCAGAATACCGCTTGGCCGCTGGCGCTGAGTTAAGGATCGACGACGTATGAAGGTCATGGGGCTGGTGGGTCTGATCCTTGCCGCGGGCCTCTGCGCTGCTCCCGAACAGCTGACCGCCACCGTCGATGCCGCCGGCTCTCAGAGCGCGAAGCTCGGTGGCGCCGTGCAGCTGGTCGTCAAGGTCACCAACACTGGTCCCCTCATCCCTCACCTCGGCCTTGTTTTCCGCACACCCCATCGCTGGTACGAAGAGCACCAGGTGACCGAGCTGGGCGGCTGCTCGGTCGCAGCGGCCGAGTCGGCATTCGACTGCGGCAACCTGGCCCAGGGCGAGGCGAGAACTTACTCCTTCCAGGGGAACGCAACGACAGCGGGCACGTTCCACTACGAGCTCGCGCTGCGAGAGCTCGTGCACCCTTATCACTGGGTCAACGACCACCCGGACGGCGCGGACGCGGTTGTGTGGGACGAGACCGTCGCGCCGAGCTGATCGGGTAACCATCCGCCTCCCGCGCCGTTAAGCCACCACGCGCAACAAATCAGGGAGGTGATGTCCGGCGCCGCCGAGTCGCGCCAGCTCGCGCTCAAGAAAGGGGTTTCATGTCTTTCAACGGAGGGTTCGATGCTCGTTCGTCGTCTTGTTCTTGTCTTATCGACGGTGGTCGTCACATCGCTTGGATTCGTGGTCGGCGTGGTCGCAGCGGGGGGCGGTCTGGCCCCCGGCAGCTACACGTTCACCAACTTCGGCGCCAGCGCGACCTTTGGCGGCGGCAAGGGAATCCCCACGCCGCAACCCACGTTCTTCCTGTCCGTCAACCGGCGGCTGAACGCGTTCCAGGGTGAGGACAGCCAGGGTTCGGGCTCGGTGTCGAACAGCACGATGGTGCTGCTCACGATGATCGACACCACCGGCAATTCCACCTCGGGCTGCTTCCAGGTTGCTTCGACCGACTTCAAGGTCGGTAGGAACCTGCAGAGCGCATCCCTGCATACGACCTTGAGCAACATCAACCAGTGCGGCGGCAAAGGTCAGCCGATCGGCCCTCTTCGGCCGACTGGCGTTCTGCCGGCGGCCGGCAGCCTTGGTGGCGCCGGACTGCCGCTGCCGATAAGTCTCGACGTGACGTGGACCGGGGTCAACGTCGTCAGCACGCTTCAGGACCAGTTCAGCTTCACGTGCCTGGGCCGCCAGGAGCAGGGAAGCAACACGTTTCGTGATTCTCTCGGAGGCAGCGCGTCGGGCTCGATCAGCTGGGTGATCGGCTCCCAGATCAACTCCGTGACCGGATCGACGCCGGTCGCAGACGTAACCTCCCAGGATGGACACCTGGAGATCGAGGGCAATAACTTGCCGCCCTGCCCCGGCTAGCCTTCTCGACCGGCGCGCCTGGCCGTTCAGCCGCGCGCCGGTTCTCTACTTGTCGGGAGCTCTCCGTTCGAACACCAGGTCGCCGAACGTCACCGTCGGCTCCTCTGGCTGAAAGGCCTCAGCGCGCTTGTCGTAGTCCTTGAAGCCCGGATCTTCGTCGTGCTCGTGATGCGCGTGCTCGTCCGCGGTGACCACGTGGAGCACGTAGTCCTGAATCCCCTCTGACTGCAGCGCGCTGTACCGACAGCGGATCAATCGTGCTTCGACAAAGCGGCCGCGCGCGGTGTAGTCGTCCCAGCGCTTCAGCTCCTCGCGCTCGAAGAGCTCCTCGAACTCTTGCGCACGATCCGAAGCGATGTGAAGCACGATGGTCGTGTACTCGCGAGCCATCCCTGCTGGAGTCTAGCCCGGCCACCAGCCCTCGCGAATGACACTGCTCACGAACCCGACGAGCGTTCGCGACCGGCCGACAGCAAACCGTCGTAGAGCTCCACGGTCTGCCTGGCGATCGCCGGCCAGCCGAAGTTCGTCACCGCCCGCGCGCGACCGGCCTTCCCCATCCTTGCGGCGAGGTCCGGATTGCCGAGCACCGCCTCGATGCGGCGGGCCAGCGCGCTCACAAATTTCTCAGGGTGCCGCGCGTCGTAGTCGACCATGTACCCGGTCTCGCCGTCGACGACGATCTCTGGAATTCCGCCGACTCGCGACGCCACCACTCCGGTGTCGCACGCCATGGCCTCCAGGATCACGAGACCAAAGGGCTCGTAGATCGAGGGGCAGACGAAGACGGTGGCGTGCGAGTGAAGGTGGATCAGGTCCTCGCGCGAGATAAAGCGATCGATCAGCACCAGGTTGCCGCGCTCGGCACGCACTCGCTGCGCCAGCTCAGCCACCTCAGCGCCGATCTCTGGGGTGTCGGGACTGGCGGAGGCGACGACCAGCTGGTGCTTCGGGTCGAGCTCGAGCGCGGCCGACAGCAGGAGCGGCAGCCCCTTCTGTCGCGACATGCGGCCGTTGAAGAAAGCGAACGGCACCTTCGGATCGATACCGTAGCGGGCGAGTGTCTGCGGCGACCGCAGCGGCCGGTAGATCTCGGGATCGATGCCGTTGTGAATGACCTTGACGTGGTCCGGGTTCAGCTGCGGATAGCACTCGAGCACGTCCTGGCGGACTCCGTTCGAAACGGCTATCACTGCATCGGCCACCTCGATCGACGTCCTTTCGCAAAACGTGGACAGGGCGTAGCCGCCCCCCAGCTGCTCGGCTTTCCAGGGCCGAAGCGGCTCCAGGCTGTGGATCGTCATCACGTGGGGGATCGACCACATCAGCTTGGCCAGGTGACCGCCGAGGTACGCGTACCAGGTGTGGCTGTGCGCGAGGTCGACGCCTTTGAGGGCGCCTGCCATGGCAAGGTTGATGGACATCGCCTGCAGGGCGGCCGACTCGGGCTTGGGTTCGGCGAGCGCGGCCCAGGGCTGATAGGTGGTCACGTGGGGCTCCTCGCGGGGCGCTCCCCAGCAGTGAACGCTGACGTCCGCCAGCTTGCCGACCTCGCGCGCCAGGTACTCGACGTGCGTGCCGGCGCCCCCGTAGACCTCGGGCGGGTACTCGCGCGTGAGAATCGCGACCTTGTGTCTTATCGCTAGATCATGCCGGGCGCGACTTGAACTTTCAGCCCCTTTCCGGAAAGGAAGGCATCTATCGCTCTCGAATAGTCGGCCAGGGAGAACCGGTCGGTGATCATCTTCTCCGAGTCGATCACCCCCTTGGCAAACAGCGCGAGGGCGCGCTCGAAGCTGTGCAGCACCGCCATGGAGCCGACGATCGTGACCTCGTCGTTATAGACGCGAAACGGCGAGAACTTGGCAGTCGCTTCGGCATTGGCCACGCCGAACACGAGGAATGTTCCCCCGCGCGCCACCCGGCGCAGGCCGTCTTCGATGGCGGGAATTACGCCCGTCGCGTCGATCACGACGTCCCAGCCCTGGGGGCGGTCGAGCTCGTCGGCGGAAACGGCGATGCCCTCCGCGCCGAGGCGGCGCGCCAGGTCGTGGCGCCCGGGGTTCGTGTCCACCATCTCGAGGTGGCTCGCGCCGGCATCCTTCGCCAGCTGCAGGAGCATCAAGCCCATCGTTCCCGCCCCATAGATGAGCCAGTCGGACGCCACGTCCGCGTGGACCAGGTCGAGGCCGTGAACGGCGCAGGACAGCGGCTCGACGAGCGTGCCCCAGCTGCGTGGAACGCCGTCGGGCAGGCGAAACGCATTCGCCGCCGGCACCGCCACGTACTCGGCGCAGGCGCCGTTCGTCCTTCCGACGCCAATGCCGTTCCAGTTCTCGCACAGGTTGAAGCGGCCGGCGCGGCATTGTTTGCAGGTCCCGTCGTAAAGGCTCGGATCAACTGCGACGAAGTCGCCCACCCGCGAGCCGTCGACGCCTTCGCCGAGCTCGACCACCTCGCCGCAGAACTCGTGGCCGGGGATGATCGGGTATCGCGTTGGTTCGAACTCGCCGCGGATGACGTGGATGTCCGTGCCGCAGATCCCGCACGCCTCGACCTTGACCACCGCCTCGCCCGGCCGAGCCCTGGGGTCGGGGACCTCTTTGACGACGACCTCGTTGGGCTCCTCGACGACGACCGCCTTCACTTCACGGCGCCCATCGTGAGACCGCGGATCAGCTGCCTCTGCGCGATCCAGCCGGCCAGCAAGACCGGCAGGCTGGACACCGTGGCCGCAGCGGCGAGCTTGGCGTAAAAGAGCCCGCGGCCGCTGATGAAGCCGACCAGGAAGATCGGCGTCGTGGCAGCGACCGATGAGGTGAAGTTCACGGCATAGAAGAACTCGTTCCAGCTGAAGATCAGGCAGATCAGCGACGTCGCCGCAAGGCCGGGCGCGATCAAAGGCACCACGATCTGCAATATCTCATTACGGAAACTGGCGCCGTCCACCCGCGCCGCCTCAAAGAGGTCGTGCGGAATCTCGAGCAGAAACGAGCGCAGGAGCCAGACGCCCAGCGGAAGGTTGATCGTGGTGTAGATCAGGATCAGGGCAAGGATGTTGTCCAGCAGTTGCAGGTCGCGAGCCAGCAGGTACAGAGGAACCAGGCTGGCGGCAAACGGCAGGAAGCGCGTGGAGATGAAGAAGAACAGCACGTCCTGAGTCCTCTTGACCGGCCTGATCGCAAGCGCGTACGCGGCAGGCAGGCCGAGGACGAGGACCAGGAGCGTTGAGACCAGGCTTGCGATCGCCGAGTTGATGAAGAACGGCGGAAAGTCGCCCGAGAGCACTTCCTGAAATGTGGTGAGGGTCGGCACGAAAAAGATCGTCGGCGGAGAGCTGGCGGCCTGTGTTTCAGTCTTCAGACTTTCAAGCCACATCCACAGGACCGGGAAAAAGAACACGAACACGACCAGCCAACCGACGACCGACAACACGAGCTTTGAGCGGAGCGTCCCTTCGGTCGCCCTCATCGCCTTGCCTCCACCTGGAAGATCGTGAACAGCGTCCGCAGTGCAAATGTCGCGACGATGATCGTGATGATCACTGCCACCACCCCGATCGCCGACGCCTGTCCGATGCTGTAACCCTGAAAGGCGACGAGGTAGAGCAAGAAGGGAACGTTGGTCGTGTCCTCGCCTGGACCGCCATAGGTCAGCATGTAGATCGAGTCGTAGGTCTGGACTACGAAAAGCGATCCGAGAAGAGCGCCCAGCTCGATGAAGGGCCTGACCAGCGGCAGCGTGATGCGACGAAAGGCCTGCAGGGCGTTCGCACCATCGACGCGCGCCGCCTCCAGGACCTCGGGGTTCTGCGACTGCAGCCCGGCCAGGATGATCAGCATCATGAAAGGGGTCCAGCGCCAGACCTCCACGGTGACCACCGTCACCATCGGGAACTGGCCCACCCAGTCCACCCGACCGAGACCGAACGGCTTCAACAGATAAGGCAGCAGGCCGTACAGCGGGTTGAGGAGCGTGTGCTTCCAGATCAGCGCGCCCGCCGTGGGCATGATGAGGAATGGCGCGATCATCAGCGTCCGCATGATGCCCTTGCCAAAAACCTCTGAGTTCAAAAGCACGGCCACGGCCATGCCGAGGACGACGGAGATCGCGATCACCGAGACGGTGAGGAGCACCGTGTTCCAGACCGCGGTCCTGACGTGCTCGTCGGTCACGAGCCCTGCGTAGTTCTCGAGACCGGCAAACCGAAAACTACCCGGCTTGAGGAGGTTCCACGAGAAGAAGCTGTAGTAGACCGTCAGCGCGAACGGGATTTGGGTCAGGACAAAGGCGTAAATGAACGCCGGAAGCAGGGGCAGCCGGCGTGCCCAGGACTCGCGGCGAGAGACGGAGGCGGCGGAATCCCGCACGCCTCCGCTCCCCACGACCGAACGGAGGATGGCCAACTTTTAGTGCTGGTACTTCTTGCCGACGTCTGCGGCAAGCGCCTGCGCCTTTTGCAGCGCCTGATCGACCGTCTGATTGCCGGCGATCACCTTGGCGAACTCCTGAGATACCTGGTCACCCAGTTGTTGGAACTCGTCGATGTCGACGTACTGAATGCCCACGTACGGGACCGAATCGACGGTCGCGTGCGTCACATCGGCGTGCGAGATGGAATCAAGGGTCACCTGCGCGAAACCGGCGGAGGCGGCCTTGTACTCGGGGATCGAATAAGTCGAGGTGCGTGTGCCGGGAGCAACTCGGGCCCAACCCAATTTGGTCCCGACCAGCTTGGCGTAGTCCTTGGAGGTGGCCCAGTCCATGAAGGTCCACGCGGCATCCTTCTTCTTGCTGGCCGAACCCATTGCCAGTGTCCACGCCCACAGCCAACCCGACCAGTCCTTGACCTTGGTGGGGGCAAAGGCATAGCCCGAGTTCTTGGCCGCGTCACCGGTGAAGAAGCTGGCGGCCACGGTGGCGTCGTACCACATCGCGACTTTGCCGTTGTTGTAAGCGTTGAGGCACTCGGTGAATCCGGCGCTGCCGGCCCCCGGCTCACCGGCGTCCTTGAGCAGCTTCACGTAGAAGGTCAGCGCGTCTTTCCACTGCTGCGAGTTCAGCTGGGCGTTCCAGTTCATGTCGAACCAGCGTCCGCCATACGTGTTGACCACCGTGTCCAGCGGAGCCAGCTGCTCGCCCCAACCAGGTAGTCCTCGCAGGCAGATTCCGTTGACGCTCGAGCTGTTGACCGCTCGGGCGGCCGCGGCCACCTGGTCCCACGTCGGGTGGTCCGGCATCGTGATGCCCTTGGCCGCAAGAAGATCCTTGCGGTACATGAGCATCGAGGACTCACCGTAGAAGGGCACGGCGTAGAGGTTGCCCTTGTATGTGAGCGCCGTCTTGATCCCGGGGATCAAGTCGCCAGGGTCGTACGACGAATCCTTGGCGATGTAGGGGTCGAGATTCTCGAGCCACTTCTTGTTGGCCCAAAGCGGAACCTCGTAAGTGCCGATCGTGAACAGGTCAAAGCGGCCGCTTTGCGTGGCGACGTCCTGGGTCACCTGCTGGCGAATCTGGTCTTCCGGAAGGGTCACGATGTTGACCTTGATGCCCGAGTGGGCGCTCTCGAATTCGGGAACCAGCTTCTTGAGGTCAGTCATCGACGGGTTGTCCACCGATCCGAGCGTGATCGTGGTCGCTCCCCCGCCCCCACCGCCTCCGGCGCCCGAACACGCCACGCCCACCAGGACGAGCACGAGCCCCGCGATCAGCGTCACAGCAGATCTGGGTCTCGCCCGGTGGTCCGGAGATCGAAGCTTCCTTTCGGTCATGGAGCGTCTCCCCTTGAACTACGCCACCGATCGCCCGGTTTGAATCGGGCGTGACAACGTTGTCAAAAGACAACGTTGTCTGATATAGCACAGATCCGTTTAGACTGCAACAGGAGAATTGGCAGCGTGCGATCGGCGGCTACACCTTCGAGTCGGAGGGACAAACGTTGACAAGACGTTCTGAGGGGAGGTCGAGACCGACCATGCGCGAGGTTGCCGCGCTGGCCAGGGTCAGCATCAAGACCGTCTCGCGGGTCGTCAACGGCGAATCAGGCGTCTCCCCCCAGCTCGCGCGTCGCGTCCTGTCCGCTTCGGAACGGCTCGACTACCGGCACAACATGACCGCAAGCAGCCTCCGCCGCTCGGACGGCAGGAGCGCGACCATCGGAGTCGTCCTCGAGGACGTCGCCAACCCTTTCGCCTCGGCGCTACACCGCTCGATCGAGGATGTCGCGGTGCTGCGGGGCGTGCTGGTGCTGGCCGGCAGCTCGGACGAGGACCCGGAACGAGAGCGCAAGCTAGTAGCGGCGTTCGCCTCGCGACGGGTGGACGGCCTGATCGTCCAGCCGGCCGGCCACGATCACAGCTACCTGCTCGCGGAGCGCAGGGCCGGCACGCCGATGGTCTTCGTCGACCGTCCCCCGGCGTTTCTCGACGCCGACACCGTCCTTACCGACAATGCGGCCGGAGTGCATCGCGGCATGAACCAGCTCATCGCGAATGGTCACCGGCGAGTCGGCTACCTCGGGGACCTGCACACCATCGCGACCGCGGCCGAGCGCTATGAGGGATACCGCGCCGCGCTGGAAGAGCACGAGATCCAGCTCGACGAGCAGCTGGTGCGCCTGGACCTTCGAGGCGTCGAGAAGGCTGAGGCGGCGACGACAGACCTGATGAACCTCCCAGAGCAGCCGACGGCCCTCTTCACCGGGCAGAACCTGCTCACCATCGGAGCGTTTCGCGTTCTGCGACGGCTTGGACTGCACAAGAAGGTGGCGTTGATCGGCTTCGATGACATACTGCTGGCCGACCTGCTCGAACCAGGAATCACTGTCATCGCACAGGACCCGGCAGGGATCGGTCGCGCCGCCGCGGAGATCCTGTTTCGTCGCCTGGACGGTGAGAGGGGGCCGTCGCACCATGCGATCGTCCGCACTCGGATGATCAATCGCGGCTCGGGCGAGATACGGCCGTGATCGTGGTCTGCGGAGAGGCTTTGATCGACATCATCCACAACGGCGACGGCACCCAGCGGCACGTCCCGGGGGGCGGACCCTTCAACACCGCGCGCGCGCTGGCACGGCTTGGCGTGCCGACCGCGTTCCTGGGAAGGCTCTCTCTGGATACATTCGGCAGGGAGCTGGCTGGACTCCTCGTCTCCGACGGGGTGAGCCTCGAGCTGGCGAGCTTTGGACCCGAACCGACGACCACGGCGATAGCGACAGTCAACGACGACGGCCTCACCGAGTACGAGTTCGTCCTGGCCGGAACTTCCGCGCCGAGCCTCAACGCCGAGATGCTTCCTGTGCAGCTCGGTCACGAGGTCGACGGCCTTCACGTGGGGACTTTGGGACTCGTGGTCGAGCCGATGGCCTCGGCGCTGGCCGGCCTGGTCCGCCGCGACGGGGACGGGCGCCTGGTGATGCTCGATCCAAACATCCGGCGCGGCCTGGCCGTCGAAGCTTCTTACCGCGAGCGGCTGACAGACGTCATCTCGCGCAGCGCGATCGTCAAGGCGAGCCAGGAGGACCTGGCCTGGCTTTATCCCGACATCGATTACGAGCACGCAGCCGAGAAGCTCATCGCCGAAGGTCCTCGTCTGGCCGTGGTCACGCTCGGCCTAGAAGGAGCGTTCGGGCTTCACGGCGGACTGCGGGTGCATGTGGCCTCGCCGCGGGTCGAGGTCGTCGACACGATCGGTGCAGGCGACACCTTCGGCGCAGCCCTTCTCGCCTGGCTGCACGACCACGCCAGGCTGACGCCCGACTTCGTGCTGGAGCACGACGAGCTTCGCGCGGCGCTCGACTACGCCTGCCTCGCCGCGGCGATCATCTGCACCCGGGCCGGCGCCGAACCTCCCTGGAAGTCGGAGATGGGCGTCGACACCCTCTCCCCCGCGCCGGATTCGAAGTCGTGATTACTGCTAGATTTCTGCGCGACAGGGGGGAGTAGCTCCCTAGCCGGTCCCGTCAGGACGGTGCCGCTGCACCCGGGACGG
>WNGL01000267.1_pt1 | contig 60807 bp, 49 predicted proteins | sample 5400591 | NCBI WGS metagenome assembly WNGL01 (sample SAMN13153377, study PRJNA577476) | soil metagenome | isolation source: 80 cm soil or saprolite under Garry oak tree replicate 1 | place: USA:California | collected 2016-06-15 | reverse complement strand
TCCGGCTGGGGACGCGAGATGGGCCACGAGGTGCTCGAGGCCTACACCGAGGTCAAGGCCGTCACCACTTTGCTGTAACACAGACTTCGATTCACTCCCGGAACCCTGGGAGACGGCCCGAAAATGAGCAGCAGAAACGCGATAGAGACCGGTGCGCCCCCATCCGCAGGATACGGCGCCACGGGCCAGCGGGCTGGCGATGGGAATGACACGGCAATACGTGGCGGGAGAGTTGTCGGTACTGCTCGCGCACGTGCAGGCGGTGACCACCACCGAAGCGGCCGGACGCGACGCGTGGTCCCTACGGCACGCGGCCGAGTCGGAACCGATCCCGGCACTGGGCTCGGTGACCGTGCGCGCCCTGGCACTAACGGATGGCCTGTGCTGGGATTCGCTGAACCGAGGCGACACAGCGGCGTTCACCCGCCAGGCAGCGGTCTGCGCTGAGCTGCACGAGTTCGGCGTATGCGCCGGCCTGCTCGAGGCTTAGGCAGGCCTGCCCTCCCGTGCTCCGATAGTTATCTCCGGTGAGAGGACAAGACAATGGCAGAAAGCCAGGAGCCGCTGGGTCCTGCGGTGCAGGTCTCCGAGGCGCAGATCGCGGTGCACTGGCGCGAGGAGGAGGTCTACTACCCGCCCGAGAAGTTCGTCGAGCAGGCTAATGCGAAGGACGCGGCCATCTTTGACCGGTTCAGCGAGGAGCATTTCCCCGACTGCTTCAAGGAGTACGCGGACCTGCTCACCTGGGATGAGACCTGGCACACGACACTGGACACCAGCAATCCCCCGTTCTGGAAGTGGTTCGTTGGCGGCAAGCTCAATGCCACATACAACTGCGTGGACCGGCACGCCGAGGCCAGCCCGGACAAGACGGCGATCATCTTCGTGCCGGAGCTGGAGTCCGACGACCATGTGGCGATCAGCTATTCGGAGCTGCACCGCCGGGTGAACGAGTTCGCGGCGGTGCTGCGCGACTCCCTCGGCCTGAAGACCGGCGACCGGGTGACGCTGCACATGCCGATGGTGCCCGAGCTGGCGGTCACCATGCTGGCCTGCGCCCGGCTGGGCGTCGTTCACTCGCAGGTGTTCGGCGGGTTCAGCGGCACCGCCTGCGGGCACAGGATCGCCGACTCCGGCAGCCGCTTTCTGATCACGATGGACGGCTATTACCGCGGCGGCAGGCTGACGGACCACAAGGTCAAGGCCGACGAGGCGCTCGCGGCAGCCCGCCAGGAGGGCCAGGAGGTCGACAGGGTTCTTGTCTGGCGCCGTTACGCCGGGCAGTACGCCTCGCAGACCCCGATGGTCGATGGCCGCGACTTCTTTGTTGACGAGCTGCTTGGCGACTACCAGGGCCATGTGGTGGAGCCGGTATCTATGCCGGCCGAGGCGCCGCTGTTCCTGATGTACACCAGCGGCACGACCGGCCGCCCGAAGGGCTGCGTGCACAGCACCGGCGGATACATGTCGTACGTGGCCGGGACGTCCAAGTACTACCAGGACATCCACCCAGACGACGTGTACTGGTGCATGGCCGACATCGGCTGGATCACCGGCCATTCCTACATCGTCTACGGGCCGCTCGCTCTTGGCACCACCACTGTGATCTACGAGGGCGTGCCTAACTATCCGGATGGTGGCCGACCGTGGCGGGTCGCCGAGAAGCTCGGGGTGAACATCTTCCACACCTCGCCCACCGCGATCCGGATGCTGCGCAAGGTCGGGCCGGAGGAGCCGAAGAAGTACGACTATCACTTCAAGCACATGACCACGGTGGGCGAGCCGATCGAGCCGGAGGTCTGGCGGTGGTACCACTCCGAGGTCGGCAAGGGAGAGGCGGCCATCGTCGACACCTGGTGGCAGACCGAGAACGGCGGCTTCCTCGGCAGCACGCTGCCTGCGCTGCAGCCGATGAAGCCTGGCAGCTGCGGGCCGGGCGTCCTCGGTGTCTACCCGGTGATCTACGACGAGGACGGCAACGAGATTGCGGCGGGAAGCGGCAAGGCGGGCAACATCTGCATCCGCAACCCGTGGCCGGGCATCTTCCAGACCATCTGGGGCCAGCCGGAGCGGTTCGTTCAGACCTACTACGAGAAGTACAACAAGGACCCGGACAGCAAGGACTGGCGCGACTGGCCGTACTTCGCCGGCGACGGAGCGGTGCAGGCCGCCGATGGCTACTTCCGGATCCTGGGCCGGGTGGACGACGTGATCAACGTGGCCGGGCACCGGCTCGGCACCAAGGAGATCGAGTCGGCGGCGCTTACAGTGCCGGAGGTAGCCGAGGCGGCAGCAGTACCAGTGATCGACGACATCCGGGGCCGCGCCGTGGAGATATACGTCTCGCTCAAGCCGGGCCTCGAGCCGGGCAAGGAGATGGAGGACAAGGTCGTGAAGGCGATCGAGACCGAGATCGGCAAGATCGCCCGGCCGAAGAACGTCTGGATCGTCCCGGACATGCCGAAGACCAGGTCGGGCAAGATCATGCGCCGGGTGATCGCCTCGATCTCCAACTTCGCCGACATCGGGGATGTCAGCACCCTGGCCAACCCCGAGATCGTCGAGGACATCCGCCACCACGTGCAGAGCGCGAAGGTCGCCAACGACGACGTGCCGCGCGGCCTCACCGAAGCCGAGTTCGAGGAGATCAAGCAGTTCGGCGGCGAGTAGCCGGGCAGCGTGAATCCCCCACGACCTCGCCTGGACATGAGGGGAACGTCATGAACGATCGGCCCGATGTCGTCGTGCTGTCCGCCACGCGGACCGCGATCGGCCGTTACGGCGGCGGGCTGGCCGCCGTCCCGCCGTGCGACCTTGCTGCGACGGTGGTGCGCGAGGCGGTGCGGCGGGCAGGCGTGGAGCCCGCCGATGTCGGCCATGCGGTCTTCGGCAACGTGATCCACACCGAGACCAGGGACATGTACCTGAGCCGGGTCGCCGCCGTCAACGGCGGCCTGCCGGTCACTACCCCGGCGTTCACCGTGAACCGGCTGTGCGGCAGCGGGCTGCAGGCCATCGTCTCGGCGGCACAGGCCATCACGCTTGGTGACGCGGACGCCGCAGTGGCGGGCGGCGCCGAGTCCATGAGCCGCGCCCAGTACTGGCTGCCCGCTTTGCGCTGGGGCCAGCGGATGCAAGACGGCGTGGCGGTCGACGCGATGGTCGGCGCGCTGACCGACCCGTTCGGTGGCTGCCACATGGGCGTGACGGCGGAGAACGTGGCGACCGAGTTCGGGATCTCGCGCGAGGACCAGGACGCGCTAGCGGTCGAGAGCCACCGCCGGGCGGCGGCGGCCGCGCAAGCCGGCTACTTCGCCGAGCAGATCACGCCGGTCCAGGCGGTTGCCAGGAAGGGAACCGTCGAGGTGGTGGCTGACGAGCACATCCGGCCGGACGCCACAGCGGACGGCATGGCCAGGCTGCGCCCGGCGTTCGCCGATGACGGCACGGTGACGGCCGGGAACGCCTCGGGCGTGAACGACGCGGCAGCCGCGGTCGTGCTCGCCAGCAGCAACTACGCCAGCAGGCACGGCCTGGCGCCGCTTGGCCGCCTTGTCGCCTACAGCCATGCCGGGGTTGAGCCCAGGATCATGGGTATCGGCCCGGTACCGGCAGTCAGAAAGGTTCTCGATCGGGCCGGCCTGAAGGTTGATGACATGGACGTGTTCGAGGTAAACGAGGCGTTCGCCGCGCAGGCCCTCGCCGTCGTCCGCGAACTCGGCCTGCCGCTGGATAAGACCAACCCAAACGGCAGCGGGATCTCGCTTGGGCACCCGGTCGGTGCCACTGGTGCCATCCTCGTCGTCAAGGCGCTGTATGAGCTGCGGAGGACCGCCGGCCGGTACGCGCTCGTCACCATGTGCATCGGCGGCGGCCAGGGCATCGCCGCGATCTTCGAGCGAGTGTGAGCCGCCTGCTCGCGAAAGGCGACTGCGGAGCAGCCGACTACCAAGAGGGCTACGCCGATCCCGAGACTCGCTTCGCTCGCTCAGGATCGGTGGCCCCTTCGGGGCGGTCCGGCCGACCACTGGCGATGAGCGTGGCACGTTCGGTGCATGGCTGATGACCCGAGCGTGCGGTACGAGGATCTGCTGACCGGCAGCTACGACTGCGTGGACCGGATCGTGCTGAACGCCTACCATCCGCTGGGGCACAATCCGGGGGCGGGTTCCGGACCTGGTGGCGGCGGCTGCACGGCGGCTCCGAGGAGCACCTGGACGACACCCACGTGATGCGGTTCGCGGGCCGGTTCGCCCGCCGGGTGCGGGCCTATGCCACGGTCGCCGGCATCCCGGTGATCGATTGTAAGCGCGGGGAACGCAAGCACCGGATCGCCGAGCAGTACCTGGCGAGCCCGGCGTGCTCGGCGCGTTCACCGACGAGAAGACGGTGGCGGGGCTGGAGCGCGAGATGGCGGAGAAGGGCTTCCTTGAGGGCAGCCAGATGGCCGGCACTTTCGACATGCTGCGGGCCAACGACCTCATCTTCAACTACGTGGTATCGAACTGGCTGATGGGCCACGATCCGCCGGCCTTCGACATCCTCGCCTGGAACGCGGACAGCACCCGGCTGCCGGCCGCGATGCACTCGTTCTACCCGCGCTGTCTGTACCTCCGCAACGAGCTGACCAGGGACGAGATGGAACTGGCCGACCAGCACCTGTCGCTGTCCGACGTGAAGAACGACACCTACGTGGTGGGCGCCGTCAACGACCACATCGTCCCCTGGCATGCGTCGTACAAGGCCACGAGGCTGCTGGGCGGCAGCGTCCGGTACATCCTGTCCAGCGGTGGCCATATCGCCGGCATCGTCAACCCGCCAGGCCCGAAGGCTTTTTACGAGACTGCCGACCACAGCCCTGCCGCCGCCGGTGACTGGCGGGCCGCCGACACCAGGCAGAGCGGCTCGTGGAGCAACTGGGGCCGAGCGACGCGCCGGGGATCGCGTCCGGCCGCCCGCCATGGCCAGCAGCCAGTACCCGGCGACCGGGGACGCGCCGGGCGACCACGTCCGCGGCTGACAGCGGGCGGAGGCTGTCCGGCCCCGCTTGGCAAATCAATCAGTTTTGCGTACTATAGTTAGCAGTAGATGAACCTGAGGAGGAGTCATGACCGAGTCCCGAAACCCGAGCCAGGCGCTGCAGGAAGAGATCCTGAACACGGTCCGCAAGAGCCAGGCCGCAGTGGTCGAGGCGATCCAGACCTGGGCCAGCACGGTCCAGTCGATCACGCCGTCGCTGCCGGATGTGAACGTACCCTTTGCCGAGAAGCTGCCCAAGCCGCAGGACCTCGTCGCGAGCGCCTACGACTTCGCCGAGCAGCTGCTCGCCAGTCAGCGGAAGTTCGCCGAGGATGTCCTGAAGGCGGCCGCGCCGCTAACCGCCGGCAAGCAGGAAGTCCCGGTCAAGAAGAACACCACCGCGGCGAAGTAACCCCGAAGCGCGCGGCGAACCGGAGTGGTTCGCCGCGCGATCGTTGTGACCCGCGATGTATGTCGGCGCCGGTGGCGCTCGTGCGCACGGGCCACTAGCTTTCGTGGCTACCGTCCGCGCTGGGGATGGGCTGGATGGTCCACGTCGTGCCGTTCCAGCGTTCGGCGACGTCGCCTCCGACGGCGGTGCCCGCTGTGGCCGACGTGCATGACACCCCGGCCAGTCGCCCGGTGCCGGGCACGGACTGGATAGTCCAGACCGTGCCGTCCCATTGCTCGGCCAGCGGCACAGGAGAAACCCCGAGGTCGCTGTTGGTCGAATACCCCACCGCGATGCACGCCCTGGCCTACGCGCAAGAAACCCCGTTCAGGAAAGAACGTGAAATCGGACCCAGCCGTGAGGATGGTCTGGAGATGCCACCCGCGGCCGTTCCAGCGCACCGCCAGCGGCACAGGAAAGTCGGGGTCGCTGCTTGACTGCGCCGCTAGCCTTCGGCTGCGGACAGGCCGAGCGCCAGCCGGGCCACGGAGAGCATGAGGTGCTGGAACCGCCCGGGGTCGAGGACTCCCACGTCGGCGGCGATCGCCATTTCGCAGCCATCCAGCGTCACCAGCAGCAGGTCCACCACATCGGCCGCTGGCAGGACCGGGTGGAAGAGCCCGCTTCGTGTTCCGTCCTGGATCACCGCGGTCACCAGCTCACGCCAGCCCTCATACACACCACGCACGGCCGGGCGCAGGTCAGCGTGCCGCGACGCGCTCGCGCAGAACTCTGTCCAGGTCACACACTCACGGCGGAGCTCAGGACCACCGGTCCGTTCCTCAATCAGGCCGACAAAACGCTTCCAGGGGTCCGGCTCGCCGCCCGCCAGGCTGCCCCAGCGGCGGAGGAGTTCGTCGCTGCCCCAGACGGCTGCCTGCTTGAGTAGCAGTTCCCGGGTGTCGAAGTAGTGCTGCAACAGCCCGATCGACACGCCGGCGGCCCGGGCGATGTCGCGCAGCCGCACCCCGTCGTAGCCGTGCTCGGCCAGCACGTGCGATGCCGCGCGCAAGATGCGCTCGCGCTGTTCTTGCGGCTCCATGGCGCTACCCGCCAGCCGGCCCGGATGCGGCCGGTGCTGACGTCTCCTCAGCCGGTGTGACCAGCCCGGTCCGCAGCAGCTCGACCAGGTTCTCCAGGGTCCCGAGCGGCCCGATGCTGATGCGCACCACGTCGCCGGGAGACAGGGTGAACTGCGTGCCGGGCACGATGCCCGTGCCGGTCAGCAGCACCGCCCCGGCGGGAAACCGCAGCGCCGAGACGAGCCAGCGCGCCAGGTCGGCGAGCCCACGGTGCATCTGGCCGGTGCTGGTCTCGCCGCGGAACACCATGCCGCCGCCCCGGCCGATCTCCAGGCTGATGGAAAACGGCGGCTCCACCGGGGCGGCCGGGACAATGCAGGGCCCCAGCGCACAGCTGCCGTCGTAGACCTTCGCCTGCGGCAGGTAGAGGGGGTTCTGGCCCTCGATGCTGCGGGACGAAACGTCGTTGCCGATCGTGTAGCCGGCGATCCCGCCGTCCGCCGCCAGCACCAGCGCAAGCTCCGGCTCGGGGACATCCCAGCCGGAGTCGTCACGGACAGCTACCGGCTGGGCCGACCCGCGTGCCCGCCAGCCTGGCGCCTTGAAGAACAGCTCGGGCCGCTCGGCCGCGTAGGCAAGGTCGTACGGTGTGGCCTCCGCCGCTTCCTCCATGCGGGCGTCGCGGGAACGGCGGTAGGTCAGCCCAGCAGCCCAGATCTCCTGCGACTGCACCGGCGGCAGCACCGCAGCCCCCGCCGGGACCGGGCCGGCGGCTGGCGCGTCAGCCAGGGCGCTGCCCAGGCCGGCTGCGGCACCGGCGAGCAGGCCGTCCAGCGACAGCTCGGCGGGGAGCAGCTCACGCGGCCCGGAACCCGGCTCTCCCCGGGCCAGTGTGGGGCCACGGCCGGGAATCTCGACGCGGAAGAGGGCGGCAGGCATGATGGTGACACCATATCGGGACGGAATACCCCACCCGCGACCAGCACCGCGTCATCAGCACCGCGTCATCAGCACCGCGTCATCAGCACCGCGTCATCAGCACCGCGTCATCAGCACCGCGTCATCAGCTCTGCGTCATCAGCAACGCGTTACCCGGCATCCGCAGGGAGATCGAACCAGTGGCAAACAACAACACGCCCGCCAGCCTGGTGGGGCCCGCCGGCGTCCGCGTGGTGTTCGAGGGCTCGCTGACCGAGCCGCAGCTGGACCACCCGGACGGGGTCGCGGTTCACCGCGACGGCAGCATCTGGTGTGGCGGTGAGCGGGGCCAGATCTACCGGCTCTCACCCGACGGCGGCAAGCTCGAGCAGGTGGGCTCGACCGGCGGCTTCTGCCTGGGGATGGCCTTCGACTCCCAACGACGACCTGTTCATCTGCGACCTCAAGCACGCCGCGGTCATGCGTGTTGATTCCGCCCTTGGGGAGGTTGAGCGGTGGGCGGAGGGTGCGCCAGGGCACCCGTTTCGCATTCCAAATTTTCCGGCCTTCGACGAGGCCGGCCGTCTGTATGTGTCGGACAGCCACGCGTTCGGCGAACCTGGCCGCGCGGAGCCTGCAAGCCTTCGCCGACTGCGCGGCGGCGTCGGTGGCAAGCGCCCACTGCCGTCCCTGCCAGGCGTAACTCTCATTCGAGCGCCCGACGCTGTGCGCGGCCTGATCGGCGAGGTACCGGCCTGACCTGCTCGCAGGACTGGGCACCCAGGTTCCCAGGACCTGGGAGGACAACTACACCCGGCTGGGGTTCCGGGAACGGCGGCTCCGGTTCGCGCCCGCGCCGCAGTGCCCGGACGGCGTGCCACGCGGCATGCTGGGCGGCGCGGGCATCGCGGTTCCGGCCTGACAGAGGAGGCGGAGTGACACGAATGGCGCTGGAGGGATCCGGGTCCTGGACTTCACCCAGATGATGATGGGCCCGTGGGCCACGCAGTTCCTGGCCGACATGGGCGCCGAAGTCATCAAGGTGGAACGGCCCGGGGTGGGGGAGTGGGAGCGGGGGCTGCCCGCCGCCGGCCAGCTGCTCGGCGGGCAGAGCGCGTTCTTCCTGGCCATGAACCGGAACAAGAAGAGCCTGGCGCTGAACCTCAAAGGCCCCCGCGCCCGGGACGTCATCCGCAAGCTCGCCGCCAGCTGCGATCTCGTCACCGAGAACTTCCGGCCCGGGGTGCTGGACCGGCTGGGCATGGGATATGAGGACCTCCGCCAGGTCAACCCCTCGATCGTGTACGTCTCGGGGACAGGGTTCGGGGCGGACGGCCCCTACGTCCGTGTCGGCCCGGCCAGGACCTGCTGATCCAGGCGATGAGCGGGCTGGCCGCTTACGGAGGGCGCCGGGGAGACCCGCCCACCCGTGTGGTTCTTCGGTGGTGGATGCCAGCACCGCGCTGCTGCTGGCGTACTCGGCCATGGTCGCGCTCTTCCACCGGGAACGCACCGGGGAGGGGCAGAAGGTCGAGGTGAACCTGTTCGCCACCGCCGTCGCGCTGCAGTGCCAGGAGTTCACCGCGTTCCTCAACTCAGACGGCGGTTTCGAGCGGAGCGAGGCCGGGATCGGCGGGGCCTGGCTGGCGGCCCCGTTCGGCATCTACCGGACCGCCGATGGCTGGATCGCGCTGTCCATGATGTCGCTCGCCACCCTGGGGGAGGTGCTCGGAATGCCGGAACTCGCGGCCTACGAGGGCGACGGCCCGGCGTTCCGCGATCGCGACGAGGTCAAGCGCCTGCTTGAGCCGGTGATCGCACGGCCACGACCGCGGACTGGATGGAGGTGCTCGGCTCGCGCGACCTGTGGTGTGCGCCGGTGCAGGACGTCGCTGACCTGGAACACGACCCGCAGGTGGAGCACGCGGGACTGATCCAGACCGTGGCACACCCGGGCGGGGAGGGGCCAGGCCCGGGCGGGGAGGGGCCAGGCCCGGGTGGGCAGGGGCCAGGCCCGGGTGGGCAGGGGGCAGGCCCGGGTGGGCAGGGGGCAGGCCCGGGCGGGAAGGTGCGGGTGGTGGGGGTGCCGATGCGGTTCGGCGCCACGCCCGGCACGATCAGGAGCGGGCCGCCAGCGGTGGGCCAGCACACGGATGAGGTTTGCGCGGGCTTGGATACACCGGCGAGGCGATCCGTGCCCTGCACGACGACGGGGTGGTCTGAGTGCCTGCCGGCGGGATGGGCAGCCCCGCCCCGCGACCGGCGGCGACCTGGTCCTGTTCGCGCGCCACAGCGCGGCGGCCGTACTCACGTTCAACCGGCCGGACAAGCTGAACGCCCTCAGCACCGCAATGCTCGACCAGTTCGAGGCCCGCCTTGACCAGGCGTCGACTGATCCGGGTGCCCGGGCGGTCGTGCTCACCGGGGCCGGTGACCGTGCGTTCATCGCCGGTGCCGACATCGGCGAGTACGCGGGCCAGTCCGAGGCGCAGTTCCAGGCCTGCCAGCGGCGCAGCCGGGCGCTGTTCTCCCGGCTGGCCGCGTTCGGGAAACCCGTGATCGGCGCGGTGAACGGCTATGCGCTGGGCGGTGGGTTCGAGGTCGCCCTGTGCTGTGACATCCTCGTCGCGTCGGCGAACGCGCGGTTCGGGCTGCCGGAAGGACTGCTCGGGCTCTGCCCCGGCGGCGGCGGCACCCAGCGCCTGACCCGGGCTGTCGGCCCCTACGCCGCCGCCCGGGTGCTGTTGTTCGGCGAACGGCTCACGGCGGAGGAGGCGCAGGTCCGTGGGCTCGTGGCCGACGTGGTCGAGGCGGCCGGGCTGATGACCGTCTCGCTCCGCTGGGCCGAACGAGCCGCACGCATCGCGCCGCTCGCCGCGCGGGAGATGAAGCGGCTGGTGGCCACGGCGGGAGAGGTGCCACTGGAGAGCGGGCTCGACCGTGAGCACGAGGCGCTGTTCGGCCTGTACCGGACGCGCGACGCGCGGGAGGGCATCGCGGCATTCGGGGAAAAACGAGAAGCCCGGTTCGAGGGAAGGTAGCCATGGGACGAGTCGAGGGCAAGACGGCGATCGTGACCGGCGGTGCGTCCGGCATCGGGCGGGCGGCGGCGCTGGCACTGGCACGCGAAGGCGCGCGGGTGGCCGTGGCCGACATCGACGGGGCCGGTGCCGGGAAGACGGTGGCCGCCATCGAGGCGGAAGGAGGCACGGCGTTCTACCGCCACACCGACGTAGGTGTCACCGCCGAGGTGGCCGGCCTCATTCAAGATGTCGCAAAACGCTGGCACCACCTCAATGTCCTCTTCAACAACGCCGGTGTCGCGATCGCCGGCTCCATCACAGAGATCTCCGAACAGGACTGGGACCGCGTCCTGAGCGTGAACCTGTCGAGCGTGTGGCGGGGCATGCACTTCGCCATCCCGGAGATGCTCAAGTCGGGCGGCGGGTCCATCATCAACACCAGTTCGGTGCAATCGGCGGTGGGTTTCCGTGGCTGGTCCGGGTACGCGGCAAGCAAGGGCGGGATCAACAGCCTGACCCGGCAGGCGGCCGTGGAGTACGCGGCACAGGGAATCCGGGTGAACGCCATCCTTCCCGGGACCATCCTGACCCCGATGAACGAGCGCATCCTTGCCACCTCACCCGATGCTGCCCAGATCGAGGCGGACTGGCTGTCCATGCACCCGGTGGGCCGGCTCGGCCAGCCCTCCGAGGTCGCTGCCGTGGTGGTGTTCCTGGCCTCCGACGAGTCCTCGTTCATCACCGGTGAACTGATCCGGGTGGACGGCGGTCTCGTGGTCCGGCCCTAAACCGCCACGCCGCCCAAGGCGGCGGTATCGTCCGACGGGTGAAGGTCGCTGAGATCCGTCAGCTCATCCGGATGAGGCCGGCCGGGCTCGATGCCACGACGCGGCGGCTCTCCCGCTGTCATGACATTCATGACCTGCGCGCATGCGCCCGGCGGCGGATCCCGCGCCCGGTGTTCGACTATGTCGACGGCGGCGCCGACGAGGAACTGAGCATGGCGGCGAACCGGGAGTCGTTCACCCAGTGGCGGTTCGTGCCGCGCGCCCTGGTCGACGTGTCAGCGGCCGATACGTCGGCCCGGGTGCTGGACCGGATCCTGCCCGTGCCGCTGGTGCTCGCCCCGACTGGCTATACGCGCATGATGCACCCGGACGGCGAGATAGGCGTCGCCCGGGCGGCCAAACGGTACGGCCTGCCCTACACGCTGTCCACGATGGCGACGACGTCGATCGAAGATCTCGCGGCTGCGGCCGGCCCGGACCGCTGGTTCCAGCTCTACATACTGAAGGATCCCGGGCTGACCGCCGAACTTGTGGACCGGGCTGCTGCCTGCGGGTATCGCGTCCTGGTCGCGACCGTGGACACTGGCGTGGCTGGACATCGCAGCCGGGACGAGCGCAACGGGCTGGTCATCCCGCCCGAGTTGACCATGCGCAGCATCGCCAGCATCGCATCGCGCCCCGGTTACTGGATGCGGATGCTGCGCAGCCCCGCGATCGTTTTCGCCAATTTCGCCGCGGGGCACCCGTCGATGACGATCGAGGAGACAATCTCCCTCTTCAGTCCCGCTGTCACCTGGGATGACATCGCCGCGCTGCGGGAACGCTGGACGGGCAAGCTGGTTATCAAGGGACCGTTGGGGCCTGCCGACGCCCGCCGGGCCGTCGAGGCCGGCGCCGACGGTGTGCAACTGTCCAATCATGGCGGCCGTCAGCTCGACCGGGCTGTGTCACCCGCTGATCTGATCACACCGGTCAGGGAGGCTGTCGGGCCCGGCTGTTGCGTCCTTGTCGACTCGGGCATTCGGCACGGGGCGGATATCGTGACCGCTGTCGCCCTCGGCGCGGACGCCGGTGTGATCGGCCGGGCCTATCTCTACGGCCTGATGGCAGGCGGCGAGGCGGGAGTGGCTAAGACCCTGGACTTGCTCGCCACCCAGTTCACCCGCACCCTCCAGCTCCTGGGGATTGCCTGCCTGACTGACCTGCGCAAACACGGCGGTGAGGTGCTGACCCGGAACTAGTGCCGCCCGCTCATGAGCGGTTGAGTGCCAGTTGCGGCGAAAAAGATGAACCGGTATCAGCGGGTTTCCGTGGAATGTGCGGAAGGCATCGCGGGGCCGCCGGCGTTAACCGGCCGTCCTGACCCACGGCGATGAGTGCCCAGATGAGTGTGCCGTTTCCGGATAGGAGGCCGCTGACGAGTGGGCAGGGGCCGGTCCCGGCCCGCGTCCCGGCGCAAGAAACATCATCATGGGAGGTCAGATGACCGCCGACAGAAAACGCTTACGCTCACGCCGGCTCGCCACCACCCTCGCTGGTGTGGGGCTGCTGCGCGTCCCGAGAAGCCGCGCCGACCGCGGCTTCTCGCTGCGGGACTGCCAGTTATTCTCACGCTCGGCCTGGCTTTGGCCGCGTCGCCACTCGCGCACGCGAGCGCGGCAGGCGTCGCCCCCCGTTCCCATGGCGAGATCGACTGCAATGGGCTCAGCCCCATCCAACAGCCCGCCCGGATGACCATGATGTGTGCGGATCCGGTCGGCCATAACGGCGAGCGGTTCCGTGACAACGGCCGCTACATCGGCCACGACGAGCCGAGCGTCCGGTTCATATCCAGCCAGCCCGGCTCGGGCGACAACGTGACATGGACGGAGCGCCTCGGGTCCGACCCAGCCGCCGCGCCAACCGTGTCAGTCCCCGGCCACGATGTGACCCACTGGTTCGAGCTCTCGATCGCACCCTGGTTCTCCATGGCCCTCTGCGACCCGAGGTCCTATCCGCAGACCGCGTGTACCCCAGAGAGCGACACCAACGCACCCCACGGCACGTTGCTGCCCGGCGGCGGGAGCGCCTTCCTCGAATTGCAGTTCTACCCACCCGGCATGGCGCCCATCGTCGACTCGGCCAGTTGCGACAACACCCACTGGTGTTCGGCCATGACCATCGACAGCCTCGAGTGCACCACAAACTTCGGCCACTGCAACAACAACTGCGTCGAACCCATCAACTTCGCGATGATCCAGACCAACGGCGTGCCGGCCGGGCCACCGAGCCCGCAGCTCGCCGACCTGGCGACCTTCACCCCCAACGCGAAAACCCTGCTCATGAACCCCGGTGACCGGCTCAAAGTGCGCATCTTCGATGCGAGTACCGGGGGAGGCCATGCTTTGGAAACCAAGATCTCTGATCGCACGACCGGACAGTCCGGGTTCATGGTTGCCTCAGCGGCAAACGGCTTCATGAACACTAACATCGGCAACTGCAAGGGATTCCCGTTCAACTTCCAGCCGGAGTACTCGTCGGCCTCCCCGAACAACATCGTGCCGTGGGCGGCGCTCCAGGCGAACATCCTGACTCAGTTCGAGATCGGGCACTTCACACCCTGCACGTCGCTGTCGGGCTCCGGCACCTTCAGCGTGGGATCGTTCAGCGATAAATTCGCCACCACCTGCCATGGCCCTTACGAGGACACAGCGAGCGCTGACTCGGCCAACCCGGAGGGCAGCGACGCGCCCTGTTACATGCAGGGGGACACCCATGGCGGTGTTGCTCCGCCCAACGAAGTGACCGGCTGCCCCGGCGTTATCGGGCCGTTCTCCCCGAGTTCCGATCTTGACTACGACGGGACCTCGTACTGGGCCGACTGGCCTAACCAGGTGACGCCCACCACGTTCCCGGCGCCATTCTTCCAACAGCAGCCGACCACCAACGGCGGCACAGCGTATCCGCGGATGCAGTTCGAGACCGATGCTCCGGCGACGGAGGCCACCTGCATGCCGAGTGGGCAGGGATGCGCCGTGCCTCCGCCGGGCGGACCCGGGAAGTTCTACCCCTACTGGACGCAAGCCATGGTCGGCGGGCACTGCGTCTGGGAGTTCGGCCAGATGACCAACGGCAACACCTTTGGGGGCGACGCCGAGTACAACGGCCCGTCCGCCCGCTTCTTCGGGACCCTGGCCAGCCCCATCATGTCCAACCCAACCTGTTCCTGAGCACCAGCATCAACCACGGAGGGCGGCCCGCGTGGCCGCCCTCCTCACGCCGGTTTCACGGCCGTCATTATGCAGGCTCACCCCGCCCACCGTCGTCCCAGATCGCCGCACCGGTTTCCGGGTCGAAGAAGTCCAGGGCCGCAGTATCGACGGCCACGTCAATCGTGTCGCCTTCCAGCGGGTGCCGCACGGCTGGCCATGCACGTCATCCGCTACGACTACGACGACGATGCCGACGCCGTCCCCCCGCTGCCTGCGCTGACGCTGAACGTGCGGCTCCCGCAGACCTTCGTCTGCGCCGCCGCGTCCGGGAACTCACCGGGGTTCGCGGCGACGGTCAGCCCGGCTCCGGACGAGCCCGCAGACAGCAGGTGGCACCGCATCGACATGACCGGCGTCCCGCTGTACGGCATTGTCGTCCTCCAGCCGGGGAATGGCGACCCGCCGCCCCTACAATGATCCACATGCTTGGGCGACCGGGACGGGATGGCCCGCTGCGGGTGGGCATCGTCGGCACTGGTTTCGCCGCCACCTCCCATGCGGACGCGCTCGCGCGGCTGCCAGGTGTCCGGTTGCTCGGCGTGGCGGGGACGTCGCAGGACAAGGCCGAGGCGGTCGCGGCCCGGCTCGGAGCCGAACGTGCTTACCCGGGTTACCGGGCGCTGCTGGACGACCCGGACATCGACGCGGTGCACGACTGCACCCCCAACCATCTGCATGCCGAGGTGAACAGCGCGGCAATGGCCGCGGGCAAGCACGTGCTCTCGGAGAAGCCGCTGGCGATGGACAGCCACCAGACAGCCGCGCTGGCCGGGCAGGCAGCGGCAGCCAGGGGCGTGTCCGGCGTGTGCTTCAACTACCGGCACTACCCGCTGGTGGCGCAGGCGCGGGCCATGCTCGCCGCCGGCGACATCGGCCCGGTTCACCTGGTGCACGGTGGTTACCTTCAGGACTGGCTGCTGTGGGAAGAGGACTGGAACTGGCGGCTTGAGCCGGGCAGGGCGGGTGCGACGCGAGCCGTGGGCGACATCGGCTCCCACTGGCTCGACCTGGTGCAGCACATAACCGGCGACCGGGTCGTGGCCGTGATGGCCGAACTGTTCACGCTCCACGCCAAACGCTGGCGGCCGGGCGGGGACGTGCACACCTTCGAGCAAGCTGGCGGTGCTCCCGGCGCTGGCAGCGCCGGCGACACCAGCGCCAGCCGGCAGCAGGTGGGGATCGACAGTGAGGACGCCGCAAGCGTTATGCTGCGCTTTTCTTCTGGGGCCAGGGGGGCTGTGACCGTCTCGCAAGTGAGCGCAGGGTGGAAGAACCGGCTCTTCCTGGAGATCGACGGTGCCCGGGGCAGCCTGGGCTGGGACCAGGAGGAGCCGAACCACCTCCGTATCGGGCGGCGGGACCGGGCGAACGCAGACCTGGTCCGTGACCCATCCCTGCTGGTACCGGACGCCGCCGCGCTGGCTCACTACCCCGGGGGCCACCAGGAGGGCTGGCCGGACGCGCTGCGGAATCTGTTCGAGGATTTCTACGCCGCTGCCGCGGCCCGCGACCGGGGGGAGCCGTACCAGGGATCGTTCGCCACGTTCGGCAGCGCCCACCAGGTGGCCCTCATGGTGGAGGCGGTGCTGCACAGCCACCGGCGTGGCGGCTGGGGACAGGTGGGAGAGACGACGGACAGGGGAGCAGGCGAATGAAACTCGGTGTGTTCACGGTCCTGTACCAGAAGCTTCCGTTCGAGCAGGCGCTGGACAAGCTGGCCTCGATGGGCGCCGAGGCGGTGGAGATCGGGACCGGCAACTACCCCGGGAACGCGCACTGCCGGCCGCAGGAACTGCTGGATGACCCGGGCGCGGCGATGCGGTTCAGGAAGGCCGTTGAGAAGCGGGGCCTGTTCATCAGCGCGCTGAGCCAGCACGGCAACCCACTGCACCCGGAAGCCCAGGTCGCGCGGGATGCGCACGAGACATGGCGGGCCACGGTGCAGCTTGCCGAACTGCTTGAGGTGCCGGTCGTCAACGCGTTCTCCGGCTGCCCCGGTGACCAGAACGGCGCCAGGTACCCGAACTGGGTGACCGTCTCCTGGCCTGATGACTACACCAGGATCCTTGACTGGCAGTGGGGCGAGAAGGTCATCCCCTACTGGACGGAGGAGGCCCGGTTCGCCGACCAGCACGGGGTGGACATCGGGTTCGAGATGCATCCGGGGTTCGTGGTGTACAACCCGGAGACGCTGCTCCGCCTCCGCGAAGCATGCGGGCCCAGGATCGGGGCGAACCTGGACCCGAGCCATCTGTTCTGGCAGGGAATAGATGCGGTGGAAGGGATCAAGCTGCTTGGCCGGGAACTGGCCATCTTCCACACCCACGCCAAGGACACCTACCTCGACCGTGCCAACATCGCCCGCAACGGCGTTCTCGACACCAAGCACTACGGCCGGGTACTCGAACGCTCCTGGGTGTTCCGCACCGTGGGATACGGCCAGGGTGAAAAGGTCTGGCGGGACATCATCAGCGCGCTGCGCGCCGTGAACTACGACTATGTGCTCTCGATCGAGCATGAGGACAGCCTGATGTCCATCGACGAGGGCCTGCAGAAGGGGATCGACGTGCTGAAGGCGATCCTCTTCCGGGAAGAGCGGGCCCAGATGTGGTGGGCCTAGGCGCCCACCGTGACCGGTGGCGTCCTCTGGAAGGCTGGTCGCTGGTCAGTGGGCCGACAAGACCTCGGCTATCCTCGCGGCGGCCGCCGACGGGTCGTCGGCGTCGTGCAGCACTTCTCCCCATGACCACCGGTAGTTCCAGCGCAGACGGCCATCATCGCCGGTGTCCGGGGTGCAGCCGATGCTCTCGGCAAGCATGCTGGCACCCGGCATGAAGATGTGCAGTGCCGCGGGGTAGGTGGTCTTCACCGTCGTGTGCAGCCCACGGGTGTCCAGGGCGTCGGCAAGCCGGTGCAAATGGTAGGCGCGGGCATGATCTCGGGCGCGGTCCACCGTCTCCTCAGGTTCGTAGAAGTGCGTCGGGGTCCCGCATATTGTCTGCCCGCGCCCCGCTCGGCTGTCAACCCCGCGCCGGGTACCCGCCGTATCCGTCAGCCGGATAGGGCTCGGAGCGATGGTTGTCGCCGTACTCACCGTTGCCATAGACCGGTGGGTAGGGTGCCTGGCCCTGGTGCCCGTCCCAGTAGGCCTCCTGTCCCGGCTGGCCGCCGGGGAAGGAGGGATGGCTGACCGCCTCGGACGGCTCGCCGTGACCGCCCCTGACGGGAAGCGCCTGGTGGGAATTGGCGCCGTCGCGATCTGAATAATCCGGCGGCGGCTGTGCCCGGTACGCGGACGCTGTGTAATCGCGGGATGGCCCGGCGCCGTAGCCGGCCGGCGCACGGGCCGCACCGGCACCCGTGCTTGCGTAGCTGGCGCCGGGTGCCTCGTCGCCGGGCAGGCTGGCCGCTTCGCCGGGCATGTTGTACCAGCTACCGGACGACGTGCTGACCTGGGGATAGTCGCCGCTGGGGTGCTGCTGGGCCGGGTACGGGGTAGCCGGGTGCCGGGCCGGTGCCGCGGGATAAGGCCCGCTGGGGTGCTGGTGGCCTGCCGTGTATCCGTTGGCGTCGGCTGGGGCAGCCGGGTAGGGGCCGCTGGGGTGCTGCTGGGCCGGGTACGTGGCAGCCGGGTGCCGGGCCGGTGCCGCCGGATAAGGCGCGCTGGGGTGCTGGCCTTCGGGGTACCCCCCGTTGCTGGCGGCTGGGGCTATGGGGTAGGGGCCGCTCGGGTGCTCGGCGGGAGGTGCTGCCAGCGGCACCCTGCTGGCCTGATCGTCTGCCGGCTGGGCGGCCGCCCGGTGCCGCCCTCCGGCTCCGCCGGGGCCGTTCTTCCGTTCGCGTTCCAGGCCCGTCAAGCTGGTGTTGGCCGCCCCGTTCTTTCTGGCATTGCGATAAGAACGGCTGTCGGTGTCCGAAACACCCTTCCTGGAGAAGGACGGGCTGGTAAGCGGATCATCGTCACGAATGCCCGGCGTGAGGGAGGTGGTTGTCCCAAGATCGGCCAGCACCGCGAGGCCCTGCTCGCCCGTGTTCTGCGGACTCACGGCTGCGGCGCTGGGCGCCTGGCTCACCGGCACCGGGTTTGCTGGCACCGGGTTTGCTGGCACCGGGTTTGCTGGCACCGGGTTTGCTGGTGCCGGGCGCCGGGTGCGGGGGGCCTCGATGGCGGCGCGGGCCGGCGCGCGCCGAGGCCGGGGCCGGATGGGGAGCCGCTCGGTAACGGCTTCGCGCGGCGCCGTGTGCTCCTGACGGCCCGGCAGTTCCCGGCCTTCCTCACGGCCTGTCCCTGAAGCCACCGCTGGTTTGGCGGGCCTGGGCTGAGCCGGGGCAGAACCGAGCTTCGCTGCCCGGGCTGGCGGGTTCTTCGCCGGTGCCGCGTTCTTTGCCGGCGCAGCCTTGGGACTGCTGCCCGGGGGCGGCGAGTTCATGCTGGAGACGGGCTTGTCGGCGGACAGCTCGGCCCAGTACTGCTCGTCCGAAAGCTTGTCCCACTCCGTGCTCGGCCAGTCGTCGTCATCATCGTGCCGGCCACGGTGCGGCCGTGACCGCCCCTTCGACCCACCATCGCTGCGTGCGGCCCTGGCTGGCCTGCGGCGGGAGTCCTGGTCTGCGTCCCTTTCCTTCGGTGGCGCAGACCGGGCCGTGGCCGGTGCCGCCGGAAACTCCACCGAGGCTGGTTCGGCCGCCGGGAACTGCTCCGGGGGGAAATCCACGGACGGGTAGTCGGCCGCGGGGAAGTCATCGACAGCGACCCGCGGCGATGGCTGGGAGTCATACCGGCTGGGCCCCGCGGTCAGCGCCCGGGCGGGGGCTGACCGCCGTGACGGTGTGCCGTCATACGCCGGGCCGGCATCGGTGTTGTGACGGCGGGGCCCGCGCTGCGGCTCGTCGTAGTCCCGCGACCGGGTGGCAGGGTGTTCCCGCCTGCGGCCGGGGCGTTCGCTGTACGCGGGCGCAGGTTCGCGGGTGCCGGGATGGCGTTCTGGGCCGCCGGAAGCCCGGCCAGCGGACCGGCCGCGCTCCCCATCGCGCACGTCCCTGCCCCGGTCGCGCGAGCGCTCCCCCTCCGTGCGCCGGCGGCCAGGGTTGCTGGGTCCCGTCCTGGCGTCCTCGTGATCGTCCCCCCGCCCCGTTCTGGTACTCAGAAAGACGGCGATGAGGATCACCACGATCACGGCCACGAGGCCGACCACGAGCAAAGTCATCGCACCACCCAAACAAGCCATGGCCACCTGGGCGGCGCTAGCGAGGCGCACGCGGCCATCACGCGGGCCTTCCCCTGTGTCGCTAGCGCCTTGGATCTGTCCAAGGCCAAACTCTTCAGCAGTGATTCTGGCGGACCAGTATGGCCTGTGTCATGCGTTTAGAGAAGTTTTACTGTTGGTGTTTACTCTAGGTGATTTTAAGGTTACGGATTGGCAGCAGCACTGAGCCTGCCACGGGCGATAGCAGCCTGAGCGATTGCCGACCACGCCGATTTGGCGCTTGCCCCGGCTGGCAGCCGCAATGTTCTTCCGAGCGCGTAAACGGTAAAGCGGTAGGCATGGCCATGGTTCGCCGGGCAAGGCGGCTCGTACCCCCGCAAGCCTTTGCTGTTCCTGGCCTGCCGCGCACCTGCTGGAAGGGGCCCAGCGAGTATGTCCGTCGATTGCGGGCCGATATTAAAAACTATCCAGTAGATGTACGGCGTGACCGGCGCCGCTGAGTCATCCATAACCAGCGCGAGCGATTTTGTTCCTTGTGGCGCACCCGACCAGTGAATTCCCGGGTGCCTTCCCGCGCCGTGACAAGTATATGCCGGGCCAAGCGTCCCCTGTGCGAGATCCGGGCTAGTCACGGTCATGACATCTGGCACATCCATCGGGACCGTACGCGGCCCCCCGATCAGGCCGCACCCACTGGCCACCAGCGCGGCGCCAGCACTGGCAACCGCCCACCGCCACCCGCGGCCAGGCCCACCCGCCAACAGTGCCTCCTTTCCTGCTTGCCCGCTGCCCGAAAATGACTTCGGGAGCGATCGTACGCTGCCGCTGACAAAGCCGTGGAATCCTTGCGAGCCTTCCGCAAATAACGTTTTCGGGCATCAGCCCGGCGTTCGGAGCCAGGCGGAATTGGTGCTGCCGCGCGGCCCGGCAGCCGCCCGCCGGGGCCGGCCGAAGGGGGCAGAACAAACGCCGTGGTAACGGCATGCCTAGTCGTGATTCCGTGAAGTACCGAACATGATCTCATCCCAGGACGGCACAGATGAGCGCCGCGACCGGCCCCCGGCTGCCTTCCTGGCCGGACGCTGTCGGGGCTGGGGCGGCGAGGCGGGGGTGGCCTGCGCCGCTTCCTCGTCCGCGACCGCAGCTCCGGCCTGCGCTTCCGCTGTTGCCGACCGGGGGCCACCGGCCGCCGGCCGGGCCTCGCCCACCATGGGCCGGGCCGGTGCGGGCACCTGCGGGCGCTCAGGCTGGAGTCGCTCGGCCTGGCGCCGATCAGGCTGGTGACGCGCATCACGCTCTGCCCCGGCCGCCGGGCCACCAAGCCGGCTGGCGATGGGGGTGACCGTGGCGGTCGCCCTGCCGCGCTGGCGGGCTGGGCCCCCGGAGAGGTCCCCGTCGGGCAGGCACAGGCGGGTGGCGGTGTCCTCAGCCGGGGTGATGTGCTTGCGGCGCGGATCGAACAGCCATTCGGCCAGGTACGGGCGGCCTTCGGCGGCGAAGCTCAGCTGGACGAGCCAGTCCCCGTCCGGCCGCTTCCGCGAGTCCCACTCGGCTTCCTCGGGGTCGCTGCCGAACGCGCGCAGGCGCTCGGTGACCACGTCGCCCAGCCGGCGGCCCGGGCCTGGGGAGTCGCCGGGCTGGCGCAGGTTCGCACCCTGTGCTTCCTGCGCCCGGTAAGCGCGCTCCGCGAGCACGGGACCCTCGAACCGCCGCACGCGCTCGATGGGCAAGCCCGCCGCGTCAGCGATCTCCTCGGCGGTCTCTCCGGCACGGATCCGGTCCTGGATCTCCTTCGGTCGCAAGGGACTCTCCACTTCGATCTCGTACTGAGCGAGCCGGGAGAATTGCCCGCGCGCCACGACTCGCAGCCGGTCATCGATCGGCAGCGAGAAGCGGCCGCCGCTCCCCGGCGCGGTGAGAACGACATAACTGCCGTCCTCACTCACCGCGGCGAGGCGCAGTTCCTGCATCGGCGTCCCTTCCGCGCCACCGGACGGTGCCGGCGCGCCTGATGCCGCGCGAGGGCGGACTTCCCCTCAGGCGAGTCTGACGGGTCGGTACCCATCTGGCCAGCACCGCGCTCGGCATGTCCCGCAGATCAACGCAGAGTATTCCGCCCCCGGGCCCGGCTGGTGGGCCGAACCTGCAATTCCGGCAGCGGCTAGGCGCGGTCGGTGTCCGCGCCCTGCACCGGCCGCCCGTCGCCGTCTGCCCAGCTTTCGCCAGCGCCTGAGCCGGGTGAGGGCGCTTGCGCTGACAGCGACTGCCCGGACCAGGCCTCGGCGTGGCGCGGTTCAGCCGAAGCCGCAGGACCCCTGCTCATACGTGCCGGCCACCAGTTCCACCGGCCCAGCAGGACGACGGTGGACGGCACCAGCAGGGTCCGCACGAGGAAGGTATCCATCAGGATGCCGAGGGCAAGCCCGAACGCGATGTCGCGGAACTCGCTGCCGCCCGAGCCGCCGCCCGCGACCCAGCCAAAGACAACGAACGTGCCCGCAAGGACCATCCCGGCCGAGGTCACCGTGGTCCCGGTGACGCTCAGCGCCCGGGTAACGGCCTCCCGCAGCGGAAGCCGGTGCGCCTCCTCCCGGATTCTCGTCATGACCAGAATGTTGTAGTCCTCGCCGAGCGCCAGCAGGAAGATGAACATCAGGAATGGAAGGAAGAAAACCAGCCCGCTACTTCCCATGATCTTGATGAACAGCAGCACCGCCAGCCCCAGCGCGGCCAGGTAGGAAAGCCCGACTGAGGCGATCAGGTACAGCGGCGCCACCAGGCTCCGCAGCACCAGGGCCAGCAGGATCCCGATCGCGATGATCGCGATCGGGATCACGTGAGCCAGGTCATGGTTGGAGATGCTGCTGATGTCATAGAGCGCCGGCGCCTCACCGGCGACGGCAGAATCGGTCGCCCGTACGGCGGCGGCGACCGCCGTCGTCGTGGTGCGGATGCCCGGCACGGCGCGCATGGCCGGCGTGGAGCCCGGGTCGCCGGCTTTCAGGCCGACCGAATACAGCACGGTGCGGCCGTCGGGGCTGACGAAGTTCGCGGTCGCCCGGTACAGCTCATAGGCCCGCAGCGGCACCTTGCTGCCCGGCGGCGGAGCCGGCGGCAGGGCGCTGGCCGGGCCCAGCAGGGCATGCAACTGCTGGTACTGGGCGGGCGCCAGCGGCGCGCCGACCGGGTTGAGAGGGCCCGTCACCGTGGTGAACAGGGCGCTTGCGGCCAGCTTGCGGCCTGCGGTGGCGAGGTCGGCGGGGTGATCCCAGACCGGCTGCGCGAAACGGAAGACGGGGTTGGTCGGGTTCGCCGACGAGCGCGGGAAGTGGCTGGTGAGAAGCGCGGTGCCGGCCGCGGAGTCGGTGTGGGCCGGGGGTGCGGTGCTGCCGCCGAACCCGGATCCCTGGTAGCCCAGCACCGCGAAGGCCAGCCCGCCGAAGAAGACCAGTCCCGCCAGCAGTGTTGGCGCCGGGTGCCGGACGATGCGGCCCGCGATCATGCCCCAGGTGCCCGGCTTGCCACTGCCCTGGATGCTCCAGGGCAGCAGCTTCGGCCGGCGGAAAACCGCCGTGAAGACTGTGCGCTTGACGGCCAGCAGCGAGAGCCGCAGCGACAGCAGGGCAGGCAGCAAGGTCAGGTTTGCCAGCAGTGTGACGCCGATCGCGATCGCGAACGGGACCCCGAGGTCGGAGTAGAAAGCGAAGCTGGCCAGCAGCAGCGTCAGCACCGCCGCGATGACCGTCGCGGCGGAGAACGTGATGGTTTCGCCGACCCTGGTCACCGACGTGATGATCGATTCCCGCGCGGGCCGGCGGGCGCGGACGGTGTCGCCACCCACCGAGCGCATAAAGCCGGAAAGGCCGGAGAAGGAATACGACTCGCTGGCGTGCCCGCTTGCCCGCAACTCCTCGCGCACCCGGAACACCAGGAACAGGCCGTAGTCGGTGCCCGCTCCCAGCACCAGCACGATCATCAGGTACTGCGCCAGCGGGGAGACCTGGAGTCCGTGGTGAGCCGCCTCGGCGACCAGCGGGCCGGAGATGATGACCGCCACCAGCGCCGGTGCCACCGTGGTGATCGCCAGGGTGAAGGACCGGAAGATCACCACCAGCAGCACGAGGATGAACAGCAGGGACACGAGCTCGACCTTGCTGCCGGTGTTGCCCGATGCCTTCTGCTGGTCGACCTGCACGGCGATGCTGCCCGCGAGGTGTGCCTGGAGCCCGGCGGGCAGCCCGGCGCGGGCGATGGTGGACCGCAGCGCGTCCACGAGAGCGGTGGCCTGGTTCTGGCCACCGCCCGCCAGGCTGGCGAGCACCATCAGCTGCTCAGCCTGGCCGTCGGGGGAGCGGCCGAGGTCAAGGACCTTGCTGACGCCGGCCGTCCTGGCGAGCTGGGCCCGCAACGCGGTGAGAGCGGTGTCGTCCGCCGCGGCCAGCTGGCCGCCGGACCGCGCCGCGACCACGGTGACGGGCACCAGGCCGGAGGTGCCGAACGGAGCCGCCAGCTCGGCAGCGTGCGAGCTGGGCGCGCTTGCTGGCAGGAACTTGGTGTTGTTGCTCTGGGTCACGCTGGACAGCGCTGGGAGAAGCGACATGGCGGCGATCGCCCCCGCCACCCACACCAGCAGTGCCAGCCACCGGAAGCGGACCGAGAGCGAGCCGATCCCGCGGAAGATTGTGTCGATGCGCACGGCGCCGAGCATACGCGCCGAAGGTGACAGCCCCGTGTCGCCGCGCGTCTATGATCTACAGGCCATGATCTGCCACGGCTGGTGCCGATGACCCCGGTGCGGCGGCCACAGGCGCCGCTGCTCAGCGTCGTGCTGCCGGTCGGGGGTGTGGAGCAGTACTTGCCAGCATGCCTTGACTCCGTGCTTGACCAGCCAGAGCCGGCCGCGGGCATCGAAGTGATCGCGGTCGATGATGCCTCACCGGATTCCTGCGGCGCGATCCTGGCGGACCGGGCCCGCCAGGATCCCCGGTTGCGGGTGATCCACCTGCCCGAACGCGCGGGCCCCGGGCCGGCCCGGATGCGCGGCCTGGCCGAAGCTGCCGGCGCCTACGTGTGGTTCGTTGACCCCGACGACCTGCTCACTGACGGCTGCCTCACCCGTGTCGCCGCGCGGCTGGCACATGACCAGCCTGATGTGCTGCTGCTCGACTACCTCATCCTGCATCCGTCCGGGCAGACCGAGCCGAGCCCCGGTGCTGAGCTGCTCGCCGGCGCCGCCCCGGTGCTCACGTTCGCGGACCGGCCGGCCCTCATCGAGCGGACCATGACGTCATGGAGCAAGGTGTTCCGGCGGCCGTTCCTGGCCAGCCTGGGAGTGGCATTCCCGCCAGGGATCCATGAAGATATCCCGGTTTCCTGCGCGGCACTGCTCAGTGCGGGGCGCATCTCGCTGCTGCACCAGGTGTGCTACCTGTACCGGCGCCGCGGCGGCTCCTTCCTGGCCACTGCCAGCATGGACCACTTCAGCATCTTCTCCTCATATGAGCAGGTGTTCGCCTTGCTGGACGCCGCACCCCGCTGGCAGGGACAGCCAGCGGTCACGCCCGCCGTCAGGGCTGCGGTCTTCGGGCGGGCCATCGAGCATTACAGCACCGTGCTGGCCAACGGCCTGGTGCCACGCCATGCCCGGCGGGCGTTCTTCGGCCGGATGACGCGCGACTTCCATCGCTACCGGCCACCCTGCTACCAGCGCCCGCCGGGCCTGCGCGGGCTCAAGATCGCGCTCGTCGAGCGGGGTGCCTATGGGGCCTACATGATCCTTGGGCCGCTCAACGGTGCCCGGGTGGCGCTGCGCCGCGCTCTTGCCGCCGTGCCGCGCGCACGCTGATCCAGCGGCCGGGAAGACGCCGCCGGGCGGCAGGCCCGGGGGTGCTCTCATCTGCGGCAAACTGCCTGCCGGATCAGCGACAGGTCCCGTAGAGTCGCTTGTGCCGAAATCGGTGAGAGCGGGGATGAAGGACGGACTATGCGACATTTGATGGGCCTCATCCTGGCAGCGGCCGCGGCTGCGGCCCTGTTCTTTGGCGGCGGCTGGGGGATCGCGCACATGTCAGCCGTCACCGCGCACGGAGCCGGTCTTCCCAGCCAGACGGGCCTGGAAGCGCTGGCGGCTGTGATCGGAACTGGCTTGTTCCTTGGCATCTTGCTGGCCGCCCCGCCGGTATCGCCGCTGGCTACCGGCCTGCCAGGCCTTGGGCTGCTTGGCCTGACCGTGCTGCTTGCCCTGCACCCCGACCGGGCGACGGCGCTGATTCCACTGCGGTCAATGGCCTTCGGCATGGGCTTCAAGACCATGCTGGTGACCGGCCTGCTCGGCTTCGCCGGGGCTGCCATGATCTTCCCGCTGTTCATCCCGTCGCGCTGGCACCGCCCGCGCGCCGAGGAAGAGGATGAGGAGGACGACTCCGTGCTGTCCACCGTCAGCGGCTTGCTTACCTGAGCCGCTGCCAGGAACGGCGCTGGGCTGCCGCCCGGGCGGACAGCCCGGGGATGGCAGCCCAGTGGCCAGGTGGAGACCGGGCGCCCGGTTAGTGGCTGGCGGCGAACTGTTCCGACTCGGTGGACCCGGCAAGCGCCACCGTGGACGAGTTCGGCGTGATGGCGGAGGCAACCAGGTCGAAGTAACCGGTCCCCACCTCGCGCTGGTGGCGGGTGGCGGTGTAGCCGTCGGCCTCGGCGGCGAACTCGCTGTCCTGCAGCCGCACATAGGCTGGCATGCCCTCGGTGACGTAGCCGCGCGCCAGCTCGAACATTGAGTAGTTGAGCGCGTGGAACCCGGCCAGGGTGATGAACTGGAACTTGTAGCCCATCGCGCCCAGTTCCCGCTGGAACTTCGCGATGGTGGCGTCGTCGAGGTGCTTGTGCCAGTTGAACGAGGGCGAGCAGTTGTAGGCGAGTAGCTGATCGGGGTATTCCGCCTTGATCGCCTCGGCGAACTCGCGCGCCTCCGCCAGGTCAGGGGTGGAGGTCTCCATCCACAGCAGATCCGAGTACGGGGCATAGGCGAGCCCGCGGGCGACCGACGCCGCCATGCCGTTGCGCACCCGGAAGAACCCCTCCGCGGTGCGTTCCCCGGTCACGAACCGCTGGTCGCGCTTGTCGGAGTCGCTGGTGATCAGCGTGGCGGAATGCGCGTCTGTCCGGGCCACCACGATGCTCGGCACGCCGCAAACGTCGGCGGCCAGGCGCGCGGCGTTAAGCGTCTTAATATGCTGGCTGGTCGGGATGAGGACCTTGCCGCCGAGGTGACCGCACTTCTTCTCCGAGGCGAGCTGGTCTTCCCAGTGCACCCCGGCGGCACCAGCCGCGATCATGGCCTTCATCAGCTCGAACGCGTTCAGGACCCCGCCGAAGCCCGCTTCGGCGTCGGCGACGATCGGGGCGAGCCAGGTGTCCGGCGTCGCGGGCGCGCCGCCCGACTCGGCCCAGGTGATCTGGTCCGCCCGCAGCAGGGCGTTGTTGATCCGGCGAACCACCTGGGGCACCGAGTTGGCTGGGTAGAGGCTCTGGTCGGGGTAGGTCTGCCCGGCCAGGTTCGCGTCCGCGGCAACCTGCCATCCCGACAGGTAGATCGCGGGCAGGCCGGCCCGGACCTGCTGGACCGCCTGGTTGCCGGTGACGGCGCCGAGCGAGGGCACGAAGTCTTTCTCGTGCAGCAGCCGCCACAGCCGCTGGGCGCCCATCCGGGCCAGGGTGTGCTCCTCCTGCACCGACCCGCGCAGCCGGACCACGTCCGCGGCAGAGTACGTTCGCTCGGTGCCACGCCAGCGCTCGCTGGTCGCCCACTCCCGGCGAAGCCGCGTTACCTGCTCGCCGAACCGGCTGTCCGCTGCCCGGCCGTTGCCATTGGGGGTGGTGTGGCCATTACTGCTGGGGGTGCCCTCGAGGCGACGATCGTTCATTGGTCCTCCCGACGCATGTCCCCTGGGTTCATGACCCCAGCCTGCCCGGCGCGCCTGGACAGCACCATGAATCGGGGTTTAAATATCGGCAATCTTTCAGCTAAAGTGAAGATGTGACAGACTTCCTTAATGAAGAAGCTCCATCATTTCCGTCACGTGGTCTAGACCTTACGACGTTCGGCCAGCGGCTGCGCCATCTCCGGCGCGCTCGCGGCATCACCCTGGCCGAGCTTGGTGCCCGGGTCGGCCGGGCCCCCTCGGCGCTCTCGCTGCTGGAGAACGGCCGCCGCGAGCCGAAGCTGTCCCTCATCGAATCGCTTGCCAGGGCGTTGTCGGTGTCCACGGAGGAACTGCTGCGGCGGCAGCCGCCGAGCCGGCGCGCGCAGCTTGAGATCACGCTGGAGGAGGCGCAGCGCGATCCGCTCTTCCGTGACCTGGGGCTGCCGTATGTGAAGGCGGGCGCGCGGGTGCCGAACGACATGCTGGAACACGTGGCCGGGCTGTACGCAGAGCTGCGGCGGCAGCGCACGCGGCCCACGGCGACCCCCGAGGAGGCGCGGATCGCCAACGCCGAACTGCGCGGCGCGATGCGCGAGCGCGGTAACTACTTCCCCGAAATCGAGCAGCTGGCATCGCGGGCGCTGGCGGCGTCCGGGTACCGCGGTGGCGCGCTGTCCCAGAGCACCCTGATGGCGCTGGTGGGCCACCACGGTTTCACCGTCTCCTACGCAGGTGACCTGCCCCGGTCGGTGCGTTCCGTCACCGATTTGCGGCACCGGCGCATCTACCTCAAGCAGGAATCGGTCGGAATGCACTCGCCGCGGACCATCCTGCTGCAGACCCTGGGCCACTTCCTGCTCGATCATGAGATCCCGCGCGATTTCGCCGACTTCCTCCGGCAGCGGGTGGAGGCGAACTACTTCGCGGCCGCGGTGCTGGTGCCGGAACAGGTTGCTGCCGGGTTCCTTGCCGACGCCAAACAGGCACGCCAGCTGTCGGTGGAAGACCTGCGGGATGTGTTCTCGGTCTCCTACGAGATGGCGGCCCACCGGTTCACCAACCTCGCCACCCACCATCTCGGGCTGCCGTGCCATTTCGTGAAGAACGATGAGGGTGGGGTCATCTATAAGGCGTACGAGAACGATGAGCTCGGGCTGCCGGCCGATGATTCAGGCGCGATCGAGGGGCAGCGGATGTGCCGGCAGTGGTCTGGCCGGCAGGTGTTCTCCTCGGCGGACCCGTTCTCGCCCTACTACCAGTACACCGACACGCCGTCGGGTACCTACTGGTGCGTGGCTCATGTGGACCCGGTCCGCGACCGCGGGTTCGCGATCACGCTGGGTACGCCGTACGAGCATTCCCGCTGGTTCCGGGGCCGCGAAACGGTGCTGCGGCGGGTCTCCCGCTGCCCTGGCAGCGACTGCTGCCAGCGGCCGCCGGCGGGGCTCGCGACCCGGTGGGAGGGCATGGCCTGGCCGTCCGCCCGCGCTCACTCGCACATCCTGTCCGCCCTGCCGACCGGGAGCTTCCCCGGTGTGGACGAGACCGAGGTCTATGAGTTCCTCGACCGTCACGCCACCAGCTGAACCCAGCCCCAGCGCAGCTGAACCCCGCCCCGGGCCGGGCTCAGCCCCAGCCTCTGCGCAGGGGCGGGTAGCCGACGTAGTTCTCGGCCAGGCCGACCGCGGCGGCGCGGGACGTGGTCACGTACCGAAGCTGCGCGAGCTGGAGCGCTGCCTCCATGGCGTCGGCCCCCGGCGTGCGGTGCAGCATCGAGGTCATCCACCACGAGAAGTGGGTGGCGCGCCAGACCCGGCGCAGGACGGTCCCGGAGTAGCGGTCGGCAAGCCGCTCGTCCGCGTGCAGCAGCAGGGCTTCCATTGCGTCAGCGAGCACGGTCACGTCGGCCATGGCCAGGTTCAGGCCCTTGGCCCCGGTGGGCGGGACAATGTGGGAGGCGTCCCCGGCCAGGAACAGCCGCCCGTAGCGCATCGGCGCGCTGACGAAGCTGCGCATGGGCGTGATGGCCTTGTCCAGCACCGGGCCTTCCTTCAGCTCCCACCCCGGCAGCGCGAACCGGCGCCGGAGATTGTCCCAGACCCGCTGGTCTGGCCAGTCCTCGATCCGGGCGTCCGGGGCGACCTGCAGGTACAGCTTGCTGATCTGCGGGGTCCGCAGGCTGTGCAGGGCGAAACCATCGGGGTGGTGACAGTAGATGAGCTCGTCGGTTGAGGGCGGCACATCGGCGAGGATCCCGAGCCACGCATAGGGATAGTCCCTGTCGGTGACGGTGAGCAGGCCGCCCGGGACGGCCTGCCTGCTGATCCCGTGGAAGCCGTCACAGCCCGCGATGACGTCGCAGGTGAGTTCGTGCCGCCTCCCGTCTGCCGCCGTGTAGGCCAGCACCGGCCGGTGTGAATCAAGGTCCGCCACCTCGGTGCCGGAAATGTCGAATTCCAGCTGCCCGCCATCTGCCAGCCGCCGGGCGATCAGGTCCTTGACCACTTCCGTCTGGGCGTACACGGTGACGGTGCGGCCGCCGGTCAGGTCCCGGAAGTCCAGGTGGTGCCGCTCCCCGGCGAACTGCAGATGTATCCCGCCATGTTCCAGGCCCTCACGGTCGAGCCGGTCAGCGAGGCCCGCCTCGCGCAGCAGCCTCACCGTGCCGTCTTCCAGCACCCCGGCCCGCTGCCGCGCCTCGCAGTAAGCACGGCTGCGGATCTCCACCACCACCGAGTCGATGCCACGCCGCGCCAGCAGGTGCGACAGCAGGAGCCCGGCTGGGCCCGCGCCGATGATTCCTACCTGTGTGCGCATGGTTCAGAAGGGGTAGCTGGCGATTTCTCCCCGCAGCGTGACCCAGCGGGTGTCGGTGAATGCGTCCAGGTTGGCGCTGCCGCCGAAGCGGGCGCCCGTTCCGGAGGCGAGGACTCCGCCGAACGGGGTGTTCGGGGCGTCATCCACGGTCTGGTCGTTGATGTGCACGATCCCGGTGGGAATCCGCCGGGCGAGGTCAAGGCCGCGCATCACGTCGCTGGTGAGAATGCCGAGCGACAGGCCGTACTCGCTGTCGGCGGCGAGCTTGGCCGCCTCGCCCGGGGTCGAGAACCGCATCACCGGCGCCACCGGGCCAAACACCTCGCCGGCGTAGGCGGGCATGGCGGGTGCGACCTCGGCGAGCACGGTGGGCTGGTAGAACAGCCCCTCATACGTGCCCCCGGCCGCGAGCCGCGCGCCCGCGTCCACGCTGGCGGTGACCAGGCCGTGAATCTTGTCGCGCTGGCGCTCGTCGATGATCGGGCCGAGTGCCACCGGCTCGGTGGCCGGATTGCCCACCGGCAGGTTCGCCGCCTTCCCGGCCAGCTGGGAGACGTAGTCGTCGTACACGGCCTCATGCACGAGGTGGCGGCCCGTGGTCATGCAGATCTGGCCCTGGTGCAGGAAGGAACCCCACGCACCCGCGGAGGCGGCCTTGGCCACGTCGGCATCATCGAGGACGATCAGCGCCGAGTTGCCGCCGAGTTCCAGGTGGCAGCGCTTGAGATGCTGGGCCGCCAGCTGGCCGACCCGGCGCCCAGCGGCAGTGGAACCGGTGAAGGAGATAACCCGGACCGCGGGGTCGCCGATCAGCGCCTCCCCCACCCCGGGACCCCCCGGCAGCACATGCAGCAGCCCGCCGGGCAGGCCGGCCTCCTCGAAAACCCGGGCGAGGGCCACGCCGCCACAGACGGCGGTGCGGGGGTCGGGCTTGAGGACGACTGCGTTGCCCAGCGCCAGCGCGGGCGCCACCGAGCGGATGGCGAGGATCTGCGGGAAGTTGAAGGGCGCGATCACGGCCACGACCCCAGCCGGCACCCGCTCGGCGAAGCTGAGATGCGGCGACTCGCTCGGCAGCAGCTCCCCGTACGCCCGCGACGGCAAGGTGGCGGCCTCGTACACCTCTTCGGTGGCCACATGCGTCTCGAACTGCGCGGCGGGGCCGATCTTGCCACCTTCCCGGATGCTCCACTGCTCGATCTCGGCGGCGTGTGTCTTCCAGAGATCGCCTGCGCGGCGCAGCACCGCCGACCGTTCCGTGTGCGGGAGCGCGGCCCAGGCCGGCTGGGCGGCGGCGGCCGCGGTGGTGGCCATGGCCACATCCGCAGGGGAGGCGATCCCGGTGCTGCCAAGCTGCGATCCGGTCGCCGGCTCGAGCACCGGAGCCTCACCGCCCCCAGCCCGCTTCCAGCCGCCGGAGTAGATCTTCCCTTGCCAGGATGCGTCATCCAGGAACGCCACGGGCCCTCCTCGGCTGTGGGCGGTGCACGCCCAAAACGTGCGTGTCGCGAACAATGGTTCTTAACACGAACATGGCGAATCTAGGTGAATGCGTACCCGGGTGTCAACGAGACCCGGTGAGACCCGCTGGGCGGCCAGTTCCCCGGCATCGCTAGGCGATCCTGGCCGGTCATGCTAGGCCTTATACATGAATCAGCAGCCGCACCAGGTGCCCACGGACGTGGCCGCCCGCGCCGAGGCGGAAGGCATCTCCCTCGTCTGGTTCCTCTACGCCGATCATGGCGGGATCATCCGCGGCAAGGCGGCGTCGGCCGCGATGCTGCCGGCCCGCATGGTCACCGGGATCGGGCACACGGTCGCCATGATGGCGATGTCCATGATGGACCACCTGCAGCCGGTGGAAGGCATGGGCCCCGTCGGTGAGATCCGCCTCCTGCCCGACCCGGCCACCTTCACCCCGCTGCCCTACGCCCCGGGCGCCGCCGCCATGCTTGCCGACCAGGTCCAGCCGGGCGGAGAGCGCTGGGACGGATGCGCCCGCACCTACCTCAAACAGGCCATCGCCGAACTGGCCACCGAGGGTTACGCGGCGACGGCCGCGTTCGAGCCGGAGTTCACCCTCGGCCGCCGCGAGGCAGACCCGGCTGGCGGGCCGGACCGGCTTGTGCCCATCGACGACAGCCTGTGCTACTCGGCCACCGGCTTCCATCTCGCCCACGACTACACCCAGGCGCTGCTCGGCGCGCTGGAAGCGCAGGGCCTGCAGGTGGAGCACTACTACCCGGAACTCGGGCACGGCCAGCAGGAGATGTCGATCCGGCACGGCCCAGCCCTGCGGGCGGCCGACAACCACGTGCTCTACCGGGAAACCGTGCGCGGCGTCGCGTTCCGGCAGGGACTGTGGGCGAGCCTGGCGCCCAAGCCCATCCCCGACCAGGCCGGCAACGGCACCCACCTGCACCTGTCCCTGCGCGATGCCCGGCCGGGCGGCCAGCCGGGAGCCGACCCGGTCTTCTACGACGCCGGTGACCGCTACCTGCTGTCGCATACCGGCTACCACTTCATCGGCGGCCTGCTCGCCCACCTGCCCGCGCTCACCGCGCTGACCTGCGGCAGCGTCAACAGCTACCGGCGGCTCGCGCCGCAGATGTGGAGCAGCGCCTACACCGTCTACGGCATGGACAACCGTGAGGCGGCGGTCAGGATCTGCTCCCCGATGCGCGACGACCCGGCCGCCTCGGTGAACCTCGAGCTGAAGCCGTCGGATTCCAGCGCCAACCCCTACCTGGCTCTCGGCGCGTGCATTCATGCCGGACTGGACGGGATACGCCGCAAGCTTGATCCGGGTGAAGCGGTCAACGTGGACCCTGCCCTTCTTTCCGACACCGAACGGCATTCGCGGGGTGCTCACCGTCTCCCCACCTCCCTTGATGAGGCGCTGGACGCCTTGGAGGGCGATGAGCTGCTCATGGAGTCACTCGGTGACCTGCGGCGGCGGGCTTACCTGGCGGTCAAGCGGTCCGAAGCGGCCCTGTTCGCGGGCGCCGACCCCGCCTTCGAGTGCTTCGAGCACTTCAGGAAGATCTAGCGCCATATTGCGTCTGGCCAGGCAGAACATGTCTCAGACCACCCCCTGGGCCGAGTCCGGGCCGTCAGCCGCGCTGCCGAGAACATGGTCGATCGCCGCCCGCATCTTGTCCCTGGCGCTCGGCATGAGGTGGGTGTAGACCGCCAGCGTGAACGCCGCCGACGCGTGCCCGAGGTATTCCGAAAGCGCCTTGATGTGCACCCCGTTGGCCAGGGGCCGGTTGTCTCACGTCAGTGGCTGGTCGCTCGGGTACTTTGGCCCGCCGGGTCGCTAGGCCACTGTCCGGACGCACCGGACGGGCTCTCGACCCCACCTGGCGCCGCAGAGATGTGCCCCCTACCGGCGCCGTGCGAATGCCTTATGCACGGCCCTAGCTAGCGCCGAAGCGCCAGAGTCGGCTGGACGGGGCTCCCAGCCCTCACGCTGCGGGGACGTTGGGAGTCAGCTTCGGGCCAACCTGGCTGTCCCATGCGAACGGATGGTAAGGGCCATGGGCTGGGTTGCGTGCCGCGAACGCCTGTCCGCACGGTGGCTCGTGCAGCGCTGGCGTGGGCCATAGCAACGCGAGTTCAGCTTGCGCGATGGGAACCTCTGGTTGCCGGTCATCTCCGGGAGAAGTCATACAAGATCCCGCGGCCACGGCCGACCAGCGGATGGCACGCTTCGGGCCGGTCATGACTCACCGCCCGGCTGGCTCTCGTCCTCGCCGCCGATCCGGTCGATGATGTCGAGCAGCGCCTGCGCCCAGACCTGGAGCCGTCCCATGTCGGCGGCCATGTCGAAAGTGGATTCGTAGGTGACGTCCCAGAGCCTGCCCAGCAGATCCCGGGCACGCTTGGCATCGCGCTGCTCGGACTGGGTGAGGGCGGTCACCGGGACCACCGCTCCGGGGCCGTCGTGGGGCCGTCGCAGGACTCAATTCGTCCAACGTCAGCCAACGCTTGCCAACGAGTGAAACCGCAGACCAGAGTTGGTTTCCAGCGGAGCGCGCTGGCTCGCCTGGGCCGTGTGTCACTTCAGCAGGAGCTAGACCGATTCGGCCCAATCCCCTGATCGTCGCGGCCCGCGCCGATCCCGGCGGGCGCTGCCGATGTCCAAAACGGGTGGGATCTGACCGGCCCTGCAAGTGTGACCTGTAATTTGGCCCAGTTTGTGTTTGTCCCTATTGCCCGATATGGGACCATGGCCCTGCCAGAGATCGCAGGCTGCGCGAGACTCCAGGGATTTAGCCATGGCTCGCGTGAAGGGGAGGCACGCGCATGGTGGAGGTCCAGAACTTCGCGTTCGGCCTGCTCAACCCAGTTCTCGCCTACGTGATGTCGTGCTTGGGCTGCTTCCTCGGCCTGCAGTGCACGACCCGCGCCCGGGCGCTGGCGGGCATGGCCCGCGCCCGGTGGCTGCTGCTCGCGGGCGTCTCGATTGGCACCACCGGAATCTGGGTGATGCACTTCATCGCCATGCTCGGGTTCAGCATCCCGGGCGGGGCGATCCAGTACAACGTGCCGGTGACCATCCTCAGCATGCTGATCGCCGTGGCTGTCGTCAGCATTGGCCTGCTTATCGTCGGGTTCGGCGGCGAGGGGCAGGGCCCGCTGCTGCTCGGTGGCACGATCATCGGCCTCGGTGTGGCGAGCATGCACTACATGGGCATGTGGGCCATGCGCATGCCGGACACGATGGGGTACAACGCGGGCCTGCTGGCGCTGTCGGTCGTCATCGCCATCGTCGCCGGCACCGCGGCACTGTGGGCGGCGCTGCGCCTGCGGCGGCTGTGGTCCACCTTCGCCGCGTCACTGATCATGGGCGTGGCCGTAAGCGGGATGCACTACACGGGCATGGCCGCCCTGCGTGTGTACGCGGCCAGGCCTGGCGAAGGCATGGCGGCGATGGGGAGCGGGGCCAGTGGGGCGTCCTTCCTGCTGCCCCTGATCATGGGCATCAGCGTGCTGGCGTTCCTGGTTACCGCGATCGTTACCCTGGCGCCCACCGAAGCGGAGATTCGCGAGGACGCTGAGCTCATGGAGCGCATCGCCAGGCTGTCCAGAGACACAGCGAACAGGCGGCAGCTGTAAGTTGCCTGCATGACCGACACAGCTACCAGCCCCTCCGTTCAGGGCGAGGTTCCGCCGCTGGCAGAGGCGGCCCCGACGGCCGCGGCTGCCGAACGGGCCAACGCCAGGGCGCTTGTGGAGGCTGCCCGCCGCGCCGAGGAGACCCGGCAGGCACCTGAGCTTCACGTACCCAAGCTGGTCACCTCCCGCCACTTCCGTGGCGAGAGCCCGCTGGACGAGATCGCGGACGCCGTGAACAGGTTCTGCGGGTCCATGTGGGTCTTCCTCGGCATCACGACCGGGATCGTGGTCTGGCTGTTCGCGGGCAACGTCGTCGGGTTCGACAAAGACCCCCTGGCCGCTGCTGCTCACCCTTCTCAACTTGCCCCAGCTGTCCATAATGATCTCGTTGCAGGTCAGCGCGAACCGGGCACAGTCAGCCAGCGACAAGCGCGCGATAGCTGATCACGAGACGCTGATCTCCCTGCACACCATGGCCAGGCAGCAGATCGACACTCTGCACGGTCAGGACCGTATCCTGGCCAAACTGGACAATTTCGCCCGCAAGGACATGCCAGGCCAGCAGCACGAGATCGCAGAGACCGTGAGCAAGATCCTCCAGCGGGTCGGGGGTGGCCCCGTCACCCGATGATCGCGTCACCGGAGCGGGCCAGCCTGACCAGCGCAGCAATGGTGCCCGCCATTTCCCTGGTGCTCGTGACAGCGATTGCTGGCTGCGGGGGAAGCCGCCATGGCACCCCGAGCACGGCCCAGCAGCAGGCGGCTGCCACGTTTCTGAAAAACTACGTGCGCCCGAACGGCCGGGTCGCCCCGTCCCTGGTCACGGACCCGATGCTGCGCGGGTGCTGACCGCGCCGAGGCGCCGCCAGATGGTGACCCGGTCGTGGCTACCGGCCGATCGGTGTCCCTCACCCGCTGTGTGGGCGGTAGCGTCACCTCACACGCGATTGGCGAGGAGGACCCATGGGCGAGTCTCTCGACGGCACCCGGATCGCAGTCTGCTGCGGTGGCGGCTCGGCTGAGGCGGAGGTTTCGCGGGTGACCGGGCGCATGGTCGCTGAAGCGCTGGAACGGTGCGGCGCCAAGGTCATGGTCGTGGAGCCCGATGGGGCCTTGATCGATCTTCTCCGTGCCGGGGAAGCCGACGTGGTGTTCCCAGCCCTGCACGGGCCACTGGGGGAGGACGGGTGCCTGCAGGGCGTCCTCGAGTATCACCAGGTGCCCTACGTCGGAAGCGGGGTGCAGGCGAGTGCGTGCGCCAACGACAAGATCATCGCCAAGCGGCTGTTCCGTGACGCTGGCCTGCCGGTAGCCCGCGACGTGGTGGTGCACCGGAGCGACAGCACCCGCGAGGCGGTAGCACGGGTGCAGGCAGCGGTCGGTGATGATGTCGTGGTCAAGCCTGCGCGCCAAGGCTCAGCGATCGGGGTGAGCTTCGCCCGTGGGCCGGGCGCGATGGCGGCTGCGATGGACGCGGCGTTCGCGCTGGACCACGACCTGCTGGTGGAAGAGCGCATCGAGGGCAGTGAAATCACCGCCGGAGTGATCGACCTCGGCGACCCGCAGCCCTTCCCGCTGATCGACATCCGGACCCCCGCCGGCACCTGGTACGACTACGAGCACCGCTACACGCCGGGTCTTTCCGAGCACGTCATCCCGGCGCCGCTGCCGGACGATGTGTACGCACGGGTGCAGGAGACGGCCGTGGCCGCTCACAGCGTGATCGGATGCCGTCATCTCTCCCGTGTCGATTTCGTTGTTTCCGGCGCCGTCCGGATCGCCCTGCTCGAGGTCAACACGATGCCTGGAATGACGCCGACCAGCCTGTATCCGGATGCAGCGCGCCACGCCGGCCACCCATTTGACGCCCTGGTATCAGCCTTCGTGCTCGACGCCCTCGGCCGCAGGCCCTGACGCGCGGGCCCCGCGGCCACAGGCCGGCGGCGCCTATACCGGCGCGCCCTCCCGGTGAGCTTCCCCCGCACTGTCGAGCACAGGCAGTTCGGAGACATTCGCGCCCGCCTCAGCCAGGGCTGCACGAGAAACACGCCAGTGATGGCCGCACAGCCAGAGATCCACTGGGCCCCTGGTTTCTGTCGCAGGCATCACAGCCTTCGCCACGGGCTTTGCCGCGCAGCAGCAGGCACGGTCAGGAATGACGGTCAGCGTGTCCGCCAGCGGAAGGCTGGCGAGAGGGTGATGCGCGTGGCTCTGCCCGGCCCCGGGAGCCTTCTCGTGGCCACCGGTCTCGCGAGGCGGAAAACTGACGCTCATGGCAGGAGGGTCGCACGAAATCGATCACCTGACTAGGGCCATTTTTACCGATGTCACTGACGAAGGGCTGTAAACGCGCCAGTCCGCCCACACCGGGATGACATTTTCTCCCGCCCAGCGGCATCGCGGTGAGAGCGGAACCTGAGCGGCCCGGAATGCGTCGAAATAGCGCCATATTTTTCTACCCACCGGGGAGCGAGATCATGCCGTTCAAGCTTTCTTCAACTGGTTGGTCCCTGGCTGCGGGCGCAACATCGGCCGCGCTCCTGATCGGGGCGTTCGCGCTGGGCGCCGGCCAGGGGAACGCCCCTTCCGCGGCGGCGGGGACCGGGGTCTCACGGGGCAGCACCCCAGCGCCTGGCGCGGGCGCCGCCAGGATCACGGTCACCGGCACCGGCTCCGTGTCGGGCACGCCGAATCAACTGCAGCTGTCGATGGGGGTGCAGACCAGCGGATCGACGGTCAGCGCCGCCCTGCAGAGCGCCAACCAGGCGGTACGCTCGGTCACCCAGGCGCTGGGCCGCAGCGGGGTGCGGGCATCGGATATCCAGACCAGCGGGCTCTCGATCCAGCCCAACTATGGCAACAGTTCGCCGGCACCTGTCAGCTACGCCGTCAGTGAGTCGATCAACGTCACACTCCGGCACCTCACGAGTGCGGGCACCCAGGTCAACGACGCCGTGCGGGCAGGTGGCAACGCCACCGTCGTGGATGGCGTGTCGCTCGACCTGACCGATACCAGTACGCTGCTCGCCTCCGCCCGGGCAAAGGCCGTCGCCGACGCGAAGACGAAGGCGGGACAGTATGCCCGGGCACTCGGTATGACCCTCGGTCCGGTGGTGAGCGTGTCGGAATCGCAGCCATCGCAGCCATTCCCGGTGTTCGGCCAGGCTTACGCCACGGGTGCCAAGTCCGTGCCAGTACCGGTTCACCCAGGCAGCCGCCAGCTCAGCGTGACCGTGACCGCCGTCTTCGCACTCGGCTGAAAAGGCCGCTAGTCCATGCCTCCTGTACGAGGGCACAAGGCATGGGCTGAGGCGATCACCAGATGAGGAGGCGTGCGGCTTGTGCGGGGGCAGCTTGATTCGTGCGGGTTACCAGGCGGCGGCGATCGCCGTTTGCGGGGCGGAGCCGGGCAGCGCGGTGAAGCGGGCCCGGTCGAGCCGGCCGAAGGTGTCGCAGCTAACCAGCAGGTGGCTGCCCGTGGCGTCGATCGCTGGCAGTTCGCAAGGTGTGACGTACCAGCCGGGGGAGCCTGGGTCCGCGGAGTACGCCGCGCGTTCGGCGAGCAGCGTCCGCAACGGGTGCCCGGTCCGGGCAGACAGCTCGACGATCCCTCCCACTACCGTGCCTTGACGGACGTGGCCGGCGCCGCTGTAGGTCACCGATGCGATCACCGTGGCGCCGTCCGGGTTGAGCAGCGCGGACTGCACAGAATCTCCTCCGGTGGAGACCGGCAGGATCCGCCGGGCCCGCATCAGGTTCCCTCCCGCGGCGGTGGTGTCGAGCGCCCACAGGCCCGCGGCCGAGGTGGCGGCCGGCCTGGTGTCCTGCCAGAAGAACCCCAGTTCACGGCCGTGATCGGCCCATGACAGCTGCGTTGGCAGTCCGCTCCGGGCTGTGGTCCAGGTCCGGGCGGCGCCGGTGGCCAGCGTCGCGACCTCGACCGCCCCGTGCTGACCGCCGCTGAACTGGATGGCCATCGCAAGCTCGCGGCCGTTGGGGCTGACCGCGATGGCATCGAGGTATTCCCCGGCAGGCAGCGGCCGCACGGGCAGCGAGGTCAGCCGGGCGGAATGGCCGCCGGCCATGACACGCAGCAGATAGAACCGGGTCTTGGGGACCGAGAAAAGGGCGAGGACGAAGGCGCGGCGGCTGCCCGCCGCGGCGATCTGGGACATCTTCGGGTCGATCCCAGGTGGCAGCGGAATCGCGGTGAGGATCTTCCCAGTCCTTGAGTCGCGGACCTCGGCAACTGGCCGGGCGTGGTCAGCGATGACGTAGTAGGGCGGCATGCCGGCGTCCGCGGCAGCTGCGGGCCCCGGGCGGGCGGCGGCGGCGGCAAGCAGAAGACCGGGCGGCTCGGACCCGCCTCCCGGCACCGCCGGCCCGGCGCCTGGCCCCGCCGCCCACACGCCTGCGATGAGCGCGACGGCTGCCATCACCGACACCGCGCGCGCGGCCACCCGGCGGCGCCTTCTGCGCGCCCCAAGCCGGAAGATGCCAGCGGCATCGACGGCATCCCCGGCGACCGGGTCAGCCTGCTCGTGGAAGGCTGAGGCGAGTTTGATCCGCAGCTCATCGTCAGTCAGCATGGTGTGTCCTTTCCTTCTGGCCGGCCCCGGTCTGAAGTTCTGGCGCGTCCTGCAAGGCGACCCGCAATCGCGCCAGGGCGCGGTGGGTGTGGGACTTCACGGTGCCGGCGGTGCATCCCAGCACGGCCGCTGTCTCGTTCACCGAACGGTCCTCCCAGAACCGCAGCACGAGGACGGCACGCTGTTGCACGGGCAGCAGTTGGCACGCGCGCAGCAGCACCTGCCGGTCGAGCACCGCCGTCGCGACGTCGCCAGCAGCAGCCGACGGCAGGTCCCCAAGGTCGCCCGCGAAGGACTCAGCGTGGCGGCGGCGCCTGGCCCGCCACCGGTCCCGCGCCAGGTTCACCAGGACCGCCCTGGTGTATCCCTCCGGCCGGTGACGGGCCGCAGACCAGCGGCCAGCCGACCGCAGCAGGGCCGTCTGGACCAGATCCTCGGCGTCTTGCCAGTCGCCGGTGAGCAACAGGGCGAAGCCCAGCAGCCGTCCGCCATCGCGGGCCGCGAACGCCTCGAATTCCGCCTCGTCCCCACCCGCCGTGCCCCAGTGCGCTCCTCGTAGTCTCACTCCTGGCATGACGACCCCCGCCATCGCTGGGTTGTCCTGACGGAACGACCAATAGTGAACCGCAACAAGACGGGAACACCACCAGGACCCATGCCACACGATGCGGAAGCAGGTGTGCGGTTAAAGCGTTAGATCGCTGGGGTCCTCCTGACCATCCTTGTTGTGAGCCGCGCGCTGACATGGAGACTGCCGCTTTGACATCCTCGCTCGCTGAGCTGCGGGCCAGCCTGACCGGGCTTATGGTGCGCGATCAGCACGTAGTAGCCCGCCGGGTGGAGCGGGCCGCCGCGCTGCGCGACACCAGAGCGCGGGAGCGGGCGCTAGCCCGTGTGCGTGCCGAGGTGGCGGCGGCAGCGGACCGCGCCGAGGCCCGCAGGCGCGCGGTGCCCGCAGTCACCTACCCACCCGAGCTTCCGGTCAGCCAGCGCCGGGACGAGATCTCCGCGGCCATCCGGGACAACCAGGTGGTGATCATCGCCGGCGAGACCGGCTCCGGCAAGACCACCCAGCTTCCGAAGATCTGCCTTGAGCTCGGCCGCGGCGTGACGGGCCAGATCGGTCACACCCAGCCGCGCCGGATCGCTGCCCGCACCGTCGCGCAGCGGATCTCCGACGAACTCCACACCGAACTCGGCACCGCGGTCGGGTACACCGTGCGGTTCGCCGACACTTCCAGTGACGCCACGCTGGTCAAGGTGATGACCGATGGCATCCTGCTGACCGAGCTTCAGCGCGACCGGCAGCTGTTGCGCTACGACACCCTCATCATCGACGAGGCACACGAGCGCAGCCTGAACGTCGACTTCATCCTCGGCTACCTGAAACAGCTGCTGCCCCGCAGGCCCGATCTCAAGGTCATCATCACCTCGGCCACGATCGACCCGCAGCGTTTCAGCGACCACTTCTCGGGCGCGCCGGTGATCGAGGTGTCGGGCCGCACCTACCCGGTGGAGGTGCGCTACCGGCCGCTCACCGACCCAGATGACCGGCAGGAAGAACCGAAAGACCAGCTACAAGGCATTTGCGACGCGGTGGCAGAACTTCAGGCGGAAGGGCCCGGCGACATTCTCGTCTTCCTCAGCGGCGAGCGGGAGATCAGGGACACCGGCGATGCGCTGGCAGACACCGTGGGCCTCGATGTGCTGCCGCTTTATGCCCGGCTGTCAGTTGCTGAGCAGTACCGGGTGTTCCAGCCGCATCGCGGGCGGCGGGTGGTGCTGGCTACCAACGTGGCGGAGACCTCACTGACAGTCCCGGGCATCAAGTACGTGATCGACCCGGGCACCGCGCGGGTCTCCCGATACAGTCACCGGACCAAGGTTCAGCGGCTGCCGATCGAGGTGATCTCCCAGGCGTCGGCGAACCAGCGCAAGGGCCGGTGCGGGCGCACTTCCAACGGGGTGTGCATCCGGCTCTACAGCGAAGAGGATTTCGCCTCGCGCCCGGAATTCACCGAGCCGGAGATCCTGCGCACCAACCTGGCGTCGGTCATCCTGCGGATGGCCGCGCTCGACCTTGGCGAGGTGGCGGACTTCCCGTTCATCGACCGGCCGGACTCGCGCAATGTCGCCGATGGTGTGCGCCTGCTGGAAGAGCTCGGGGCCATCTCGCCGGGGCGGGGAAAGCGCCGGCTGACCGACGTGGGGCGGAAACTCGCCGAGCTTCCGGTGGACCCACGTCTCGGCCGGATGATCGTCGAGGCGGGACACAACGGGTGTGCCCGCGAGGTGCTGATCATCACCGCTGGGCTGTCCATTCAGGACCCGAGGGAACGGCCGGCGGAATCCCGCGAGGCCGCCGACGCCATGCACGCCCGTTTCGCCGAGCCGGGGTCGGACTTCCTGGCCTACCTGCGGCTCTGGGACTACCTGCGCGGCCGGAAGCGTGAACTGTCTGCGTCGGCGTTCCGCCGGATGTGCCGCCGCGAGTACCTGCATTACCTGCGGGTGCGGGAGTGGCAGGACGTGTACGGCCAGCTCAGGGAGGCGGCCAGGGATCTCGGCATTTCCGCGGAACCAGAAACTCATTTCCCGGCGGACCTTGCGGACCGGGTGCACATATCGCTGCTGGCTGGCCTGCTGTCCCACATCGGGATGAAGGACGCCGACCAGAAGTCCCGCGGCAAACGGCGCCCGCTGACCGAGTTCGCCGGGGCGCGCGGGGCCCGCTTCGCGATCTTCCCGGATTCGGCGCTGGCGAAGAAGCCGCCGCAATGGGTGGTCGCGGCCGAACTGGTCGAGACGTCCCGGCTGTGGGCCAGGACCGCGGCGCGCATCGAGCCGGAATGGGCCGAGCCGCTCGCCGGGCATCTGGTCCGGCGCACGTACAGCGAGCCGCACTGGGACGCTCGGCGTGGGGCGGTGATGGCGTCGGAGAAGGTGACCCTGTACGGCCTGCCGGTTGTGGTGGCGCGGCAGGTCAACTACGGGCGCATTGACCCGGCGGCGGCCCGGGACCTGTTCATCCGGCACGCCCTGGTCGAGGGCGACTGGCAGACCCACCACGAGTTCTTCCAGCACAACCGGGACCTGCTCGACGAGGCCGGGGAACTGGAGCGCAAGGCCAGGCGGCGCGGAATCGTCGCCGACGACGATGCCCTGTTCGGCTTCTACGACGAGCGGATACCGGAGTCCGTGACATCCGCCAGGCACTTCGACAGCTGGTGGAAGAAAGCGCGGGCAGCCGACCCCGGCCTGCTGACCTTTTCTCCCGCCGAACTGGTCGGCCCGGCCGCCGGGGAGATCCACCCCGGCGATTACCCAAGTTCGTGGGCCGAGTTTCCGGTGTCGTATGAGTTTGCACCGGGGGAGCCGGATGACGGCGTGACGGTCGATATCCCGCTCGCGACGCTCAACCAGGTGAATGGCCAGGAGTTCAGCTGGCAGGTGCCTGGCCTGCGCGAGGAACTGGTGACGGAGCTGATCCGCTCGCTGCCCAAGCAACTGCGCACCGCGTTCGTGCCGGCCCCTGACACCGCCCGCGCCGTGCTGTCCCGGCTCGGCCCGGAACACGGCGACCTGCTGGACGTGCTGGGCGCCGAACTCGGCCGCCTCGGTGGCGTGACGATCCCGCGGGAGGCGTGGAATATCTCCCGGCTGCCCGCCCACCTGCGCATCACGTTCCGCGTGACCGACGGCGACCAGGTGCTCGCGGCCGGCAAGGACCTCGCCGCCCTTCAGCAGCAACTGCGGCCCCAGGTGCAGGCGATCCTCACCCAGGCGGCGCCCGGGATCACCCGGTCTGGGCTGCGGGCCTGGGATCTCGGGTCGCTGCCCCGGGTATTCACCGGCGGGCGGGTCCGCGCCTACCCGGCGCTGGCGGACGCCGGCGACTCCGTCGACGTTGCCTTGTTCGATACCGAGGCCGAGGCCAGCGCGGCCATGTGGCGGGGCACCCGCCGCCTGCTGCTGCTCCAGGTCCCGTCCGGCGTGCGATCGATCGCCAGCCGGCTGCCGCGCAACGCCAAGCTGGCGATGAGCCGTGGCCCATACCCGGATGCCGGGTCACTGCTGGACGACTGTGTGGCGTGCGCGGCGGACCAGGTCATCACGGACGCGGGCGGGCCGGCCTGGGACGCCGACGGTTTCGCGCGCCTGCTGGCCGCCGCGCGGTCCGAACTCCCCGCCGCCACGGCCAGCGTGGTGGACGTCGTCGCGCACGTCCTCGCGGAGGCGCATGAGGTGCAGGTCAGGCTGGGCCGCGCCGAGGGCGCCGCCCTCGCTCCGCCGGCCGCAGACATGCGCTCACAGCTTGCCGGGCTGATCTACCCGGGGTTCATCCCCGAGACCGGCGCACGGCGGTTGCCTGACCTGGTCCGGTACCTGCGGGCCATCGCCAGGCGGTTGGAGAAAATGCCGGAGGCCCCGGGTCGTGACGCGGACCGGATGACGATCGTGCACCGGGTGACAGGCGCCTATCAGCGGGCGATGGCAGGGCTTGCGGCAGGCGGGGGCGCCCGCGCGGACGCCCAAGGGGTGCGGTGGATGATCGAGGAGCTGCGGGTCAGCCTTTTCGCCCAGACGCTGGGCACTCCCGTTCCCGTGTCGGAGCAGCGGATCCAGTCGGCGCTTGACCGTCTCGCCCCCTGACGGCGGCCCGTCATTGTGGCCGCCCGCAGGAGCGACGTAGCCTCGTGCTACGTGGGCTTCGCGCTGGGGCTGGGAGCTGGGACGGCGCGAGGCGCCGCGCGGCAGCTACGGGTCTTGGCCAACGAACAGGTGCGCGATGGAACGGATGAGCACTCTGGACGCCGGGTTCTATTTCATGGAGCACGACAACGTCCCGATGCATGTGGGTTCGGTCGCGGTGTTCGAGGGACCTGCGCCGACCTACGGTGACGTGGTCAGGCTGCTGGTTTCCAAGCTGCCGCTGGTGCCCCGCTACCGCCAGCGGGTGCGGACGGCGCCGCTGAATCTCAGCCGCCCGGCGTGGATTGACGATGAGCATTTCGAGGTTCTCTACCATGTCCGGCACACGGCTGTGCCGGCGCCTGGGGGAGTGGAGCAGCTGCGCAACCTCGCGGGCAGGGTGTTCGCGCAGCGTCTCGACCTTGCCAAGCCGCTGTGGGAGACGTGGCTGGTCGAAGGCCTCCAGGGGGGCCGCTGGGCGCTCATGTCCAAGGTGCACCACTGCATGATCGACGGCGTCGCCGGGTGGGATCTGGCCGCAGCTTTGCTGGACACCCGCCCGGACGCCGAGCCTGGGAGGCCGGTTTCCTGGAACCCCGAGCCGGGGCCTTCCACCGCATGGATGGTCCTCGACGGCCTGCGCGACACCGTCGCCGCGCCCCTTCAGCAGCTTGCCCGGGTGCCAGCACTGGCGCGCAACCTGCCAACGCGGCAGGAGGCGCTCGACTTTGCCCGCGGGCTGCCGGGGACGGCACGCCGCCTGACCGGATCCGCCGCCCGGGCTCTGAACGGCCCGAGCGGGCCGCACCGGCGCTGGGAGTGGACCCAGCTCAGCCTGGACGAGGTCAAGCTGGTCCGCAAGGCGTTCGGCGGCACCGTCAATGACGTCGTGCTCACCTCGGTCACGCGCGGGTTCCGCGACCTGCTCGCTGACCGCGGCGACCTTGAAGGCACCCAGGTGGTCCGCACGCTGGTGCCGGTGTCAGTGCGCGCAGAAAGCGAGCGCGGGATGCTGAACAACCGCATCTCCGCGGTCCTTGTCAACCTGCCGGTGAGTGAGCCGGACCCGCTGATACGGCTCGCCCTCGTGCGCGAGCAGATGGATGACATCAAGCACACCCGGCAGGCGGTGGGTGCCCAGACCCTGACGGAAATCGCCGGTTTTGCCGCGCCCACGCTGCTCGCCCTGGGATCCCGGTACGGGTTCCGCTTTCCGCAGCCGGTGATGCAAACCGTCACCACCAACGTGCCCGGGCCACAGTTCCCCCTGTACATGCTGGGCCGGCAAATGACCGAGATTCACCCCTACGTGCCCATCGCCAGCAATATCCGCATCTCCATCGGCATCCTTTCCTACCTCGGCAAGCTGAATTTCGGCATCAACGCCGACTTCGATTCCGTGCCAGACATCGAAGTGCTTACCGGCGGGATCAGGAAAGGCATCGACGAACTCATCGCCCTCGCCGAGCCGGCCGCCGCCCCGCCCAGCAAGCAGCGCCCGCCCGGCAAGACGCGCCCGCCCAGCAAGCAGCACCCGCCCAGCAAGCAGCGCCCGCCTGGCAAGACGCGGAAGTAGCGGCCACGCTTTCTCAGGGCGCGCCGAGGCCGAGCAGCAGGCCACCCGCCGCTACCGCGGGGGAACTGGTCATGAACAACGGCACCCCGGCGGCTGGTGCGGCGATCGTCTCCTGGACCCGCGTGCCATCGATGCTGCTGACGGTTCCCAGCATCTGCCCCTCGGCCACCTGCTCACCGACCCCGACGGCCGGCTCCCACCAGCCCTCGGTGTCGCAGCGCAGCCACAAGAACCGGCTCAGGTAACTGGCCGGTGGCACGTCCCCTGCCTCCGCCCGCCTGGTGGCATCGTCGTCGGCCATGCCGAGCCGCGCCAGCACCCGGTCCAGCCCGCGGATGTGGGCGTCGATGGCCGCCTGCTCCAGCAGGCCGCGGCCGCCTGCCTCCGCGATGATCGCCGGGATACCGGCCTGCGCGGCCGCCGCACTGGTCGAGCCGGCGACCGCGCGGCCCGGGCCCGCGTCCTGGCGCACGACGTACCCCAGGCCATACGCGGTGGCCAGGTCACGTGCCCGGGTTTGCGACGGCCCCGCGTCGTAGAGCGCGAACGGCTCCAGCGCCTCCACCATGTCCCCGGCATGCATGTCGATCAGGGCATCGGAGCCCTCGATGAGCTGCGTGAACGTGGCATGCGCGAGGCGGTCGGCAAGGGTGCCTGCCGGGTCTCCCGGGAAACAGCGGTTCAGGTTCTTGCCGTCGTCGGGAACCACGAACGGGCTGCGGGCACGAAACGCGGGCACATTGAGCACGGGAACGGCGACGATCCGGCCGCGCAGCTCGCGCCCCGCCAGGCTCTTCAGCCAGCCGCGCAGTCCCGCCATGGACGCGTACTCGCAACCGTGAACACCGGCGAGCACGGTCAGCCGTGGCCCGTCGCCGGTGCCGGTGACATCCAGCACCGGAACAGCCGGACCTGACCAGTCGAGGCTGCGGTGCGTCACGGTCGGGGGCATGGTCACTCCTTCGTCGCGGCGGGTGGGGTGGGCCGAGCGGGGCGTGGGAGTAAGCGCCCGGTTGCGAGCATCTCCTCGGCCGCGGCGGCTATCCGGAGCAGGGACATGTCGTCACCCCGCCGGGCGGCCAGCTGAAGGCCGACGGGCATGCCCGGCACCGGCACAGGCAGTGACAGCGCCGGGTGCCCGGTGAGGTTGTAGGGGCCGGTGAAACGGCTCTCGCCCTGGTCTCCGCCAACCCCGAAGGGCGGGTCCTCGGTGGGAGCGGGAAATCCGACCGTGGGGCCGGCCAGCACGTCCACCCCCGCCAGGCTGGCGCCGACGGCGGCGGTCAGTTCCGCGCGCAGCCGCAGGGCCCTTGCATAGTGGTCATCGCTTACTTCCGCGCCAAACGCCAGCAGCGCCCGGGTCCCTTCCGCGTACCTTGCGGTGTCACGGTGCTGGTGAACCACGTGTGCCTGCCTGGCCACGATGACCGCGAGCATGTCTTCCCACCGGCGCAGTTCGCCGGTCCAGGCGGCGGTGATCTCAGTCAGCAGCCACCCGGCACCGGCCAGCCGGGACAGGGCGGATTCCGCCGCCGCCCGTACCTCGCTGGTCACCGAAGGGTCGGAGAGCTGCCCGGCCAGCACCCCGACCGTGACCGGCCCCGTTCCCGCCCGCCCGGTATCCCCGACCGCAGCCGGCCCGGCCAGGACCCGCAGCAGATCCGCGGCGCCGGGCACGCTGGCGGTCAGGGTGCCGGCGTGATCGCAGGCCGGAGAGAGCGGGAAAACCCCGTCGAGCGGCAGCAGCCCGTAGGTCGGCTTGAAGCCCACGACACCGCAGTAGGCGGCGGGAATCCGGACCGAGCCGCCGGTGTCGGTACCCAGCGCCAGATCGCACACCCCCGCGGCGACGGCTGCCGCCGACCCGCCGGAGGACCCGCCGGAGGTGAATGACGGGTCGCGCGGGTTGCGCGTGTCACCGATGTCCGGGTGAGCGAAACCGGCCGCGTACTCCAGGCACTGGGTGGTCACGAACACCTCGGCGCCGGCGTCCCGCAGCCTGCGCACCAGGGTCGCGTCCTGCTCGGCGGGCGCCGGGTCGCTGGCCGGGCTGCCACAGCGGGTGGGTATCCCGCGCACCGCGATGATGTCCTTGACCGCGACCGGGCGCCCCGCGAGCGGCCCCGACGGCGCCCGGTCCGGCGCGCCGATCACGGTCACCACGGCGTTCAGCGGGCGGGCACTGCGCTCCAGCCGCTCATAGGCGGCGAGCAGGCCAAGGTTGGCACGAGAGCACGAACGCCGCCCCTGCTCGATGGCCACGATGAGCTCGGTGACACGCCGGGTCAGCGGCCCTGCCAGTGGCCCGAGCAGCGCCGGGACCTCGGTCGGGCGGTGGTGAACGGCCAGGTCCCGGTACACGCCGGAGTGAGTCTTGGCTGACCGCCGGTTGAAGTCCGCCAGCCGCGGCAGCGACCCCGCCAGGTCCGCGGGGTCGAACCCGTCGAGGGCCACCGGGGTGGCCGGCGCCTGGGCAAGCACCTCCGCGGCGAGCGCGAGCAGCAGCGGGGCGTAGCCGGGATCGGCCAGAACGCTGGCGATGGGCAGGTCACTGACGGCGGTCGCGCACAGCATCGCCCCATAGGCCTCCTTGGCCCACAGGTAGCCCAGGATGTTGCTGGTGACCTCGGCGTCGGCGATGTCCGCCGCCAGGGCGCGCACCCGGTCCGTGATTCGCCCGCCGAGTTCACCGATCATGAACGTCGCGCGGTTGCCGCGCCGGATCAGCCCAGGCCCGAGCACGTCCGCGCCAAAGTTCACCATCGCCTCGACCACGCGGTGCCCGCCCACGGCATCCGCGAGCACCCCTGCGTTCAGGCCGTTCTGGAGCGAGACCACGAACCCGCTCTCATCCAGGCGGCCCGCCAGCGCCGCGGCGGCAGCGGCAGTGTGATGGGCCTTCACCGCGACCAGTACCGGCCCGGCAATCCGTGACGGCAGGTCGCCGGGCAGCACCGCATGCGGCCAAACGGTGAAGGTGTCAACCGCCCCTTCGACCCGCAGGCCGTGGGTCTTGACCGCGGAAACGACGGCGGGGTCAGCGTCGCAGACGACCACCTCATGACCGTCGCGCACCAGCCCGGCGGCCACCGTTCCGCCGATCGCCCCGCACCCGAGCACCACGTAGCGCACGGCGCGAGAGGTTACAGCACGATAAAACCATCGGTCTACCTTGCGTCCCGCTATTTACAACTCGCAACGCTGGGCCTCACAGTATCTAGACAAAGGTTTGTTCTGCCCCGGCTGCCGCCCCTGGCCGCCCCGGACGTCACAGGGAGCTACCGTGAAACACCGGACAACCACAACGAAGGCAGTGATCGCCGCCGCTGCCCTCGCGGTCATGGCCGGCTGCGGGTCAGCCGGAAACTCCTCGGGCTCCACCGGGACCGGGGGTGCCGCCGTCCACGGCGGAAACCTGGTTATTGCCCGCACCGCCGACTCGCAGTCGATGGACGCCACGAACGTGTTCGACAACGAGTCCATCTGGATCCTCGAGCAGATCATGCAGCCGCTGTACACCGTGACGCCGAACGGCAAGGGCGTCCAGCCGTGGCTCGCGACCAAGTACACGGTCTCGCCTGACAAGAAGACCTACACGTTCACCCTGCGTCCCGGCGTGAAGTTTTCCAACGGCAAGCCGATGACCTCAACGGACGTGAAATTCTCCATCGACAAGGCCCGGGCGGCAGCGAAGGGCTGGGGCTACATCGACACCGCCATCAAGTCCGTTGACGCGCCGTCGCCGGGCACGGTGGTGATAAACCTCAAGTTCCCGTGGGCGCCGCTGCTCGCGGACCTGTCGCTGTTCTCCAACGCGATCATCCCGGCGAACTACGGCGGCCAGACCGCGAGCCAGTTCTACCAGCACCCCATCGGCACCGGCCCGTTCAAGTGGGGCTACTGGCACAAGGGCTCGGCGCTCAAGCTGGTGCGTAACCCCAACTACTGGCAACAGGGCAAGCCCTACCTCAACAGCGTCACCTGGACCGACACGCCGAATGACAACACCAGGGAGCTGCAGCTCAAGGGCGGGCAGGCGCAGGTGGACGAGTTCCCCGCCTGGTCGACCGTGGCGAGCCTCAAGAGCACGCCCAACGTGACCATGAACCTGTTCCCGTCCACCCGCACCGACTACCTGGCGTTCAACGAACTGCGCAAGCCGTTCGGCGACGTCCACGTCCGGCGGGCCATCTCGCTGGCCATCAACCGGGCGGCGCTGGTCAAGGCGGTGCTGTTCGGCAACGGCAAGCCGGCGAACTCGATCTTCCCGCCGCAGGTGCCCTACTACCAGCCAGCCACCAAGGGCCTGCAGTACAACGTGGCCGCGGCGAAGGCCGAGATGGCGAAGTCCAGCGTGCCGAAGGGGTTCACAACAACGATCCTCATTCCGTCCGGCTCGTCTGACAGCACGACCATCGCCACGATCATGCAGTCCGAGCTCAAGCCGCTCGGCATCAACGTGAAGATTCAGCAACTGGACCCGAACACGGCCTTCCAAGACGAGCAGAACCTCAAATACGACATGACGCTGACGTACTGGACCATGGACATCCCCGACCCGGACGAGCTCGCCACCTTCGCCGTTGACCCGAAGTCGGGCGCGCGCTCGTTCTTCACCGCGTACAACAACCCCAAGGTCGTCGCCGACACCCACAGCGCGGAGAAGACCCTGGCGACCACGGCCAGGCAGTCGCTGTACAACTACATCCAGGCGCAGTCCGCCGCCGACGCGTTCATGGCGTTCCTGTACTACTCGCCGTACGCCTACGCCACCGGCTCCAACGTGCACGGCTTCTTTGTCACCCCGCTCGGCAACTATCACCTGGAGAATGTCTGGATAAGTAAGTAGGCAGCCGGGAAGCGCGGGCGAGAAGGGTGACGGCCCATTGGGGCGGATGTCGTTTGTAGCAAGACGGCTACTACAGCTGGTGCCGGTCGCCGTTGGGGTCACGATCATCGTGTTCTTCATGGTGCACCTGATCCCCGGCGACCCGGCGCGCACCATACTGGGGATCCACGCCACCCCCCGCGCCGTCGCGATCCTGCACGCACAGTGGGGTCTGGACCGGCCGCTGGCCAGCCAGTACTGGCTCTTCCTCGACCGGCTGCTGCACGGCAACCTCGGGCAGAGCCTGTACTACGGGGTGCCGGCCAGGGGGCTGATCCTCGGGCGGCTGTCGGCCACCGTGTGGCTGATCATCTACTCCGCCATGCTGGCCGTGCTGATCAGCGTGCCGCTGGCGATGATCGCGGCCAGCCGCCGGGACGCTGTCCGCGACCACATCGTCCGGGCTGTTCCGCTGCTCGGGCTGGGCATGCCACCCTTCTGGGTCGGTTTTCTGCTGATCTACGCGTTCGCCATCAGCTTCCGGCTGTTCCCGGTCAGCGGGTACGGGACGGGGCTCACCGGCCACCTGCGCTCGATGTTCCTGCCCAGCCTGACCGTCGCGATCGCGCTGGCGCCGGTGGTGATCCGCAGCCTGCGGGCCAGCATGCTCAATGTGCTGCGGGCTGAGTACATCACCACGGCCAGGTCCAAGGGCGTGTTCGGGCGGCGGCTGTTCCTGCGGCACGTTTTCCGCAACGCCGTCATCCCGGCCGTGACGGTGCTGGGCATCAACATTGGCTACCTCATCGGCGGGACCGTGATCATCGAGAACGTGTTCGCGATACCTGGCATCGGGCAGCTGATGATCAATTCCATCTTCCAGCGGGATTTCCCCGTCGTGCAGGGGGTCACGCTCATGTTCGGGATCATGGTCGTGCTGGTCAACCTGACGGCGGACCTCGCGTATGCGCTGCTTGACCCGAGAGTGCGGTTCGACCGGTGAGCGCCATACCGCTGGTGCCCGGCAACGCACCGCTGCCGGCGGAGCCGGCCGAGGCAGAACGGGCGCAGCCGCGCCCGGCGCGAACCTGGTACCGCCAGCCCGCACTGATGGCCGGGGCGGTGATCCTCGGCGTCATCGTCGCCCTGGCCCTCGCCGCGCCGCTGGTCACCTCGTACAATCCCGTTGCCCAGAACCTCAACGACACGCTGCTCGGCCCGGGCGCGCACCACCTGCTCGGCACGGACCAGCTCGGGCGCGACACCTGGACCCGGATGCTCTTCGGGCTCCGGGTGGACCTGCGGATCGCGTTTATCGCGGTGCTGTTCCCGTTCTGTATCGGAACGATCCTGGGCAGCCTGTCCGGCTACTTCGGCGGCTGGGTCGACGTGGTGATCATGCGACTGGTGGACATCGTCGTCGCCTTCCCGTTCTACGTGCTCGTCATCGCGCTGGTATTCGTGCTTGGCCCCGGCGAGCGCAGCATTTACATTGCGATCACAGCCGTGGGATGGGTTTCCTACGCGCGAATCATCCGAGGCGAGATCTTGGTGGCGAAGCGGCAGGATTATGTGCTCGCCGCCCAGTCGGGCGGGCTGTCCAGCATGCGCATCATGGGCCGCCATCTGCTGCCCAACGTCGTCACGCAGGCGATCATCTACGCGATGTCGGACATAGTGCAGGACATTCTGGCGATCGTGACCCTCGGCTACTTCGGCCTCGGCGTCCCGCCCCCGACCGCGGACCTCGGGTCCATGATCAATGACGGGCAGAACTTCCTGTCCACCCACTGGCAGCTCACAACCATCCCCGGCCTGGCAGTCGTCGTCGTGGGGCTCGGGCTGTCGCTGATCGGCGATGGTCTCGCCGACATTCTCCGGCCGGGGCAATCATGAGCGGCCAGGCGATCCTTGAGGTCCGCGACCTGCACGTGCGCATAACAACCCGGCGCGGCGTGGTGCGGGCGGTAGACGGGGTGTCCTTCGAGGTGCCCCGCGGTGAGGCGGTCGGCATCGTCGGGGAGTCCGGGTCGGGGAAGAGCGTGACGCTGCGGGCGATCCTCGGCCTGCTGCCACCCGAGGCGCGGGTTACGTCGGGCCAGATCCTGCTGGACGGCACGGACCTGGTCCAGCTGAGCAGTGCGGAGCTCAACCGGATCCGGGGCCCGAAGATATCGATGATCTTCCAGGAGCCGATGAGCGCGCTCAACCCGGTCATGCGGGTGGGCCGGCAGATCGCCGAAGGCCCTGAAGTGCATCTCGGCTACAGCAGGGCCCGCGCGGCGGAACGGGCACTGGAGCTGATGCGGCGGGTAGGCATCCCCGACCCGGAGCGCCGGTTCCGCTCCTACCCGCACGAGTTCTCCGGCGGCATGCGGCAGCGGGTCATGATCGCGATCGCGCTGGCGTGTGATCCGGAGATCATCCTGTGCGACGAGCCCACCACCGCTCTCGACGTGACCATCCAGGACCAGATCCTGCGGCTGCTGGCGCGGCTGTGCAGTGAATCGGGTGTAAGCCTGGTCTTTGTCACCCACGACCTGCCGGTCGTCGCCCAGCTGTGCCAGGACCTCGGGGTCATGTACGCCGGCCGGCTGGTGGAGCGGGGGAAGGTTCGTGAGGTCCTGCTCGACCCGCGCCACCCGTACACCCTCGGCCTGGTCCGGTCGGCACCGGATTTCGAGTCCGTTCAGGAATCGCTGATTCCCATCCCCGGCTCACCGCCCAGCCTGATCGCACCGCCCCAGGGATGCCGGTTCCACCCACGCTGCGGGTTCGCGGAGGCGGACTGCACGGTGACGGACCCGCCGCTGGTGGTACTGCCGGGCGGGCGGGCCACCGCGTGCCTGCACCACGAGCGCTGCCTGGAGGCAACCGAAATGCAACGGACCGGGCAATGAGCGCCGCGCCAGGTTCGTCTCAGCCAGCCGGCCCGGCGGGCCTGCCGGGGCAGCCCACAGCAGGGGAGACGCTGCTGGCGGCCCGGGGGGTCTCGGTGTTCTTTCCGGTCGGCTCGCCGGTCATGGCCCGGCTGCGGCAGGAAGAGCATGTGCTCCGTGCGGTCGACGGCGTCGACCTCGACATTCGGCGTGGGGAAGCGCTCGCCCTGGTTGGTGAGTCCGGGTCCGGCAAGTCGACGCTCGCGCTGGCGCTCGCCGGGCTGCGCCCGGTCAACAGTGGCGAGATCCGGCTTGGCGGCCGCCGCCTGCCAGCCCGGCGCTCGCGGGACGATCAGCGGCGGGTCCAGATGGTCTTCCAGGACCCGTACTCCTCGCTGAACCCGCGGCTGACCGTCGGCGGCGTGCTCCGGGAACTGCTGCGGGTCCATCACGTGGTGCCCCGCGAGCAGGTGGACACATACGGCGGTGAGCTGCTGTCGCTGGTGGGGCTGGGCGAGGAGGCTTTGTCGGCCTACCCCCGCCAGTTCTCCGGGGGCCAGCGGCAGCGGGTGGCCATCGCCCGCGCACTGGCGCTGCGGCCAGAACTGCTGGTCGCGGACGAGCCGGTCTCCTCACTCGACGTCAGCGTGCAGGCGACGATCCTGAATCTGCTCCGGGACCTGCGGGCCGAACTGGGCCTGACCCTGCTGCTGATATCGCACAACCTTGCCGTGGTCCGGCACGTGTGCGACCGCGTGGCCGTCATGTACCTGGGCCGCGTCATCGAGGTGGGGCCCACCGAGCAGCTTTTCGCATCCCCCCGCCATCCCTACACCCGCGGGCTGCTCGCCGCGATTCCGCGGCTGACCGAGGACGCCGCCAAGAACCCGCCAGCGCTGCAGGGCGATCCGCCCAGCCCGCTGCGGATTCCGAGCGGCTGCCGGTTCCGGACTCGCTGCCCGATCGCGCAGGAACGCTGTGAGCACGAGGACCCGGTGCTCACAGCCGCCGTTGGCGACCCCGCCCACCAGGCCGCGTGCCATTTCGCCTTCGAAGGGGCGACCGCCGTGGCACAGGCGGGCGAGGAGTTCACAAGCCAGGAAAGGAGGCGGGCATGAAGGTCTTTCTGTCGAGTGACATGGAAGGAACGGCAGGTGTCGTCGACTGGGACCAGTGCGTCGGCGACGGGCCGGAGGCCGCGCATGGCCGCCGCTTGCTGCTCGACGAGGTGAACGCCGCCATTGAGGGTGCGGTGGACGGCGGGGCCAGCGAGATCGTGGTGAACGACTCGCACTACCTGATGCGCAACCTGCCCGCGGGTGAGCTGGCCGGGCGGGCGTCCTACATCTCCGGCAGCCATAAGCCGCTGTACATGATGCAGGGGCTGGACGACAGCTTCGACGCCGTGCTGTTCGTCTCCTACCACGGTTCCGTTGGCGCCCCCGCCGGGCTCTCGCACACCTACAACCCGCGGGCGGTGGTGGAAGCCCGCCTCGATGGTGTGGTGACCGGGGAGGCGGGGATCAACGCCCTGGTGGCGGCCCACCATGGCGTGCCGGTCGTCCTCATCACCGGCGACCGCAGCGCGTGTGACGAGGCCGCCACCCTGATTCCGGGGATCCACGCGGCAGTCGTCAAGGAGCACGTGAGCAGGTCAGCGGCCCACAGCCTGCACCCCGCCCACGCATGCTCCCTGATCCGCGAGACCGCCAGGAAGGCGGTCTCGGGCGCGGCCGCCGCGCAGCCGCCACGGCTGTCGCCGGGGGTGCTGGAACTCCTGGTACGCACCACCGACGTGGCGGAGGCCGCCACCTGGGTACGCGGTGTGGAACAGGCCGGCCCGCGCGAGCTTCGCATCCAGGGCGAGACCCCGCTGGCCACGTACCGCTCGTTCTGCGCGGCAATCCTGCTGACCCGAGCGGTGGCCGAAACGGTATGACGGCCACCCCGCCCGGGCGGCGGGCGGTCCGGCTGGTGGACATCGCCGCTGCCGCGGGCGTGCACGTTTCGACGGTGTCCCGGGTGCTCAACGGGGATCCCGCGCAATCCATCCGCCCCGAGACCTACCAGCGGATCCTGGCGGCTGCCCAGCAGCAGGGGTACCGGCCAAACGCGCTGGCCCGGGCGCTCAAGCGGCGCCGCACCGGAGCGATCGCCTTTGTCGTCCCGCTGCTGCGAAACCCCATCTGGTCCAGACTGCAGCGGGGAACGCTGCAACGGGCCACCGAACGTGGTTATGTCGTCATGATCATGGAGGAGCCCACCGAGGACCCCAAGCCGCCGGGGGACTACGGGTATCTGATCGCGGAAAGCCGAGTGGACGGACTGCTGCTGGCAACCGCGTTGCGGATCCCGGAGCACACGGACGGGCTGCCCCTCGTCCCGCATGTCTATGTGAATCGCCGGGGCCCGGACCCCGGCCACGATGTGGTCATGGACGAGGCCGGGGCAGTGACGCTGTTCATCGACCACGTCACCGGGCTCGGCCATCACAGCCTCGCTCTCATCGACGGGCCGCCCGAAGTCGACACCGTGCACCGGCGAGTCAGCACCGCCAGGCGGGTCTGTGCGGCGCGCGGGCTTCCGCTGAAGGTCAGGCACGCCGCACCCACCGAGGAGGGTGGCTGGGACGCCACGATGCGGATGCTGCGCCGGGCCCCGCTGCCCACGGCGTGCGGTGTGGGAAGCCTCAACCAGCTTTTTGGGGTGATGGGGGCGTTGCGGGAGAAGGGCATCGCGATGCCGGCCGAGATGTCGCTGGTCAGCTTCGACGAAGACGAGTGCCTCGCCTATCTCGATGTGCCGGTGACCAGCGTGTGCATGCCACTGGCAGCACTCGGCAGCGCCGCGGTGGACGCCCTGATCGCCCGCATCGAACGGGCACCTTCGGCCGATGTCATGGTACGGGAGCCCATGCGCCTGATCCTGCGTGGTTCGGTAACCGACCTGAGGGCAGCTGAGGCGACCGGCCTGGCAAGCCGGTAATGAAGTCTCGCTGGCGGGAGCGTCACCCAGGGAGTAAGCTCGCGGCATGCGAACCAGCTGCGGACTCCAGTGGTGGCGCCGCCGATGAGGCGGTGACTGGTTTCGCGCTGACAGCACATCCAGAAGCGACCGCCCGGCAGCGGCGGTCGCTTTTCGCGTCCCAGGCGCCGGGCCCTGGCACAGGGAGCACGAGTGGACCCGGCAGCAGACACTGACCAGGCGCCGCGGCGCACGCGGACCCAGTCGGTCACCCGTGGTGGCGTGCTTGTCACCCGCACCGCCGAACCGTTCAGCCCGCACGACCTCGGCGCCATCTGCGCGCAGGTGGATGGGCGGCGCGGCGGGGTGCTCAGCTCGGGCATGGAATACCCGGGCCGCTACAGCCGCTGGCACCTCGCCTATGTCAACCCGTGCGCGGAGATCGTCGCACGCGGGCGGCGGGTCACGGTGCGGGCGCTCAATTCCCGCGGCGAGGTGCTGCTTCCAGTCCTGGCGGCGGCTCTGCGCCGCGAGGGAGAGCCCACCGGACCAGACACGCCCCGCGAGACCGGGGTCCTCATCGCCGAGCCGGCGGGCATCTCGGCCGAGGAGGACCGCAGCCGCCGCCCCACCGTCTTCTCCGCCGTCCGCGAGGTCATGGCCTCCTTCGCCGGCGACGACCCGCATCTCGGGCTCTACGGTGCCTTCGGGTACGACCTGGCTTTCCAGTTCGAGCCCGTGACGCTGCGCCGGGAGCGGCCGGCCGACCAGCGTGACCTGGTCCTGCACCTGCCGGATGAGCTGTATGTGGTGGACCGTAAGCGGGAAACCGCGACCAGGTATGCGTACGAGTTCAGCGTGGACGGCGTGGCAACAGACGGGCTGGTGCGGGAGACCGGGCCAGCGGGCGGCGGTGGGGACGCGGCAGCCGTTCTGGGCGATGATCTTCAGGCAAGCCCCGAGCCAGGGTCGTACGCGCGGGTGGTGGAGCAGGCGAAGCAGCGTTTTGCCCGCGGCGACCTGTTCGAGGTGGTGCCGAGCCAGGCGTTCCGGGCGCCGTGCTCCTCGGCGGCGGCGTTCTACCAGTTGCTGCGGGAGCGTAACCCGGCGCCGTATGAGTTCTTCTTCAACCTCGGGGAGGGGGAGTGCCTGGTCGGCGCGTCCCCGGAGATGTTCGTGCGGGTCACCGGGGACCGGGTGGAGACCTGCCCGATCTCCGGCACGATCCGGCGCGGCGACGGCCCGCTGGAGGACGCCGAGAACATCCGCACGCTGCTCAACTCGGCCAAGGAAGAGTCCGAGCTGACCATGTGCACCGACGTGGACCGCAACGACAAGTCGCGGGTCTGCGTGCCCGGCAGCGTGCGGGTGATCGGGCGGCGGCAGATCGAGATGTACAGCCGCCTCATCCACACCGTCGACCACATCGAGGGCCGGCTGCGTCCCGGGCTCGACGCGCTGGACGCGTTCCTGACCCACATGTGGGCGGTCACGGTCACCGGCGCGCCCAAGACCTGGGCCATGCAGTTCATCGAGGATCACGAGCGGGCGCCGCGGCGCTGGTACGGCGGGGCGGTCGGGGTGATCGGTTTCGACGGGTCGATGAACACCGGCCTGACCCTGCGCACCGCGCACATCCAGGACGGTGTCGCGACGGTGCGGGCGGGTGCCACGCTGCTGTTCGACTCGGACCCGGCCGCAGAGGAGGCAGAGACCGAACTGAAGGCGCGCGCGCTGCTGGAGACGCTCGCCTCGGCGTCCGTGCCAGCCACGCCGATTGCTCCTCCCTCGCCTTCCCCGGATGGGCTGCCGGGCGAGGGCATGAGGGTGCTTCTCGTGGATCACCAGGATTCGTTCGTGCACACGCTGGCGGGCTACCTCCGAGAGCAGGGCGCGCAGGTGATGACCCTGCGGGCGGGCTTTCCCCCGGCGGCGCTGGACGATTACGGGCCCGACCTGGTCGTGCTCTCACCCGGGCCGGGGCGGCCGTCCGATTTCGCGTGCGGAGACCTGCTGGCCGAACTCGACTCGCGGAGGCTGCCGGCGTTTGGCGTGTGCCTCGGGTTGCAGGCGATGGTGGAACATGCGGGCGGGGAACTCGCGCTGCTGCCCGAACCCGTCCACGGCAAGCCGGGCCGGATCCTGCGCAGCGGAACCGCGGGGGACGCGCCTGGCTTGAACGGGGGACTGCTTGCCGGGCTCCCGGCCGAGTTCACCGCGGCCAGGTACCACTCCCTGTATGCCTCGCGGGATCAGGTGAAGGGCGGATTCGAGGTCACGGCGGAGACCCCGGACGGCGCGGTGATGGCCATTGAGGACGCGGCGGCGGGCCGGTGGGCGGTCCAGTTCCACCCCGAGTCGATCATGACCGCGACCGGTGGCTCCGGTTACCGGGTCGTCGCGAACGTACTGCGGCTCTGCCGCGCCCGGATGGTCGCAGCCGCGCCGTGAGTCCGTGATTAGCTGTGCGCATGGGGTCAGGTGGTGCGACCGAGGATGTCCTTGCCCGGCTCGCCTCACTGCGCCAGCACCAGCAGGGCGGGAAGCGTTCACCGCACAAGCCGTTGCTGGTCTTGCTGGCGCTCGGCAGGATGGCCGCCACCGGATCCAGCCAACTGCCGTGGCGGGAGGCGGAGGAGTATCTGGCCCGGCTGATCGCGGAGTTCGGGCCGCCGTCGCGGACCGGCCGGGCGCAAAGTGCCGCGTACCCGTTCACCCGGCTGCGCGCGGATGGCGTCTGGGTGCTCAACGCCGATGTGGAGATGGATCATGTCCGCCCGCTGGCCGAGCGCCACGTCGTCGGCCACTTCGATCCGGCACTGGAAGCCGCGCTGCGCGCGGACCCGGCACTGGTGCGATCGGCTGCCAGGGCTCTTGTGACGAGCAACTTCCCGGAAACGGTGGCACCTGACGTGCTGGAGGCCGTCGGGCTCGATCCCGCCATGGTGCTCGCCGCCGCCGACGTGGTGCCAGACCCGCGGCGGCGGGCGGACGAGCGGCGACGGGATCAGCGGTGGCGGTGGGCGGTGCTGGAGGCGTGGGACCGGCAGTGCGCGTTTTGCGGCTACGACGGCCAGCTTGGCGGAGCGAGCGTTGGCGTTGAGGCTGCCCATGTGCGGTGGTTCGGCTTCGGTGGCCCGGATGCGCTGGACAATGGACTGGCCCTGTGCGTGCTCCACCACAAGCTGTTCGACCTGGGTGCCCTTGGTCTCGATGCAGACCTTCGGGTTCTGGTTTCCGCCACCTTCACCGCGCGTACCGCGGCCGGGCGCATGGTGTACGAGCTACACGGGCGCGAACTGTCACCGCGGCCTGGGACAAAGGTGCCTGCCGCTGGGCACGTGGCCTGGCATGCCCGCGAGGTGTTCAAGGGTGAGCCCCTGGCGGCGTGAGGCAACGACCGTTCCCCCATCCGGGCGGGCACTGAGCACGGCGTGTGAGGCAGGAGCCAGACATGACGAAGTTTCTGTTGCTGCAGAACTACGAAGGCGGTGCAGGATGCTCGGAACCGATGACGAACTGGGCTCCCGGCGATATCAAGGCGCACATCGCCTTCCAGGTAGCCCTGAACCAGGAGCTTACCGACAACGGCGAGTTCGTTGAGGCCCAGGGCCTGGCCGGGCCGGAGCTGGCCAAGATCGTGACCTTCAGCGGGGAGGGCGCGCCGGTGGTGACCGACGGCCCGTTCCTGGAGTCGAAGGAGTTCCTCGCCGGATACCGGATGGTGGACGTGGAGTCGGAGG
>WNGL01000266.1_pt1 | contig 60849 bp, 61 predicted proteins | sample 5400591 | NCBI WGS metagenome assembly WNGL01 (sample SAMN13153377, study PRJNA577476) | soil metagenome | isolation source: 80 cm soil or saprolite under Garry oak tree replicate 1 | place: USA:California | collected 2016-06-15 | reverse complement strand
TCCGGGACTAGTCAGATGACCCTCACCCGACGTCACTGCTGAATCCACAGTCTGTTGGTCGAGCACTACGTGCGGTTTCAGCGCATGTTTTGCCAATCCGAAATCCAGCACCTTGGCCTGGTTCCGCGTGGTGACAAAATATTTGCTGGCTTGATATCGCGGTGAATGATGTCCTTGGCGTGAGCCGCTTCCAACGCATCGGCAATCTGTATTCCCAGGTTGAGAAGCAGATCGAGCTCGAGAGCTTGTTTTCCAATACATTGCTTGAGCGTTTGGCCTTCCAGCAGCTCCATGGCGATAAAATGCCGCCCGTCAACCTGTGCAATCTCATAAATAGTGCAAATGTTGGGATGGTTCAGGGCAGAGGCTGCTCGGGCCTCACGCTGAAAGCGTTCCAGGGTCGCAGGATCGTTTTCCAACTCACCAGGCAGAAATTTCAGCGCCACGTGGCGACCTAGGCTTAGGTCCTCAGCCTCGTAAACCACACCCATGCCACCACCACCAAGCTGGTGCAGGATGCGGTAGTGGGAAATTGTTTCACCGATCATCAACCAAGCCGCTCCAGGGGAAAAGTCTTTTGATGGTAGGCTGCGCTTGCAGTCAAGTCAACGCAGGATAATGGCTTTTCCTCCGTGTACCTCTGTGTCCTCTCTGGTTCGCCACTGTTGGTTTGGAAGCAATCAAAGACATTGTGAATTAGCTGTCCGTCTCGCCCCACTTTGCTTAGCCCTGCAGTTTGGAGCACAATATAACGACAGTTCTTAAGAGGAGTATTGCTATGCGTTATCGCCTGTTTGCAATGATCGGCATCGCTATTCTGGCGCTTTCCACTTTTGCGCTCGCGCAACAGATCCGCGGCGACTATATCGAAACTCGTAGCGCCGATGTCTACACCGGATCATGCTTCGCTAACGGCGAAGTGAACCTCGTCGGCAATCAAGCCATCCTGGCATGGCACGTCCAGAGTGGACGCTGGGACGGTGTGCCGCTCGATGGACTCACCGTCGCCGCCGCGGTTCGCGCCCGCGCCACACTGGGCGATCCCTATGCCAATCCTTATCCGGCTCAGGCTGTCCTCATTGTGGATGAGCAAGCCAACCCGCAGCAGCGCGCTGCCCTAGTCGCATTCGCCAAACAAATGGGGGGCGAGCTTCTGAGCAATGTGGAACGCGTGATCCCCGCGACCATGGAATTGATCGTCAACCATGAGCGTCACGGAGTGGCTCTGCTTCGCGCCGGAAAGTTTGCCACCGTACAAACACGGCCGCTCAACGAGCAAGACCATCTCTGCGGTAACGAAGTCACCTTCTATCCGCCGCTCACGGAATTGGCTCATTCAATGCCCGCCGTGGCTCTGACCGATTCCTATCGTGGCCCCGGACTGGGAGTGGATTGGGAATCACACGGCAAACGTAGCGCGTTCGTCGGAACATTCGTTCGATAAATATCTCGACAACTCGCAGCGCCGCATCGCGCTTGTTCCTGGGAGGAAAATGTGCACACCAGGGTGATTGCAGTTCTCCTCTTTGTACGCATTGCGTCTTTGAGCCTCGTCGCGCAGACCGGCAAGATTGAACCCATTGGACCAGCGAGCGATTCCAGCGTGGCCGAAGGCGTGAAGAAAGTTCTCGATCCTAAGGGCTATCGCATCTCACTGGATGATGGCAGTGTGGCCTGCGAAATCTGGTTGCGTAATAAGATTCCCGCGCAACCGAAAAAGGATTCGCCTGGAGCGCTATACAGCCAACTCGCCGAGTCCACGCTCGTGGGCATAATTTCCTTCCCTCAAGCCACTACTGATTATCGCGGACAGAACATCCGCAAAGGAACTTACACGCTGCGTTACGAACTGATTCCCAACGATGGAAATCATTTAGGAGTCGCCCCCAACCGCGACTTCGTTCTTCTGGTGCCGGCAGCGTCGGATGAGAATCCCGACGCAACATTCAAATTCGATGAATTGGTGAGCCTGAGCCGGAAAGCGACTGGAACCAAGCATCCCGGCCCATTGAGCCTGGCGCAGCCAGAAAGTGGCACCGCGGCCGCAGTCTCCAAAGACGATGAAGACCACTGGATTTTCTCCGCCGCAATCAAGTTGGCGTCAGGTGAGGATTTGCCCATTGCGTTGGTTGTGAAGGGTACGGCGCCGCAATAGAGTTTGTGGGATTGCGGGTTTTCGTCCGCCGGGATTCGTGTCTGAAACGGAAGTGATTACTCCGTCGCCGCTGTGCTGATCGCTTTTCCTGTTCGCAGATAGTGATTGATGGCAGCTTCCCAGCCCTTCATTTTGTGCTCGAACCATTTCTGGTCATAACGTTCGACTTCCTGGTTCCCGGTAGCTGACAAGCCCGTATAGGCGTAACGAATGAGAGCAGTGGTGTTGCCCTCTGGATTCTTGTTGAGAGAAATAGCGATTTGAGCTGCCACTTGTCCCGGTTTCACCCAGCTGAACGCAATGCGGAACGTCGCTGGATCGTACTGGGTCACAAGCCAGGTAGTCTCCGTGCCATCCCCATTCGGAGTGGTGAATACGCATCCCGCCTCCGCCACGCCTGACTTTGAATAGATCATCTTGTACTGCCATCCTGGCACCCAGTCTGCCTCTCGCACAGGACATAGCAGCGGAAAGACAATTTCCGGCGGAGCATCGTTCGTCTGCGTGTATTCGTGAGTGACGCGCCTGGCTGATGACATACGAATGTGTGGCGCGGGCGCCCCGCCCGCGGCAGTTGATCTGAACAGAGTACCTACGTAATCCGCAGACCGCGAATCATCTTGCCCGCCAAAACACCTCAGCCTTAAATGTAAATGAATCCATGAAAGTCACGTTTACCCTCGCTCTGTTGCTCTGTGCCATCGCCCAATCGTCAACCGCGCAGCAGAAAACTTTCGATTGGACACGTGCCAGTGACGAAGAAGTCCGCCTTGACCCTGCCGATTACCACACCGGCCGCGTTTACCGTCCCGGCCCGGGCGGCGGGAACATGCACATTGAAATACAAGCCAAACAGCCGGTCACCATTGCCATGGCCTTTGCGGATGAATGGAATAATGCGCTTCAACAACCCGATCCCGCGACTTTGAGCAACCTTACCTATCGTTGCATGCGAGAGCATGTAACCACCACGATTTATGAATGCCATCTTCCCTCCGAGCGTCCTATGGTTCTTATTATTCAGGATGAACGGACCCCCAATCGCGCCAACCTCACCGGAATTGTCGCAGTTTTGAACCGCGGCGCAAAGAAGTTCATCTCGCCCAACGATTTGAAAATCACATACTACAGCTGGACGTGCGTGACCAACTGCATTCAGCCGGAGTATCAGTGGTTCCGTTTGGTGAAAGAAAAGTACGAGCTCACATCGGTTCCGAAAATTTACAGCCTGCTCACACCTAAACGCGACGGCCAGCAACTCAGCGTGAAGATCAAAGCTCCCATTCCAATGACGATCGCAGTCCTGCCATCAAAATTCGCCGACCAGATCTACGATAAGCCAGACACTATGTCATCCGCCCTCAGCAACACATCCTGCAAACAGCGTGGAGTGCAGTCGCTGACTTTCGATTGCCACTTCAATCTTACCGATGGCCCTCAATCGCTGGTCATCAAGCCGGACACCTCCTTTTCCGGACATAAGAAAGCTGAGATTGAGCTTCAAACCGTGCGATGCATCGCTAACTGCGGCCAGTAAAGCAAAAAGCGGAGCTCGATCGCGGGGATTCAAAACCCGCCTAAGGTTTCTCTACAGAATGTTCCTGTTCGACGAAATACTTTAGACGTACAACTCACGTCTTTCCAGCAGCTTCCAAAATGCACCACTTTGCGAAGCCATTCGCGAAGAATTCGAACCCGAGGTTTGAACCCAATGAAAGCCGATGCAAGACTGACGATTCTAGGAGTTTGCCTGTTTTTTTGCGGGACCCATATAAGCCCAGCCCAGACCACACAAGGGCCTACCAATTTCAATGGAGCAACCACTTCGCAAGTGGTCAACATTACTCAGACTGGAAGTGGATTCGGCCTGAAAGCCAGCACCCCTTCCACGAGCGGCGTCAGCGCCTTATTTGGCCAGGCTACCGGCACCAGCGGTTTTAACAATGGTGTGTGGGGAAGAAGTTTTAGCGCAGCCGGCGTAGCTGTGCGAGGCGAAAATATGGCCAAAACCGGAAGCGCTACCGGAGGCGCTTTCTTTAGCAGCAGCACCCACGGACTGGGCCTCTTCGGTAGCGCCACTGCTGCCAGCGGTTTCACTGTCGGAATCCGCGGATTCGCCCAGAGTCCGAACGGAGTTGGCGTGCGTGGCGATGTAGCGTCTCCATGCGCCACAGCTTGCGGAGCAGGATACTCAATTGGCGTGTTGGGTGTGATAAATGCCACTAGCGGATCCGCCGGCGTTTTCGAGGAGGATTACCCCGACGGTGGCGGTACTTTGATCGTAGGTCGAACCATGACGCATACCCCAGGCGTTCTGCAAAACATGTTCCGCGTGAACGATGCGGGAGATGTATTTGCTACGACCTATAACACCGGCGGCGCCGACTTTGCTGAAGCTTTCTCCGTGAAAGGATCCAAATCCGCCTACGCTGCCGGCGACGTGCTGGTGATTGACCACAGCTCCGCTCGCCGTCTTGCCCGCGCCGCCAAGCCGTATTCCACGCTGGTGGCGGGAATCTATTCCACCAAGCCGGGAGTGCTGGCGACTCCATACAAAATGGGCGAAGTTCCTAAATCCGATGTGCCTCTGGCAGTCGTAGGGGTTGTGCCTTGCAAGGTCACTGCTGAAAACGGGGCCATCGAAGCCGGTGACCTTTTGGTCACTTCCAGCAAGCAAGGCTACGCCATGAAAGGAACCGACAGGCGCAAGATGATCGGAGCCGTATTAGGAAAAGCTTTGGAGCCTCTTCCGCAGGGAAGTGGCGTCATACAGGTTCTTGTTACCCTTCAGTAAGCTCAACATCACATCAACTTCGTCGGGCCGCTCTTGTGAGTGGCCCGATTTTTTTACCCATCCCACCGCCGGAACAATAAGGCCCCATTGGTTCCGCCAAAGCCGAAGGAATTCGACATGGCGTACTCCACTTTCGCTTTTCTCGCCTGGTTGGGAACATAATCCAGATCACACTCGGGATCAGGATTGTCCAAATTCATCGTAGGAGGCAAAATCTGGTCGCGCAGCGCCAGCACCGTGATCCCGCTCTCTAATCCGCCAGCGCCACCCAATAAGTGACCAGTCATGGACTTGGTCGAACTTACCGGCACCTTGTAAGCGTAATCGCCAAATGCCCGCTTGATGGCAACCGTTTCCAGCTTGTCCCCGATGTCTGTCGAGGTGCCATGCGCATTGATGTAGCCCACCTGCTCCGGTTGCACTTTCGCGTCATTCAGCGTGTTCACCATGACGCGAAAAGCTCCATCACCGTTCTCTGCCGGCTGAGTAATGTGGTGAGCATCTCCGCTCATCCCGTAGCCCACAATCTCCGCCAGAATTTTCCCTCCACGGCGGCGGGCAAATTCCAATTCTTCCAGTATCAGAATCCCCGCGCCTTCTCCGATGACAAACCCATCCCGCCCGGAATCCCACGGACGGCTGGCTTTCTCCGGCGCATCATTTCGCGTGGAAAGTGCCCGCATGGCTGCGAATCCGCCCACTCCCATCGGAGTAATGGCCGCTTCTGTCCCGCCCGCAATCATGGCGTCGGCGTCGCATCGCGCAATGATCTTGTAGGCATCACCCACCGAGTGAGCGCTGGATGTGCAAGCCGTGCAGGTGGCCTCGTTAGGACCCTGCGCGTGGTACCGGATGCTGACATGTCCGGCCGCCAGGTTCACGATTGCCGCGGGAATAAAAAAAGGCGAAATCTTGCGCGGGCCTCCGTTCAGCAGGTTGGCATGCTCCCGCTCGATGACATCGAATCCTCCGATGCCTGAGCCAATATGTACCCCAACCCGGCTCGCACTCGTCGGCGTTACCTCCAATCCGGAGGCTTTCATGGCTTCATCCGTAGCCGCCAATGCCAGGTGGATGAAGCGGCCCATTTTTTTCAGCTCTTTTTTTTCGATGAATTGCAAGGGATCGAAATTCTTGACCTCGGCTGCGATCTGGCAGGCAAACTGGGAAGGATCAAACTGCGTTATTCGTGCCACTCCGCTTTTACCGGCGAGCAGGTTCTTCCACACTTCTTCCGTGGTGTTGCCCACGGCGCAAATGAGCCCTATGCCAGTAACTACGACCCTACGTCCCAACTACTTCCCGCCTTTCGCGTGCTTGCCGATGTAGTCCACGGCATCCTGCACGGTGCGGATTTTTTCCGCGTCTTCGTCGGGGATTTCAATCTCAAAAGCTTCTTCGAAAGCCATGACCAGTTCCACGGTGTCGAGCGAGTCGGCGCCGAGATCGTCCACAAACGAGGCGCTAGCGGTGACTTCGCCTTCGTCCACTCCCAGTTGTTCCACGATGATCTGCTTCACTTTTTCGTCAACGGCTGCCATTGTTTTCCTCGCATGTCTTGCTGCAAGCGCCGGTGGTTCAGCGGCTTTTGCCCACCGGCGGTTAGGGGCTGAACTCCTAGATGCATCCGCGAACTGACTACTTGCTTACTTTCGCATGCTTCTCGATATAATCGATGGCGTCCTGCACGGTGCGGATCTTTTCCGCCGCCTCATCCGGAATCTCCAGATCGAAGGCTTCTTCCAGCGCCATTACGAGCTCCACCCGGTCGAGGGAATCGGCTCCCAGATCATCCACAAAAGAGGCGCTGAGCGTGACCTCGCCCTCGTCCACTCCCAGCTGTTCGCCAATAATCTGTTTAACTTTTTCTACGATTTCTTTCTTTCCATCCATAGCCATGAAAATCCCACCTCCAGATAGATTCGACAAGGAAACGAGTAGTGTACTGGCCCAAACGAATTGATGTAAAGGAAGGATCCACACGACAAGGCTGCCGCCGGCTCCGAGATTGTCCCACAAAGAATCCTAACCGCTCGCACTTGTCATGGTCAACGCTTCGCGAGCGATTGTGCGACGACGAGCGCTGATGTTACTGAGTTGAGTATTGGTCCCGAAGCCGGGTCTGACGGCTAGTCATGGGAATCTCCCGACCTTCGATGAACACTTGCTTCACCTCTGTCTTCACATCCAGAGGATCTCCGTTGGCGACCACCACATTGGCAGTTTTTCCTACGTCCAGCGATCCCAGCTTATCGGCAACGCCCCAGATTTCCGCCGCATTCAGCGTAATCGCTTTCAAGGCTTCGTCATAAGGCAAGCCGAACGCCGTCGCGAAGCCTGCTTGATAGGGCAGATTCCTGGCATTGTGGGCATCGAAAGAGGCGAATGCGATTTTCACGCCGCGTTTGTACAGCTGTGCCGGCAAGTTATAAACCGTATCGTAACGCTCTTCAGCTTTTGGCGTTTCGTAAATTGGGCCCACGATCACCGGCACTTTCAGGCTTGCCACATAGTCGAGAACTGGCTGCGAGTGGCTGATGTGATTCAACACAAACTTCAGATTGAACTCGCGTGCCAATTGCACCGCTGTCTCCAGATCACTTGGACCTTGGGCCGCCAGCACGATCGATTTTTTCCCTTGCAGATAGGGAAGCAACGCCTCAAGTTTCAAGTCGCGCTTGGGAGCTTTCCTATCCTTATCCTCTGCCGGCTTGTTTACGGTTTCCGTCTTTTTCTTGTCCCAGTCATTCCAGTCTTGCACGTAGCGTTGCGCATCGAGGAATGCCTGGCGTAGCTGAGCCGCCATGCCCATACGCGTAGAGGGAAATTTTCTCTTTTCCCAGGTTTCATTTCTTCTCTGATCGCCGGTGAAATTCAGAGGCATCGCGATGTCTCGCACCAGCAGCATTTCCTGCGCTGACTTACCATCCAGTTGAATGAATGAGTCCTGCCCGGGCAGCGTATCCCCGCTATCCGGCGCCGCGATGGCGTTCGTTACTCCATTGATCCGCGCCACCGGAATCAGTTCGGACTCCGCATGGAAAGCGTCAAATACGTGCATGTGAGGCATGATCTCGTCGCTGATTTCGATTCGATCATTGGTGCTCGGCTCAGCCGATATCTCGGTCAATCCCAAAGATGTCTCGGAATCGATGAGTCCCGGATAAACCGTCATACCACTGGCATCAATCACCCGTGCATTCCTTGGAATAGTCACCGAACTCACCGCGCCCAAAGCTGCAATCTTGCCGCCCTCCATCACCAACACGCCGTTCTCGATAGTTCCGTGCGAAACCGTAAGCAGCTTCCCACCCCTAAGCACAATCGACTTTGACTGCTGGGCCGACCCGATTCCGCCGAGAATCGAAAAACATATGGTCAGCCACACGAGACCTGACACCCAATACCGGAAACCAGACACCGGAAACTTGAAACCTGCCCTTGGCATCACTGCCCCTCTCGATAATGCGGCATTCCGAATCCCGGCAAGGATCTGTCGAAATACACATCCCCATCGATCAGCACTTTTTCCGGCACGCCATAGCTGGAGAGCGGATATCCATCCCAGATCACCAAGTCCGCATCTTTGCCCACGTCGATCGATCCCACGCGATCGTCCACCCCGATAATCCATGCCGCGTTCAATGTAATCATCTTCAACGCTTCTTCCTCGGTAGCTCCGCCGTAGTGCATGGTCTTGGCTGCTTCCTGATTCAATCGTCGCGAAAAATCATCAGAGTCGCTCTTGATGGAAACACGTACGCCTTTCCGCATCGACATCACCGCATTCCAGGGGATTGCGTCCCAGGCTTCCTGTTTATATCCCCACCAGTCAGCGAAGGTGGCGATTCCCACATTCTCGGCAGCGATTTTGTCAGCCACTTTGTACGCTTCCAGAGCATGATGGAAGGCGCGTACTTTGTATCCAAATTCCTTTGCCAGAGCCATTTCCGTCAGTAACTCATCGGCGCGATAGCAATGGATCTGCACCAGCAACTTGCCGCGCAGCACATCGGCGAGGGCCTCCAGTTTCAAATCGCGCTTAGGTCGCTTCGGGTCTTTGTCGCCTCTCTTCACCTTCGCGTCGTACTCGTCCCAATCGCGTTTATATTCCTGAGCCTGAACCAGCGCCTCCCGCTGCACTGCAAAATTCCCCATACGAGTGGACGGCAACTGATCGCGCCCGCCGTAGACGCGCTTCGGATTTTCCCCGCTAGCGAACTTGATGGACCGCGGCGCTCCCGGAAACAACATGGCGTCACGGCCTGCTCCGTACTTGTGCTTGATGACGATTGCCTGCCCGCCAATCATGTTGGCCGAGCCATGCAGCAAAAGCGAGGTGGTTACGCCGCCGGCAAGCCCGCGATAGATCGCCTTGTCCTGATAGTCGAAGGCGTCCATCATCATCATTTGCGGCGTCACCGGACTGGTGGCTTCATTCACGTCATCATCGAGCGCAATGTGCGAGTGTGAATCGATGATGCCCGGCGTCAGATACTTGCCCCCCGCGTCGATGATGGTGGCTCCTGGCGGTGTACTCACATCTTTGCCGACCGCGGCAATTTTGCCATCCTTGATGTATACGCTGCCGTTCTGAATATTCCCGTGGGTGACGGTCATCACCACGGCGTTCCGGATCAGGACTTCGGCTGATTTCTTCGGTGGCTCACTCTGCGCCGCGCCCCACGCTGTGAAAGACGCGATCCCAACTGCAGCCATCTGCAAGATTATCCTGAAGCGACGCGACATCCCGCAAAGCTCCTGTCGAAGAAACGAGATTCTAGTAAGCGGAAGGACAAATAGCAAACTAATGAGAATTGAGAATTTCCTTAATGACGTAGCTTACCGTTTGTTTTCGTTGGGTATGACAACACGTGTCGCTTGAGCGTTCACTCCGGCAGCTTGGAATCTGGCTGGAATTGGAAGACATAGAAATTGGTATTGCCGATCCGTCTCCGGTGTGGGAGCAAACACCTCGAGCGGAGGGATCTGTTGCGCAACCACGATCTTGGCTAACGGTTTTGCGAAAAACCTCAATTACTCGCTCCTGCACTAATGAGCTTGACGTCCAGAATTCTGGTGCGGAAGTACGAGGGATTTCGGCAACAACTCTGGCTCGCAATAGTCGGGCCCAGTCTGCCCCGAAGGTGCCACCGACGCGTGCTACTCTGTCGCCAGGCCGCACTCCCATCTGGCGTAGCGCCTGTGCGACCTCCCATTGCGGATGCGGACGGTGACGGATTCCTTTTGCAAGACTGTGCGCCCCTGCCAATGTTAAAGGCGCGCCAACCGCAATAAGCAGGGCAACACTGGCAACCATGGCTAGCTTTCTAGTTTCCTGGTGGCCGGCAGCCTCAATCCTGCAAAGAGACCCGTCCAAGCGACAGCCAGAAACACGGCGACATCTCGTCCCTGGACAAGTACTAGTGAGTACATACCTAGCGCCGCGAACGCTGTCACGAGCATTGGCCATTGTGGGATCAGGCCACGGAAGCAATTACCTTCTCCCCCTGCCAAACAGAGCATTAAGAAAGACAACAACGAAACTGGCCTCCTGCGTGACAAGCATGTCGAAGTACACGCCGAGGTTGTTTGCGAAAACTGACAATTGTTTTCGGGGCTCGAAGCGGGCCGCCGATCCTTCGATCCAATACGATGGATCGTACCAGGCGGGTTGAGTTCCGGGCACAGGACCCATGAATTCATAAACCGGAGGATCCTCAAAAATCAGACGCGGGGGGTGTCGAAATTCTCCACGCCCTCGTCCCACATTGAAGCCCCCGCCGCTGATTAGTGAAGAATTTTGCCAGTACCACCGAGGTTCGGCATCATTAATCATCCACAACTGGTTCAGCTTGGCGCTTTCACCAAAAGTGAATCCGCCCTTCGCGCGCGACAGGTAACCACAAGAAGCGCTGAAATCGAGAGGAATACGATGGAAGCAAGCAATAGCCGAGGCACTCCTTTTCGTAAATTGCCCGCAAGGATGAGAGCAACTCCCAGATAGACAAATGCCAAAGGGAACATGGGCGCTTTTGCCAAATATCCAAGTCCAAGGACCGCGCCCAACGAAAAGAAAGCGAGCCAACTTCCCGGACTTTTTCGCAGGTATAGGATGATTGCAGTGACCAGGTATACGAAAACGCTCATCAGCATGTCTGGACTTTCTTTCTCGATATTGTTGAGGATGAGCGATGACCAAAGAAAAATCAGGTAGGACATTGCCATCAGAGCCCAGTCCGGTAAGGGCGTTCCTGAGTGAGCAATATTACGATTCCTGGTTTCGTCCGCAATTACTTGCCGCAACATGAGGTCAAAGCTAAATACAGCGAAGATATAAGCGACAAAATTCACCAGGTGTAGTACCGCGAATTCCCAATATGCCGAGGGTTTGACCAGGGCTTTCGCCACGCCGAGAAGCCAGGGGTAAAGGGGACTCCAGTGCCCGTTCACGAGCATTCGCCAACCGCCGCGTAAATAGGCATCGCCCATATCCAGATAGGATATTCCGTCAACGTTCATCGCATTGCGACAGTCCCACGCCTGAATCAAGCCAAGTGCAATCGCGAAAGAGAAGAACGCGATTCGGAGAAGCCGAAGAGGCTGGTTTCCCAATTTCCAGATACCGCCCGCGGCAGAGTTGCGCGGAGCAATTAGAACTTCCACTTGAGTTAGCCTCCTAGGAAAGCGTTTTGCAGTCGCCAAATGGAGACATATTCTAGCCTTAATTTGGCTACTTGAAACTGGAAACCAGACACTAGACACTGTCTCTATGCGTGTTGTCGTCCAACGCGTAACCCGTGCTCAGATCACGGTGAACGGCGAAGTCGCAGGAAGGATTAGTCGTGGCCTTGTCGTGCTCCTAGCCGTGGGCAACGCCGACGGAGAGTCCGATGCCGATTACCTGGCCGACAAGATCATCGGCCTGCGCATCTTTGACGATGACAATGGCAAAATGAATCTGGCTGTCTCGGATATTCGCGGAGAGATACTCGTAGTGTCCCAGTTCACACTGTATGGCGACGTTCGCCGCGGCAAACGCCCGTCATTTGATGCGGCTGCTCCACCGCAACCCGCCAGCGAGCTCTATGAGTATTTCGTAGAACGCATGCGGGCCACGGGCTTAGTCTGTGAAACCGGACGGTTTCAGGAAACGATGCAGGTCGAACTAGTGAATGACGGCCCTGTGACCATTCTCCTAGATTCAGCAAAGACCTTCTAAAGTTTTTAAACGTTAGCCTAGCTCACCGCCACATCTGCGATTCGCGCCGCATCGAGAGCAGCGCGCACATCGTGTGTGCGAACGATATGCGCTCCCTTCAGGATGGTCGCGGTCTCCGAAGCCAAGGTGCCGTATAACCTGTCTGCGACGTCTGCGTCTTTACCATCACGCGCCAACGCACGTCCAATGAATGATTTTCGCGACACCCCTACCAGCAACGGGTATCGCAGTTCATGCAACTCCTCGAAACGCTTCAGCAACGGATAATTCTCCTGAAAGCTCTTGCCGAAGCCGAAACCCGGATCGAGCACGATACAATCCCGCTTCACTCCCACGCGGAGGGCAATCTCGGACCAGTCTCTCAGTTCCCGCTTCACCAGGACCACAATGTCAGACGCCGGTGGCAAGCTCTTCCACTCCTCCGGATGTCCCCGCGCGTGCATCAACACAGCGCCACATTTCAATTCCACCAGCGTCTTCGCCATTTGTGGATCCCAGCGAAATCCGCTGACGTCATTCACAATCTCGGCGCCTGCTTGCACGGCCGCACGCGCAACTTTAGCTTTGTAGGTATCCACCGAAATCACAGCATCGGGACGTTTCTGTTTAAGCGCAGAGATGACTGGAATCACTCGGTCCAATTCTTCCTGTTCGCTGACTGCAGGCTGCGGCGGAGTGGGGGTCGGGCTAGATTCTTTCGCACCGGATGTGGCCGGAGAGATTACCTTGGCCCCCGGCCGGGTAGACTCGCCTCCGATGTCAATGATATCGGCCCCTTCTTGCAGCATTTTGAGCGCGTGTTCGAGCGCGCGCTCGCGATCAAAATGCAGCCCGCTGTCAGAAAAAGAATCTGGAGTAACATTCAACACGCCCATGATGAGCGTGCGTTTCCCCAATCCCAATTTACGGGAACCGATGTTCCAGTCGAAAACCGACCGCATAGGGCCGATTCTAAACCGATATTTCGGAAACGACTGGTGAGATTTTAGAAGCCTGAATTAACCTTCTCAGGCAGCCAAAACTGGTGGAACTGTCGCCTCACCTTATTCTGAATTCAAGCTTCTGGCTTTTCATCTGAAAAAGGTACAATCAGCTTGCAATGGGGCGTATCCGTCACCTCCTACCGATCCTTTGTCTGCTGTTGGCGACACAACTCCAGGCTATTTCTCAGAAGGTAATCGAAAAGAGGATTGCCACCATCCTTTCCCAACGCGACCTTACTCGTGGCTTCTGGGGTATAGAGGTTGTATCGTTTTCTAACGGCAAAACTCTTTTCGCGCAAAATGCGGACAAGCTGTTCACGCCCGCTTCTAACACCAAATTGTTTATCACCGCAGCCGCGCTGGCGTTGATCGGGCCGGACTACAATTTCCGCACCACGGTTGAAACCAATGGCACCCTGGACAAACATGGACGCCTGATCGGCGATCTGGTGCTCGTCGGACGTGGCGATCCCAATCTTTCGGGCCGTGAACTCCCTTACCTGCTGCGCACCGAGCGCAACGAGCATCCCATCCAGGTGCTGGAACAATTAGCAGATGAACTGGTGCGAAAGGGAGTGAAGTACGTAGACGGCGACCTGATCGCCGACGATTCCTATTTCGCCTTCGAGCGCTACGGCGAAGGCTGGAGTCAGGACGATCTCGTCTGGGCCGACGGCGCGCCGGTTTCCGCTCTCACCATCAATGACAACGTAATTTTCGTCAATATCCTTCCCGCTGATCGCGTCGGCGAACGCGCCTTCGTCCACATCACGCCCTTCGCCGATTACTATCGCATCGACAATCGCATTATCACCACACCTGTCGGCACCGTCCGCAAAATCTTCATCAATCGCGAGCCGGGCTCAACCGTCCTCACGCTATGGGGCAACACGCCGCTCGATGACGCCGGTGCCAATGAGGCCCTCGCCCTCGAAGATCCAGCCGAATTCGCCGCCGCTCTTTTCCGCCAGCTCCTGGAAAAGCGCGGCATCGTCATCTATGGCCGGCAGCACACGCGTCACACCGAACTGGCCAGCATTTCCACTTTCACAGTTACCGCTATAGCGCCTTCAATCTCGCGTGGTGGCGACGAACCTTCCCGCAGCTTGCAAAATCAGCCGCTGGTCTTAGCCAGCTACCAATCGAAGCCGCTCATCGAGGATTTGCGAGTCATCAATAAAGTCAGCCAGAACCTGCATGCAGAAATCCTTCTGCGCCTCCTGGGACGCGAAAAGGGAACCGCCGGCACCGTCGAAGGCGGCCTCGAGGTATTACGTGGTTTTCTAAATCAGGCTGGCGTCCCTGCGGACCATTACGCCTTCTACGATGGTTCCGGACTCTCGCGCCAGAACCTGGTGACTCCTCACGCCGTCGTCCAACTTCTCCGCTACGCTGACTCGGAACCCTGGGGCACAAGTTTCCGCGATACATTACCCGTCGGCGGGGTGGACGGTTCTCTTTCCGATCGCTTCAAGAACGTGGCTGAGCAGGGTCACATATATGCCAAGACCGGCTCCCTCGGCGGCGTCAAATCGCTTTCCGGATACGCCACCACGGAGCACGGTGACCGCATCGCGTTTTCCATCCTCTCCAATAATTTCAACCTGCCGAATAAACGCGTGACTGACACCATCGACGCCATCCTCGAAGCCATCGTCGAAGATGGTCCCCCTAGAAGAAAATAAGCAAAAAAAGAAGATTGAGGAGAAGCGAAAGAAGCTGATCTTGATAGCCCCACGTGAGCCGAAGGGCCAAATGCTAATTGCTAATTGCCAAATGCTACGTGCCGACTGAATGCTGAGTACTGACTGCTAACCCGGCATCCTCCGTACGTTCCGTTCCCTCATCGTCCGCACTGCCCCCGGACCGCTGCCGGTTGGCGGTTTCCGCATCCCTTCCAGCAGGTCTTTCAACACAACCGCATTATTGTGCCGCTCGTTTTTAGACGCGAACAGAAGAGTCATTCTTTTCCGCCGTCCAGCTAACCGATAAAGTTCGTGGAGCGCCTCTTCCACTTCCGGCCGCGACAGTTCTTTGATGTAGCGCTTGCGAAAGCCGGCCCATGCCTCCGGATGAGCATGAAACCACTGCCGCAAACCATCCGAGGGCGCCAGATCGCGCAGCCATGCATCCAGCGCCGCTTGGTTCTTGCTGACCCCGCGGGGCCACAATCGATCGACCAACACTCGCGTGCCGTCAGCACGCCCCGGCTTTTCGTAAACTCGTTTTACCTGGATTCGCCTGACTGCAGCCACCATGGCTTTGCTCTATATTGATTGTACGTCGAGCATGTCAGCAGATGTTCGGGAACAGAATGAGATCATGTCACGAAACGTTCAATCTAAAATCTAAAATCAGCAGTCTGAAATTGATCTCGTGCCTGTCAATACTCCTGGTTGCGGGCTGCGACGTCCAGCGCCGCCAGTCTGACGCCCAACTCGGACTTAATTCTCAACAGGCCGCCGGACGCCGCATTTACGACCACTATTGTGATCGCTGTCACGCGCCCTATTCGTCCCGCGGCCGCCAGGGTCCAAGCATGCAAGGCGTTTTCAAAAACCGCTATCTTTCGCTGAGCGGTCTACCCGCGAACGATGAGCGTGTCTCCGAAATCATTCGTGCTGGCCGTGGCAAAATGCCCGGCTACAGCCAGGTGCTAAGCCAACAGCAGATCGAGGATCTACTAGCCTACCTGCACACCCTCTAGCGACTTGGCTCGCGTAGGGCCAGGCGACTCGCCTAGGCGCTCTCCTCTCAAATCTCGTCGGCCCCATGCGCTCGTTTGGAGAGGCGAGGTCGCCTGGCCCACGTGGCCGGCTACGGAACCATAGTTCCGGATACCGTTTGGGGAAACGCTACAATACTGGTCGTGAGCGCCACCGGCACGCCGGCCGTTTCCTCGCCAACATCGTCAGATCGACCCTTCACACTTTGGCAGAGAATCGCGTTGCACCTAATCACATGGACAGGATTCCTCGTCATCCGCCTGATCGGTCCCACTCTGCGGCTCGCGATTTCGTTTGAGGAAGGCGCCCCTTCCAGTCTCGAAAGGCGCCCCATGATTCTTTCTTTCTGGCATAGCTGTATCTTTCCCGCGATTTACGTCTGGCGCAATCTGCAGATTCGAGTCATGAGCAGCGACAGTTTTGACGGCGAATGGACCGGCCGGATTATTCGTAAATTTGGTTTTGTGAAAGTGCGCGGTTCGAGCAGCCGGGGCGCGGTGCGTGGTCTACTCGGCATGCGCAAGGAGGTCGAGCAGAACTCCACCGTCGCTTTCACCATTGACGGCCCACGCGGCCCACGATACGTGGCCAAGCCGGGTCCTGTGCTGCTGGCGCGCGCGACCGGGGCCCCCATGGTGGCCTTTCATATCGCAGTCGAAAACGTTTGGACGCTGAACACTTGGGACAAAGTGATGATTCCCAAGCCTTTTTCGCGAGCGCTGCTGCGGATAAGCCGACAGATCATGGTTCCTGCGAATGCGGACGATGCCGAGCGAGAACGCTTCCACGAGGAACTCCAGGCTGCGCTTGATCGCGTCCGCGAATTCGCCGAGGCCAATGTAAAGCAGGTGCGGAGTACCAAGTTCCAACCCCCCACTCGATTAATATGACAAATGCTAACACTATTAAATCTAAAAATATCCGAGGGACTTGGTGCAAATATAGGCAACAGAAGCCATAACATGTTATCGCTAAATTAATAGCAACACCGCTTATTCGATATCGAAGTAGCCACTTCATAGCAGATATGATACGATAATGCATAAGGCAATAGATATGATGAAAATTGCAACCGAGTCCATGACCAAAAAACAGCCGCGCACGTTTTCGCTGTCGAGGGACGTGATCGACATTCTTGAGCGCTACAAGAAAGAAAGAAAAGCGGGATCGCTCACGGCTGCTGTTGAAGAGATAGTCCGCGAGTGGACGACGGTGCAAATGGCTCAACAAGTCGCCGCCTATTACGACTCGCTGTCCGATGAAGAAGTGGCGCAAGAAAAGAACTGGGGCGCGTTTTCGGAAACACAGCTCTGAAAGGTTGTGATCACGCAGCCAGCTAAACCACCGCAACGGGGTGAAATTTGGTACGTAAAATTGCCTAGTGATCCGCCCGATAAGGGTGGACGGCCTGTTGTGGTAGTTTCGCTCGACGCTCGCAATAACCATCCACGTGCCACTACTGTTTTGGTAGTTCCACTTTCCACCACGCTGCCCCGGCTCCCAACCCACATTTCCCTGTCGCCCGGCGAAACAGGCCTCGCGGAAAACTCCACCGTGCAAGCGGAAAACATTACGACTGTCCTGAAAACCAGCTTACAAGAACCCAGGCAAAAGCTCCGCCGCCTATCCGAGCGGACCATTGAGCGCACCGCAAGATGCGTCGTGATGGCAATGGGTTTCGCTCCGTGACCTCTTCATCTGGATTGCTTACTGAGAAACGCAGCCACGATGAAATGAAACATTTCACCGGCTCACTTGACATCCGCCACCCCTGCGATTAGATTTTTCAGCGTTGTTCTCGTTCTTTCCCAACATTCCTTTGGTTCGCGCGTCCTCTTCGCATAGAGGACTGGGAAGCGGGTGAGAATCCCGCGCTGCCGCGCAACTGTAAGCGAGGAAATTGCCGCCGGTCACCGGGAGTAATCCTGGGAAGGCCGGTCGCGATCGCCGGATATTGAGATTAAGGGGGCGGATTCGCCCACTCGATGTCCTGACTCGCCAAGCCAGGAGACCGGCGCGAACCGTCCACACCAAACCCCTTTCGCGTGAAAAGGAGGAGTGCATGCGGTTCTCTCGAGTTTTCTCTTGCTTTATTCTCTTGCTGGCGGCGGCTTCCGCCGCTGAACTCAAAATCAAAGTTGTGGACCCGCAATCCGCTGCCGTCGCCGGAGCACAGGTAACGCTGGCTGAGCCGGCAGAATCCACTCCCTCACAGGTAGCAACTACTTCAGCGGAAGGCTTGGCCGTATTTCACCCCAGCAGTATTGGGCCGTACCGGGTTCGGGTCATGGCCCCGGGCTTTGCCGCGGCAGACGCAGACATTCCATCTTCGGAAAAGGGAATCACCGTCACGCTACGTCTGGCGGCGGCCTCTGAAACAGTAGTGGTAACCGCCACGCGTACTCCCGTTCCCTCCGCAGTCGCCGGCGCGGATGTCGAAAGCCTCGGCCATGGACAACTGGAAGTCATGCACCCGGTCGCGGCCGCCGAAGCGTTGCGATTTCTGCCCGGCGCAATCGTGAACACCAATGGACGACGAGGCGGAATTGCCTCTCTGTTTGTGCGCGGCGGAGACTCTCGCTACAACAAGGTCATTGTGGACGATGTCACCATTAACGATCCCGGGGGAACAATCGACTTCGGCGTCATTCCGCTCACTGAAGCCGACCGCCTGGAATTCGTACGAGGCGCGCAAAGCACGCTCTATGGCTCCGATGCCATGACCAGCGTCGTCCAAGTCTGGACTCGCACCGGCACGACTCCGGCCCCTGAACTCCGCATCGGAGGCGATGGCGGAACATTCGAAACCGCGAATGGCTACATCTCGCTGGCTGGCGCGCATGGCCCTTTCGATTACAACCTGTTCGGTAATCAGTTCAACACTAGCGGTGATGGAATCAACGATGACTATTCCAATTCATTGCAAGGCGGCAATCTCGGCGTGGCGTTGAACGATCGCGTCTCTCTCCGCCTGCGGGCGCGCCATTCCAATGCCTTTACACAGGTTCCCGGCGAATGGAAGTTCAACGGACAGCCGCTGATGCCGCCTGATTCAGATCAGTGGCAGAGGCAAAACAATCTCCTGACCAGCGCGCAACTGACAGTTGCCGGGCCGTCACGCTGGCAACATCGCTTCACCGGTTTCGAATACAACCATCAGCGCACCAACGTGGACACCGTAGACGATCCCGGCCGGATTTTTGATTCTCCCTTCCATGCTTTTACCAACATCAACCGCGCGGGATTCGAATACCAGGGCGATTATCTTCAGCGAAGCTGGGCGCGTGCGACTGTGGGATATGAGTTTGAAGACGAAAATGGTTTTGTCGGCGATCTGAACTTCCCCCCGCTAACCCACGGCTTGCGCTTGAATCACGCCGTCTACGCGCAGGAATTGCTGACTCTCGAAAGACTAACTGTGGTGGCAGGCGCCCGCTTCGTCCACAATGCCACTTTCGGAAATAAAGGCGTGCCGCGGGTAGCACTGGTTCTACAGGCTCGCAAGGGCGGAGAGACCTTTTCCGGAACACGACTGAGATTTTCCTACGCCACCGGGATTAAAGAAGCGCGGCTGGAGGAGTCATTTGCCAGCGGACCTTTTATCATTCCCAACCCGAATCTGAAGGCGGAAGAGAATCGCGCCTTCGAGGCAGGGATTCAACAGGACGTTTTTGGGGGCAAGTACGCCTTCACCGCCACCTACTACAACAACCAGTTCCGCAACCAGATAGACTTTGCTATCCTCGATCCCAAGACCTTCACCGGACAATACGAAAACATTAACAAGTCCATGGCTCACGGCGCCGAAGTCGAGTTTCATGGACGTCCCTGGTCGCGATTCTCCCTCGATGCGGGTTACAGCTACAGTTCCACCCAGATTCTCGAGCAGCCATTCGCCTTCGACGACCTTCACCAACCGGGACGCCCGCTGCTCCGGCGCCCTAAACACTCAGGAACTCTATTGCTTACTTATCTCGGCAGCCGCTGGGGTGGAAATCTGGGCGGAACTTTTGTCGGCAGGCGTCCAGATTCCGATTTCCTGGGATTTGGAATTGACCATGCCGCCGGATACGTTCGCGCGGATCTTGGCGGTTGGTACGCGATAACTCCGCGGATCACCGCCTATGTGAATGTCGAAAACGTCCTGAACCAGCACTATAACGAGGTCGTTGGATATCCCGCCCTGGGAGCCAACTTCAGGGCAGGAATGCGTTTCCGCATTGGTCGTGAATGACGGCTAGCGGTGGCGGGTAACGGCGCGCCGAGATTTCAGCGTACTTTCGGGAGAAGAGATCTCACTCTCGCATCGCGCAGCCTCGCGATGATTTCCCTCCCCATCACAACCGACAGCCAGCGGAAGGGGAGCAGCAGACTTCGACCCCTGATATTTGCTGCGCGCCAGCATCAATTTTTCCAATTCCTCATGACCCAAAGGCTGCTGGCGTCCAAGTAGATGTGTAACCAGGGCGATCTGCGAGAAATGCTCGACCGTTTCCATCTTCATATAGGCGTGGTGCAGGGTGTCAGCATACGTGACCACGCCATGATTGGACATCAGGATCGCATCAAATTGAGGGATGAGAGGTTCCAGCGCGTCGGTGAGCTCGGGCGTCCCCGGCGTGCCATATTTCGCCAGCGGAATCGAACCCAGCCCGATTACCACTTCGCACACCAGAGGCTGATTCAAAGCAATTCCGGCCGCAGCGAACCCGGTGGCCGTTGGTGGATGCGCATGCACAATTCCCTGAACATCGGGACGCAGTTTATAAATCAGCAAGTGCATGGCAATTTCGCTGGAAACCGCCCGCCGCCCGCTGATATGGCGGCCTTCCAGGTCCACGATCACCATGTCCGCAGGGCGCATCATGCTCTTGCTCATCGCGGTCGGCGTGGCCAGGATGCGCCGTTCGTCGAGCCTCACGGAAAGATTGCCGTCCATGGCAGCGACATACCCGCGTTCATGCAACATCTTGCCAAACGAGGCAATTTCGCGTCGATATTCACGTTCGCTGGACATTATTTCAAGAACGGTTGATGGGCGGACCCAAGCTCGGTTTCGCGTATGGTACCACGCATGCAGTTCCGCACAACCTGTACATTCGTAAAATTTTGTAATGCAAGAGGGTGTATGGCTACGACTCTATAATCAAGCGGCGTGCTGGTCAGCGACTTCAATTATCAGCTTCCACCGGACTTGATAGCGCAGGAACCGCTTGCGGATCGCGCCGCTTCGCGCCTGCTGCAAATAGATCGCGCCTCGGGAGAATTCCACGACCGCTGGTTTCGTGAGTTCCCGGATTTCCTCAAACCAAACGACCTGGTCGTATTCAATAACACCCGGGTCTTTCCCGCCCGGCTCTACGGAAGAAGAAGCGGGACTAAGGCACAACCAGTCAGTTCTCGAAATCCAGCAGCACAGGATTTTCTGAAGGGACAGATCGAAGTCTTACTCACTCACCAAACTTCACAGGAGCCAAATGAATGGGAATGCCTGGTACGGCCCGGGCGGAAGATCGGAGTCGGCGAGCGCCTCTTTTTCGGGGATGATGACGAACTACAGGCCGAAGTGCTGGCGCGGGGAAGCTTCGGCGAGCGCCGGATCCGTTTCACTCCAACCCCGGATTTCTTTGGCTCCATCGATCGTCTCGGCCACGTGCCGCTGCCTCCCTATATTTCCCGCGAGGATCGTCCCGGCGATCGCGAACGCTATCAGACGGTCTATGCCCGGGAGCGCGGTTCGGTGGCCGCACCCACCGCCGGTTTGCACTTCACCCCTGAGATCCTCGGGCGGGTGAAAGACCGCGGCGTCGAAACTGCAGAAATTACATTGCACGTCGGTTTGGGAACTTTTCAACCGGTACGCGCGGACCGTGTGGAGGATCACACTTTGCACCGCGAGTCTTACCACATCTCGGTCGAAGCGGCTGCGGCCATCAATCGCGCACTCGATGCCGGTCGCCGCGTTGTGGCGGTGGGCACCACCACGGTTCGCGCCCTGGAACATGCGGTCCCGCTATCGTCTAACAGCAGAGTGCAGCCAGGCAGCGGAGAAGCAGACATTTTCATCCATCCCGGTTACATTTTCCGTATCGTGAGCGCACTGTTGACGAACTTCCACCTCCCCCAATCCACTCTCCTTATGTTGGTGTGTGCGTTCGGAGGAACCGAACGTGTACTGGACGCCTACCACCACGCCGTCGAACAGAAATACCGTTTCTATTCCTATGGTGATTGTATGTTCATCGAATAGGCTTGCGTAGCGACAGGCGACTCGCCTGTCCAACCGGCGCGTTGGGCATAACATTGGAAATGAACCCGCCACAGGCGAGTCGCCTGGGCCTGCGTGACCCTCCGGCGATATACTGTATCTCGGAAATATGACCACACAGGCCACCTCTAAACAGTTTTCCATACAGGATTTCGTAGCCGAATTGCGCAAATTTCCCCAGTCTGCGTTTGACCGCACTGACCAGATCATCCATTTTCTTGAAAAAAAGCAGATTGCGCCTGACAGTCTCACGCAATATCTAACCTGGGATCGTCAACACTACACGCGGAACCTGGTGGACAAAACTTCTCTCTACGAACTGGTAGCAATCTGCTGGGAAGTCGGCCAGGCCAGTTCAGTACACAATCATCGCGACCAGAATTGCTGGATGGCGGTCCCCATCGGAAAACTCCTGGTCCAGAATTATTCCGTCGTCTCGCAAAGTTTAGAGGAAGGAACCTGCCAACTCGAGTCCGCCGAAACAGTTGAGATGAATCCAACTCAACCGTGCGCCGTTAATCCTCTCGAGCCCGTGCACCGCGTTTTCAATCCCCGCGAATTCAATCAAAAGGCGGTCAGCCTGCACGTCTATTCCCGACCTTTCGACACCTGTGTCGTCTATTCCCCCGATCAGGGTACCTGCGGCGAAATCAAGCTCCACTACACCACGGAATACGGTAAGAGAGTCAACACTTAGGATTTAGCACTTGGTCCCTTGGTCGTCCCTGTACCCGACGCGGCCGTGCATGGCCCAACATTCCTAGCGCTCCATTACTGAAGCTGCGTTCTGTCATGGTGTACCATCTTCGAGTTCGTGGCTGGTTAATCGTTATGCCGTTATTTTGATGACTAAACCTTGGGATGACTGAGGAACCTAAAAACGCCGCCAGCTCAGAGGCTGCCCGGCCAGGACAAAACCCGCAGACTTCCTCGAACATTCCCGTCCATCCGCTCTATAGGCCCTCGGACCTCGAGGGTCAGAATCTGGAAGCGGATGTCGGATACCCGGGCCAATATCCCTTTACACGTGGCGTCCAGCCAACCATGTATCGCGGACGCCTCTGGACCATGCGCCAGTACGCCGGTATGGGTGACGCCGAAGAATCCAACAAGCGTTACAAATACCTGCTTGCCCATGGCACGACGGGCCTGTCCGTAGCCTTCGATCTCCCCACGCAAATCGGCCTGGATTCCGACCACCCGCTCGCCGCCGGCGAAGTCGGCAAAGTCGGAGTCGCGATCGACTCTATCGAGGACATGCAACGTCTCTTCGATGGCATCGACCTCACCAAAATCTCCACCTCGATGACTATCAACGCGACAGCTTCGATCCTGCTCGCTCTGTATGTCGCGGTGGCAAAACGGCAAGGCGCCGACATCCGCAAACTGTCTGGCACGGTGCAGAACGACGTGCTAAAGGAGTACATCGCGCGCGGCACTTACATTTATCCGCCGCAGCAGGCTATGCGCATCATCACTGACCTCTTTGCCTGGGCGAATCAGAATGTTCCCGAATGGAACACTATTTCCATCTCTGGCTACCACATGCGCGAAGCCGGCTCCACCGCCGTGCAGGAAGTCGCGTTCACTTTGGGCAACGGCATCGCCTACGTGCAGGCCGCTATTAACGCCGGCCTGGACGTAGACGAATTCGCCCCTCGCATTTCGTTTTTCTTTAACGCGCACAATAATTTCCTGGAAGAAGTCGCCAAGTTCCGCGCTGCCCGGCGCATGTGGGCGCGCATCATGCGCGAACATTTCAAGTCAAAGAATGCCCGTTCGTGGATGTTGCGCTTCCACACGCAGACTGCCGGATCCACGCTCACCGCACAGCAACCAGAGAACAACATCGTCCGCACCGCGATTCAGGCCCTGGCTGCAGTGCTCGGCGGTACACAGTCGCTGCACACCAACTCGTACGACGAGGCACTCGCTCTCCCGACCAAGCAGGCAGCGCGCATTGCGCTTCGCACGCAGCAAATCGTGGCCTACGAGTCCGGTGTTCCGCAGACTGTCGATCCCCTGGCCGGCTCCTACTTTATCGAGACTTTGACCAACGAAATTGAAAAACGTGCCACGGCGTATCTGGAAAAGATCGACGCTCTTGGGGGGATGCTGAAAAACATCGAGCGCGGTTACGTTCAACAGGAAATCCAGAATGCCGCCTACGAATATCAGCAGCAGGTAGATCAGGAGCAAGCCGTCGTAGTCGGAGTGAATCGTTTCGTGGTTGACGACGAGAAGCCTATTCAGCTCCAGCGTATCGACGAAGCCTTAGAGCGCAAACAAGTGGAACGGCTGCGAGCGCTACGTGTCCGGCGCGACTCGAAGCCGTGGAAAGACTCATTGCAGAAAATCGAAGACGCCGCCCGCTCCGGCGCTAACCTGATGCCCCCCATCTTAGGCGCGGTAGAAGCCAATGCCACAGTGGGCGAGATTTCGGACGCTATGCGACGAGTATTCGGGGAATATAAGGAAGCTGTGGTTATTTAGACAGAAACCAGGGCGCGGGCACAATCCTGAGCCGAAGGAGCCTAAGCCATGGTGATGCCTTCAGCTGGAACGTTCCAGTACAAGGCGATTGTTCCGGTGAAATTTGATGAATGCTCGTGGCCGGTTCAACTCGATCAACCGGTCGTTCATACCGGCGATTCACTGCATGACTGTCGCTTGGTTGGAGCTTGTCCGTGTCTCCGGATTACGGACAGTGGACCGACACCGAATCCAAGTAGCTCGCGCCCTGAAGTCTTGCGAAGCCGTTTCACTCTTACTGCTTCGGAGAGACAAAACGCCAGCGTCTCTTCCGCATCGTTCTATGTGGAAAAAGACTTGACGTCTGCTTTTCAACCGGCGATACATTGCATATGGCACGGACGGGCTGTGCAGGGATCGCCCTTTCTTTGCTGCGAAACGGCCACCTAGTATTTGCGGCGGGTGCCATTTCAGCAGTGCCTCTTGGAAACAACGTGACAGCCGCCCTCCCGCTTGACCTCATAGAGGAAGCGAATGTCCTTTTTAAAAGGCGCGACACGAGCTTTGAGTTTCAAGAGCTTCCAATTCAAATAAACGTCGATCGGTGGCTCCGGATTATTTCCAGAGGAAGGTTGCATTTAGGAAGCTATGACATATGGGTCGAGCACGGATTCTATCCTGGCCTCCCTGGCGTGGACGGATGCGCCGCGATTCCAGCGATATTCTAGTGGAGCTTGCGTTTGGCGATTGGCTTGCGAAGCAGGATACGTTGGATGGATGGCGGCATTTGGCGACCAGTTTCCTCCCGGTAGATGCGCTCGATAGGAGTTTCGACGCGGGGAGGCTTTCGGTGGTGCATACAGCACCTCCCGAGAGATGGTACTCCCCCAGGAGCAAGACGCACGAAACGTGACAGGGGTGCTTTAGGTAGCGCTAAAGGAACAGCATTCGATGGCTTGATGTTGCTGTGCGCGAGCCCGTTCCTCGCGCTCGCCTAAGACGTTATTAAGGTGGGTTACGAGGTCCAGCAGCTTGTCTGGTTCCATCTCAGTACTCGCTTGTTCAGCGTTTTCTGTCGGGCGCGACAGCCACCTATGACTATCCAGACCGAGGATTTGGCGCGTTGGCGGCCGCCGACGTCCACCACGCCACGCTGGTAGTTCTGGCGGCATCGACAGCGCATGTGATGTCAGTCAAAGATATGAGGACGCGGATATTGCGCCGCGGTGTGACGGTGGAATTGGCTGGGATCCGCTAACGAGTGCCTTCCGTACAGGCTGATTGCGCTAGCCGATCCTCTTAACCCTGCGTCCGCCCGCCTTAGCATAATTGTCGAGGCGGCGTTTGATGTCGCGGCGGATACGCTCCTGTTCATGACGGGCAAGTTCCAACGCTTTCGCTGCTTTGTCCGTTGCGGATAGGGCGGCGTCGGCCAGTTCCAACCAGCGGGCGGTATACGCAGCGAGTTCCTCTTCTTCCTTTTGGCGTAGAGACTTCGGCATTTGGAAGGGGTCGGCCAAGGTCGGGGAACCTCGCGGCCTTTAGAATGTTCGACATATTACAAAGGTTGGATCGGCATACGATACCGGGGATGGGGTATTACTGGGCAGTTAATAAGCAGCAGGGTTCGATCCGTGGTCAGTGGCTACCAGAACGAACCGGGCGAATTGCCTATTGAAGCTTCAGGATAGCCTTCTCAATTCTCGCCAGCGCCGTTTCCCGGCCCAGGACTTCCAAAGTTTCAAATAACGGTGGCGCGTTTTTGCGCCCGCAGACGGCGACGCGGATGGGTTGGAACATCTGGCCGGGCTTGATTCCCAACTCCTGGGCGGCGGCGCGCAGGGTGGAATCCAGGGCGTGGTGGGTGAACTCGGTTTGGGCCAGCAGGTCGCGGGCGCGCTTTAGGACTTTGAGGGCCAGGGTGGCATCGCCTTTTTGGGGGATGAGTTCGGCGGGGTCGTAGGGGGGGAGTTCGTCCACGAAGAAGAAGTCGGCGGCGGCTAGGACGTCGCGGAGGAGCTTGATGCGCTCGCGGATTAGCGGGGTGATTCGTTGCATCTTGTTAGGGTCGATGTGGTAGCCGGCGGACTGGACGATCGGTAACAGGCGTTGGGTGAGATCGTCGACGGGGAGGGCTCGGATGTGTTCTGCGTTTAGCCATAGGGCTTTGGGGTCGAAGGTTTCTTCGGGGTACGGAGTGGCGGCGCCCGGAGTCTCAACTGCTTGTGAGTCAAAGGCAGCGGGCGAGGGCGCCCGCTCCACACTTTCTTTTTCCTTGAAATTCACTACGGCGTTGGAACGGTTGATGGCTTCCAGGGAGAACGCTTCCACCAATTCTTGGCGGGTCATTTGTTCGCGGTCGTTTTTGGGGGACCAGCCTAGGAGGCATAGGAAATTTATGAAGGCTTCGGGGAGGAAGCCGGCGTCGCCGTAGGTGGTCACGCTGACGACGGGGCCGTGGCGGCGTTTGGAGAGCTTGGTGCCGTCGGGGGCGACCAGCAGCGGGAGGTGCGCGAACTGGGGGAGGGGGGCGCCGGCGGCGTCGAAGATCAGAATGTGTTTGAAGGTATTGGAGAGATGGTCCTGGCCCCGGATCACGTGAGTGATGCGCAGGTCGGCGTCGTCGGCGCAGGAGGCGAGGTGATAAGTGGGCATGCCGTCGCTGCGGAGGAGGGCGAAGTCTTCGATGTCGGCGGTGGATTTGGCCTGGTCGCCGTAAACGGCGTCAGTGAAACGGATTTCGCGGTCGGACTCGCGGGGAACGCGGAAGCGGAGGGCGAAAGGCTCTCCGGCGGCGGCGCGGCGGTCGCTCTCGGCTTGGGAGAGGTCGCGCATTCCGGGGTTGAATAGCCAAGTGGCGCCGGATCTTTCGGTATCACCTGCGTGGGCGGGGGTGAAATCGCGGTAGGCTAGGCCTTTTTTTAAGATTGCCTCCGCCATCTGGCGATGAAGATTCAGGCGCTCGGATTGTTTGTATTGTTCGTCCCAGTTGAGATTGAGCCATTGCAGGCCTTCGAAGATCGAGGCGAGGGAGGCGTCGGTATTGCGTTCGACGTCCGTGTCGTCGACGCGGAGGATCATGGTTCCGTTATTGTGGCGGGCGTAGAGCCAATTGAAGATGAAGGTGCGGGCGCTGCCGACGTGGAGGAATCCGGTGGGAGACGGGGCGAAGCGGACGCGGGGACGGAACTCGGCAGGGAGGTTCGTCATATTTGGGTGGTTGGAGTAACGATCCTCGATGTTACGGTTGGCGCGAAAGGAGCGTCAAGGAGGGCGTCGTCTGGCTTCCCGGCGTTGGGAGCGCCGGGCTAAGTTATTTCGGCCCTCCGGGGCGTCGCAGTTGTGTAAGCCGCCCGCTTTTTCGGCCTCAAAAATCCCAATTTTGACGAAACTTTGGTGTCCTAAAACACTATTGTGTTGGCTGAGATCGTGTGAAAACATTAGTAATAACGGCCCTTGTGATGTCACAAGGGTGAGGAGAGGTGTTTCTAGCGCATGAACAGTGTTGCCACCAGTATGGTGATCGTTCCGGGCGTGGTCGCCCTGATGCTGTTCCTGGTTTTCACCTACCTGTACGAGCAAAGCCGGCAGGATTATTTTCGGGCGTGGCAGCTGAGTTGGGCGGCCTATACGCTTCACTACGGTCTGGATGCGTGGGCGGCATTCCGGCAGGCTTCGGCTCTGATCTCATTTCTGGCTTCTCTGCTTTTGGTGGCGATGGCGGTGGGTATTTTTATCTCGACTCGCCTGATGCGAGAGAGATTCCGATTGCAGGTGTATGACGTCCTGCTGGGCGTGGCGGGTGTGGCGATTGCGATTTGGAACTTGAAGGCGCATATGGTGGGCGGCATTTTTCGTCCTGAAGTGCTACCCAATCCACATTTCCGGCTGGAAGTAGGGTTGGCGGCTGTGCTGCTGTATTGCTCCTTTTACTTCTACCGTTATGCACATCGCAGGAATTCGCTCGCCTTTACGCTGCTCGCCATGTCGCTGGCGTTGTGGGCTGTGCTGATGTGGTATGGGCAGTTTCGCAATCCCTACGTGGAATTGTTCGGGACGGCGGGGCACTTACTGGGTCCGATTCCGCAGATGTTGCTGGGCATTTCGATGGTGATGGTGCTGTTTGAGAATGAGCGTAATGCGGTACAGGAAAATGCTTTGGCGTTTTCCACACTGGGAGTGGATGCCAGGCGGTTGCTGTCCGCTGAAGACCTGGTGCCGAGCGTGCAAAACATTCTTGACCGGCTGGTCGCGCCATTGCCTACGGGACGGGCGTTGATTTGCATGTCGGAACGCTGGCGCGCGGTTTTGCCATCCGTACAACGCGGGTTTTCTTCTGAGTTTGTAAGCAAGCTGGAAAAGAGTGGCGGCGGAGAATATATCTGCGAGCTGGCTTACCGGCGCGGCGGCTTTGTCACCTTCCGCAATCTGCCCGAGAATCCCGAACCATTGCCCGCTTTTCCTGGCGGCGGGTTTGAGCAGTTCAGGCAGACGCTGGCGGAGGAGAATATCCGCAACATCACCGCCGTTAGCCTTCAGACCCGAGAGCACAACTTCGGGGCAATCTTGTTTCCGCACGCCGAACGGCGCATGTTCGGGTCTTCGAATCTGCGGCTGCTGATCGGGTTGGCGCTGCAGATCGGACTTACGCTCGAGAACTACGTGGTAATGCACGACGCGCAGCGGCGAACCAAGGAGTTCGAGCTGCTCACTCAGATTGGACAGGCCATCAGCTCGCGCCTGGACCAGGATGAGATTTTACGGGCCCTGCAAAAGGAGTTGGGACAGATCTTCGATACCAGCAATTTTTATATTGCCTTCGAGGACGGGGACGATATCCGCTTCGAACTGGAAGTGGTGGACGGTCAATTTCAGCCCAAGCGCTCTCGCAAGGCTAACAACGGGCTGACGGAATATGTGATCCGCGCGGGGCAGCCATTATTGATCCGGTCAGATCTGGAGAAGACTCGCGAACGCCTGGGAGCGACTTATATCGCTGGGAAACCGGCCAAGTGTTTCTGCGCCGCTCCCATCTCGTTCGGAGGCAAACCTGCAGGAGTGATGGCAGCCACGAGCACGGAGCGCGAATTCGTTTTCGAGCAGCGCGATTTGGAAGTCATGCAGATCGCCGCTGGGCAGGTTTCAGTGGCAGTGGAAAATGCCCGGCTATTCACGGAGGAGCAGCGTCGCGCCCGGCAGTTCGCTTTCCTCAACAGTATTTCCAAGACAGCGATTTCCAGTGAAGACGCGGAGCAGATGCTGGCGGAAATTGTGGGCGAGATACAAAAGACCTTTCGCTTCGACCATATTGGGATCGGCATTCTCGATTATGTGACCAAGGATATCGAGATCAAGGCCGAGGCAGGGGCTACCAGCCAGGCGCTGGGCAAACGTATTCCGCTGGGCGTGGGGATTCTCGGCCGCGTGGCTCGCACGGGAGAGTCGGCGCTGGTGCAGACTACCGGGGAAGGACATTTGCAGGGCGTTCTGCCCGATTCTCGCGCGGTATTGTGCATCCCGATCACTTATGTCGATACGCTGCTCGGAGTGCTGAACGTGGAAAGCCAGAATGAGGATGCGTTCACGCCTCAGGACGTACTCATCATGAACACGTTAGCCGACCTGCTGGCCACGGCTTTGCACAATGCGTTCGTGTTCCAGAAACTGCAACAGCAATCCATCACCGATGGGCTGACAGGGATCAAGACTCGGCGTTTCTTCTGGGAAGCTTTGAGTTCGGAGTGGAAGCGGGCGTCTCGTTCGGGGCGGCCCTTCTCCGTGGTGCTCATGGATTTGGACAAATTCAAAGAAGTGAACGATACCCTGGGGCATCTTGAGGGTGATCTGGTGCTAGCACGTGTCGGGCGCCTGCTCGAGCAGAAATGCCGGCAGTCGAATGTGGTCGCGCGCTATGGCGGCGATGAGTTCATCATTCTGATGCCCGAAACTGGCATGGAACAAGCACAAATTCTGGCCGAACGCTTAAGGCTGTGGATCTCGACGGATCCCATGCTGAATGAACATGAGATCACCGGCAGTTTCGGGGTGGCCAGTTTTCCGGTACATGGTTTTTCGTCAGAAGACATCATCCGCGTAGCAGATGCGGGCATGTACGTTTCGAAGCACGCCGGCGGAGACCGGGTTTCAACTGCCGAAGAGTTTGGCGACGGAGAAACTTCTGCGGTGCAGCGCCAGCTCATCTCCGGGTATATCGAAGGCTTTCTACAACGCGAGCATACTGGTCCTGAGCATCTGGAAGAACTCACAGCGACGCTGAAGAAGATGTGCGGCGGTGACGAGGACTGCAACGTTCAAGTCCTGCGGGAGTCCATCGAGGCGCTCAATCGCGCGGCGGAATCACGCGAACTGACCAGCTCCAGCCACGGCGAATTGGTAGCCCGTTATTGCGAAGTCGTGGCGCGTGCTCTGGGGTTGCCGCCGGAAGAAGTGACTGAATTGGCGTATGCCGGCCGGGTACACGATGTGGGAAAGATTTTCGTTCCCGAGCGCATCCTGAACAAATCAGGTCCGCTCACTGAGGAAGAATTTTATCTGGTGAGATTGCATGCCAAGGTCGGATCGGAGATCGTGGGCACTGTGCCGGGAAGTGGGAAGCTGCAGACTGCAATTGAGCATCACCACGAAGCCTTTGATGGTACGGGATATCCGGCTGGATTGAGTGGAGAGGCAATCCCGCTGTGGGCGCGCATTATTTCCATCGCCGATGCTTACGTAAACATGATCAACGAACGCTCCTTCGCTGCCGCTAAGAGCAGCGAACAGGCGCTCGCCGAACTGGCCAAGCTGAGCGGCACCCGCTATGACGGAATGCTGGTCCGGATTCTCATCCGCGAACTGAAGTCTGAAAAGGCGCCTTCAAGTTTGGGCAGCTGAGACGCTCATCAGGTCGAATGGTATCAATCTGCAGCAGAGGTTACGCCTGCCTCAGAAAGAACTCGCGAGGCAATCCAGTTATAAGTCAGAGTTAGTCCTTGTTCCAACCGGATTCTGGGTTCCCATCCCAATACGTCGAGTAAGCGAGCATTATCGCTGTTGCGTCCACGTACACCTTGAGGGCCGGCAAGGTTGTGTCGTTTGGTTAAGTGCTTGCCGGCGATTCTGGACACGATGTCCACGAGTTCATTGATGCTTACGAGTTCATTCGATCCCAAGTTAAGGGGCTCGCGATAATCGGAAACCATGATGCGGATCAGACCCTCGACGCAATCATCGACGTACATGAAGGATCGTGTCTGCTCGCCATCACCCCAGACCTCAATCTCTCCGTTATCCTGGGCCTGGGCCACTTTGCGGGAGATGGCTGCGGGCGCTTTCTCTTTGCCGCCATCATAAGTGCCCAGGGGGCCGTAGACATTGTGAAAGCGAACAATGCGAGTCTCGAAACCAAAGTCTTGATAGTAGTAGCGGCAGAGTTCCTCGGCGAAAAGTTTCTCCCAACCGTAGCCGGGTTCGGGGTCGGCGGGATAAGCGTCTTCCTCGCGCAGAGGCGTGACCTCGGGGTTCCTCTGCTTGCTTTGGTTGTAGACGCAAGCGGACGAAGAGAATAGAAATCGCTGGACACCGTTTTGCCGGCTTGCCTCCAGCATATTGGCATTGATCAGGATGTTATTGCGGCTGATATCGGCATGGCCCGCGGTGATATAGCCGATGCCTCCCATGTCGGCAGCGAGATTGTAGACCTCATCGATGCCGTCACGGGTCGCAGATAGGCAATTCTCCGCCTTTCGTAGATCCAGTATCTCGAATTCGTCGCCGGCGCTAACTTCGTATTCCGGATACTTGATATCCACACCGCGAACCCAGTGGCCAATTGATTTTAGTTTCTTGACCAAGTGATGGCCGATGAAGCCACCGGCACCTGTAACGAGTACCCGCTTTGGACGATTGTTCATTGCAGAAATCTCCTAGCAGCTATTCAAGCCAGTATTTTAAGTTTTGCCCTGCCCCAAGCGGTAGTCTTCAACCAGGTGAAAATATTTCTGTCTGATGAATCTACAATACGAAACTTCATTCTGCAACCTGATTGTCTTGAATGTCCATCTACAGCCTAGGGCAATGAAAGTGCCAAGATGCACAGCTTCAACTGACGTTCCCATCCGAAGGAGCGCCGAATATCCAAAAATAAGCATTTAGAAGATGGGATCGCGAACCCCGTGGCCTAGAGATGTGCCATTCGAAGAGTTGTTTCTCAGAAGCACATAAAAGCTTTAGGAATTCCCTATTACCAATGCGCCTTTGCTGCATTACTTGAGTTCGTTTGCGCAGCGACCGTCCCATTGATTTTATGGCGGATAGGACTCCGCGAACGTAAGCAGGAAAGTGGTGATGACGCACAGCAAAACCAAACCAAAGCACCTGAAATAATAAGATTCTCGGTAGAAGGATTGCTACAACAACCCCGGGATAATGTCTACAAATAAGAAACAACTGGTTACGGGTAACTAACTCGACTACCTTCGGGTGCATCGGGTTCCCGAGGGTGGCGCTGCCAACATGATAGGCAACTGCCTCAGGAACGTAGCAGCCCTTATAGCCCAATTGGTGAACGTATACTGCTAGTTCAATGTCGTCTAAGTAGGCAAAGAAATCCTCGTCCAAACCCTGAGTCTCGTCCAGCACGGAGCGGCGGAATAATGTCGCAGCGCCACAACCGGAGAGAACCCAGCGTCGTTTTTCAAATTGGCCGGTGTCGAGGTCGGTGTGGCCCAGGCGATAAGCGCCTCCCCCGAGGAGTAATGCGTCTCCCGCTCCGTCCATGCGGGTCGTATCGCTCGCACGCAATAGTTTGCCAGTGGTGAAAGCAAAATTCGGCTCGGCCTCCATAACGCTAACCAAAGTAGCCAGAAATTGGGGCTGTAGCTCTGCGTCATTGTTCAGCAGCAGAACATACTTCGAGGAGCTCTCAGCAACACCAAAATTGATAGATGCAGTAGTACCGTAGTTTTTCTCAAGCAGGATGCGCCGGACGTTGGGAGGCAAGGGATCTTTGAGGATGGAATCCGGGCGCGCATCATTTTCCACCACGATGACATGGTAGTCGTCCGTTGAAATGGTCTGCTGCGCAAGAGATTGAAGGCATCGGGCAGTCAGATCGGGACGCTGCAAAGCAGGAATAATAATCGAAACCAGTTTGGATCTTTGCTCCATTCCGTCGACAACCATTGGCTCGGAGTGTCCGCCTGCTTTACGGACGGATAGCCACATCCCCCCGGAAGGTGCTTTGCGCACCGGAAGCGTCTCCCGAAAACAATCAACACCGTGCATCAAAAAAACTTTTCAGTCCAATCCGGTTACGTGGCGCACCTTATCCAGCGCAGTTGGGACTTGGTCCAGAACGGACCACGGGTCAATCACCACACTACCGCGCGGGATGCCTCGTGCTGCAACTGATCGGAAGAGATCCTTGTAACCTGGCCAAGGGCAGGTGATAGCAAATGCCGAGCAATCTTTCTGTAGAACGTCCGCGGGAGTCTCGCAAACTGTGACTCGCCCGTTGGTGAAAATCGACGAAGCTACCTCTCCTGCCTGGTAATCATGAGCGAATACCGGATGACCCCGCTCGGCTAAACTCTGACATAGCCAAACTCCTGGGGAGCAGTCGATAACTGATGTAAATGGCTTATAAGCCAGGCCCAGAACACCGACTGGGCTACCGTCGCGAGTGCGGGATAGCACTGTCGCCAGCAGGCGCATATTCACGTTGTCATTTACCTGATCGGTGGCTCGCGCCAGTGGCGCGGCAATGCCCACTGACTCCGCCGTGTACTGAAAAAGGCGATTATCGCGTGGAAAACAAGGTCCGCCGAAGCCCAGGCCAAGCTTCAAGTATTCATGGCCGATGCGCCGGTCCCGTCCGATGGCTTTCAAAATTGCGCGCGCATCGGCATTGGGAAACTTCGCACAAACTGCGCTGAGCTGATTGGCAAAACTAATTTTCATGGTCACTGCACAATTCAGGGAAATCTTCGCGAGCTCCGCACTGGCGAGCGACATGCGTTCTACCGGCGCCGCATTGGCGGTGAACCGCGAGTAAAGGTCACTTAAGAGATCGCCGGAGCAGGCATCTGACTCGCCAATCAGAACGAAGTCGGGCTCTAACAAGCCTCGAACCACATCCCCCAGAGCAATGAATTCCGGGTTATAACACAGGCCAAAATCCTGGCCACACTTGCCGTTTAGAAGTTGCTCAAGTAAAGGCTTTACGACGGCGTCGCAGGATCCCGGCGTCACCGTGGAATTGATCACGAACAGAAAATTTTCATGACCAAGTTCCCTCACCTGCCTGGCGACCTCGTAGAGGGACTTAAGTAAGCGATCGTTGCTAAAACTGCCGTCCGGCAAACTGGGAGTGGGTATTACGAAGAAGCAGGCTTGCGACGTCGCCAGCGCCTCGCTGAAGTCGCTGGTAGCGTTTAACCGGTCCCCGCTAGCCTCAATCATTTCCTGCAATTTGGGCTCTTGGACCGGAGCTACCCCTTTACGCAAAGACTCTACTTTCTGACGATCGATATCAATGCCGACAACTTCAAAGCCACGCGCGGCCAGGCAAGCTGCCACGCAGGTGCCAAGCTTTCCCAAACCACATACAGTAATTCGTTGCAGCGCTTCACTCATAGAACGCTCACTTAAGAGAAATGTTTTCGTAATTTAGGATTGTACTATGGGCACGCAGTTAGCGGTGTGTGCCTGTGAAGAAGTCATACAGCTTACGGCGCAAGGTCTTCTCCGGAACCAATTCATCGCGAAATTTGCGGTAGACATTCAAAGCGCGCCAGCCGAGGGAAGTCTCTATTGCGAGCAACCGTTCCTGTAATCGCAGTGCCTCCTGTTGCTGTCGGTGTGTTTCCTCTCGCAGTTGTTGCGTCTCTTGCTGTAGTGCGTCTACTTCGTGCCTCAATTCCGCTGTCTCACGTTCGCGAGTCTGAAGGATTTCACTCTCTCGCCGCCAAGCAGCCAGGGTATGTGTAAGAATTGGCGCCAAGGAAAATGGCGGGAGAGTCTCCTGGACGGAAGGGCTGACGAAAAGGTAATTGCAGTCTCCTCGGCTTTGTACTTGATCCGCCATGAGCCATCCTGATGTGCTTTCATAGGTCCACGCCAGATAGCCAGCTTTCCGAAGAATTTGTCGGACCTTTTCGGTGCTGGTGTTCATCACCTGCAAACGCTCGTCGTAAAGCTCCACGAGAATGAAATCGGTGAGGTGATCAGTTAGAAAGCGCCCGAGGCCAGAGAGCACCATTTCTTCGGAACCCTCCACATCGATTTTCAGCAGGCGTACATGATTAATCCCACGATTGTCCAACGACGTTTCCAGTCGCCCGCAAGGAACATGAATGGTCTTCTTGAAATTTGGGATTAATCCGACGGAACTCAGGCCAGTCTGGTCGTCGCTTGAGACATGAAAGGACAATGAGCCTTCATGGTCAGATAAGGCGATATTAGTGACTTCCGCCCAGGTCATTCCGTTGAGTGAAAGATTGCGCTTTGCCGCATCACATGCCTCGGGGTTGGCGTCAAATGCATACACACGGCCCGACTCGCCGACCAGGTGGGCAAGAAAGCAGGTGTAATAGCCAACGTGGGAACCGGTATCGATGCAGGTATCCCCTTGGCGTACGAGCCGGCTTACGAGATCGCTCTCGGGTGCCTCAAATATGCCGTCACGTATTAGCAAGTAGCTGAAGTAGTCGCTTGGATTAAGCAACAAATCAAATCCAAGCAGTGTCTTGACGGGCTGCAATTGAGACACAGATCGATTTTGCGGATCGGACTTCACTTCAAATTGGCCGCTTACAATCAAGAGATCCACCGTCCTTGAGACGGGGCACACAACAAAGAACCAACCTACCGCTCACGAAACCCTGGACGCTTCATTGGCGAGATGTTTGGCAACTATCAGCAGATGCCAACCTAATTTCCTCTCCAGCCAGCGAAACCACGCATCTGGCATCCACCTGAAGTACCAGTTCTTAACATATCTATATTGCACGTAGTCAGGAATCCTGTAAGGAAAGATATGGTCTTTCCACATATCTGTGATCTTTAAGCTGCGAAGCAGATCGCGTGCTTCCTGAAAGGAGTAAACATAACTCACGGGCGAACCAATTTGCGCTTCGGAATATTTCGCTGGCAGGCGGCGCCAATTCCAGGGCTCAAACCAAATGTATCGCAGGTAGATCCACAACACTTTCCAAGAAAAACGGGTATAGAGCATCAAACGCAGTTCACCTTGAGGCTTGAGGCGCTTGGCGATGGCCTCGATCACTTTCCGAGGGTACGGGGTGTGGTGGATTACCCCGAATGAATAGATGAGATCGAATTTCTGATCCGGAGGCAGCAGTTGATCCAATTCCTCCGCGTTTCCATTGACTAAGTTGGCATTCAGACCATACAGCTCGAGCCTTTTCCTGGTGATGGATATGCTCTCGGTCGAGAGCTCGACCACAGTAAGGTTAGCCCCCCTGCGTACAAAATTGCAGGAGTCTGTGCCAATGCCGCATCCGATCTCCAGCACTTCTTTGCCCTGCCAGCGTTCGAATTGCGCAAAGCCGGGAATGTGCGGCTCAACGAAATACTTGCGTTGCTCTACTTCATCAAAATATTCCCGGGTTCCGACATCGCGTGCAGAATGCCGTATATTGCACGGCCGGCGATCCCAATACTGCTTGACATCCTGAACAGTGGGCGCCACTTATGACTCCAATCGCATAATTACCAGGCGATGATGTACGTACAGAGTGCGGAGGTTTAGAGTTTTCAACAGGCGGCCGCGATTACGCATGAAATGATCGAAATAGAGATATCCCATCAGACTTTCGTGTCCAGTGTATTTGCGGAAGGCCCTGCGCTTGAGCAGGCGTAAGCCCCAAGCGGCCTTCAAGAAAATGTTAGGGGCTGCATCGACCTGTAAACGACCTTTGAACTTTTGATACCAGTCGTGCCATCTCGACAACCAGCTTCTATCGTCGCCGCGTTCGGCGCAAAGCTTCGCAAAAGTTTCCTGAAAGGCAAAAAAATGTGCGGCATAATTATTGCATCCCATCAACACGATATGCATTCCTGGCCGCGCTTTAATACGACACAGATAGTTTTCCCAAATAGCGAGGAGCCGGGTGCGTAGTTGCTGTTCGTCGGAATTATCGGTAAAGCGGGTCAGTTCTTCGTCCATTTCGCCCTGCCGAATACGTCCTTTGGCTAATTGACCTTGCAGCTGTTGTTGAAAAGTACGATGGCGCTGATCCCACTCGCTCGAACGCTCATAGTAACAATCCACCAGCAGCACGTCCGGCGTGAGCTTTTCGGCCGGTATCTCATTGCCACAAAGGTCTGCTACGGTCGACGCTGGGGAAATCTCCTGCCAGCGGCGGTTAAGTTGCTTCAGGGTTTCAGAGTGCTCTCCCAAGTAACAAATCACCGACTCAGGCGGAAGGATCTGTAGCAACTCCCGGACATAGAGCGCAATGACTTCCGGTTCGTAGTGGCAAAGTCGGTATAGAGGTTGTAACCCCCAATCTACTTCGCGGCTCAGTGGCAGGTCGCCGTTGACTGACACGTTGAGTTCAGGAAAGAACCGGCTTCCAGTTTCGGCGCGTTGCCCCAGTGAGAACATCGGCAAACTCACACCCTGCAGGCCCCAATCGGAATCGTTTGCTTCGATGTGGGTCTGCAGACGCACTTTTCCATGGTAATCGTTGTGAACGATCGTGCCGACATTGTTTGCCCACTCGCCGCTCAAGTAATGGTCCTGGTGGAGAATCCAGAGATGGCCGAGAAGGTGATCGGTGCGCTCGCCATTCAGCAGCCACATTCGTTTCGCGAGGTTTGAATCGGAATGAAGATACCGGTTCATTGACTCGTCAAAACCGCGTAAGCGAAAGAAATATTCGCGAGGCGCCAATTGAAAATCCCCAGGTGCGTCAAACAAGAGGAATTTCTGAAAACGATAGTCGGGGACAGTTTCGGCAATTGCGGCTTTATTGTGCACCAGCCAATCGCGCAGCAAATGAAGGTTATTCCGCGGCTCGCCGCGTGGTAATGCAGACCAGACGCTCTCCGGAATATCGAAACGCGGCATCTCATAAAAGCTGTCAGGCTGGCTTCGCAGCAGGGCTGCCATGTTAGGCCAACTGGAAGCCAACACCAACAGCACATCGGGGTTGGTCGAAAGGACCCAATGGTTAAGTGGGTTGGAACGCACTATGGCCGCATTGCGGGCTACATTCTCCAGGATTTTTAACGGAGAATCTCGTTTAATCTGTTCATGGATCTCGGGCGAAATGCGGATAACTTTGAGAAGACTAAGCGCCTTCGGCGTGAGTGTGTCCCAGATGAATTCCGGCAACGTTGGCAAATGTCTGGGGGTGTTATAGTCCACGAACAGGATTTCATCCTCGTCGGTCAGCGTCTCCGCCAGACAATTAAAGCCAAATGCGGTCCGTTTGTGGAGGTTGAAACCGTAGTTATCGTTTCTACCGTAGGTAATGACCGAAAGCACCTTGGCACTTCACCTCATCGTAAAATCGACCTTACAAAATCGCTGTGTTTCGGAACCTAGGGCACTCACAGCACTTCTACGCACGCATGATATTCGCTACTGCTCACCACGCTTTAGACAACTGTTCAAAATTAAGAAACTTCCTTGGCAAGGATTCAACTGGCAGGTCTGCAAACCGCAGTCTCAGTTGTTCTGTTTTCCAAGCGGGCTGCTCTATAGTAGCCAGTCCAAAACAAATATTCAAAGTGGTACCCGCAAGCCCTACCTAATAGCGGCAGCAGTACAGGAGCAAAAGGCACTCGTCTTTCGTAGGTGAAAGTCAGCGGGGATGAGATCCAACCTAGGGAGCAGTGCAAAATCCGACGCCACGTGGATGGCAACAAGGTCTCTTCGAGCTGAGGATGCTTGCTCAATAACTGGTGCAAAGCACTGCCAGCGTCCAAGCGCTTCTGCATAAATGATTTTAGCGACAGTATGGGGTCGTGTAGCACCGTCGCACGCGGATTAAAGATTAACCGACAACCGGATCTCGTCAGCCGGTAGCCGAGGTCCGTATCTTCGAAAGCTGCCCCCACAAAGCGCTCGTCGAAAAGCCCGGCCTTCTGCAGTGCACCTCGGGGGACGGACGCGTTACAGGTGTACAGATGTTGGAACGGCACGTTCAACGAGTCGGGAAATTGGAAGGAGTGAATCAATTCTTTATGGCTTATGATCCAGTGAAAGGCACAATCGTTTTCGCTCCACCCACTGCGCACGTATCCCAAGACAGCGGAGCCCGGATGCAGAAGATGGCTGTTGAGGTGTTGTTGAACGAGATCTGGCTCCGCAATAACGTCGTCATCGAGAAAAAGTAAAATCTGGCTTTTGCAACTTTCAATGCCAGAATTTCTTGCGGCCGCAGCTCCAGGTTTTGTCTGCTTTAAGCATTTCCAATTAGGAAAACTTGCACCAAACCGGCGCAGCAGCTCGGACGTGTCGTCGCTGCTGTCATTGTCTACCACAACAACTTCAAAATCCTGGAGCGGAACGGTTTGTGCAAGGAGACTTTGCAGCGTGCGCTCTAGCTTGGTGGCGCGATTTCGAGTCGGAATGACGATACTCAACTGCAAGACTCAACCCCTTCCCCGCCCGTTTCCCTAGCCGACGCTATTGTAGAATCTGAAAAGCGTTCTAAGGAAGATCGGATGAAAGTCGTGATTCCTTCTACCACAACAAGATAATCACCCTATGACCATGGAACGCTTCTTCTCTGAGGAAAGTCTCTGGCGATCCAGGCAGCAAGGACGATGATGTTTGAGAGCGTTCCGGCCCTTGCCAGCATCTTCCGCTGTAGAGTTCTAGCCGCGTTCATACTCGGAGCTCATCTCCTCCTGCCATCCACCCTTACCGCGCAGTTGGTCTGTCCCCCTTCGCCGCCTGCCAGTACGACTAGCGACGAAGTGAATATTTGTGCCGTGAAGCAGGAAAAGGATGGGCCGATTTTTAAGCTTCACGTTCGCAGCAGGATTTCTTATCGCACCTTCATTCTTTGGGCCGATGAAGTCACCTATGACTCCGATACGGGGGAAACCCACCTCGACGGCCACGTTGTGCTTAATGGCGGTCCGAACGATGAGCACATTGAAGCAAGCAAGGCCGTATACAACGTTCGCAATGAGACAGGACTTTTCTACAACGTGGTCGGGACCATCGGTCTGCAAAAACCGGTGCTGCATCATTTGATCCTGACCTCCACTAGTCCGTTCGCGTTCACAGGAAAGTTAGTGGAAAAAACTGGTCCTGATCACTATATCGTGCATGACGGCACGGTCACGAGTTGCGAACTGCCGCATCCTAAATGGCAATTTAACGCTCATCGTGTGGTCATGGAACTTGGCCACAATGCTGTGATCTATCGCAGCACCTTTCGTGTCAAAGGCGTTCCGGTGCTTTTTTTGCCTATCGCCACCCATCCGCTTCAGCGCCAGCCTCGCCAATCTGGATTCCTGATCCCTAATTTGGGGCGCTCTTCCACGAAAGGCACCATCCTCGGAGATTCCTTCTACTGGGCCTTCAACCGCAGTATGGATGTTTTGCTGGGAGCGGAGTACTTTTCGCAACGTGGATGGGCTCAGCACGGCCTATTCCGAGCTCGACCCAGCGATAGGTCGTTCGTGGACCTGAGATTCTTCGGTGTTGCCGACCGGGGAATTGGAACACCCAAGGTGAGCCAGGGTGGTCAGGAAGTTCACCTCAATGCACAAGCCAGGTTCGGCGACGGCTTCCGTGGAGTGGCCAATATTGATTATTTGAGTTCTTTTATTTTTCGGCTCGCCTTCAATGAAGTGTTCACGCAAACCGTGTCTTCGGAAGCTATTTCCAATCTCTTTTTGACCAAGACATCCCCAGGAGTTTTCTTTAACGCCGCAGTAAGGCGTTACGAGAACTTCGAGAGCACTAACAACGCAGATCGAATTGTGATCTTTCATGCGCCCACCTTCGAATATGCAAGCCTGGACCACCGGGTAAGCCAATCGCCCTTATTTTTATCCATCGACGTCGCCGCTGAGGGTTTGTCGCGCAGTGAGCCCTCATTTCGCACGGCACCTCTGGTCGGACGTTTCGATTTTGTCCCTACAATGTCTCTACCTTTGCTGTTTCGGGGATGGTCACTTCGCCCCGAGCTCGGGGTCCGCGACACTTTTTACACTCAGCGACTCCTGCCTACCAGCGGGGTTGGGGTAGCGTCCAATGATCTAACCAATCGTCGCGCTCTCGAGGCTTCTGTTGAGGTTCGCCCGCCATCGCTGGAGCGAGTCTTCAATCGAGGTCTCTTCGGCCATAAACTTAAGCATGTATTCGAGCCCCAGGCGGTGTATCGCCGGGTTGTGGGTGTCAACAACTTCCCGAATATTCTTCGTTTCGACGAGCGCGATATTCTCAGCAATACCAATGAGGTCGAGTATAGGGTCGTCAACCGCCTTTACTCCAAGCCTAGTTCCAGTTCTTCAAGCAACTGCGGCACAAGCAGCCAGATATTCACACCAGATCCTTTCCTTTCTGTGGCAGATTCATCCGGCCTAGACTCTCCCTTAGCGCAGCAGAAGGACGAAGCAGCGAAAGCGATGCCTTGTCCTGCGGTATCGGAAGCTCGCGAACTGGTCAGTTGGGAACTGGGTCAGAAGTATTTCCTCGATACCACCTTCGGTGGAGCGCTAGTTGACGGTCGTCGCAACGTTTTCACGACTACCGCCGACCTCACCGGCATTGCCTTTCTTACCAGTCCGCGACATCTATCGCCTTTGATTTCGCGACTGCGGATCGCTCCGAGAGCTCACGTAGATGCTGAGTGGGATTTGGATTACGACTTCAAGAGCAGCCGAATCAGTTCCAGCACCGCGCTGGTCAACTACCAGCTAGGGCGAATCACATTCGGAGGTGCCGATGTATATCTCAGAGTCCCGGGAGAGAATCTGGTTTCCAATAATATTTCGAGCCCGCTCCACTTTCATCAGTTTCGGATCCTGCTGGCATACGGTACTCCCAACAAGCGCGGCCTGAGCGGAGCAGGCGCGGTGGGGTTCGATGCTGACGTTGGGTTTTTGCAGTACAGCGCGGTGCAGACGAGCTACAACTGGGATTGCTGCGGAGTCAGTATGGAATATCGGCGCTTCGCACTCGGTGCGGTGCGTAACGAGAATCAATACCGCTTCAGCTTTAACTTGAGCAATGTGGGGAGCTTCGGAAACATGAAACGGCAGGAGCGACTTTACTAGAGTGCTACTTTTCCAGCTATCACCAGGCCTGTGTCCGCAGGCTATCAACATGTTGTGATAACAGTGATTCGTAACGCGAGATTACGAAATCCGTAGAGCCATCTTCAATCAGTTCACCTCCATGAAGCAGCAAGACCCGGTCGCAAAACTGGCGGACGCTGCCCAGATCATGCGATACAAAGAGAATGGTCTTGCCCAGAGTCCGAAATTGCTCGATCCGCTCGAAGCATTTGCGCCGGAATTCCCCGTCCCCCACAGCCAATATCTCATCGATAAGGAGAATGTCGGGATTGACCTCGGTCGCAATCGCGAAGGCTAGTCGCATGTACATGCCGGAAGAATACTGTTTTACCGGCACATCGATGAATTCACCTAATTCCGCGAACTCGATGATCTGAGATTCGCGTTTCATTACATCGCGCTTGGACAGTCCGAGAAGGAGTCCATTCAAGAGGATATTTTCCCGACCCGTCAGCTCGTGATGAAAGCCTGCACCTAATTCAATCAGTGGCGCGATGCTGCCGTTGACGGCCACTTCACCGCTGGTGGGAATGTACACCCCCGCAATGATTTTTAAGATGGTGCTCTTACCCGAACCATTTCGACCGATGATGCCGACCATCTCTCCTTCCGCGACTTGGAAGGAGACATGTTTCAGTGCCTCGAAATCATGGTAGCTGGTTCGGCGCCGAAACTTGGCGAAGGCTTCGCGTAGCGTATCGGGCCTCTCCTGAATGATTCGAAACCGTTGAACAACGTTATCAAAGGTAACTCTGACGGCAGCCTCCCTCATTCGACGTACTTAGATGTAATAAATGAAACGATTCTGGTAGTGCCGGAAAATTGAGAACCCAATCATCAACGCGGCGATTCCGCAACCCAGGGATAGCGCGGCTGAATACAAAGACGGCAATTGCCCATAATAAATACTGAGCCGAAAACCATTCAAGACGTACAGCATCGGATTCAGGCGAAAAAGCCAGCGATACTTCTCGGGTATGAAATCAAGCGAATAGATAATCGGGGAAAAATAAAACCAGGCGGAGAGCAAAATCTGAACGATATGACTGACATCCCTGTAGAACACGTTGGCGGTCGCAAAGAAAAACGCGGCTCCTTGCGTAAACAGGAAGAGTCCGAGCATTGGGACCGGGAGGTAGACCCATGTCCAGTGTAGCGGGAAACGTAATAGTACGATCAAAAGCGCCAAGGGAATCAGCGAGAGCAGGAAGTTCACCACATTCGAAACAATCGCAGCCACCGGAAAAACCAGCTTCGCTACATAAATCTTTTTTAACAGTGGGCCGTTACCGACGACAGAATCCACCGAATATGACATCGCTTGGGAGAAAAAAGTCCATGGCAGCAGCATGCTGAGAAGGAAAACTGCGTAATGATCTATCGAGAAACGCATGATCGTACCGAAAACCAATGTCAGCACAATCATCAGCAGCGCGGGATTGAGCAATGCCCAGAAAAAACCCAGTAACGAACGCTTGTAGCGTACACGGAGCTCCTTAAGGGCGAGGGCCCAAATAAGTTCCCGGTATCGGTACGTATCTCGTGCAAACTCGATCATGAATACTCTTTCTGCCGCAAGCAGCTGTCGCCGCGTGTACCGCTCTGGATTCTTGTAGACATTGGCCGTTAACCCGATAATGGCAGTTATTTTATCTTTAGATTGGCGTCTGGAGGGAAGCGAGACCTAAACCTGGAAGTTATAATCTCATCCCAGAATGCATGCCGGCTCCGTCATCATTGTCACATACAATTCTGAGGAGAACATCGCGAGCTGCCTGAAAGCGCTGGCTGGCGAAACAGAATGGCAGGTTATCCTGATTGACAATGCTTCCGTTGACTCCACGATCCAACGGGCCCGCGAAAGTGGAGTGGATGTACGCATTGTGTCGAACCCCGCAAATGTCGGATTTGCCGCCGCACTCAACCAAGGCGCAAAGATGGCAACCGGAAAAGTCCTGCTCGTCCTAAACCCAGACGTTATCGTCACGGCCGGATCGCTAAGTAGACTCGCGGAGACCTTGTCGCAGGATGGAGTCGGAGGCGCAACTGGAATGCTGGTCGCCGTGGATGGCTCCCCGGCCCTGGGTTTCAATGTCCGGCGATTTCCAACCCTCGGCCGCATGTTAGCGGAAGTACTTCTCCTCAACCGGCTTTGGAAGGAAAACCCGCTTAATCGGCAGTACCGATGTCTGGACCTCGACCATGGCTCGCTTCAGGAAATCGAGCAGCCTGCTGGCGCTTGCCTGGCGGTAAAGCGCAACGTATGGGAAAGCTTGGGTGGTTTCGACGAAACTTTCTATCCCGTGTGGTTCGAGGACGTGGACTTCTGCCGCCGTCTGCGTCTACACGGCTGGAAAATTATTTATTGTCCAGCGGCGGTCTTTATTCACAGTGGCGGACACAGCGTCAATCAGCTTTCTTTCTACGATCGACAGGTGTTTTGGTATCGCAATATGTTGCACTACTTCGCGAAACATCACAGTCATCGCGAAACGACCATCTTGCGTTTTGGTCTAATCATCGGAATCATCCTGCGTGCCTTGATGTCGCTGGCAGGGTTTCAACCAAGCGGCGTGGGTAGGAGCGAAGCCATGCGCGCCTATACCCATGTTCTGTGGCGTTATGGTCTGCATGGCGGCAGCGGTGAGACCGAGAACAAAAGCCACAAGGTCGGATCGTTTGTCAGTTAATTTCGGAGTTGTCGAGGAGTCCCTCCGGATTTTTCGAACCGCTCTCCAGCAATGAAAATAGCAATTTTAGGCACGCGCGGTATCCCCGCCCGCTACGGCGGGTTTGAGACGCTCGCCGATCAGCTCGCCAAACGTTTGGTTCAACGCGGACATCAAGTAGCGGTGTATTGCAGGAAGCCTTTCGTAAAACCTGACGATGATTTCGATCACCGAATCAGACGAATCATTCTTCCGACTATCTCAAATAAGCATTTCGATACCCTGTTTCATACTTTTCTTTCTGTGCTGCATGTACTGTTCAGCGATGCGGAAGTGTTATTGATTTGCAATGTTGCCAATAGTCCGGTGGCGTGGATCCCCCGTCTGGTGGGCAAGCCCACCGCCCTGAATGTCGATGGATTAGACCGTCAGCGCCGTAAATGGAATTTCTTGGGACAATGGTTTTTGCATTTTTGTGAGGTGGTGGCGGCATTTACTCCCACCCGTTTAGTTACCGACGCTGGCACAATCCGTGAATACTTCCGCCAACGTTATCACAAGACATCGGAAATGATTGCTTATGGCGCCGAACCTGTCCGCACTGACAACAGTGAGTTTTCCGATTTTGGATTATCGAGCCGACGATACATCTTGTATGTTGCGAGGCTCGAACCGGAGAACAACCCCGAGCTCGTGATTCGGGCCTACTGCGACGTCGACACCGATTGGCCTATGGTGGTCGTTGGAGGAAATCCTTATCGGCCCGCCTACGTGCAGCAGCTGAAGTCCATGGCTGATAATCGGGTTATCTTTACAGGTCCGATCTACGGCGATGATTATTGGAAGTTGCAAAATAATGCCGGGCTATTTGTCTTCGCTGGGGAAATTGGCGGCGTCCATCCCGCGCTGGTGGAAGCGATGGCGGCCCCTAATGCCATTCTTTACCTCGATACGCCTACCAACCACGAAACGACCGGAGGATGCGGGATTTCGTTTCGCCCAGAGCAACGTGAGTTGACGGAGAAAGTGAGTCAGTTGATCGCGTCACCTGAGCAGGTCGACGGATTAAGAGAACGAGCGCAGCGCTTTGCACGAGAGAATTACAACTGGGAGAAAATTGTCGATCAGTATGAGCAGCTTTTCGAAGGGATGTTTCGCTAGCGCCTTAGAGCCTCTAACAAAACCTCTGATTCCAGCGTTCGCGGCACGGGTCCGACGGGGAGGTTGGAAACTTCTGGACCTCCGCACCTCATACCCGGCGCGTCAATTCAACTACCGTGATTTCCGGCCTTGCGCCGAGGCGGATGGGGGGCCGGTGGTTCCGATGCCGCGGTTGACGTACAGCTGGCTGCCGGCTTTCTCGTACCATCCGTCAAGTCGATGCCCAACTCGGCGGCGCGATCAAAGCTGTTGGGATTGTGGCTCAGAAGGATGTTGACCATGTCCGGCATCACCAGTTTTTCGCTTCCCTCGAGATACCGGTCAACCATGATCTCTGGAAAATCGCAGTTGCTGATAGTCGACGCCGATCAGGTTCAGCACTTCGCTGTGCGATTGAATGAGTGCCCGCTCTTGACGGAGGATGCGAATCCCCACGGTGGCAAAGAGTCGTGTGATGGAATCCTCGGTTTCAGTATAAATCTCATGGTTGCCGAGGCAGCCGAAAAACGCCCTGCTCGGTCTACCGTCCAGAAAACCATCACCAGGGCAAAGCCCAGCCACGATCCCACAAACCAGCACCAGAAAGGCGCTTCAAACAGAACGTGGCGCAACGTCAAATGGGTCGAATCGCCGCGTGGGATTTCCCAAGGGCTGATGTAGGGGGCGATGTTGTAAGCAAAGAAGAACAAACAGACAACACTCGCAATAGCCGTAAGCAATGCGCGGCGAGGCTTCCCGGGGCTGAATCGTTCCCCTAGGTCGACGACGCGACCAATCCAGAAAAGCTGGCCGGCAATCAGCATCACGAAGACGGCGAAGAAGAGCAGGAAATAGAAGGGGCCCCGCCTCGCTCCAACTGGGGGTCAGCCAGAAGGCGCAAAAGGCAACCAGCGAGAAAGTGATCACGCGCGAGATCACGCGCCTGTGAGCTCTGAAGAAACGCATCATCGTCGTTGCCGTCTTCGTGCAGGAAACGCGATTATAGACATGGAGCCAGCTGAAACAGCCATGGATTTGCTGACGCAGTTCCGGAATAAGAGTACGGGGCTGCTTTTTAGCCGTGGTTTTTCGTCGTAGCAGAGTTTTGTTAGAGACTCTTAGGGCTGTGTGGTCGCGCTGGACTAGGCAAAAACCAGCGGAGGAGTTGGCGGTCCGAGACCCGGCGTCGCGATTGAATCGCTTGTCGCTTCCTTTGAAGATCGTGCCGCAATTTCCAGACTGCGGTTAATGCTGACGTAAGTCGTCGATCAACTAACAAGCAATAGCCAATGACTTGCGCGTCCCGGAATGTCACAGGAAAAAACAGCCGGGCGTATAGGGGAAGTGAAATATTTTTGACGCGCATCAAAAAACGATTCTTGATGGAATGCCAATTGATGGCCAGTGGTAGCTCTTTGCGGCGTTCGGGCGTGACGCGGCGCACATGCCATGCCACGGCTCGGGGAGTGTAAAGGCATTGCCAACCCAGCAATTGAGCACGCCAGGCCATGTCCGCGTCTTCGCGATAGGCGAAGAATTGCTCGTCGAAAAACTCTCCCTCGATAGCAATGTCTTGTAGCATTTGACTGCGATAAAGCGCTGCCGCGCCGGTGGCTCCAAAAACAAATTCCGGCATTTCAAATTGCCCCTGATCCAACTCTTCCGCACCCCGATCCAGGTGACGGAGATTGCGAAGAAAGTAGATCCCAGTCGAGTCGATGATTTTGGTGAATTCAGAGGCCGCCCCAGGATTCCAGCGCAGCAGCTTGCCGCAAACGGCGCCCACGTCGGGATGTCCCTCACCGGCGGCCACGGCTTCGGCAAGAAGGTCGGGATGAAGGACAACATCCGGATTCAGTGATAGCAGCCACTCTCCATTCGCCAATCTTGCAGCCGCGTTTTGAGCCGCTGCGAAGCCAGTATTCACCTGGTTATAAACAATTCTGGCCTGGCCCTCGTACTTTGCGAGTATGTCTCGAGTTCCATCCGTGGAAGCGTTGTCCACAATGATCAATTCCACGGGATGATGCGTCTGTGCCCGAACCGACTCCAGACATCGCTCAAGGAATCTCGCTGAATTGTAGGTGGTGATGAGGACGGAAATCATGGCTGAAGCAGTAGGTCCATGGGCATAGGAAAGATCGTCGTTTTAATGAGCTCCTCTGCCTGAGAGTACGGTGGGAATGGTTTTAATCAGGATCTTGAGATCCAGCCAAACCGACCAATTATCGATGTAAAGCAAATCAAGCCGCGTCAGTCGCTCGAACCGAAGTTGGCTGCGTCCCTCCAAAGCCCACAAGCAAGTAAGTCCTGGGCGCATACGGAGCCGGCGACGCTGCCAGGGTTGATACTGTTCGACCTCCTGCGGCAGCGGCGGCCTTGGACCTACCAATGACATGTCCCCGCGTAAGATGTTCCAGAGCTGCGGTAATTCATCCATGCTGAACATTCGCATCCAACGGCCCAGCTTCGTACAGCGCGGATCGTTGCGCATCTTGAACAGAGGAGCTTCTGCCTCGTTCAGCGCGCTCAAATCAGCGAGTAGCTCGTCGGCGTTGACCACCATGGAACGGAACTTCAGCAGCACAAATTGTCTTCCTCCGAGACCGCAGCGGATCTGTCTAAAAAGCACAGGACCCTTCGAAGTCAGTTTTACCAGCAGGGCCAGGAAAAGAAAGAGCGGAGAGAGCACAACTAAAGACAAGATGGAGAGGATGACGTCGACGGTACGCTTAAACAAGAGGGCGAAGTCATTCTGCGGAGTACTGGCAAGAGTAAGCAGAGGAACGTGCGCCAAGTGTTCCACGAAAATGTGAGAGAAACCTTTGGGAAGAAAGTCGAGCTGAATGCGAATGCGTACTCCCTCCTGTTCACATTGCTGCATTAGGGGTTCCAGCTCAAGCAGTTCTTCTTTCTCCACCGCAAACACAACCTCATCCACTATGCGATTGTGTAACATCTTCACAAGTTGTTCTTTAGGGAGCACGGAATAGGCCCGACGTAAGCCCGCCGGCGATGTTGGCGGTTCATTTCCGATGTGTATAAAGCCCAGCAGGCTCAAGCCAAAACGTTCTCCTGCTTCCAATAATGTGGCGACTTCAGCGGCCCCGTTGCCGCTTCCGACAATGATGAAATGCCGTCTCTGCTCCGGCCTCGATCGCAGCCACGTTCCCCCAATTAACAGAAGCCAACGGCTGGTTCCGAGCAATAGGAATTGCAGAACGGCGAAAAGGAACAGAAAGCTTCGGCTGACGAAGTGACCTTGCAGAAGGAATAGTGCGGAAAATAACGTCAGCAGCCCAAGGGCCGCCATTTTGACGATGTCGGTAGCAATTTCGCGCGGCCGGCGCAGTTCAACTTGCTTATAAGCGCCCAGAATGTAGCCCAACAGTGGAAAAATCACCACCGCTGCCAGCAGGACCGGGAGATAGAGGCGAAACAAATGGATGGGACCGGCACGTTGCCAATCATCCTGCCCAGCCCACAGTCGAATCAGGAAGGCCAGCACGAAGGCCGCTGTTGTCGCAGCGACATCGTTCAGGACGCAGGTGAAAGCAATATTTCGCGAAAAACGAGAAAACATCTAGGAAGTCAATCTTCGAGCGATTTGAGAATATAGCATACGCGATACAGTGTAATATCTTGCGCCGTGCTATTTAGAATACCCTGCGTCAGTCTCTGCCGGTTTCACTCATGTTGAAGTCTGCTTCGTTGTCCGAGTCCGAATCTCCTGCTCCCGCAGTATCGTCAAAGTGGACTAACTGGATCGACGTGGCCATTTTTATCTGCCTGGCTGCGATTGCCGTATGTGCACCTCTCACCACTAAGGGAGCAACCAATGCTTTCCGTGCCGCGACCGCCATTTGGTTGGTAAAGATCTTCACCGGCAGGATCCGATTCTATCGTCAGCCGCTGGCGCTTCCACTGTTTTTGTTCTTGTCACTTTCGTTCATTTCCACCCTGTTCTCCGTCGTACCTTTTATGAGTTGGGGCCGAATGCGAACTGTGACGCTTTTATTCATCGCAGTGCTGCTGCCCCAGACTGTCAGCAGCCTGCGACGGATCAGGATTTTGACCGGATTGCTAATCGCCGGCTGCTGCCTGGCCGTGTTGTACACGGGATGGCAGTACACGGCTGGAATAGGAGTCAAACTGGAAGCGACCGGGGTCCCCGGTACAACACTTTCAAAATTTGGTTTGCAGCCTGACGACATTATTCAGCAAGTGAATGGCAAGCGCACGCTGACCGCTGGGCAACTGTTTACCAAGTTGCGTAAAGTGCCAGCGGATGCCGAGGTGCATCTTCTGGCGGCACGGTTCGCTCCGCTGGAACATTTCAAGATTTTGATTCAGCGTCGGCAAGAGCTGGAAGATTATCTATCGCAGCCCGGACTCAAACTAGTTAGAGGTCATCCGCTGCGTGCCGAAGGTTTTCTCAAGCATTACTTCCCCTATTCGGAAGTCCTGGTGCTGATTGGGCTATTGGTCTGGGGATTATGTATCGCAGGCGGCGACGTCAGCACCGGGGCGCGCGTGGCGCTATGTCTCGCATTTCTGGCAATCACCGTGGCTGTAGGTCTGACTTTGACGCGTATTTCTCTGGTAAGTCTGCTGGCCGGTGCTCTGCTGATTTCGTTGATGCGCGCTGAGCGCAAGACTATCGTCCGAATCTTGGTCGGCTTCATCATCGTCACTTTGGTTGGTGTGCACTGGATTAACCAGCGGAGAGCTCTGACAGTCTTCAATACCGCTGATCCCGGCACTCAATACCGTTTGCTGATGTGGAGAGACAGCCTCAAGCTGATTCGCGCACATCCTCTGGTGGGTGTGGGTCTCGACAGCATCAGTGGCGATTGGCATCGGTGGGATTTGGAAGCTTACCGGCGTTATCCGCTTCATACGCACTTCCATTCAACTCCAATCCAGTTCGCGGTAGAATGCGGATTGCCTACCCTCTTTGCCTGGCTGGGACTTGTCATCGCGTACCTGGTTTTTCTGGTACGGTTGGCGCGCGCAACGCGGGATAAAGGGTGGTTCGCACAAGGGTTGGCATTAGGAATTTTAGGGGGACACGTCGCCTTCCTGCTGATCTCGTTGCTGCAATACAGCTTTGGGGATGCAGAGGTGATGGTAGTTTTTTGGTTCTGTATGGGCCTGGCGCTGGCGCTTCATCGGGTTCTGGCAGAGGCTGGTACCGTTGTAGTCTAGCCCCAGAGGCTTAAAACTTATGTGTCTTGAGGCCACGGCAGATGTGCAGGAATATCAAAACCCTTTTTAATTTTGATCCGCCCGTTACTCCTGAAGAGATTCAAGCCGCTTCGCTGCAATTCGTGAGAAAGATTACCGGTTTTAAAAAACCGTCAAAGACAAACGAAGCGTCGTTCCTGGCTGCAGTCGATGAAATATCCGCAATATCGACTCGCCTTCTCCGTTCGCTCGAAACCACTGCAACGCCGAAGAATCGCGAAGAAGAAGCGGCAAAAGCGAAGGCTCGCGCCGCAGAAAGATTCGGTACTTGAGAGAATCGTTGTGACTCTTTCGAGAAGGACAGTATTTGTGTATTCGGTACACTGACCATCTTGACCGTCGCATGATAAGGACTATTGGAGTCCGTTCCACACCATCCGGTGGAACAGCTCGTCCATAGCACGTGGTGATTCTTTCGCGCCGCGATCAAGCCACCATCGCAGCAGCGACAGCATGCTCCCGGCCAACGCCGAGGCGCGAGGACCCAATTCACGTTGCGGTAGGTTCGATAGACGCTTGGATTCCGTGAGGCGCCGCTCAATCCCGCGGGCAAAGTAGCCTTGCGAAAGATCGAAGAAATCGTTGAGACGGCCAGAGTCGGCCAGCGCGCGATAAAGCTTCTTCTGGCTCCCGATGTGCGCAAAGAGCTCGGCCACAGGCACAACTCGAAGCGACTCTTCCTTGCGAATGCTGAGCGCCGTGCTCATCGTTTCCAGGAACTTCTCTAACTGGCTGAGCAGCAGGTCATCCTTGTCGCGGTAGTGAAGATAAAAGGTGGAACGACCCACCGAGGCGCGGTCCAGCACGTCCTGCACCGTGACGTCATCGATCCGCCTCTCCTGGATCAGCGCCACCAGAGCGCTGCCGAGCCGCTCACACGTACGCCGGATGCGCCGATCAGGCTTACGCCGTTGCTTTTCTCTTTGTTTTCTTTGCCCGGCATGTTCCTGCAATTTGGAGCGCTCATTTTTGGACATCGACCGCCTCTTTGTTCAGCAACTAGGGCTGCTACTCGACTTGACGGCGTTTGGCCGCTACATTGCGAATCATAGGGCAAAGGAGAAAGACGATGAACCGTTTTCGTTTACTTGCAATCGGGACCACGTTGATGCTCGCGCTTACCACGGCCGCGCAACAGGCTCCTACCAGTAGCGACGCGCACGGCGGGAGTGGCGGCGGCGTGCCTACCGTCCAAGAGCAGCTGAAGGTCCTGACCGAAAAGCTTGATCTCACCGGCGATCAGCAGGCCAAAATCACACCCATCCTGAGAGAACTGAATGGCGCTACGCAGAAGCTCGTGCAGGACAAAAGCCTGTCGCGCGAAGAGCGCCTGGCCAAGGTGAGGCCCCAGCGCTATAAGGCGGATAAGCAAATCCGCGAGTTCCTGAGCGACGACCAGAAGAAAAAGCTCGATCAGTACCTGCAGGGGCCGCACCCTGAGATGCATGGCAACCTGAGCGGGGTGACACCACCGCCGCAGCGGACACCATAGATTTGAAGAGATCGCCGTCTTGAAAAACGATGTGGCAAACCTCGAAGACGAGACCTTCTTCGCCACCTTCCGCCCGTTGCGGGTTATCCATGGGCAGGTGCCGCAACGGGCAAATCTGCCTCACTCCGTGCTTGCTTCGCACGAAGCAGCAGCACCGCCGTGATGCCCAGCGATGCATTCTGCGTCACTATCTCGATTGTATGAATGAAGCGCTGGGTTGGGCCCATGAAGGGATTCGGCAACAGAAGAGGCGCGGCACCTCCTGCCACCCACATTATCAAGCCTACGGCGATGGCCGCTTGTGCCCGGCTCATCCGCAAGGTGCAGATCACCGGAAGCGCCGCCAAAGTCATCAGCACGCCGCGTCCAATTTGGATTACCCAAAACCAGATGCCTAGTTTCGCAACCAGTTGAGGCGCATCGGGGTAGTAGCCTTTCGTGAAAAACCGGTAAGTAATCCACCCGAAGACCAGATAGTACAGGACATAGGCGATGCCGCAGACCACGACCAGCAGCGCTACTTTGTCTGCCGAGCGCAACTCCACCTTGAGACCGTCCGCACGAGGCAGTTTCAATATCACAGCCAGGATAGCCAAGACAGTCGCCACGATGAGATAAATCACCGATGCCCCCACCAAGTCTTGGACGGCGTGTTGCTGGATTTCCGGCGCCTGTAGGAAGATCAGCGCTTCCGACCACAGGCACAAAACCGTGACAATCAAGAGCACGGGCGCGACAACGCAGAATTGAGAGAGGGCCCGGCGTGGTCCGAACAGAGCCACCGGTACAAACGAAGCGGACAGCGCGATTCCCGCGAGCCAGCACCAACCAAAGCCGCCGGTTCCCCGAGCGATGGTTGTGAGTGACAGGCCGCCGAGCACACAGTAGAGCACGACACGCAGTATTCTCATCACCTTTCTCCCGTGGCTTGTCCATATGTTGTCAGGGCGTCTTTTGTCCAGCGGAGCTGGGTTTCATAAGCCTGGATGCCGCTTTCGAGAGCCAGCCTGCCCGATTGGGGCATATGCTGCCGGTTCGATTTGAGGTATTTCCGAAGACTCGGAATGTATGCGGCAAGCTCTTTGTGGAAGGCTCTCAGGAATTGGAGGGCGGCGCCTTTCTCGGCAAACTGATCCATGAAGGCGAACCGCAGCATGAGCGCGTCCAGGTTTCGAACCACGTCGTTCCGCATGACCGGTTGCGTTTGCCACCGCCTGAATTCCGCGCGTCCTCGGGTAGTCAATTCGAAAATCCTGCGACGCCGGAGCCCGGACCCCTGCGCCGTATGCCCGCGCACGAACCCGCGTTGTTCGAGGCGGTGCAGAGCGGGGTAGACGGCCCCAGGGCTGTCGCTGAAGGAAATCATCGGGGTGGAGGAAAAAAATTTTCTCAGGTCGTAGCCGGAACGTGGCTCCTGCCAGATCAGCCCGAGAAGGGCAAACGCGAGCGTCGAGTCTCGATTGGGTTTAACCATACGCTGCGTACTATTATAGTACGCAGCGTACTATAGCCCGAAAACAAAATGTCAATCACGCGGGGGTGCAAGGAATCGCTAGTTCCATTTGTGAAAGGAATCTCTAAGGGTCTACAAACTCCAATCCATTCGCGGTAGAATGCGGATTGCCTACCCATCTCGCCCGTTATTCAGCCTTCATCAATGCTGTAAGGTTGTGCATGGAGTCGCATTTTGGATATTTATCTCGTAGACGGAACTTACGAACTGTTCCGGCACTACTACGCATTGCCTTCCGCACGGGATCAGGATGGCCGGGAAGTTGCCGCCGTTCGCGGCGTCCTTGCATCGGTTCTGGGTATGATCAAAGGCGGCGCCACGCACATTGCAGTTGCCACCGATCATGTTATTGAGTCTTTTCGCAATGGACTTTGGGCAGGATACAAAACCAGCGAAGGCATCGAGCCCGATCTGTTGGCACAATTTCCGCTGCTCGAAGACGTCCTCTCCGCTGCTGGCATTGTGGTCTGGCCGATGGTGGAATTCGAAGCGGATGATGCGCTGGCTGCCGCGGCCCTTGCGGCCGCCCGAGATGCACGGGTCGAACGCGTGATCATCTGCACACCGGACAAAGACCTGGCCCAATGCGTGAGTGGGACGCACATCGTCCAGTTGAACCGCCGGACGCGCGTCACTTTAGACGAGCCCGGTATAGTCAAGAAGTTCGGCGTATCTCCGGCCTCGATCCCTGACTATCTGGCTCTGGTGGGCGATGCAGCCGATGGCTACCCGGGTCTGCCGGCCTGGGGGGCGAAGTCGTCAGCTGCTGTTCTTGCCAAGTTTCTCCATCTTGAAGGCATCCCTACCGACTACCGCGAGTGGCGCGTGAACGTCGTCAACGCATTTGCCCTCGCAGATACTCTTAGCCGCGAACGGTGCAACGCAGTCCTTTTTCGAACGCTGGCCATGCTTCGAACCGACATCTCACTCTTCGACGACGTGGACCAATTGCGCTGGAATGGACCAACAGACTCCTTCGACGCACTGGCGGCTCGATTGGACGCGGCAGTTGCGGGAAAAAGTCTTCAAGGTTCCGCAAAGCATTGAGCGTGCCGATTCACCGATCTGTTCTCCGTGACAGGCTGCGTGACTGCCATGAGGTTCAAGGCTACTATGGTCAAATTTAGCACCTTCGTATCGCAGATATGAGCGGAAGCGCCTGTTTACAACAGTTGTCGCTTCGCGGGGCTATAATGCGACACATGCGAGCCTTCATTTGTGCCCTTGTACTGTGCCACGTCTGCATTGCTCAGGCAGTGAAAGTTCGTGTAATCAACGGCTACGATGGCCGCCCCCTGCCAAAGCAGGCCGTTTTCGTGCAGTTTTTCTCTGAGAAACCGGCGAACATTTCGTCTCCTCTGCACATCGAAACTGACGCCAATGGTGAGGCACAGTTCAACATTTCAGAATCGCGCCCTGAAAACATTCGATGTTTTGACAAGTGGAGAACGTATGTCAAAATAGGGTACGTGTGGTAAAAAGGAGACACTTTTCAAGTTAACGTCGCAATGGTCGCTGGGCGTGGCCAAAACCTGCTGACGGCTTCGCTGTTTTGCTCGTATCGCTGTACTAAGTACACTGATGTTGGAGGCTTCCCATTCTGGTTGTGCCCGAAATCGGGGCGACTTGCCCTTTGTTCTGGCATGGCTGACCACGTTTAACCGTCTGGTTGGAATCCGGGCCGCAGCTTTACAGCACGGTGCCGTCTGCTTCACGTCCGACTCGTTCGAGACAGCCCTGATTGGGAACGATGGCATAAGCAATGGCCGATTTTCATTCACAGTCTCGTCCTGTCTCCTCTCTCATGATGTGCTTCTAAGTTGTGCCCGACGTTCTTGGTCTCGTCCGGTCAATAAATGGGGCCGACCTATTCGCACTTACCCATTCTACTTGTTGCGGTCGAAGGGGCCGAACATTGATTTCATTCTACCGTGTACAGAATCTAATTTCGAATCCGCATTGCTCGGCTTGGCTGGTCAAGGTTCATGCCTTTATCGGCTGCGTCCCAGCGTCGGTCACGATGAGGGGCGGTTCGGGGTTGGCCGCTGTGGAGTTCGCACTTCTCACCTACGGCGGCTCCGCATGTGGGACAAGGCACGGACAAAACTACTTTCAATAGCTGGCTGGCTTTCATGTGACCATGATGCCAATTGACCGCGAGGTGAGTCTGTTCAATTTTGCACACGCCTTCGGTTTATTTGGCGACACGAGGAGGAGGCAGCAATTCGGCCACGACAACGCCGATTACTAACATCCAAATCAAACTCCTTCTTTCGTCTAACCTCTCCACCGCGAGGCTGTTCAACGGAGGAAACAACAGCGTTGCAAAAATCAGGGTGCAGCAGACTGTGCCGAGCCGACCAGCAAAAGTCCCGAACCTCATCGTCACCGCCACGATTACGACCAAGAATAAGAATGGCAATATGGATTTTAGAGAACTATGCCGGAATGAAAAGGTGAGACCCAAAGCGAGTACGACGCAGAGCCCAGTGCCAAGCAGTGCATTGCCTGTTTCACTTCGCCACATTCAAATATTGTATCGAGTATCCTCAAACTCTCGTCAGCTACTCCGCCACTCCGCAACTCCACTACCCAGCCGCACGGCGAAATTCCCAAACGAAGCCAACCATAAATATCACGGCGACAATGAGCCAAGCCAATGGCGTTTTTGCAAAGGAGATAAGGTCCAATCCTATCGCTTCGCTCTGTCTGGATTTGTAAGCGAGGTATAGGCCGATGAGAAGTGAGGAGAGGAGCGTTGCGAGGACCACCGCTGTAATGCCAGCCGCTAGGCTCTTAACGTAAATCACGCCTGCCCTGCCCTTTTCCTCGATACACTGCCAAATTCAGCGTGCGTGCGCCCAATCTACGGAATAGACGGCGAAAATGCGGTAAGGCCCCGGCTCCGAATTGTTAAAAAGTCCGCTGGTGACCTTGGAGTAGGCGTCATCAAACGAGGCCAATAGACAGTGTTCGTTGGTGCGGAGTTCTTCCGCCATATAATTGCATGAAAGGGGCGAGCACTCCGGGGCATTCTTTGCGAAGAACGTCACCACATCGAAGCCTTCGAGTGTCTTTTCCAACGGTCGAAGGACATTGGTTGGAAATGATGTTTCGGGTTCATACAAAGACCAGTTCTGCCCGTCAAACTCCTTCTCATAAACTTCGTAGAAAAACAGAGCAGTCCCATCAAGTGCAATGGAATGCTCACGTGCTACGTTTTCGATTATTTCTGGGGAATCAAAGAGCCAATAGCCGTTGTGTTTCCAGTAGTGAATGTAGTCAGCGAAGTTGTCGTTTACATGGCTACTGACCGAGTACACATCGTTCACACGTTTCGCCATGTAGCCAGCATCAGTCATGAATGCTAACTTAGAAATCGGACTTAACCATTGAATGGTGGCTTTACGAAAACAGGCGTATACACTCACAACCGAATCGTTGGAAAACGACGATGTTACAACAGCCACGAATGAGAGTGGCCCCGAAGTTGAGCGATGACCGCTTTTCTCCGGCGGTCTATGGTCTTGCAAATATAGCCAACGATGTATTCTCGATATTCATCCTCGACCAAGTCTCGGTTCTCAACTAGGTCGGAGACCGCCTTCTCGACCGCCCTCCACAGAGCTGTACTTTTCCAAGCGAGGTAAGGATGGGTTTGGCCCCTCGGAACGTGTTGCACGGTCTTGCGGCTCTTGACTGTCTTTGTCATACGCACCATCTTCGCACAGGGCATTCATGCGGGAAACTGGATTCGATACACCCTCTTCGGTCCAAGACTCTCTACGCTTTTGCTTTTGGCCAGAGCTAGGTCTGCTCCGAAATCACACCCAAGGCAATTTTGTGGAGAACTCGACCGCAAGGACATTCTTGCCGAAGTCCGTCGGAGTTGGTCGACGCTTGGCGTCTGCAAAGTAGTATTGAAAGCCGGAACCAGCATCGGTCATCCTTTCACCGGGCTCGATTAATTCTCCAGCAAAATAGAACCATCCGCCGTACCCCCTTAGCGGCCCCTCAGAACCGAAGTCATAAACTTCGTCCTCTTTTTCTGGGTCGATACCCAGCTGGTCGAGAAGTACCCGGAAGCTCTTAGGGTAAACGGTGCCACGCTGAGCTGCGAAGTTCCGGCAGTAAGAACACCCACACCTCTCGGCACCACCGCTTTTCACCGTGGAGTAGGCTTGTCTGGTCTGCTCCTATCGTAGCGGACTGTCTGGTCTCCTAATTTAACCTGCTCCATATAGGTCCACGAGAAATGCGGAGAGCAGTGCTGCCATGACCACCGCTGTAATTCCAGCCGCTAGGCTCTTAATGTAAATCATGCCCACCTTCGCCAGTTAGAACCTAATACCCGCTTTGTTCGCCTTGATGAACTCAAAGAGCCGCTCTGCAATTGGCTCCGTGTTCTTGTAATACGCATGGTCGTATCTTTTGAGTCTCGCCAGACGCTGCTCATCATCCGAGGCCATAACAGTGTCGATTGCCTCCGTCGTTAAGTCTGGAACCCCAAGCGCTCTTATGGCGTTCTGACTGATGTTCGCGGTTTTCTTACAACCGATGCGTTGCAGAGAGTCCACTATTGTTGCAGCAAACTCCCGCGATGAGTTCGTAAAGAATTGATGGTAGCCGCCGTTATTCACTTCACGTTCCAATGCTTCCACCGCCAGCACGCTTCGTTCCTCGTCGGTCAGAGTTTGTTTTTCATCGCGCTCTTGGCTGATGGCCTGCTCGAATGCTAAAACCAAAGAATCAATCCGGTATTTCCCTTCGAGGGCAAGTAACTCGTCAACAGTCTGCCCCGAATATCCGTCTAACCAATCCAGATTCCCAATCTGCGACGCTTTGAGAGAACCCACTTTCAACTCTGCGGACATAGGCTTCGTGACGGAGAGTTTCTGCACGCGATAGTTCTTCGGTATCTGCTTGTTGCCTTCAAGCGACGCAATCAACACTGCAATCCTTTCCCAGCGGGGGTCATCTTCTCCGATTTCAAAAATGGCACTTTCGCCCCGCGACCCCCGTATCACCTCCTTAAACTCAACTCCGGCTTCCAAGAAATCGGCTTTTTCCTTTTCACTAATCCCAAGCACGGTGATGTGGTGGAGGAGTTTCATGCGTGCTCGTCTCCCGGAATGGGCCGACCTCAAACTAAAAATGAGCCGGGTCGAACAGTCCAGACCGCACTGAGTGGATTCGTTGTTTGAAGCAGGCTGCGTGACAAAACCAGACTTGCCACTTCCCGCTGGCAGTTGAAACGTTGATGCGACATGGGTCAATGTCGGAAGACTGGATATCGAGCCCACAGAAGCAGCACGGTCCCCATTCAACCTTTTGCACTGCGTGCCTTTCTCTCTCTCTTCTGGTTTCTCCATCGGAAGAGTCAATGTCGATGAGCAAAATTCCAAAAAGATAAAGCCACTATCACCAGAGCACAAATAATGCCGAGGATTACGATACCCTGTGCGTGCAGCATACCTAGGCTCTCCGTCACCCATCCTCTGTCATAGGCAATCCACCACAAGACCACGATTGCGACAACGACGATTGTGGGCAAACCGAATATTGGGCCGAATAACATCAAGTCCTCCTCAGCAACTCCGCAACTCTGGCCGTAATGATTTGGTCGCCACCAGTCAGCCTCGCTCGTGAGACCTTACCCTTGTCTTCATACTCTGGGTCTTCTGCACTCACTTTCCATCCACACATTACATCATGAATCGCTTTTTCTTTTGCTCTCTGGGAGAGCCTTCGGTCCAATTGTTCGAAACCCAAATATCCAACGAGAACGACAAATACTTTCCACAGAGACAGGTGCATTGCACCTGCTGCTGCCACAATCAGGAACGCAACTCTCCATGAGATTTGCATGGCTCCTCC
>WNGL01000265.1_pt1 | contig 60868 bp, 68 predicted proteins | sample 5400591 | NCBI WGS metagenome assembly WNGL01 (sample SAMN13153377, study PRJNA577476) | soil metagenome | isolation source: 80 cm soil or saprolite under Garry oak tree replicate 1 | place: USA:California | collected 2016-06-15 | reverse complement strand
CACCTGAACCAGAACACGCTGATCACCAGCGAGTGGGGCACCCCGTCGATGATCGAGGACGGGGTCAACCCCGAGCTGCTGCTCGGCCAGAAGTACGGGCACCGGCTGCACTTCTGGGACCTGGCCGCGGGCAAGCTCCAGCAGACGGTGGATCTGGGCGCGCAGCACCAGATGGCCCTGGAGCTGCGCCCGTCGCACGACCCCGAGGCGACCTGGGGCTTCGTCGGCGTGGTGGTCAGCACCGAGGACCTGTCCGCGTCGGTGTGGCGGTGGAGCCGGGATAACGGCACCTGGCGCGCCGACAAGGTGATCACGATCCCGGCCGAGCCCGCCGACGCGGACGGCCTGCCCCCCGCCCTCAAGCCGTTCGGCGCGGTGCCGCCGCTGGTCACCGACATCAACCTGTCGGTCGACGACCAGTTCCTGTACGTCTCCTGCTGGGGTACCGGCGAGCTCAAGCAGTACGACGTCAGCGACCCGGCGCACCCGCGCGAGGCGGGATCTGTCCGGCTCGGCGGCGTCACCGGCCGGGTCGCGCACCCGGCCGCGCCGGGCGAGCCGCTGGCCGGCGGCCCGCAGATGGTCGAGGTCAGCCGGGACGGCAAGCGGATCTACCTGACCAACTCGCTGTACGGGGCGTGGGACGACCAGTTCTACCCGGACGGCGTGGGCAGCTGGTTCGCCAAGATCGACACGGACCCGGCCGCGGGCGGCGGGCTGACCGTGGACGAGAAGTTCTTCCCGCGCGGTTCGGACTTCCGCGGCCGGCGGGTGCACCAGGTCCGGCTGCAGGGCGGCGACGCCTCCTCGGACTCCTACTGCTACCGGTCCTGACTCTGCTACCGGTCCTAAATTGGCTCGCCGGGGCGGCAGCGCCCCGGCTAGCCTGCTCGCATGCCAGTTGACTTCGCGAGATTCACCGCCATGCTCCGCGACCTGGGCGTCGCGGGTTCGGTACGCGAGCTGCCTTCGAGCGCGCCGACGGCCGCCGCCGCGGCTGCCCAGCTCGGCTGCGAGCTCGGCGCGATCGCGAACAGCCTCGTATTCAGCGCGGACGGGGCACCGCTGCTCGTCATGACCAGCGGCGCCCACCGCGTGGACACGGATAAGGTGGCCGCGCTGACCGGTGTCTCGGTGGTGCAGCGGGCCGACGCCCGTTCGGTCCGTACCTGGACGGGCCAGGCCATCGGCGGGGTGGCCCCGGTCGGGCACCCCGCTCCGATCCGCACCCTGGTGGACACCTGGCTGGACAAGTACGACGAGATCTGGGCGGCGGCAGGCCACCCGCACACCGTCTTCCCCACCTCCTACGCCGAACTCATCCGCATCACCGGCGGCACCCCCGCCGATGTCGGCGCCTAGGGTTTCGTCCAGAGCAGCGAGTAACGCCACAGCAGGTGGCGGCGGTAGCGCACGCCGGGGAGCAGGCGGCGGGCGGCCGCGCGGACCTCGGCCCAGGTCATCTCGGGGTCCTTGACCGGCGCGCCGGGTCCGCCCCGGCCGTACAGCGCGCGGTAGACCCAGTGGACGGGCAGGCCGAGCGCGTCGGCCAGGTAGTCGCCGGCCGACCCGCTCGCTGCGAGCCCCACGACCGCGAGGCGGCCGCCGGGCCGCAGCGCGCGGGCCATGGCGGCCAGCGCCTGCTGGAAATCCATATGGTGCAGTGAGGTGTTCGCGCAGGCGAAGTCGAAGCTTTCGCCGGCCACCGGGCAGGTGAGGTAATCCGCTTCGACGAACGTGATGCGGCCGGCCGCCGTGCGCTGCCTGGCCAGGGCGATCATGCGCGCGTCCCGGTCGATCGCGGTGACCTCGGCGCAGCGTTCGGCGAGGCGGCGGGCGAGCAGCCCGTCACCGCAGCCGACCTCGAGCGCCCGGGCGCACGGCGCCGGCACGGCCCCGAGGATGACCGGCTGGTAGTGCACGTTATGGTTCCAGTAGCCATGGTCCCGGTGGCCTGCCCGCGTCATTATGCCTCCCACGTCCGGAGGATACCGTTGGCCCTATGCGCGCACTTATCATCGTCGACGTCCAGAATGACTTCTGCGAGGGCGGCTCGCTCGCCGTGACCGGCGGCGCCGCGGTGGCCCGCGCGATCAGCGAGCGGCTCGCGGCCGGTCACGACTACGCGCACGTGGTGGCGACCAAGGACTTCCACGTCGACCCGGGCAGCCACTTCTCCGACCACCCGGACTACGCGGCCTCCTGGCCGCCACACTGCGTGGCCGGGACGGCCGGCGCGGACTTCCACCCGGACCTGGACACCGCAGCGGTGCAGGCCGTGTTCCTGAAGGGGGCGCACGCGGCCGCGTACAGCGGGTTCGAGGGCACCGACGAGGCCGGGACGCCGCTGGCCGACTGGCTGCGCGCCCGCGGCGTCGACGAGGTCGACGTGGCGGGCATCGCCACCGACTACTGCGTGCACGCCACCGCCGCGGACGCGGCCCGGGCCGGCTTTACCACCCGGGTGCTGCTCGGCCTCACCGCGGGCGTCGCCCCCGACACCACCGCGAAGGCCATCGACGACCTGCGCGCCCTTGGCGTCTCCCTCACCGGCACAGTCGCTACCTAGCGGCGTGAACGGCTGGTTAGCGTGGATCGTTACTCCTGTGATAGCAGGTATTTCGATCCACGATGACGGGATTGCGGGCGCGGCTAGCGGCCGGAGATGGCCCAGCGGCGGATGGTGTCGATGCGGGCGCGGATCTGGTCGGCGGTCGCCTGGGGCAGCGGCGGGCCGCCGCAGGTACGGCGCAGTTCGGCGTGGATAACCCCGTGCGGCTGGCCGGTCCGGTGGCTCCACGCCCCGACCAGGCCGTTGAGTTCCTTCCGCAGCGCGCCCAGGGCCTGGCGGCTCACCGGAGGCGCGGCGGGAGCGGCCTGCGGGGCTGGCGTGGCGAAAGGGGAGCTTGTGGCGGAGGAGCCGGAGGTGCCGGAGGAGGAGGCGGCGGCGGAGGAGCCGGAGGTGCCGGAGGTGGCGGCGGTGGCGGCGGAGGAGCGGGCGGCTAGCTGGGCGTCCTGGCGCTTGCGCAGGAGGGTCCGCACCTGGTCGGGCTCGAGCAGGCCGGGCAGGCCGAGGAAGTCCTCTTCCTCCGGCGAGCCGGCCGCCGTGGCGGTGCCGAACTCACCGCCGTCATACAGCACCCGGTCGAAGTGCGCGGACGCGTTGAGAGCCTGGAAGGCCGGCTCGCCGGACGCATCCGGGGTGTCGCGCTGCCGCTGCGCCTCGGCCAGGGCGAGTTCCTCCTCGGCTCCGTCGCCGCCGGGAGGGCGTAGCACATGGTCCCGTTCGGCCTCCAGTTCGGCGGCGTAGGACAGCAGCAGGGGAACGGACGGGAGGAAGACCGACGCGGTCTCCCCCCGCTGCCTGACGCGGACGAACCGGCCGACCGCCTGGGCGAAGAACAGCGCGGTGGACACGCTGGTGGCGTACACGCCGACGGCCAGCCGCGGGATGTCCACGCCCTCGGACACCATCCGCACGGCGACCATCCAGCGCTCGTCCGACGCGGCGAACGCGGAGATCTTCTTGCTCGCGGTCTTGTCGTCGGACAGCACCACGACCGGGCGCTTCCCGGTCAGGCCGCGCAGCAGCCCGGCGTAGGCCCGGGCGTCCTCGTGGTCGCCCGCGATGACCAGGCCGCCGGCGTCGGGCATGCCGCGGCGCACCTCGGTCAGCCGCTTGTCGGCGGCCTCGAGCACCCGGCTGACCCACTCCCCCGCCGGGTCCAGGGCGGTCCGCCAGGCCTGCGCGATCTGGTCCTTGGTCATCGGGGTGCCCAGGGTGGCGGTGATCTCGTCCCCGGCCCGGGTGCGCCAGCGCATCTCGCCGGAGTAGGCGAGGAAGATCACCGGCCGGACCACGCCGTCCTCCAGCGCGGGACCGTAGCCGTAGACGTAGTCCGAGGCGCTGCGCCTGCCGCCGCCCGGCTCGTCGAGGTAGGTGACGAACGGGATCGGGTTCGCGTCGCTGCGGAACGGCGTGCCGGTCAGCGCGAGCCGGCGGCGGGCCGGGTCGAACGCCTCCTTGACCGCGTCTCCCCAGGACAGCGCGTCGCCCGCGTGGTGGATCTCGTCGAAGATGACCAGCGTGCGCCGGTTCTCCGTGCGCTGCCTGTGCAGCGCCGGGTGCGCGGCGACCTGGGCGTAGGTGACGGCGACCCCGGCGAAGTCCGCCCCGGCCCGGCCCTGGGCGTTCCGGTAGGCCGAGTCGATCGCGAGGCCGAACCGGGCGGCCGCCTGCGCCCACTGGTGCTTGAGATGCTCGGTCGGCGTGACGATGGTGAGCGACGCGACCTCGCGCCGGGCGAGCAGTTCGGCCGCCACCGTCAGCGCGTACGTGGTCTTGCCCGCTCCCGGCGTGGCGACCAGCAGGAAGTCGCGCCGGGGCGTGCGGAAGTACTCGTGATAGGCGTCCTTCTGCCAGCCGCGGAGACCAGGAACGAGATCATCCCGAACGGTCTGGGTGTCAGCTGCGTCAGATCGAGGGGTGGTCACGAGGCCGAAATGTTACCGGCACTCGGCCTTCCCCGCTCGCCGCCGGGCCGCTTTGCAGGCGGCCCTTTGGCTCGCGGGGGGTCAGTCGTCGCCGCCGTCGCCTGAGGGGAGATGCTCGTAGATCTCCTTGCAGGTGGGGCAGACCGGGTAGCGTTTCGGGTCCCGGCTGGGCACCCACACCTTGCCGCACAGCGCGGTGACCGGCGTGCCGGTCACCATGCTGTCGACGATCTTGCTCTTGTCGACGTAGTGGGCGAACCGCTCGTGGTCGCCGTCACCGTGCGACGTCTGCGGCCGCACGTCCTCGTGGACGCGCGTCTCCTGCTCGGGAAGAACCTCGGTGCCACTCACGCTTGGCGAGTCTACGCGGTCCGAGCGTCGCACGCCCCGGATGGATCGGGTAACCAGTCCGGCCCTGCAGGCCTGGGACATGCTGCACGGCAAAGGCTTTACCCAGGAGCGGGCCGTGCTGGCGACGTTCGGCAAGCCTGCGCGAACCTACCGCGTCGGCTCCTATACGGTCCTGGTCTGGAACACCAATCTGCTGAGCGACCTCCGCTAGCGGGAACCTCCTCGACAGCCTGCCTCGTTAAGGGTGCGAACGCTAGGTGAGCAGCGGGCAGAGGAGCGCGTCACGGCCGTTTCCGTTGTAGATGCATGGGCCGGTCGCGCGTCGGCGAGCAGGAGCCGGCACCGTCCACGGTGGCTGGTGGCGACCGCGTCGGCGGCGGTGCTGGTCACTCTGCTGTGTGTGCGTAACAGGTTCCTGTTCACCATGCGGCTGTACGAGGACGCGGACATGGGCGCGAACTCCATCCTGGTCGAGCAGGCACGACACTTCACGCTGCTAGTCGGAAATTACTCCAGGGACCACTTCCACCATCCCGGGCCGGCGTACATGTACGTCAAGGCGGCCGGCGAATCCCTGTTCTGGGCGTGGCTGCACATGGTCCCGACGGCGTGGAATGGCCAGTTGCTCGCGATATACGCGCTGAACGGCATGTTTATGGCGCTCGTCGTCGGCGTGGGTTACGGCTGGACCGGGTCGCTGCGCGGTGCGGCGGCCTGCGTCGCGGTAGTGGTCGCCCTCGCGTCCGTGCACCCGGCGGCGCTCAGCTCAGACTGGATGCCGTACATGTACGTGCCGGCGTATGTTGCATTCCTCGTCACGGCGGCGTCGGTGGCGGCGGGGGGTGCGCGGGACGCGTGGATGCTGGCCCTGACGGGCTGGTTCCTGATTCACGGGCACGCGTGCTTCCTTTTGTTCGTGCCGGTGATCGGCTGCGCCGTACTGGTAGCGGTACTGTGGCCGCGGCGGCACAGCCTCGGCGCCTCGGTGCGGTCCTTCCTGGCCACGCAGCGCCGGGCGTGGGTTCCTGTGGCAGTCATCAGTGCCGTTTTCGCCTTGCCGATCATCGCGAACCTGGTCCTGCACTGGCCGGGCGAGTTCGGTGACTACCTGACGTACGCGGCCTCCAGGCAGGCGGGCGGCCACAGCGTGGCGCAGGTGGTGCGGGATGCACTGTGGTACTGGTGGCCACACCGGGATGCGTGGTTGTTCCCGGTAGCGGGATACGCGGTCGCCGTGGCGGTCACCAGGTGGCTTGCCCCGGTTCGGCTACGCCGGTTCCTGATCGCGTTGCTCGCCGTCAACGCGGTGTCGTCGCTGGCGTTCCTTTACTACGCCGCGACCGGGATAGACGTCCTTTCCAGGCACTACGTCGGCTATTTCTACTGGTCGGCGCCCGTCATCACGCTACTGGTCATCACGGTGGGCGTAGTCGAGGCGATGCCGTTGCCGCTGGGTGCCTTCACGGCCGCCGGCGCGGCGGTGCTCGCGCTCGCCGCGCTCGCGTGGGCAGCGGACACGCGCACCAGCACGAACAGCAGCGATCCGGCCGTGCCCAGCAGCGGCCCGGACACCGACCCGGCGCTGCCCGGGGCTGTCGCCACGCTCGCCGCGCAGGCGGGTGGCCGGACGATAGTGCTACGGTTCGACTTCCCTTCCTGGCCCGACGTCACCGGCTTCCTCGTGCAGGCGGAGCGGACCGGGGTACGGGCGTGTGTGGCGGACCCGGCGTCGATTGTCGTGATGACCAGACAGTTCATCTGCACGCGCGCGGATATCGTCGATGGCCGGGTCTACTGGTTCCACGCCGCCGCCCCGCGCGATGGCACAGTCATCGTCCGGCTCCGGCAGGCCATGGTGACCGGCGTGAGCTTAGTTCAGGCCCGGATCGTCGGGATACGTGGCCACGTAGGCGAGCTCGCCCCCCTGGCGGCGCAGCACGGCCGGCCAGAGCCGCTCCGGGTCGGCGCAGAACGCGTCGGACGGCTCGGCGGGCACCACGTACCAGGCGCCCTCCTCGATCTCCGCCTGGAGCTGCCCGGCGCTCCAGCCGGCGTAGCCCGCGTAGACCCGCAGCGACACGATCGCCGCGGCGAGCAGGCCGGGCGGCGCGTCCAGGTCGACCAGGCCGAGCCGGGCCATGGCGGGCGCGCCGTCCAGCGGATGCCAGCCCACCGGCTCGTCGGTGCCCGGCACGTGGGCGAGGGCGAGCGCGCTGTTCGGCGCGACCGGGCCGCCGGTGAACACCACGGACGGGTCGGTGGCCAGCTCGGTCCACGGCTCGAGCACCTGGCCGACCGGGATCTTGGTCGGCCGGTTCAGCACCACGCCGAGGGTGCCCTGCTCGGACTCGTGCTCGACGACCAGGACGACGGTGCGGCGGAAGTTGGGATCGCCGAGCACCGGGGTGGCGACGAGCAGACGGCCGGCCAGGGCTTCCGATGCCATTTCGTCCATATATCTATCATCATTCTGCGGTTTGGGTCGCGGCGTGCGCCATGGCCGCCACCTCGAGCCGCACGGTGATCGAATAGGAGACGCTCGGCGCCATCGCCACGTTGGTTCCCGCCTTTCCGCCGGACTCCAGGGTACGGCGCGCACCGCATAGGCTGGGAAGGTGAGCACGGAATCGGTCGTTGCCGCCACCCCTGACGAGGCGGACGATCCGGGATTGACGGCCGGCGCGGGCCACGCCGACGGGCCCGCGGTCGACGTCACCCGGCTGCGGGTCGCGCTGGCCCGGCTGTCCCGCCGGCTGCGCAAGCACCAGCTGGCCGGCCTGACACCCACCCAGCTCGCCGCGCTGGCCACCGTGGAGCGGTCCGGGCCGATGCGGCTGGGCGACCTGGCCGCGGCCGAGGGCATCGCGCCGTCCACGCTCACCCGGCTGGTGACGGCGCTGGAGGACAGCGGCTACGTGCGGCGCTACGCCGACCCGAGCGACGCGCGCGCCAGCACCCTGGCCATCACCCCGCGCGGTCACGACACGCTGGAGCGCCTGCGCACCGAGACCACCATGGTGCTGACCGCCAGCCTGCGGCTGCTCACCCCGGCGCAGCGCACCGCGCTGGCCGAGGCGCTGCCCGTGCTCGAGCAGCTGGCCGAGGTTCCCGGGTCCGACCCGGCCGAGACGCGCGGCCGCTAGCCCCGTTCGGCCAGGCGGCGGCCAGTTCGTCGCGCTCCCTGGTCACCGCGGCGAGCTGCCGTTCCAGCTCGATGATGCGGCGGATCGCCTGCAGCGTGATGCCCTCGTCCGCCATCGTGACGACCTGCTGGATGATGCGGATCTCGTAGCGCGTGTAGCGGCGCTGGCCGCCCTGCGACCGCTGCGGCGAGACCACCCGCAGGTCGTCCACGCGGCGCAAGAAGGCCTGCTTGACGGCGAGCATTTTCCTTTGGAAGGTTTTTAGAAGAGCAAGGCAGACAAGGCCGAACGGGCCTTCTTGACCCGCGGATCCGCCGGCGGGAGCACCTCGAACAGGCTGACCAGATGCTGGCGCGCCTGCTCGCGCTCGTCGCCTGACGTCCGGCGTACCGCGCCGAGCAGCCGGTCGAACGCCTCCTCGATCCGCCCGGACGCCAGCTCGATGTCGGCCACCCGGGTCTGGGCCGCGACGTCACCGGGGTGCTCGGCCGCCTCGCGGCGGGCCTTGGCCTGGTCGTAGGAGCTGACCCGGCGGATCAGGTTGACCTGGGCCAGCCCGGTCCTGGCCACCGGGTCGGCGGGATTGGCCGCCAGCTCCTGCTCGAAGGCCTTCGCCGCGCCGTCCACGTCGCCGCGCTCCATCGCCGCGCGGGCTTCGGCGTAGCCCGGCGGCATCGGCGGGGCGCCCGGGCCCCCGGCCGGCCGGCCGTCGCCCGGCATGCCGCCCGCCGCGTCCGCGCCGCTCTGCGCGCCCGCGTCCGCGTCCGCCGCGGTCCCGGGGGCGCTCAGCTGCATGCCCATCTTGTCCGCGACCGCCAGGACCTGGCCGATCCACTGGCGGACCTGGGCCTCGGGCATGGCGCCGAGGAAGCCGTCCACCAACTGGCCGCCGATGACCGCCACCACCATGGGGATGCTCTGCACCTGCAGCGCCGCGCTCAGCTGGGGGTTGGCGTCCACGTCGACCTTGGCGAGGATCCACTGGCCGGCCGCCTCGGCGGCGAGCTTCTCGAGCACCGGCGAGAGTTGCTTGCACGGCCCGCACCACTCGGCCCACAGGTCCATGATGACGGGCGTGGTGCGGGAGCGCTCCACCACGTCGGTGTTGAAGGTCTCCTCGGTGACGTCGATGACGAATCCGCCGTCGGCCGGGGCCGGACCGCCGGATGGCGACTGAGCCGTCTGCTGCCTGCGCTGCGCGGCCGCCTGCCGCGCGCCCAGATCGACGGCACCGTAAAGCGAAAAATCTCGCGGCTGCATGATTCCATCCTGCCGCATGCGCGCCACTCCCTGATCCGGGCCCCGGTCTTAGGGCGTCACAGCGTGCGGCCGAGGTCCGGCTCCAGGAAGACGTAGGGGCCGGCGAACAGGTCGGGCATCAGGTCATCGCTGCGGTACTTGCCCCGGGCGTCCGGGCCGCCGTCGGCGGTCCGGACGCAGATGTCGTAGACCGCGCCGAGGTCCGCATCGCGGTAGCGCCGGATCGCTGCTGCCGCCTGGTCCATTCTCTGACTATAGTCAGAGAATGGACCAGGCCATGATCAACCAGGTCCGGCGGTTCAACCGGACCGTCACCCAGCGCGCCGGCGCGCTCAGCGACGCCTTCCTGGCCCGCGGCCGCCCGCTCGGGCAGGCGCGGCTGCTGTGGGAGATCGGCCCGGACGGCCGCGACGTCAGGGACCTGCGCGCCCGGCTGGACCTGGACTCCGGCTACCTGAGCAGGCTGCTGCGGGCGCTGGAGCGGGACGGGCTGGTCACCGTCGAGGTGAACGAGGCAGACGGAAGGCTCAGGACCGCGCGGCTGACCGCCGCCGGAGAGGCCGAACGGGCCGAACTCGATCGCCGCTCCGACGAGGCCGCCGCCGCGCTGCTCGGCCCGCTCACCGAGCGGCAGCGCGGCCGGCTCGTGACCGCCATGGCCGACGTGGAGCGGCTGCTGACCGCCTCGGCCATCGTGGTCGGCGTGCGCGACCCGAGGGACCCGGACGCCCGGAGCTGCCTGCGGGCCTACGTCGAGGAGCTGTCCGGGCGCTTCGACGGCGGCTTCGACCCGGCCCGGAGCATCTCCGCCGACGACCACGAGATGACCCCGCCCGCAGGGCTGTTCCTGGTCGCGACCCGGCATGGCGAGCCAGCCGGCTGCGGCGCGCTGAAGTTCCACCCCGGCGGACCGGCCGAGATCAAGCGGATGTGGGTCGCGCCTGAGGTCCGCGGGCTGGGCCTGGGCGCCCGGCTGCTGGCCGAACTGGAGACCCGCGCCGCCGCGCACGGCGTCCGCGTGCTGCGGCTGGAGACCAACCGCGCCCTCGGCGAGGCGATCGGCCTGTACCGGGCGGCCGGCTACCGCGAGGTGCCGGCGTTCAACGACGAGCCCTACGCGCACCACTGGTTCGAGAAGACACTGCCGTGTTCCTGGCCCGCTTAGAGCGAGCGCTCGATGGCCGCGGCCGGGAACGGCGTGGTCTTGGGCCGGCCGACAGGGCCTGGTGGAAGTCGAGGGCGAGCAGGGCGGGCGGTGCGCAGCGGCTGAGCATCGCCGCGGCCTGCGGCGAGAGGCCGCGGGTCAGGGGGCCAGGGGCGGCGCTCCCGTCGGCCCATTCGCGCAGGAACCTCGCGGGTGACCTGGCGCCGCGCAGGCCCGCGATCAGCGCGCAAGCCAGGCTGGTGAGGGTGCTGCAGCGGTCGTAGGCCCGGTGCCGGGACAGGAATTCCCGCTCCGGCCGGGACAGATCGAAACGGCGGCTCGCCGCCAGCCCGAAATCCGAGAAATACAGCAGGTCGCCATCCGTCAAGATGTTGCCGAAATGCGCGTCGAAGTGCATGAAGCCGCCGGAGTTCATGAACTCCACGCCCGCGGCCAGCTGTGCGTCCACGCGGGCGAAGGGCGAGCCCGGGCCGGCTTCGGCCGCCGGATCTTGCCTGCTGAGCCAGTCATTGAGCCGGTACGGGATGTGCTCGAGGAACAAGACGACGCTGGCCGAGGACTGGAGGATGGCTTCGACGCGGCGGCGCACGGCCGCGGAACCGTCCCAGTACGCGACCGTTTCTTCGATCCCGCCGCGGAACGACAGGCCGGCGTCGGCGGCGGCCGACCCGGGCAGCACCCGCCAGCCGTACAACAGCGGGAAACCCGGGAAGCCGCCGCTCAGGACCCAGTTGGTCGTCATGACGTGGGCGGCCAGCTCGCGCCAGGCGCCGAAGCCGGCCGACCCGAGCGGATACTGGTAGAACGCCGGCAGGCCGAACAGGTTGGCCGTCGACATCACGTGCTCGCTGCGTTGTTCGAGCTCAGTGAGCGGAATCCGCTTGACGAACACCCGGACGCCCGCGACGTCAAGCTCAGCCGTCGACGCGGCTTCGTCGATCGCCATCCCGAGCTGAAGACCAGCAAGGGCACGATCAGGCTGCGGCCGCAGGACGCGGCGGCCATCGCCGACGACGAGTTGCTCGGCCTGGTCGGCGCCGCCCTGGAACCCTGACGGAGCCTAGGACGGCCGGCTTGGCGTTCGCCAGGACCGGCGCCTAGCCTGGCGGCCATGACGGTATGGGACGAGCTCAGGCTCACCCTCGTCCGGCTGTACGAGGAGCGGCCTGGCGTCCTGGTCGGCTCTCCGGACCCCAGCCGGGACGACGGCGGGACGGCGCCGTACGAGATCCAGCTGGCGCCCTGGGCCGAGGCCGAGGCCGGCGAACTGAGCAGGCAGTTCGGCGACGCCGTGAACCTGACGGTCGGGGCGCTCCCCTATCCGCCGGACCGGCCGCCGGCGCGCCGCCCTTCCCCCGGGCCGGGGCGCGTTGCGGACCTGCTCGACCCGCAGGAGGCCGAGATCGAACTGGACGGGCCGGCCATCGTCCGCTCCGGGCACACGCTGCGGCACGGGCTGCTGGTCCGCAACCGTTCCGGCGCCGAGTTGGCGATCGCGACCAACGGGCACGTCACCGCCGCGGTCGTCGATCCGGACAGCGGCGAGGTGGTCGGCGGATTCTCCGGCTGGCAGACCCTCCCGGGCGTCATGTTCCGGGTGACGCCCGGGGGAACGGAGCGGATCCCGCTGCTCATCGGCACGGCCAGCACCACCGCCCGGCTGGGTTACGCGGTCCCGCCGGGGACCTGGGGCGTCCAGGCCACGCTGGACCTCGTCCCGGATTCCGGCGAGCGCATCCGGCGGCGGACTCCGGTCCTGCCGCTGACCATTACCAACTGACGCGCGTTTCCGCGGAAACGTCCCACGCAATTGCGCCAGGCGTTTCCGCGGAAACGTGGCCAGCGTGCAGGCACGGTGATGGCCGCCGCCAGGTCGCCGAGGTGAGAGGGTGGGGAGATGGCCGATGACGACTTCCCTGCCCCGCAGAGCGGGTTCGTGATCACGCACTTCCTGGTGGTCTCGGACCAGGACCGGTCCCGTGAGTTCTACCGCACGGTGTTCGGGGCGAAGGTGGTGACGGAGCGCGACCCGGTAATCTTGAAGATCGCCAACAGCTGGCTCATCCTCAACGCGGGTGGCGGCCCGACCGACGACAAGCCCACGGTGACGCTCGCGCCGCCGGCTGACCCCGGCCAGGCCAGCGCATTCCTCAATATCCGGGTTGCCGACATCGCCGCGGTCTACGCGGAGTGGTCGGCGAGGGGCGCGGAGTTCCTGACCGAACCCAAGGACCACGGCCGCGAGATCCGCGCCTACATCCGCGACCCCGATGGTCACCTGATCGAGGTCGGCCAGTCGACAGGCCGGCCGGGCCCGCCCTGAGCTTGCCATCCGGTAATTGGTTGCTCTAGAGTAACCGTTGCCGATGAGTAACCAATCAGTAGATGCCGTTTTCGACGCGCTGGGCGAACCGGTGCGCCGTCGCATCCTGGAACTGCTGCGCGATGGCCCCACGCCAGTGGGCCAGCTGGCCGAACGGCTGCCGGTGGGGCGGCCCGCGGTCAGCAAGCACCTGCGGGTGCTGAGCGACGCGGGGCTGATCGAGCACCGCAGCGCCGGCACCAGGAACCTGTACGCGCTGGCCCCGGACGGGATGGCGGCCGCGCAGCAATGGCTGGTCCGGACCTGGGACACCGCCCTGGCCGCCTACGCCGCCGAGGTCAGCCGCCGTAACCGGCGCGAGTCACCCGCGCCCCAGCCGGATTAGCAGAGCCGAGGAGCAGCCCATGAGCAGCGTCCCGCCGATCCGCAGGGAGATTCTCGTCGAAGCGGACCCGGCGAGCATGTCGCGTTCCTGACCCGGATGCGCGACGCCGGTTACCTGGTCCTGGCGGGGCCGCTTGGCGACGCCGACGGCGAGGGCATGACCATCCTGCGGCTGCCCGGCCGCGACCAGCTGGCGGAGGCGACGCGGCTCGCGACGGAAGACGACACCAGCGTCGCGGCCGGGTTCTTCGCCGTCACCGTCCGCCCGTGGCAGGTCATGATGACGGGCCGGAGTCATTAGATGCCGTGCCGGGTCACGCCCGGTCGCCGTGATGCCGTACGGGGGTGACCGGCCGGAGAGCCGGCCGGCACGATGTGGCATCGAGCCGGCTGGGGCCGGCACGATGTGGCATCGAGCCGGCGGGGGATGGGGCCGGCCCGGGACGCATGAGCGGCGTGAGGCGCCCGGGGCATGAGGTGCGGAGCCTGGGGCGAGGCACCGGCACGCGATCGCGTACGTCAGCCAGGACTCGGTCCAGCTGGTCTCGCGCAACGACAAGGACATGGCGGCGAGCTATCCCGAGTCCGGCGTGCTCGCGCGGCGGCCCGACGGCACGCTGCTCCGCCGCGCGCCGGTCCAGACAGGGGAATTGGGAGGTGGGTGGGGTGTTCGACCTGCTGCGGCGGGGCCGGGACTCGCTGCTCGGGCTGCCCTACACCGGGCGCCGGGCGCGGCTGGAGGCGCTCGGCCTGGACGCCGAGCCGGCCGGCCTGGGAGAGCAGCTGGCGGCGCTGGGGCGTGACACCAGCCCGTTCGGTACTAATGGTCCGGCCTCGGCCACCCGCGAGGCCTGGCGGGTGGAGCCCCGCCTGGTCCGCCGAGGTGCACCGCGGGGACTGACGGCGGCGGCTAGCGCGGCGGGTCGGCGTAGCCGTGGGTGTAGGCGTAGTGCATGGCCTGGCCGCGGTCCCTCGAGCCGGTCTTGGCGAAGATCCGGTTGACGTGCGTCTTCACCGTGGCCTCGCTGACGAACAGCGCTCGCGCGATCTCCCGGTTGGACTTGCCCGCCGCGATGAGGCGGAGCACCTCGGCCTCGCGCGGGGTCAGGTCGGTGTCCGAGGGCTCGGCGGGCCCGGCGGCGGACGGGGCGGCGGGCGCGCGGGCGGCGGCCGACAGCAGCCGCTGCTGCACCTGCGGGAGCTCCGTCTGGCCCCCCGCGGCCTGGCGCGGCCGGGTTGACCGTGGGTTGACGCCGGGTGGACGCCGTCGGCGCCGATAGCCTCCACCCAGGCTGCACCCGCGATCAAGCCGCAGGCCGACGCGGTTCCTACCGGCTGGTTCCTAGCGTGGCAGACATCAGCGAAACACGCTGAAGTGCCTCACTAAGGAGTTCGAAGTGGACGCCAGCGTCTGGATCCTCAACCTCGTCATCCTGGCCGCCGTCCTGTCCAGTGACCTCGGCCAGCGCAAGGTCGGCCCGCTGCGGCTGCTGCGCCCGTTCATCACCGCGGCGGCTGTGGTCCCGTTCTTCATCGAGGGCGGCGCGGTCTCGGGCAACGGCCTGGCCCCGGAGATCGCCGGGGCGGCCGCCGGCCTGGCCCTCGGCATCCTCGCCGCCGCGCTGATCCGGGTGCGCTACGACACGCAGGCCGGGCGGGCCACCTCTCACGCGGGCCTGCCCTACGCGCTGGTCTGGGTCGCGGTGGTGGCCGCGCGCCTGTACTTCGCGTACGGCGCCAGCCACGTGTTCGGCGCCTCGCTCGGCCGCTGGATGGCGACGGCCCACATCACCGCGGGCGCCCTGACCGACAGCCTCATCTTCCTGTCCATCGCCATGCTGCTCGCCCGGACCGGAATGCTCGCGGTCAAGGCCCGCACGGCCACCACCCGGGCCCGGAGGGCCGGGATCACGGCCGGCGTCTCGGCGGGCGGCCCGGCGGGCGTCTCGGCGGGCGGCCCGGCGGGCGTCTCGGCGGGCGGCCCGGCCGGCGTGACCGGAGCGAGCCGCGCGGTCAGCGCCCGCTGACACCGCCGGGATAGCGCCCCGCGGGCCCTTCCCTGGGACCGCGGGGCGCTTTCCTTTCGCGCCTTCCGCGCGGCCGGGTCTGTGGCTAGCCTTGGCCGATGACATCGTCACCGCTGAGGTTCGGCCTGGTCGGCACCGGCTACTGGGCGCGCATCGCGCACGCGCCCGCGCTCGCGCACACCTCGGCCGAGGGCATCGAACTGGCCGCGGTCTGGGGCCGGGATCCGCAGGCCGCGGCCGCGCTCGCGAACGCCCACGGCGCCACCGGGTACGAGGACATCGCGGCGTTCCTGGCCGCCGTCGACGGCGTCGCGTTCGCGGTCCCGCCCGACGTGCAGGCGCCCATCGCCGCGGCCGCCGCCCGGGCCGGCAAGCACCTGCTGCTCGAGAAGCCCCTGGCGACCTCCGAGGCCGGGGCGGACGCCCTGGTCGAGGCGGTCACCCAGGCCCAGGTCGCGTCGGTGGTCTTCTTCACCCTCCGGTTCCAGTCCGCCATCCGGGCGTGGCTGGCCGACGTCACCGAGCGTGGCGGCTGGTCGGGGGGCCTGGCTTCGTGGTTCGGGTCGTCGCTGCTCGAGTCCAGCCCGTTCAACACCCCGTGGCGGCGGGACAAGGGCGCGCTGTGGGACATTGCGCCGCATGTGGTCGCGCTGTTGTGGGCCGCCCTCGGGCCGGTGACGTCGGTGACCGCCGACGCGGGCCCGGCCGACGTCAGCCACCTGATCCTGCACCACCAGGGCGGACCGAGCAGCACGGTGACGGTGTCGCAGAACGGCGGCGAGACGGCCGCGGGCTTCGAGGCGTTGCTGTGGGGAAGCTCCGCCCGGTCGGCCGCGCCGCCCGGGGCGGACGATCCCCTCCCGCCGCTGCGGACCGCGCTGGCCGAACTCGCCGGGAACATCCGCGCCGGGCGGACCGAGCACCCGTGCGACGTGAGGTTCGGCCGTGACGTGGGCCGTGTCATCGCCGAGGCCCAGCGGCAGATCGACCAGCGCCAGATCGACCAGCGGCAGATCGACCAGCGGCGGAGCGGCTAGCGGCCGAGCGGCTAGCGGCTAGCGGCTAGCGGCCGAGCGGCTAGCAGCGGCAGGCCGGGGAGCCGGGATGTACCACGCGTCTCGGTAGCATCTGTTGTGCTACCGTGGCACGATGAGTGACACCCCGGAGGACCCGCTACCTGTGAGCGCCGCGCAGCCGGGGAGCGCCGCTCGGGCCCGGGAACCCGGCCGGCCCGCGTCACGCGCGGAAGCGACCGGGCGGGCGCAGGCCCGGCACCGCATCGGGATCAGGGAACTGCGGCAGCACGCGAGCGTCTACGTCGACCTCGCCGAGAAGGGCTACACGGTGGACATCACCAACCGGGGGCGGCTGGTGGCGCAGCTCGTCCCGGTCAGGGAGCCGGGTAGTCCGCTCGAGCGCCTGATCGCGGCCGGGATCGTAGAGCCGGCCGAGGAGCCGGGCGGCGCCAGCGACCTCGAGCCATACCCGGCGCCTGGCGCCCGGCGCCCAGGTGCCGGCGGGGGGCGGCAGTGATCTACCTCGATTCCTCCGCGCTGGTCAAGCTGGCCCTGACCGAGCCCGAATCGGCGGCGCTTGCCCGCTGGCTCGCCGAGCGGGCCGACCAGCCGCTGGTATCGAGCGCGCTGCACCGGGCGGAGCTGCCGCGGGCGGTCTGGCAGGCCGAACCCGGCGCGCTGCCGCGCGGCTACAAGGTGCTCAGGCGCATCGCACGGGTGGCGCTGAGCGCCGACGTGCTGGACAACTCGGCCACCCTGCCGCCGCAGGAACTGAGCCCGGCACAGGCCATCCACCTGGCCTCGGCGCTGGCGGTAAGGCGGGACCTGGCCGCGTTCGTGACCTACGACGAGCGCCTGCTCGCCGCGGCCAGGGACGCCGGGCTCCCGGTTGCCTCGCCAGGTTCGGTCTAGCGGTTTGCCTGACCGGACGCCTCTCGCGGACTGGGTGGCCGGAGTCGGCGCGGGTAGCCTCTGGACCGTTGACTCTTCGCGATCGCGGCAGGCGGGTGAGTGCGGAAATGAGCGTGTTCTCTGACGCCGAATTGGCCTACCTGGCAAAAGGCAAGCTCGGCCGGCTCGCGACCATCGATGGAGCCGGGATGCCGCACGTCGTTCCCCTCGGCTGGCGCTACAACCCTGAGCTGGACGTGATCGACATCGGCGGCCGGGACTTCGGCCGGACCCGGAAGTTCCGCAACGCGCAGCGCAACCCGAACGTCGCCCTGGTCATCGATGACGTGCTGCCACCATGGCGACCTCGATGCGTGCTGATCCGCGGCAGAGCGGAGGCTCTCGCAGATGGGACCGGACCGGACGGCGAGCCGGCCGGGCCCGTCATCCGGCTGCATCCCACCGAAGTGATCAGCTGGGGGATGGAGTTCGCCGGGGAATAGCGCCCGCCCGCACCGACGGCAGGCGCTGGCCCGGTGCTTTGAGACCGTGCTCGGTTGCGGGCCGGTGCGTTTCCGCGGAAACGGTTTGTGAAATCATGCACAAGGCGGCGACCCAGCGGCACTTCCGGCCGGGATGATTCGATGTGAAGTTATTGACCCACCGCATCAGCTCATTCGGTTAGAAGGCGGCGGGTTCGGTGTAAGCGCCCCATTCGGTGCGCAGGGCGCCGCAGATCTCGCCGAGGGTGGCTTCGGCGCGGGCCGCGTCGAGCATCGGGGGCACCAGGTTCTGCTCCTCCGTGCGCGCCGCGGCAACCAGGGCGGCCAGGGCCGCGTCGACCGCATGCTGGTCACGGCCGGCCCGGCGGCGGGCCAGCGCGGCCACCTGCTGGCGCTCGACCTCGGGGCTGATCCGGAGGATCTCCAGCGGCTGGGCCACTGTGCCGACGTGGCAGTTCACGCCGACGATCTTCTTCTCGCCCTTCTCCAGCTGCTGCTGGTAGCCGAACGAGGCATCGGCGATCTCGCCGATGAACCAGCCGTTCTCGATCCCCTGCAGGATCCCGTCGGTCATCGAGCCGTCCGAGCCCATCGCGCGGATCCGGGCGAAGATCGCCTCGGCCTCGGCCTCCAGCCGGTCGGTCAGCGCCTCCACGTACCACGACCCGCCGAGCGGGTCGGAGACGTTGACCACGCCGGACTCTTCCATGATCACCTGCTGGGTGCGCAGCGCGGTCTCGGCCGCCGCCTCGCCGGGCAGCGCGAGCACCTCGTCCAGGGCGTTGGTGTGCAGCGAGTTGGTCCCGCCGAGCACCGCGGCCAGGGCCTCGACGGCGGTCCTGACGATGTTGTTGTCGGGCTGCTGAGCGGTCAGCGAGACGCCCGCCGTCTGGGTGTGGAAGCGCAGCCACTGCGCCCGCTCGGTCCGGGCGCCGTAGACGTCGCGCAGCCACCGGGCCCAGATCCGCCGGGCGGCGCGGAACTTGGCGATCTCCTCGAAGAAATCGATGTGCGCGTCGAAGAAGAAGGACAGCCCGGGCGCGAACTCGTCCACGTCCAGGCCGCGGGACAGGCCGAGCTCCACGTAGCCGAACCCGTCGGCCAGCGTGAAGGCCAGTTCCTGGGCGGCCGTCGAGCCCGCCTCCCTGATGTGATAGCCAGACACCGACAGCGGCTTGTACCGGGGGATGCGCTGGCCGCAGTACTGCATCAGGTCGCCGATCAGGCGCAGGTGCGGGCGCGGCGCGAACAGCCACTCCTTCTGCGCGATGTACTCCTTGAAGATGTCGGTCTGCAGGGTCCCGTCCAGCTTGGACAGGTCGGCGCCCTGGCGCTCGGCGGCCACCAGGTACATGCAGAAGACCGGCACGGCCGGCCCGCTGATGGTCATCGAGGTCGTGGTGTCCGCCAGCGGGATGCCCTCGAACAGCACGTCCATGTCGGCGGCCGAGTCGACGGCCACGCCGCAGTGGCCCACCTCGCCCAGCGAGCGCGGGTCGTCGGAGTCGCGGCCCATCAGGGTCGGCATGTCGAAGGCCACGGACAGGCCGGCGCCCCCGGCCGCCAGCAGCATCTGGTACCGCTCGTTGGTCTGCCGCGCGTTGCCGAACCCGGAGAACTGGCGGATCGTCCACGGCTTGCCGCGGTAGCCGGTGGCGTGAATGCCCCGGGTGAACGGGAACTCCCCCGGCCAGCCGATCCGCTCAAGACCCGGGACGACCGCGCCGTCCGGCGGCCCGTAGACCGGGTCGACCTCGAGCCCGGACAGCGTGGTGAAGTCCGCGTCGCGCTGGCCGGCCTGGTCAAAGCGGCGCTGCCAGCGATCCTTGCCGGTTTCCGCGGGGCCCGTGGCCATGATCCTGCCTCCGGAGGGTGCCGATGCCAAAATAGTAGGACGTCCTACTATTTTCTCAAGTGTAACCCGCCCGGGGCGATGGCCGGATGGGGCGCGTATCCGCGCAGGGCACGCAGCACGGGCCGTCCGGGAAAACACGCACCACGGGCCGTTCGGAAAAAAAAGAAGTTTCTGTGCAACCGATGAGCGAGTTCCATCGTCTCTTAAGAGCGCGAGGCCGGGACCGGCCTCGCGCGCAGCGGGGCCCGGACGTCACGGGGGCGCGCCCGGGCCAGACGCCGAGGGAAACGTGGTAGAAGTTGCCGTATCAGACGGGTGTTCTCGAGGACGCCCCGACCGGCCCCGGCATGGCGCTCATGCCGGGCCGGCGCGCGGGGGGCGAGGGACGCGGGTCCGCGCTGCTCCCGCCGGCCGGGAACTTCATCAAGGGAGATCCGGTGGGCACCGCTGGTGAGGTTCACAGGGGCCACGGAGACAACGAGGGCCACGGGAATGGGAATCACAGGGACGATGCTGAGACGGCCGAAGCGCTGTTCAAGGCCGTTTACCCCAAGCTGGCCGGCTGGGTCAGGCGGCTGGTCGACGACGACGACACCGCGCACGAGATCGCGTCCGAGGCCTTCGTCCGGCTGCTGGCCCGGTGGACCAGGGTGGACAGCCCGCAGAGCTACCTCTATATGATCGCGACCAACCTGATCAGGGACCACTGGCGCAGGACCGAACGGGAGCGGCGGGCCATCCGCAGCGTCACCTCGGGCGCCGCCCTGGACCCCGTGGCCTACCCGCTGCAGGACGTGGACGTGCGTAACCTCATCGCCTCGCTGCCGCCGCGGCTGCGCGACCCGTTCCTGCTGCACTACTACGGGGGGTTCGGGATCCGGGAGGTCGCGACGCTGCTGCGGCGGCCGGAGGGCACCATCAAGGCGGACCTGTTCGCGGCGCGGGCCAGGCTGAAGACGGCGCTGGGGGAACGCGATGGCTGACCGCCACGACGACGTCGACGCCTGGCTGAGCGAGCGGATCGACCCGCTCCCGCCGCCGCCGGGCACGTTCGAGCTGATCAAGCGCCGGGCGCGGCGCCGCAAGTTCCGCAAGCTGGCGATCACCGCGACCTCGGCGGCGGCCATCGTGGCCGCGGCGGTGACCGTACCCCAGGTGGTCCGCCTGCCGGTGCTGAGCCCGGGCCCTCAATCGAGCGTGGCGGCCGGGACGGGGCAGCAGTCGTCCTCCGCCACGCCGACCCGGACCGGCAGCAACGGCGAGACATCCTCGGCCGCGGGCAGCGCCGTACCGATCCCGGCGCCGGTGCCGCCTGACTTCCAGCCCAGCTCGGTGACGTTCGTCGGCCAGGGCACCGGATGGGTGATCGGCCAGGCCGGCACCCCGGGCCACTGCGCCACCCAGTACTGCACCTCGGTGGCGCGCACCGACGACGCGGGCCGGACCTGGGCCGGCGTGCCCGCGCCGCTGGCCGGCCCGCCGGACGGCGCGACCGGGGTGGGCCAGGTCAGGTTCCTCAACACCGCCGACGGGTGGGCGTTCGGGCCCGGGCTGTTCGTCACCCATACCGGCGGCAGGACCTGGACGCCGGTGGACACCCGCGGGCTCCGGGTCACGGACCTGGAGACGGTGGGCAGGCGGGTGTTCGCGCTGTGGGCCTCGTGCACCGGCAGCGGGCCCGCGTACGGGAGCCAGTGCGCCAGCTTCACGCTGTACTCCGCGCCCGCCGCGGGCGGCAGCTGGGCGCCGGTGGGCGCCGCCACCACCGGCCTGAGCGGCGGCACCGGCGACGGCGCCGCCGGCCAGGCCGCCGCGCTGGTGCTCACCGGCAGCCGCGGCTACCTGCTCGCGCCGGGCGGGGCGCTGTACGCCGGGCCGGTCGACGGCAGCGCGCCGTGGCAGCGGATAGGCTCGCTGGTCTCCTCGTGTACCGTCGGGCCGGCCCGGGCGAACGGCCAGCCGGCCGGGGCGCTGCTCGGCGCGGTGAACGCCAACGACCTGATCGTGGCGTGCATGTCGGCCAGCGGCACCGCGGGCCAGCGCAAGCAGGTCTTCTCCTCGCCGAACGGCGGGGTCAGCTGGCTGCGGATGGGCACCGCGCCGACCGCGGGCACCGCCTTCTCCCTGGCGGCCAGCCCGTCCGGGAGCGTGCTGCTGGCCACCGACCAGGGCATCGACCTGCTGCCCAGGGGCGAGATCGCCTGGCGGACGGCCACGCTGAAGGGGGACGCCCCGGCCGGGGGGTTCGGCTTTGTGGGCATGACCACCGACGACCAGGGCATCGCGCTGCCCGCCGACCCGTCGGCCGGCACGGTCTGGTTCACCTTCGACGGCGGGCGGGACTGGCAGCCGTCCCGCCTCGACGGCCCCTAGGCCTGGTCGCTTCCCTCGTCAGGGACGAAGTCGCCGGCCGCCAGCCGCAGCTCGCGGAACAGGTCGAAGATCTCCTTCAGCTGGCCGGGCTCGTAGTCGCCGAGCCCGAACTCCGCCGCCATCAGGTCCCGGGTGGCCCGCTCGACCACGGCCCGGCCCGCGTCGGTGATCTCGGCGAGCCGGCCCCGGCCGTCGGCCGGGTTCGGCCTGCGGACCACCATCTGCTGCCGTTCCAGGCGGCCGATGATGTTGGTGACGCTGGTGGGGTGCACCATCAGCCGCTCGCCGATCAGCCCGAGCGGCAGCGCGCCGCGGCGGCTGAAGGTCAGCAGGACCAGCGCCTCGTACCGCGCGAACGTCAGCCCGTACGGCCGCAGCAGCGCGTCGAGCTCGCCGAGCAGGATCTGCTGGGCGCGCATGATCGAGGTGACCGCAGCCATCGCAGGCGAGGGACCGAACCTGCGGGCCCAGATCTGCGCGGCCCGGTCGATGGGATCGAACGGCAACTCCAGCGGCTTACCCACGGGATAACCGTATTCTCACCGCGAAAGCAGCTCGTCGGCGGCGGTGAAGGGATCCAGGGTGCCGTCGGCGACCTGGCGGGCCAGCTCGTCGAGGCGGCTGGCGGCCAGCCGGCCGCGGAGCGCGGCGAAGGCCAGCGCGGCGAGCTCCTCGCGCGCCCGGGCCTGGCGCCTGCGCTTCAGCTCGCCGGCCGAGTTGAGCCAGGACCAGTGCTGGTCCAGGCGGCTCACCAGCTCCTCGATCCCCTCCGCCTTGACCGCCACGGTGCTGACGATCGGCGGCTTCCAGTCATCCTGGCCGTGCTGGGCGAGGGCGATCATGTTCCGCAGGTCCTTGACCACCTGCTGGGCGTCCGGCTTATCCGCCTTGTTCACCACGAACAGGTCGGCGACCTCGAGGATGCCGGCCTTGGCCGCCTGGACCGCGTCCCCCATCCCCGGCGCGAGCAGCACCAGCACGGAGTCCGCCAGCGAGGCGATCGCCACCTCCGCCTGCCCCACCCCGACCGTCTCGATGAGGATCAGGTCGAACCCGGCCGCGTCGAGCACCCGGATGGCCTGCGGCGTCGAGGCGGCCAGCCCGCCCAGGTGGCCCCGGCTCGCCATCGACCTGATGAACACGTGGCCGTCGGTGGCGTGCTCCTGCATGCGGATCCGGTCGCCGAGCAGCGCACCGCCGGTGAACGGCGACGACGGGTCGACCGCGAGCACGGCGATGCGGTGGCCCTGGGCGCGGAACGCGCTCAGCAGCGCGCCGGTCACGGTGGACTTGCCCACGCCGGGGGAGCCGGTCAGGCCGATGATCCGGGCCCGGCCGGTGGCCGGCAGGAGATCTTTGATAACCGAACGGACCCGGGGTGACTCGTCCTCCACCAGCGAGATGAGCCGGGCGAGAGCGCGGACGTCCCCCGCCCGCGCCTGGTCAAGTTCGCCGGCCACGGGCGGTCAGCCGCGGACCCGGAACAGGAGCGCCTCGCCCTGGCCGCCGCCGCCGCACAGGCCCGCCGCGCCGAGGCCGCCGCCGCGGCGGCCGAGCTCGTAGCACAGGTGGACCGCGAGCCGGGCGCCGGACGCCCCGATGGCATGGCCGATGGCGATCGCGCCGCCGTTGACGTTCACCACGTCCGGGCCGACGCCCAGGTCCCGCGTGGACTGGATGGCCACCGCCGCGAACGCCTCGTTGATCTCGATCAGGTCCAGGTCTGGCGACGCCAGGCCGGCCTTGGCCAGGGCCTGCTTGATGGCGTTGGACGGCTGGGAGTGCAGCGAGTTGTCCGGGCCGGCCACGTTGCCGTGCGCGCCGATCTCGGCCAGGGCGGGCAGCCCGGCCCGTTCGGCTGCCGCCGCGGACATCACCACGACGGCGGCCGCGCCGTCCGAGATCTGGGAGGCGGTCCCGGCGGTGATCGTGCCGTCCTTGGTGAAGGCCGGCTTGAGCCGGGCCAGCGCCTCGGCGGTCGTGCCCGGGCGGATGCCCTCGTCCTGCGTCACCAGCACCTGCTCGCCCTTCTGCGCCACCGGGACGGCGGCGATCTCGGCGGCGAACAGGCCGTTCTTGGCGGCCGCGGCGGCACGCTGGTGGGACATGGCCGCGAACTCGTCCTGCTGCTCGCGGGTGATGCCGAGGCGGCGGCCGCTGTCCTCGGTGGACTCGCCCATGGACAGGTGGTCGAAGGCGTCGGTCAGCCCGTCAAGGGCCATCGAGTCCTCGACCGTGACCGGGCCGTACTTGTAGCCGGCCCGGGAGTTCAGCAGCAGGTGCGGCGCGCGGGTCATGGACTCCATCCCGCCGGCCACCACGATGTCGTGCTCGCCCAGCCGGACCAGCTGCGCCGCCAGCGCGATGGCGGCCAGGCCGGACAGGCACACCTTGTTCACCGTCAGCGCGGGGACGCTCATCGGGACGCCGGCTGCCACGGCGGCCTGCCGGGCGGTGATCTGGCCCGCGCCCGCCTGCAGCACCTGCCCCATGATCACGTACTCGACGTGCCCGGGGGCGACGCCGGCCCGGTCAAGCGCCGCTGCGATCGCGACGCCGCCCAGTTCGCTGGCAGACTTGCTAGCGAGGGATCCGAGCAGGCGGCCTACCGGTGTCCTCGCCCCGCCGACAATGACAGGCTGACGTGGTTCGCTCATGTCCGCAACGATACCTACCCGACTCGGGAGGGAAATATGGTGCTACCGCTGCTGACCCGCATCGACCACGTCGGGATCGCCTGCCGCGACCTGGACAAGGCCATCGACCTGTACCGGACGACGTTCGGGCTGAAGGTGGTGACCGTGGAGGTGCACGAGGACCAGGGCGTCCGCGAGGCGATGCTGGCGGTCAGCCGGGATACCCCGGTGCCGGGCACGGCGGGCGCGGGCTACGTCCAGCTGCTCGAGCCGCTGGGGCCGGACACGCCGGTGGGCAAGTTCATCGCCCGCCGCGGCGAGGGCCTCCACCACGTCGGGTACGGCGTCGCCAGCGTCACCGAGGCCCTGGCCGCGATCGGCGGAACCGGCGTCCGGCTGATCGACGAGCGGCCCAGGCACGGGTCCATGGGGGCGTCCATCGCCTTCCTGCACCCGGCCGATCTGGGGGGCGTGCTGACCGAGCTCGTCCAGTTTGGCGCCTCAGCATGACGTCCCATACTGTCGATAAGGTGATTTAACCGGACGCATAGGATAGAGAACTCTGAAGGGTCCGCCAAACCACCCGAGTAAGAGTAGTCTGCCTGTCACCGGACGAGAGTCGCACCCGCATGGCCGACACCCGCCGAAAAGTCTCCGTCGCCTTCACGTCTAGCCAGGATTAGGCCATATGCAATCGGACATTGACGCCCAGCTGACCAACTTCTTCGAAGAGGCCCCGCCGCGCGAGTTCGCGACGGTCATGCGGGGCTACGACCGCCATCAGGTCGATGAGCACATCAGGCAGATCGAAGCCGAAGTGCGCCAGCATCGCGAGCAAACCCAGGCCATGCGGACGCAGCTGTCTGATGCGCACCGCCAGATCCAGGAGCAGGAACGTCCCACCTACTCCGGTCTCGGGGCCCGCATTGAGCAGCTGCTCAGGCTGGCCGAAGAACAGGCCACCGAGCTCGTCCAGGCCGCCAGGTCGGAAGCGAACGAGATCAAGGCGGCGGCCAAGGTCGACGCGGCGGAGTTCCGGGCCGCCGCCGAGAACGAGGCCTCCGAGCTGCGCGCGAACGCCAAGCGGGAGACCGACGACCTGCGCGGGGCGGCCGAGCGGGAGGCCGACTCGATCAGGACCACCGCCCGGCGCGAGGCCGACGAGCTGACCAACACCACCGAGCGCGAGGTGGCCAAGCTCCGGGCCACCGCCGACCACGAGGTCGCCGACAAGCGGGCCGCGGCCGAGCGCGACATCGCCAAGCTGCGCACCAGCACCGAGCGCGAAGTGGCCCAGCTGAAGGCCACCGGCAAGCGCGAGCGGGACGAGATCCTCACCACCTCCAAGCGCCAGGCCGACGAGATGCGCAGCCAGGCGCAGCGCATCCTGGAGGAGAGCGAGGCCCAGCGGACGCAGGCCGAGGCCGAGTTCGAGATCCAGCTCGCGGCGCGCCGGGAAGAAGCCGAGCGCCAGGAAGCCGAGCGGCTCTCCGCCGCCCAGTCCGCCACGCAGAAGCTCGTCTCCGAGGCCGAGCAGCGCGCCTCCACCGCCGAGCAGCGGGCGGCCAAGGCCAGCGCCCAGGCCGACCAGACCCGGCGGGACGCCGACTCGCACGCCCGGCAGCTGGTCGGCAACGCGAAGAAGAACGCCGACCAGATCGTCAGCCAGGCCAAGGCCCAGGCCGATCAGCTGCTCGCCGAGACCAAGGCGGACGCCGAGCGCCGCCGCGCGGCCGCGCAGCGCGAGGTCGACGAGCTGACCAGGCAGAAGGACAGCATCGCCACCCACCTGGCGCAGGTGCGCCAGCTGCTCGGCGGCCAGCTGCCCATGGACGCGGCGATGCAGGCCCCGGCGCCCAAGCCGGCCATCGCCGCGGACCCGGCTCCGTCCGGCGCACCGCGCAACGGCGCCGCCGCGCCGCCCGTCCCCACCACGGTGCAGCCGGCCCAGTCCGCTGCCCATCAGCCCACCCAGGTGTCGCCGCCGCCCCCCCAGGCGCAGCAGCGGCCCGCCAACGGCGGCTCCCCGGCCCCGGCCCCCGCCGCGGCCCAGGCCGGCACCAAGCAGGCCGCCAACGGCAAGGAAGACGACGAGGACTGGTGGACTGAGTAGCTCTGTTCGCAAGGGCGCTTCGCCTCAGGCGATTTGTCTGCAGTTTCGGGGGCTATGACACCCGAAACTGCAGACAAATCCGCGTGGCCCACGTCGCCTGCGCGATGCTTCCGGCTAGCTGACCGGGACGATGCGGGCTTTGGTCAGGTGGCCGGAGTCGATCTCCAGCAGGCCGAGCGTGCCGTGCGGCTGCCGCCGGCGGTCGGTCGGCGAACCCGGGTTGAAGATCCGCAGGGCGCCCGCGGACTGGTCGAGCGGGATGTGGGAGTGCCCGAACACCACGAGGTCCGCCCGGGGGAACCGGCGGCGCAAGCGCGCCACGCGGCCAGCGGCGGCGCCGCTGTCGTGCACCATCGCCACGCTGAGCCCGTCCAGGTCGAGTTCGGCGGTCTCGGCGGCGCCCCACTCGGTCACGTCCGGGCCGTCGTTGTTGCCGGCCACGGCGGTCACCGGGGCATACTCGGCCAGCTCGGCCAGGACCGCGGCCGTGCAGACGTCGCCCGCGTGCAGGATGAGGTCGGCGTGGCGCAGGTGCTCGGCCACCCGGGGCGGGCAGGCCCGCCACCGCCGCGGCGCGTGCGTGTCCGACAGGACCACGACCCGCACGGGCGCTACTCCACGTGGCGGGGATCGACGTCGTGGATGGTCGGCATGACCGAGGTGAGCGCTCCGCTGGCCTGTTCGGCCGCCCTGCGCTGCTTGTCCCGCGCTTCGGCCTGGGCCGTGGCGGCCCCGAGCCGCCGGGCGGCCTCGCGGCGGCGCCGCTCGCGCTTGATCACCTTGCCCGCCTGGTCGACGGCGAACAGCAGGCAGACAAACAGGACAATCAGGACAGCGGCCAGCACAAGCACGGGCATCTTCCAATTCGGCGTTCGGGGCAGGGGGATGGCCCCAGTAAAGCCGGTGCTCACAGGATTTTCCAAACCGGGCGTATCCCCCTAACCGGGGCGGAGCCGGCTTTCTGGCTGCTACGATGCTCGCTCCGGCGACCTAGTTCGCCGGGCTGAGAGGGGAAGTGGGGGCCACCCGGTTGAACGGGCCGGGTGGCCCGAAATCCCGGTGAATCACGCGGCTCAGTCGCGCAGCAGGCCGAGCAGCCAGCCCGGCCCGAGGATTTCCGCGCCCGCCGCCACGCACCGGTCGCGCAGTTCGCGATCGGCGGTCACGACCACGCGCCGCCCGGGCGACTCGCGCACCACGGCCACGATCGCGTCGTCTCCCGAGCCGCGCGCCTGAACGACGCGCACCTCCCCCGGGCGCTCCTCCCCCGGCTCCATCCGGGCGGCGGCAGCCCGGGCCGCGCCCTCGAGCACCAGGACGAAGGCCGCCGGGCCGGGCTCACCGGAGAGGATCGCGCGGCCGCTCGCCGCCAGCCGGGCTATCTCGGCGTGCAGCCGGACCGCGGCGCCGGCCCGGTCGCGCCACCACCCGTCGGGGCGCGAACCCATCACGTTGGCGACGTCTACGACGATTGTCGGCATGTGTCCGCCGATTCCCCTCTCGTCCGCACCGTAAGCTGGCCGCATGGCAGACGCGAACCTTGCCCGGCAACTCACCGAACAGGTCTCCAGGCTACGGCAGCGCCAGACGGCGCCGCTGATCCTCGAACTCGACCTGACCGACGGGATCGCCGAGGGGCCGGTCACGGACCCGGTGTCGGCGTTCATGTCCCGGCGCAAGCTGAGGCTGCCCGACGTCATTGAGGGCCTGCGGCGCGCGCGCCAGGACGACCGGGTCCGCGCGCTCGTGGTCAAGGTGGGCGGCGGCCGGATCGGGCTGGCCCGGATGCAGGAGATCCGCGAGGCGGTCGCCACGTTCCGCGACTCGGGCAAGCTCACCGTGGCCTGGTCCGAGTCCTTCGGCGAGTTCACCGGGGGCAACGCGCCGTACTACCTGGCCACCGCGTTCGACCGGATCTACCTGCAGCCCTCCGGCTCGGTCGGGCTCACCGGGGTGGCCGTCGAGCAGCTGTTCCTGCACGACGCGCTGGCCAAGATCGGCGTCGCCTTCCAGAGCGCGAAACGGCACGAGTACAAGTCGGCCGCCGACAACCTGACCGAACGCGGCTTCACCGGTCCCGTCCGAGAGGCCGCCGAGCGGATGGCCGTCTCGGTGGCCGAGCAGCTCGCCGCCGCGATCGCCGAGCGCCGGGGCAAGACTGGAGAGGAGGCCCGCACGCTGCTGGACCGCGGCCCCTTCCTGGCCGAGGACGCCCTGGCCGAGGGCCTGGTCGACGCGCTCTGCTACCGGGACGAGGTCTACGCGGACGTGCGCAAGGAGGCGGGCGCGGACGCGATCTTGCAGTACGTGGCCCGCTACCAGCGGGCGCACGCGCTGGCCCAGCGGGCCAGGAAGCTGCCCAACCCGCGCGAGCGCTTCGTCGCGGTGATCCACGCGTCCGGGCCGATCAGGCAGGGGCGCAGCAGCCGGAGCCCGGTGGGCGGCAGCTCGATGGGCTCGGACACGGTAGCGGCCGCGCTGCGGTCGGCGACCGCGGACGAGCGGGTCCGCGCCGTGCTGCTTCGGGTCAACAGCCCCGGCGGGTCCGCGATCGCGTCCGACACGATCTGGCGCGAGGTGGTCAGGACCCGCGCGGCGGGCAAGCCGGTCGTCGTGTCGATGAGCGACGTGGCCGCCTCGGGCGGGTACTACATCTCGATGGCCGCCGACGTCATCGTGGCGCAGCCGGGCACGCTGACCGGGTCGATCGGCGTGATATTGGGCAAGCCCGTGTTCGAGGAGGCGTTCGGGCGGCTCGGCATCACGACCGACTCGGTGTCGGTGGGCACCGGGGCGAGGATGTTCGCGCCCACGCACCCATTCAGCGAGGACGAGTGGCAGCGGATCAACACCTGGCTCGACGCGATCTACCGCGACTTCACCGAGAAGGCGGCCGCGGGCCGCCGGATGACGGTGGAGCAGGTGCACGAGGTCGCCAGGGGACGGGTCTGGACCGGTGCCGACGCCGCGCGCAACGGCCTGGTCGACGAGCTCGGCGGGATGGCGGCCGCGGCCGGCATCGCCCGCCGCCGGGCCGGGCTGCCGGCCGACGCGCCGCTGCGCGTCTATCCCCGGCTGACCCCGCTCGACCAGCTGCGTCCGCCGGAGTCGAGCGAGTCCCGCCCCGCCGCCGCGGCCCGGCTGGAGCTGGGCCTGGCCGACGCGTGGGGCCCGGCCTGGCGGCTCGCGGCCCAGGCCGGCCTGTCGCCGTACGGGCCGCTGATGCTCCCGGGCCGCTGGATCATCAGTTGACCGAACGACCCGGGTGGCCCGCCCCGGCCGCCCCGGCCGCGGACGTGGCCGGGGCGCGGGACGCCTGGGCGGGTGCGGTCACGCTGGTGACGGTGGCGGACGGGCGGGACGACGTGGGGGTCACGGTCAGCGCGTTCTGCCCGGTCTCGGCGCAGCCGCCGCTGGTGCTGGTGTCGCTGATGTCCGGTTCCTACCTGGAGGAGCTGTTCGGCCGGGCCGAGGATCCGGTCACCCGGTTCGCGGTGACGCTGCTCGGCGCCGGGCAGCGGGTGCTGGCCGGGCGGTTCGCCGCCGCGGGCCGGCCCGGCGCGCGGCTGATGCTGGACGACGTGCCGCACCGGCGCGGCCCGGCCTGCGGGGCGCTGATCCCCGAGGGCGGCCTGGCCGCGCTGGAGTGCGCGGCGGAGCGGCTGGTCACGGCGGGAGACCACGTGCTGGTCATCGCCGGGATCACCGGGGTCCCCTACGTGACCGGCTCGGGTGAGCCGCTCATCCGCTTCCGCCGTCGCTACCTGCCCGCCAGGCTCCCGTTAGGCCCGCGCCCGGTCAGGGCGAGCCTGCGACCAGGCGGCCCGCCTGCCAGACGGCGGCGACCTGCGGGACGCCGGGGCGGTAGGCCAGGTAGGCGTGCGACGGCGCGTCCAGCATGATCAGGTCGGCGCGGGCGCCGACGCCGAGATGGCCGATGTCGGTCCGGCGCAGCGCCCTGGCGCCGCCCGCGGTGGCGGACCAGACCGCCTCCTCCGTGGTCATCCGCATCTCGCGCACGGCGAGCGCGATGCAGAACGGCATGCTGGACGTGAACGAGGAACCCGGGTTGCAGTCGCTGGCCAGGGCCACGGTGGCGCCCGCGTCGAGGAGCCGGCGCGCGTCCGGGAACGGCTGCCTGGTGCCGAACTCCGCGCCGGGCAGCAACGTCGCGACCACCGGCGTCGATACCAGGGCGTCCACGTCGGCATCGGTCAGGAACGTGCAGTGGTCGGCCGACGCGGCGCCCGCCTCGGCCGCCACCCGGACGCCGGGGCCCGGTCCGAGCTGGTTGGCGTGCACCCGGGCGAGCAGCCCCGCGGCCCGGCCCGCCGCGAGCACCGCGGCGGCTTCGTCCGCGCCGAACGCCCCGTCCTCGCAGAACACGTCCACCCAGCGGGCCGACGGCGCGCACGCGTCCAGCATCGGGCCGCACACCAGGTCGACGTAGCCGGCCGGGTCGGCGGCGAACTCGGGCGGCACGACATGCGCGCCGAGGTAGGTGACCTCCGGGGTGATCTCGGCCGCCAGCGCCAGCCCGCGCGCCTCGTCCGGCACGGTGAGCCCGTACCCCGACTTGCACTCGAACGTGGTCGTGCCCTGGCGGAGCATCTCGGCCGCCAGCCGCCGCAGGTTCGCGCGGAGCACGGCGTCGGGAGCCGCGCGGGTCGCCTCGACGGTGACCAGGATGCCGCCGGCCCGGTACGGGCGGCCCGCCATCCGGGCGGCGAACTCGGCGCTGCGCTCCCCGGCGAAGACCAGGTGCGCGTGCGAGTCGGTGAACCCGGGCAGCACGGCCCGCCCGGCCGCGTCCACCACCGCGTCGGCGGCGACGGGCGCGCGCGCCGCCGGGCCGGTCCACGCCACCGTGCCCTCGGCGATGACCAGCGCCGCGTCGGTCACCGCGGCGAAGGCGCCCGGGGCCGCGTCGTTGGTGACCAGTTCACCGATCCCGGTGATCAGCGTGCTCGACGGCGAGGACATGAGAGCTAGCCGGCGCTGGCCATGAGGATGGCGCGGATATCGTCCGCGCCCGGCGGGCGCGGGGTGCCGGCCAGCACCTCGTCGGCCAGGGCGTCGGCGGCGATCTGGCCGAAGTCCGCCTCGGTGACGCCGAAGTCGCCGGGCCGCCGGTCCAGCCCTACCTCGTCCCGCAGCGCGGTGACCGCGCCGATGGCGGCCTCCGCGTTGCGCGCGGCGCCCGCCCGGGTGTCGCCGGCTCCGAAGGCCAGGGCGACATCGGCCATCCGTTCGGTGCGGACCGGCAGGTTGAACCGGAGTGTCCCGGGCAGCAGCATGGCCAGGGCCACGCCGTGCGCGATGTTCCACCGGGCGCCGAGCGAATGGGCGATGGCGTGGCACAGGCCGAGGCCCGTGCTGGCCATCGCGACACCGGCCATGTGCGCGGCGAGCAGCAGCTGGGACCGGGCCGCCAGGTCGGTGCCGTCCGCGCAGGCACGCGGCAGGCTGGTCGCGACCATCCGGATCGCCTGCAGCGCGATCCCGTCCGACCAGGGGTTGGGCCGCGCCGACAGGTAGGACTCCAGCGCGTGGGTCAGCGCGTCCAGGCCGGTCGCGGCGGTCACGGCCGGCGGCAGGCCCACGGTCAGGGCCGGGTCGAGGATCACGGCGGCCGGCATCGAGCTGGCGTGGCCGGCGTAGAACGTGCGGTGCGACGCCGGATCGGTGACCGCACCGAGGGCGCTGGTCTCGGCGCCCGGCCCCGCCGTGGTCGGCACCGCCACGATGGGCAGCGCGGGCACCGCGAAGTCGCCGCGGTAGTCCAGGTCCCGGCCGCGCTGCGGGTTGACCGCGGCGATCGCGATCCCCTTAGCCGCGTCGATCGGCGCCCCCCCGCCCACCGCCACCAGCGCGATCCGCGCGGCCAGGGCGGGGCTGACGGGCGCGGAGGAAACCGAGGTGGCGATGGGGAAGCCTGCCCCGGCCTGGGCCGCGAGCGGCGCGGAGGCTCTGAGCATGGCGGTCACGGCGGCGGCGGAGGCAGAGGCGGACGCCGACGCGGCGGCCCTGGCCGCGGATTCCGCGACGGCCCCGGCGCCGGCGGCGATGTCGTCGGTGCTGGGGACGGGGTGCACGCCGGAGAACAGGCGGGCCGGCAGGCAGGCCTCGGCCAGCACGGCCAGGACCGTCGCGATCACCGGCGTCGCGGCGGTCGCGGCGTCGGTCACCACGACCACCTGGTCCGCGCCGGCCGCGCGGACCAGCGCGGGCAGCTGGGCGACGGCACCCATCCCGAAGTGCGCGGCCGGCTTCGCCGCGATCATAAACCCGTCCACGGACATATGCGGCTCCTGCAAAGGGGTGCTCAATCATCGCGGATCGTTACACTTGCTATGGCGGGTATAACGATCCACGATCTTGCGGCGGGGCGCGCACGGGCGCGAGGGCCGGCACCCAGGCCGTTCGGTATATCCGTATTTTCATGACCCGGAAGCCGGCCGCTTTTGCCGCCATGCCGGCCTCTGATCCTGCATGGGGGCATGCTATCCGGGGCGGCGGTGAGTCACGCCGCTGGGGTGAGAGCACCCCTGATGACCAGCTCGACCAGCGGTTCCAGGTCGGTCGGCAGGGTTCCCTCGGCCTGGGTGAACGGCACGAGCTCCCGGACCATCCGGTAGGCGCGGCCGGTACCCAGGCCGAGCCCCAGCGGCTGGCCCGGCGGCTGGCCCGGCGCGCGCAGGTCGATGGCCTGGGCCGCGACCACGAACTCGATCGCCGCCACCCGGGCGCACAGCTGGGTCATGTCGGCCAGCCGACGCGCCGACAGCGGCGCCATCGTGGCCCGGTCCTCGATGCCTTCGCCCTTCGCCGAGCTGGCCAGCTCGTAGGAGACCGGGTGGGCCAGCGTGCGGGCCTCCACGGTGATGGCCTGCCCGGAGGTGGCCAGCTCGGACAGCGCGTCGTCGGACGAGCCCGGCCGGGCCGCCAGCCCGGCGGGGAGCCCGGAGTAAGGAGCCTGCAGCAGCTTGACCGCGCGTTCGTTCGCGCTGGTCACTACCGGGGCGAACGCGATGCGGACAAAGTCGAGGGCGGCGGCGAGCGGGCCGATGTCGAAGTTGCCGACCGAGACGATCCGGCCCGGCTCATTTCCGGCGGGCACCACCACGACCGGGTTGGACTGCGAGGAGTTGAGCTCGAGCTGCAGGACGTTCCTGGCGTAGCCGAGCGCGTCCCGGGCGGCGCCGTGAATGTGCGGGAGGCAGCGGAAGGTCAGCGGGTCCTGCAGGAACCTGGCCGCGCCCGGCCGGTGCAGGTAGCTGCCTTCGAGCAGCCGCCGCAGCCGGCGCAAGGTGGCCGCCAGGCCGGGGAACGGCCTGGTCTGCTCGATGACCGGGTGCAGGCAGGTCAGGTTGGCGCCGAACGCCTCCAGGTCCAGCGCGCCCGCCACGTCGAACACCGACAGCAGGGCGTCCGCGTCGGCGGTGGCGATGCAGGCCCAGGCGGTGGTGAAGGCGTTGCTGCTGACCAGCGCGAGACCTTCGTTCTCGGCCACCTCGAAGCCGCTGCGGGTGATGAGCCCGTGCGCCAGGTCGGCCATCGGGCCCAGGTCCCCCTGGCCGATCGAGCCGAGCCGGCGCACCCGCGGCGCGAACCCCTCGTTCAGCAGCGTGACGATCATCTCGGCCAGTTCGGGGCGGACGCCGGTCACGCCCTTGGCGTAGCTGTTGGCCAGGCACAGCATCGCGCCGCGGACCACGTCCGCCGGGGCGTCCTCGCCCTGGGCGATCCGGTGGTTGAGCACCAGGCGGTGGTTGAACCGCTGCCGTTCGGCCGGGTCGAGCAGGAACGCCTTGCGCTCGCCGACCCCCGTGGTCAGGCCGTATACCGGCTCGTTCGCGCTGAGAACCTCCTCCACCACCGTGCGCGCCCGGTGCATGGCGGCGATGGCCGCGGGGGCCAGGGCGACGGCCTCACCATGCCGGGCAGCCGCGACGACCTGCGTAACAGTCAGGTCACTTCCAGTCAGCATGATCGTCATCAGCATCGCGGCGGCCAGGCCCCGGGCCCGCAGGCCGACCGTGGATCTGCCGCTTCACCTCCTCATCCCCCTGCCGGATCACGTTCGAGCCTCTCACCTGGGCGGTCCTGACCAGGTGCGCGCCCCCCACGGGCAGCTGCGTGCGGTCCGGGAACGTTTCACCCTAGTGGCCGCGGGCAGGATGACCAGACCTGGGCCGCTGTCTTAATGATGAGATACCGTAGCCTGGCCGATACGTTCGCTGCGTACGGTCATTTAATCGAGTTTGTCCTGAGCGCAGGTTGTACGAACTGGAGCGAGATGACCTCTGGCGAGGGTACTCAGGTGGCCGTCGGGCGGCCAGCAACCTCCGCTGCGCCAATCGCCTTCGTGAATGTCTCCAAACGCTATTCCGGCCGCACGCAGGCAGCGGTCGGGGACCTGTCCTTCGAGGTGCCGAGCGGCGAGATCTGCGTGCTGATCGGGCCTTCCGGGTGCGGCAAGACGACGGCGCTGAAGATGGTCAACCGGCTGATCCCCATGACCGACGGCGACATCACGATCGACGGCAGGAGCATCAACGCCCTCGAGGTCTCGCAGCTGCGCCGTGGCATCGGCTACGTGTTCCAGCAGATCGGCCTGTTCCCGCACATGACGGTCGAGGACAACATCGGCACCGTGCCGCGGCTGCTCGGGTGGCCCAAGGCCAGGATCCGCGAGCGCGCGCTCGAGCTGCTCCAGCTGGTCGGGCTCGGCGCGGAAGATAGCCTGCGCCGCTATCCAGGGGAGTTCTCCGGCGGGCAGCAGCAGCGCATCGGAGTCGCGCGGGCCATGGCCGTGGACCCCCCGATCATGCTGATGGACGAGCCGTTCGGCGCGATCGACCCGATCACCCGTGACCGCCTGCAGGACGATTTCCTGCGGCTGCACCGCGAGGTACGCAAGACGATCATCTTCGTCACCCACGACATCGACGAGGCGATCAAGATGGGCGATCGCATCGCGATCATGCGCGACGGGCGCCTGGTCCAGATCGACACGCCCGACAACCTGCTGGCCGCGCCGGCCGATGAATTCGTCGCCGACTTCGTGGGCGCGGACCGTGGCCTCAAGCGGTTGCGCGTGTGGGCGCTGAACGACCTGGAGCAGGATCCGTATTCCGGGGATACGCTGCCGTCGGCCCCGGCGGGCACCTCGCTGCGCGACGCGCTCTCGCTGATGCTCAGCGCGGGGGCCACCCGCGTCGCCGTGCTCGGGCCGGACGGGACGGCCACGGGCAGCGTGAGCCTGGAGGCCATCGCGGCCATGCTCGGCCCGGAGCCACGGACGCCCGCGCCGTGACCGTGCTCGTGCCCTTCGGCGGCACCCCGAGCCCGAGCCCGGGGCCGGTCATCCCCAGCTTCGGGGGCGCCTCGGCATGTGTCGTGCAGAACCGGCAGTTCTGCGGGGCCTGGTTCATCGACAACTTCGGCTCGCGCTTCGTCCCGCGGCTGGTGGAGCACATCGAGCTGACGGCCATCGCCGTCGGCGTCGGGATGGTGATCGCGCTGGCCGCGGCGCTGCTCGCGCACCGCCAGGGCTGGTTCGAGACCCCGTTCTCGCTGTTGGCGGCCTTCCTGTACACCATCCCGAGCCTGGCGTTCTTCGAGCTCATGGTGCAGGTCACCGGCATCAACCGGTTCACCGCCGAGATCGCCCTGGTGTCCTACACGCTGCTCATCCTGTTCCGCAATACCCTGGCCGGGCTGCGCGCCGTGCCTGCCGACGCGCTCGAGGCCGCCCAGGCGATGGGGCTCACCCGTCGCCAGACGCTGATACGGGTCGAGCTTCCGCTGGCCCTGCCCCCGATCATGGCCGGGCTGCGGATCGCCACGGTGACGACGATCAGCCTGGCCACCGTCGCCGCCCTCATCGGCGCGGGCGGCCTGGGCCAGCCCATCTTCGACGGGATCCAGACCGGCTTCAGGACCGAGTTCATCGCCGCCGGCGTGCTCGCCATCGTGCTGGCGCTGGCGGCCGACGGGCTGCTGGTCGTGGCTCAGCGGCTGCTCACCCCGTGGGCACGTCGCAGGAGGGCATGAGCATGCAGACACTCATCCACTCGTTCACGTTCTTCGGTAGCCATCACGGCCTGATGCAGGACAAGACGCTGGCTCACCTGGCCATCTCGTTCGCCTCGATCGGGGTGGCACTGGTGATCGCGGTGCCGCTCGGGGTGTGGCTGGGCCACCTGCACCGCGGCTCCTTCCTGGCCATCAACGTCTCCAACATCTTCCGCGCTCTTCCCAGCCTCGCGATGATCTCCATCGGCATCGGCGTGCTGGGGATCGGGTTCGCCAACGTGCTCGTCGCGCTGGTCGTGCTGGCCGCGCCGGTGATGCTGACCAACGCTTACGTGGCGGTGGAGCATGTGGACCGCAATGCCGTCGAGGCGGCCCGCGCGGCTGGCATGCGCCCCTGGCAGGTGCTCACGCGAGTTGAGCTGCCGCTCGCGGCGCCGCTGATCTTCGCGGGCATCCGCACCGGCACCGTGTACGTGGTGGCGACCGCGACACTCGCCACCTTCGCCGGGGGCGGCGGTCTGGGCGATGTTATCGTCAACGAGCCAACCTACGGAGTACCAGGTGTGATCGCCGGATCACTGGCGATCACGGTACTCGCGTTCGGGATCGACGGACTGCTGGCCCTCGTCCAGCACGCGGCCACGCCTAAGCCAATGCGCCGGCAGAACCGTTTCAGCCGGACAGCCGCCACCGTCACCGAAGCCGCCAGGGACAATCTCGTCATTCAGCAATCCTAAGAAGGCAACTGGAGGAGAATATGTCCATTCAGCACGGGGGCCGTGTGCCCGGCTACCGCAGACTACCGCGCACCGCGGCGCTCGCCGTGATGGCGAGTGGTGCCCTCCTTCTCGCCGCGTGCAGCAGTAGCACCACCACCACCACCAGCGGCGGCGGCAGTAGCAGTTCCAGCAGCAGCAGTCCGTCGAGTTCGGCCGCCGTCGGGAGCAGCAAGTCGCTCACGCTCGGCACGAAGGACTTCACCGAGGAATTCATCCTCGGCTCGCTGTACAAGCTGGCCCTGCAGGCCAAGGGATACACCATTACCTACAAGTCCAACATCGGCGCGACCGAGGTCATCGACAAGGCGCTCACGAGCGGGCAGATCGATGCCTACCCCGAATACACCGGCGAGTCGGTGGCCACCGTGGCCGGGATCAACACCGCCCCCACCACGCCGCAGCAGGAGTACGACCTGGCCAAGGCCTTCTATCTCAAGCGCGGGCAGTCGATGAGCGACATGACCCCGTTCTTCGACACCGACGCGATCGCGGTGACCAAGGCATTCGCCCAGAAGTACGGCCTCAAGACCACGGCCGACCTGAAGAAGGTCCCGCACTTCACGCTCGGCGCCCGGCCGGAGTTCCAGGGCCGTCAGGAAGGCGCGGCCGGAATGGAGAAGGTCTACGGCATCCATAACTTCACCTTCAAATCGCTGGCTCTCGGGATCCAGTACCAGGCGCTCGACTCCGGCGCCGTCAACGCAGTCGACGTGTTCACCACCGACCCGCAGTTGGCCACCGGGAAGTACGTGGTGCTGACCGACCCGAAGAACATCTTCGGCTTCCAGAACATTGCCCTGGTCATCAACACCAAGAAGCTCAACGAGCTCGGCGGTCAGGCCTTCATGAGCATCATCAATCAGGTCAATGCGCTGCTCACCACCCCCGCCATCATCGCGATGAACAAGGCGGTCGCCGTCGACAAGCACCAGCCGGACGCCGTAGCCAAGGCATTCCTCCAGGCCAACCACATCATCTAGGGCCAAGCCCCGGGATCGTAGCGGGCACGTGGATCAGCGGCGGCCGCGAACTGGCCGCCGCTGATCGTATCGCCGAGCCTGGCGTCGAGGAGCTGAGCTGAATTCGGCTCCTCGACGTACTCCTACAATTGCCTGACGGCGACGGCGCAGGGAGTGACCGGCGTCTACCCAACCGCGATCGGGCACCCGTTCCCGGACGACGCGGGCCAGGGCGGGCAGATCCGCACTCCGCGCCGCGACCGTTGAGCCGGTCGCGCTGGCGGGGTGTGCGACGGCATGGAGAGGGAAGGCAGTCCCTGATGGCCACCGAGAACCGAACCAGGACCGGCACGCACGGGCCCGACCACGGGCATCACCACCGGGACGTGTCCGGCGGCTGGCTGCGGCCGGCCGTGTTCGGCGCCATGGACGGGCTGGTGACCAACGCGTCGCTGATCGCCGGGGTGGGCGGCGGCGGCTTGAACGCCCACACGATCGTGCTCACCGGCCTGGCCGGGCTGGCCGCCGGCGCCTTCTCGATGGCGACCGGGGAGTACGTGTCGGTCTCCTCGCAGAACGAGCTCATCCACGCCGAGGTCAACAAGGAGCGGATCGAGCTGGAGAACAACGCCGTCGCCGAGCAGGCCGAGCTGGCCACCATGCTCCGGGCCCGCGGCGTCAGCGCCGGCACCGCGCGGCAGGCGGCCGCGGAGATCTCGGCGCACCCGGAGAAGGCGCTGGCCGTGCACGCGCTGGAGGAGCTAGGGGTGGATCCGGGCGACCTGCCCTCGCCGGTGGTGGCGGCGGGCGCCTCGCTGGCCTCGTTCGCGGTCGGCGCGGTCATCCCGCTCCTGCCGTACCTGTTCGGCCTGCATCTGCTGGCCGTCTCGCTCGGGCTCGCCGCCGTCGCCGCGGTCCTCGGCGGGGGCATGGTGGCCCGGCTGACTGACCGGCCGTTCTGGCGGGGCGCGGTGCGGCAGCTGATCCTGGGCGCCTGCGCCACCGCGATCACGTACCTGATCGGGATGGGCGTCCACCACGTGGTCGGCTGATCCCTGGCCTCCGCCTGATCCCTGGCCTCCGCCTGGCTTCCGGCGGCGGGCCAGGATGAGGCTGGTGGCCGCCGCGGCGGTGAGCGCCGCGGTCAGGTGCCCGACCGCGGTGACGTCGAGCTGGCTCAGGCCGCTGAAGATGTGCCCGGGAAACACCAGCAGCAGCAGATCGGCGGCGGCCAGCGTGCGCGCGGGCCAGGTGCCGCACGCCAGCGCGACCACCACGGCCGAGACCACCACGTAGGACGGCCCCACGTCGCTGAGGTACCTGTTCGCGACGGAAAGCTGGCCGGCGTCGATCCGGTAGGCGACGATGCCCTCGCTGACTCCGGATCCGATCACGTGCCCGGCCAGGCAGACCAGCGCCGTCCTGGCGTTGCCGAGCGCCCGGTTCGCGCCGAAGACGGCCAGCGCGATCAGCGCCGGCCAGGCCGCGAAGTACCCGGGGGTGACGAACGCGGACAGCAGCAGCGGGCCGACCGGTTCGTGCTCCAGGTTCGCCACGTTCGTGCTGGCCCAGGCGATCAGCCGGGCCTGCGCGGCCGGGCTGAGCTGAGCGTAGGCGAGCCCGGCGGCGAGGAAGGCGCCCAGGTAGGCCGCGCCGAACGCGTACCTGCGCCGCAGCATGCGCGCTGTTACGTCGATACCGCCCCCATCGTCCTGTGCTGGCGGAGCTGCCGAGACAGTTGTAACGGACACTAGCGGCTCGGCGAGGGCTCGATCCACAGCGGCCCGCCGCCGGTGCTGACCGTGATCGAGCGGCGCGCCGCGGTGTCGGTCGCGATCCGCACGGACGGCGCGGGACCGCCGTCATCGCTGGCGGTCAGCGCGTACGGGCCGCCGGGCACGACCAGCGTCGCGGGGCCGCCGTCGGTGCTCACCACCACCGTGTCCGGTGCCGCGGAAAAGGCCATACGCGCGTCGCCGCCGCCCGTGATGACCGTGGCGGTCGCGGCGGCGACGCCCTGGGCGATCAGGGGCCCGCCGCCGGTGTCCGCGCGCAGCGGGCCGGCCAGGCCGTCCAGCATCAGCGACCCGCCGTCAGTACTGACGGTGAGCGGCCCGCCGATCGTCGTGGCGCGTACCGGGCCGCCACCGGAGTCCAGGTTGGCCCCGGCGACCCCGGAGACGGTCACCGGACCGCCGTCGGTCACCGCGGTGACGGTGACACCCGGCGGCACGGTCACCGCGAAGCTGACGGAGCAGCCGGAATCGGCACACGCGGGATCGGACAGGCTGAGGTGGCCGCCGGACACCGACTGCACCACCGCGGGCGGACCGCTGAGGGGGGCACCGGGCGCCGGCTTCGGCCCCGCGGGCGGACCGCCGAGGGGCCCGTCGGCGGGGCTGGCGGCCGCCGACTGGGGCTCGGCCGACTGATTGCCAGCCGGCTGGTCGTACATGAGCGTTTCCGTGACCTGGACGTAGCGGACAGATCCGGCCTCTACGTGGACCGGAGCGCCGTAGCTCTGCACGGCCAGGCTGGTGACCGGCTGGGGCACCGTCACCGTGCGGATCGCGACGCTCTGCGGCTGTGCGTTATCGGCCTGCCCGGCCGAGGTGATGAGGTGCGTACCGGAGACGACGAGAGCCGCGGTGGTGACCAGCCCGGACAGGCTCCAGATCCAGCGGCCGGAGGTGGCTACCGCTTGCATGGCAGGTCCACCGTGAGCAGGGTCGGGCCGCCAGGCGGGCTGGCGACCTCGAAGGTTCCGTCCACCGACGCGGCGCGCTTGGCCAGCCCGGCCAGGCCGGTGCCGCGGGCCGGATCGGCGCCGCCCACGCCGTCGTCGCTGATGATGATGTGCAGCCGGTCGTTGGCACGCTGCACGAACACCTCCGCCTGGCTCGCCTGGGCGTGCTTGGTGATGTTGGTGAGGCCTTCGGAGACCACGAAGTAGGCCACCGCCTCGATCGTGGGCGACGGCCGGCGGGGCACGTCCACGGTCAGCCGGACCGGGATCGGCAGCCGGGCCGCTATGCCGGACAGCGCCGCGTCCAGGCCGCGGTCCTCGAGCACGGCCGGGTGCAGGCCGCGGACCAGGTTGCGGAGCTCAGCCAGGGCGGCCTTAGCCTCCTCGTGCGCCTCCGCGATGACCTGATGCGCCTGCGCCGCGTCGGGGAGTTCGGCGCGCGCCAGGCCCAGCCGCATCGCGAGCGAGACCAGCCGCTGCTGGGTGCCGTCGTGCAGGTCCCGCTCCAGTCGGCGCCGCTCGGCGTCGGCGGCGTCGACCACGCCGGCCCGGGTCTGGGCCAGGTGTTCCACCCGGTGTTCCAGTTCCTCGGCGCGGCTCGGGCCAAGCAGGGCCCGGGCGGCCCTGGCGTCCAGCGCCCCGACCGCGGCGGTCAGCCACGGCGCGGCGACAAGCAGCCCGATCCCGCAGACGGTCAGGTAGACGTCCATCGGGATGTATGAGAAAGGCGGGAGGTGCCCGGGCAGCGGCGACGACTGGCCGCGCCGGAGCAGGCTCCCGGCGGGCAGCGCCCAGGCGTAGGCGTACACCACGGTGTACAGGACGCCCGCCAGCCAGACCCCGGCGAGCGTGACGGCGGCCGCGGCCAGGGCCGGAGCTGCCAGGAGGTGGTAGCCGACCTGACGCCAGGTGGCCTGCGAGCGCGCCATCGCGACGATCCCCGGCACGCTCAGCCAGTCCGGCGTGACCGGCTGCGGTGGTATCAGCACCCCGGCGGTGGCGCGCAGCCGGTGGCGCTGGATCCTGGTCAGCAGCGGCACCGCGAGGAACAGGGCCACCAGGACGGCCAGCAGCAGCGGGACGAGCCTCGGTTTCGCCGTGAAAGCCAGGACGGCGACGGTGGCCGGGGCGGCGAGCAGCGCCGGGACTCCCCCGGTCAGGTACAGGGCCTGGCCCCAGGCATGCGGCGACCACGGGACGCGGCGGTACCGCCGGGTCGGCACACCATGGTGCGGGATAGACGTGGCCATGGCCTCCACGTTATGCCCGCAGCCCGGGCTCGCCTATCCAGCAGGGTTCACGATCGGGGTGGTGCTAGCTCCACCCCCGATTCGGCGTCCTGGGCCACTGCGCCCGGCCCTCCGGATGTGCCACCTTGGCGTACGCGGCTGGCCTTACGGGTTCCCGAGCCCGCCCGGCCCGTTCGGCCCCATTGGTAACTGAGAGGACCCCGATGAGACAGCAGAGCGTGCCTGACGGCGGCGTGATCCGGCTGGCCGGCGTGACCAAGACCTACCAGGCCGGCGCGCCGCCCGCGCTGGCGGACGTCAGCATGGACGTGGCGGCCGGGGAGGTGGTGGCCGTCATGGGCCCGTCGGGCAGCGGGAAATCCACGCTGCTCAACCTCATCGCCGGGCTGGACCGGCCCACCGCCGGCACGGTCACCGTGGCCGGCCGTCGGATCGACACCCTGGGTGAGAGCGGGCTGGCCAGGTTCCGCGCCCGGCACGTCGGGATCATCTTCCAGTTCTTCAACCTGCTGGACGACCTCACCGTGGAGGACAACGTGCTGCTGCCCGCCCAGCTGGCCGGGGCATCCCGGCGGCAGGCCCGGACGCGGGCCGGCGAGCTGCTGGCGCGGATGGGCATCGAGCAGCACCGCAACGCCTACCCGGCGCGGCTGTCCGGAGGACAGCGGCAGCGGGTGGCGATCGCGCGGGCGCTGGTGAACTCCCCCGAGCTGCTGCTGGCCGACGAGCCGACCGGGGCCCTGGACACCACCACCGGGCAGGAGATCGGCCGGCTGCTGCGGCAGCTCAACGCCGGCGGGCAGACGCTGGTGCTCGTCACCCACGACCCGGCGCTAGCGGAGCGGTACGCGGCCCGCACGGTCCGGCTGGTGGACGGACACACGGCCGACACGGCCGCGGGAGTGCCGGCCGGAGGCAGGGCATGAGCTGGCTAGGGGCGATCAGGACCGCCACCGGCGGGCTGCTGCGGCACAAGGTGCAGGCGGTCGTGATCGGCATGGTGCTGCTGGTCTCCACCGCCTCGGCGGTACTCGGCTTCGCGCTGCTCGCGGCCAGCAACACGCCATTCATCCACGCATTCGCCGCCCAGCGCGGCGCGGACGCGACCGTCACCGTGAACGCGGCGCGCGCCAGCTCGGCCGAGCTGGCCGCCACCAGACGCCTGGGCGGGGTCACCGCGGCGGCCGGGCCGTTCGGTACGGCCACGGTTCAGCTGCAGTTCGGCGGCCAGCCGGCCGGGCAGTTGGCGCTGGCCGGGCGCGCCTCACCCGGGGGCCCGGTCGACGACCTGGTGCTGAGGGCCGGGCACTGGCCGGACGGTCCGGGCCAAGTCGTGCTGAACAGCGGCCCAGCCGCGGGTCAGGGGCAGGGGCAGGGGGTTGGCGCACCACTGGGCAGCACCCTCGCCGTCACCGGGGCACCGGGAGCTCCTGTCCTCACCGTCGTCGGCTACGCCAACTCGATCACGAACACCGCCGACGGCTGGGTCACCCCTGGCGAGATCGCCCGCCTGCGGGGGCCGGGCGCATCGGCCAGCGCGCAGATGCTGTACCGGTTCACCAGCGCCGGCACCTACGCCCAGATTCGCGCCGACGTGGCCACGGTCACCAGGGCGCTGCCGCCGGGCGCGGTGAGCGGCGCGGGTTCCTGGCTCGCCGCGGCGGACGCGGCGAGCGGTAACGGGGCGATCATGGAGCCGTTCGTGGTCGCGTTCGCGCTGATCGGCCTGGTCATGGCGGTGCTCATCGTCGGCAACGTGGTCAGCGGCGCGGTCGTCGCCGGATACCACCGGATCGGCGTGCTCAAAAGCCTCGGCCTGACCCCGGCCCAGGTCGTGGTCGCGTACCTGAGCCGGATCGGCTGGCCGGCCCTGACCGGCTGCGTAGCCGGGGTGGTGACGGGCAACTTGCTGGCGGTCTCGGTGCTGCGCCAGTCGTCGGCGGCCTACGGGGTCGGCAGCCAGCAGGTGCCGTGGTGGGCCTCGGTCGTCGCCCCGGCCGGGATGCTCGCGCTGACGGCCCTGGCCGCCTTCGGCCCCGCGCTGCGCGCGGGACGGCTGTCCGCCGCGGAGGCGATCGCCGCCGGCCGCGCTCCCCGGGCCGGCCGCGGGTACGCCGCGCACCGGATCGCCACCCGGCTGAGACTGCCGCGGCCGGTCGGGCTGGGCCTCGCGGCGCCGTTCGCGCGGCCCGCCCGCACGGTGGTGACCCTCGCGGCGATCGCGTTCGGGGCCGCCGCGGTGATCTTCGCGTTCGGGCTGAACTCGTCGCTAAGCCGGGCGGCGGCCAGCCAGACCCTGTCCGCTACCGTCCCGGTGCAGATCCAGCAGTTCGGCCCGGGGGCGGGCCCGCAGCAGCTGCCCGACGCGGCCCAGAACGCGGCGGTGACCGCCGCACTGCGCGCCCAGCCGGGCACCCAGCACGAAATGGCCATGTACGGCGAGGCGGTCAAGATCCCGGGCATCGCGCAGAGGGTCAACGCCCAGGCGTTCGGCGGTGATACCTCCTGGATCGACTACGGCATCATCGCCGGGCGCTGGTACGGCGCGCCGGGCGAGGTGGACGTCAACACCGCGTTCCTCAGCGCGAGCGGCCTAGCCGTCGGCGATACCGCTACGGTGACGATCGGCACCAGGCCGGTCTCCGTGCGGATCGCCGGGGAGGTGTTCCAGCCGTCCCGCGAGCCCCGGCTCTTCGGCAGCGCGCAGACGCTGGCCGGCGTGGCCACGACCGCGAACCTGCAGGAGTACTACGTGGGGCTGCGGCCAGGCACCAGCGCCGCCGCGTACATCCGGGCGGTGAACGCCGCCCTGGGCCCGCGCAGTCCGTGGGGGGCCGCCGGCCCGGACAACGGCCAGTTCTACACGGTCGCCATCGGCCTGATTGGCCTGCTGGCGCTCATGGTCGCGGTCGCCGCGGGACTCGGCGTGCTCAACACCGTGCTGATGACCACCCGGGACCGTGTGCACGACCTCGGGATATTCAAGGCGCTCGGCATGCGGCCCGGCCAGATGCTGATCATGGTGGTGGGCTGGATCGCCGGCCCCGCCGTGGTCGCCGCCGTGGTCGCGGCGCCCGCCGCGGTCTGGCTGAACGCGGCCACGGTGCGCGCCATGGCCGGCACCGCCCACACCGGCATCCCGGCCAGCTTCACCCAGGTCTTCCCGCCGACCCGGCTCGCGCTGCTGTCCCTGGCCGCGCTCGCCATCGCGGTCGCCGGGGCGCTGCTGCCCGCGAGCTGGGCGGCCCGCGCCCGGCCGGCCGCGGCGCTGCGCGCCGAGTGAGCAGTGAAACGGCACTGCCCGGGCCGCCGGGTTCCCGCGGTGTCATAGCGTGGGAGCCGTGACAGGCGTGCCGGGGACGGCCGGCCCGGACCGCCCCCGGGTGGTGATCGCCGAGGATTCGGTGCTGCTCCTGGCTGGCCTGACCAAGCTGCTCGAGAGCGCCGGGTTCGAGGTCGCCGCCACCGCGGGCGATGCTTCCGGGCTGCTCACCGCGGTGGAGCGGGAACGGCCCGACGTGGTGATCGCCGACGTGCGGATGCCTCCCAGCCACACCGACGAGGGCATCCGCGCCGCGCTGGTGATCCGCAGCCAGTGGCCGGACATCGCGATCCTGGTGCTGTCGCAGTACGTGGAGGAGCGGTACGCCGCCGACCTGCTGTCGGCGAACACCCGGGGAGTCGGCTACCTGCTGAAGGACCGCGTGGCCGACGTGGCCGAGTTCCTCGACGCGCTGCGCCGGGTGGCGGCGGGCGGAACCGCGCTGGACCCTGAGGTGGTGGCCCAGTTGCTGGTGCGCCGGGGCGGGGATCCCCTGGACAACCTGACCCAGCGGGAACGTGACGTGCTGGCCATGATGGCGGAGGGCCGCTCCAACACGGAGATCGGCGTGGCCCTGGTAATCACCGACAGCGCGGTGAGCAAGCACATCAACTCGATCTTCGCCAAGCTGGGCCTGTACCCCGGCGATGTCGGCCACCGGCGGGTGCTCGCGGTGCTGCGCTACCTCGGCGCGGGCCCGGCCGGACCCGTCGCCTGACCCTGGCATCACCGTGGCCGGTCACGGCGGCCGGCAGTTACACGGCGGTGTGCTCACGGAGGCTCTGGATCCAGTCGGCGGGGTCGATGACCCATTTGCGGGGGCGGAAGATCTCCGGGCTGGCGGCCTGGTCCCGCTGCTGCTGCTTTTCTTTCGGGGTGCGGGCGTTGGCCAGGCAGATGTAGATGGCCTCGTCCAGGTTGAGCCGCTCGCCGTACCACGGCGGGATGATCGTCTCCGGGGTGATGTCGGCATCGTGGCAGCCGCCGAGGGGGCCCTCGGGTGAGGGCAGGGCGGGGCTGGGCGGCAAGAGGGTGCCGTCCGGGCGGTAGAAGCTGAACGTACCTCCGGGACCTGTGGCGATGAGGTATCCGCGGTCGTGCACGAGCATGTGGTGGTACTTGCACAAGCTGATCAGGTTGGCCAGCTCGGTGCGCCCGCCGTTGGCCCAGTGCTGGATGTGGTGCAGGTCGATCCGGCGGGACTCGCAGCCGCGGAACCGGCACCGGCAGGTGTCCCGTTCGCGGGCCGCGCGGCGCAGCGCCGCGGTCGGGCGGCGGCGGCGTCGGCCCAGGTCCAGGACGGCGCCGTCGCGGCCGTGCCGCATCCAGGACAGCGCCGCGGTGCAGCCGAGCATCTGCGCGGTGCCGACGCTGACCGCGGGGCCGTCCTCCACATGGCACCGCGCCGGGTCCGCCGGGTGGCCCGGGGCCGGCGCCGGCACGGGCGCCGGCGTCTCCGCGGAGACGCCGGCGTCCCCGGTGCCGGCCGCGTGCGGGTGCTCCAGGTCCCCCGCCGCGGCCCGCAGCGCCTTCAGCAGCGCCGCCCCGGCCAGCGGCGGCAGCCGGAACGTCCCGGCCAGCGACCCGTCCTCCTCCAGCCGCCACGCCAGCCGCCGGCGGACCCGCGCCGCCGCGTCATCAGCATGGCTGACCTTCCGGTGCGCGCGGGCGAACCGCTCCAGCTGGTTGCCCGTCATCGGCCCGGCCAGCTCGGCCAGCCCCGCCTCGGTTTCCGGGGTGGCGATCCGGGTCAGCGCCCGCACCTTGGCATAGGACAGCCGCCCCGCGGCGAACTCCTCCCGGATCACCGGCAGGTCCCGCAGCGCCCGCGCCACCCGGACATGCTCCCGGGCCGCACCCGAACCCATCTGGCACTTCCACGACAGCCACTGCGCGCAGCTGTTCATCTCCCACGACGCCCAGCCGCGGCGGGCATCGAAATCGGCCAGCAGGACCAGGAACCGGCACGTCGCCGCGGCCAGGTGCCCGGCCAGCTCGCAGATCTGCGCCTCCAGCCGCCGCAGCGGCACCAGGGACGGATCGCCGGGCCCAGGGCCGGCAGGGCCCGGCCGGCAGGGACAGGGCCGGCAGGGACAGGGCCGGCAGGGACAGGGATGGTGCTGCCGGGGGCCAAGACCGGCTCACGCATATCGAACATGTATTTGACGCTAACAGCGGGCTACGACATTCCACGGCTACCGGCGCATCCCTGCCAGGGTGCCGCTGACGCGATGGCCGGGCCGACCATGAGCCGCGGCTAATCGCTGACCGGTAACGAGGGATCGTCATCCCAGTCCGGCGGCGTGGTCGTGCCGGCCTGCCAGTCGGTGCGGAGGATGGCGTAGCCGACGGCGTCGTAGACCATTCCGCCGGGGGAAGGCCACGCCTGGCGGTAATGGGCCTCCTTGACGTACCCGCACGTGACGAAGGTCCGCCGCATGGCGTGATTGTCCTGGCGCGTGGTGCCCTCGATGCGGCGGATGCCCGGGAACTCGGTGAACAGGTAACCGGTCAGCCAGCGCAAGGCCTGGGTACCCAGTCCCGCGGCCCGGTAGGCCGCGCGGATGCGCAGGTCGAACAGGGGCGTGTCGTCGGCCAGGTCCAGCAGCCGGATCAGGCCGGCCTCGGCGCCGGTCCCGGTGACGATCCAGAAGGTCCGGGTCTGGTCGTTGTCATAGTGCCCGGCGGCCGCGTCTTCGCGGATCTGGGCGGCGCCGGGCGGGCCGGCCGAGTGGTAGGGCCAGTCCTCGGCGGTGAGGAACTCCGCGAGCAGGTCCGCCTCGGCCGGGACGAACCGCCGGTAACCGACAGGGTCAGCTGCTGTCATGATCGTGGGCCAATCCTGGATAGAGCCCGGAACTGGCCACGATCATAGTCACGATCACACGTTCGCCCGGGGTACACGAGGTCAGGCGGGGCTACTGAGTGGTAAGGTTCCCCGTGGCTATCTTGAATCGCCCGCTGCGCATCGCGCTGCTGTCGTATCGCAGCAAACCGCACTGCGGCGGCCAGGGCATCTATGTACGCCACTTGACCAGGGAACTTGACGCGCTCGGGCACCACGTCGAGGTGTTCTCTGGCCAGCCGTACCCCGACCTCGATCCCGGCCCGGTGCTGCGCGAGATCCCCAGCCTGGACCTGTACCGGGACGATGACCCGTTCCGCACGCCGCACTGGCGCGAGTACCGCGACTGGATCGACGTGCTGGAGACGGCGACCATGTGGACCGCGGGCTTCCCCGAGCCGCTGACCTTCAGCCTCCGGGCGCTGCGGGCACTCCGCGCGCGGGCCGCGGACTTCGACGTGGTGCACGACAACCAGGTGCTCGGCTACGGGATGCTCGGCGTGCGGCGGCTCGGGCTGCCGCTGGTGACCAGCGTGCACCACCCGATCAGCGTGGACCGGCGGATCGAGCTCGAGGAGGCCCGCAGGCTGGCCAGGCTGTCCAAGTGGCGCTGGTACGGGTTCGTGCGGATGCAGGCCCGGGTGGCCCGCCGGGTCTCCCGGGCCGCGCCGCTGCTGACCGTGTCCGAGTCGGCCAAACACGATATCTGCCGTGATTTCGGGGTCCGGCCCGAGGACGTGTGCATCATCCCGCTGGGCGTGGACACGCGGGTGTTCCATCCGCGCAAGGCGCCCCGGGTGCCGGGCCGGATCGTCGCGGTGGCCAGCTCGGACTCCCCGCTGAAGGGGGTAGCCACGCTGCTGCGCGCGATGGGCAAGCTAGTCACCGACACCGACGCGCACCTGATCGTGGTGGGGAAGCCCGGGCCAGCCAACGAGCGGCTGGCCGCCCAGCTATCCCTCGGCGACCGGGCCACGTTCACCCACGGCCTGTCCGACGAGGCGCTCGCCGAGCTGCTGGCCAGCGCGGAGATCGCCGTGGTGGCCTCGCTCTACGAGGGATTCTCGCTGCCCGCGGTGGAGCACATGGCCTCGGGGACCCCGCTGGTGGCCAGCGACTCAGGATCGCTGCCTGAAGTGGCCGGCGACGCCGCCGTCCTGTTCAACCCGGGGGACGACGATCATCTCGCCGCCGTGCTGCGGCGGCTGCTGGGCTCCCCCGCCGAGCGGGCCGCCCTATCCGAGCGGGCGCTGCGCCGGGTCAGCGAGCGGTTCGCCTGGCCCGCGGTGGCCCGGGCGACCGCGGGGCGGTACCGGCAGGCCATGGGACAGGAGGAGCTGCCGCCGTGCTGACCGTCGATTTCCGCCGGTTCCCGGTCCGGCCGGGCCACCGGGTGCTCGACCTGGGCTGCGGAGGCGGCCGGCACGCGTTCGAGGTGTACCGCCGCGGCGCGGACGTGGTGGCGTTCGACCTGGACCCGGCCGAGCTGATCCCGGTGACCGGGATGTTCGGCGAGATGCGGACGGCGGGCGAGGCGAGCGAGCAAGCCGGGGCGACCGCCATCTCGGGGGACGCTACCGCCATGCCGTTCGGTGACGGCATGTTCGACCGGGTGATCGCGGCCGAGGTCCTCGAGCACATCCTGGACGACCAGCGGGCGATGAACGAGCTCGCCCGGGTGCTGCGGCCGGGTGGCCTGGCCGCCATCACGGTGCCGAACTTCCTGCCGGAACGGATCTGCTGGGCGCTGTCCTCCGAGTACCACGACGTTCCCGGCGGGCACGTGCGCATCTACACACGCGTCGAGCTGGAAGCCAAGCTGGCCCGGGCCGGGCTGACCGCGCTCTGGCACCACCACGCGCACGGGCTGCACTCACCGTACTGGTGGCTCAAGTGCGCGGTCGGCGTGCACGACGACAAGCACCGGCTGGCCGACGCGTATCACCGGCTGCTGGTCTGGGACATCATGCGCAAGCCGGCTGTCACCCGGCTCGCCGAGCAGGCGCTGAACCCGCTCATCGGGAAGAGCCTGGTGGTGTACGCGGTCAAGGCGGGGCGGGCGGATGACTGAGGGGCAGCTTCCCGGGGAACCACCGGCCCCGGCGGGGGAATCCCCAGCTCCGCCGGGAGCGCTGCCGCTGGACCGGGCCAGCATGGTCGCGACCGGCGAGTCCATTGCCCGGATGCAGGAGCGGTCGGGGGCGATCCCCTGGCCGGACGGGCACGTCGACGCCTGGGACCACGTGGAGTGCGCGATGGCGCTGAGCGCCTGCGGGCTGCGCGGGCCGGCCAGGCGGGCCTACCGGTGGCTGCGCGAGAACCAGCGGGCCGACGGCTCCTGGCCGCGGTCCATCGTGGCCGGCCAGGTGACCGACCCGGCGGCGGAGAGCCACCACGCCGCGTACGTCGCCGTCGGCGCCTGGCACGACTACCTGGTGACCGGCGACGAGTGGCACGCCCTGGTCATGTGGCCGGTGGTCCGCCGCGCGGTGGAATGGACGCTCGCGCTGCGCACGCCGCGCGGCGAGGTCCGCTGGGAACGCGACGCGGCCGGCCAGCCGGGGGCGTACGCGCTGCTCACCGGCTGCGCGAGCATCTACCAGAGCCTGCGCAGCGCGGTCGCGCTGGCCAAGCTGGCCGACGACCCGCGGCCCGACTGGGAGCTCGCGGCGGACCGGCTGGGGCACCTGGTGGGCTGCCACCCGGAGGCGTTCGATGACAAGGGCCGGTTCTCGATGGACTGGTACTACCCGGTGCTCGGCGGCGCCCTCCGCGGCCCGGACGCGGAGCGCAGGCTGGCGTCGGGCTGGGACACGTTCGTGGTCCCCGGGCTCGGTGTCCGCTGCGTGAGCGGCGAGGAGTGGGTCACCGCGGCCGAGACCTGCGAGCTGGTCATCGCCCTGGACGCCTGCGGGATGCGGGCGCAGGCCCTGGAGGTGTTCGCGAGCGTCCAGCACATGCGCCACCAGGACGGCGCCTACTGGACCGGCTGGCAGTTCGCCAACCAGGTGCCGTTCCCGCAGGAGCGGTCGAGCTGGACCGCGGCCGCGGCGGTCCTGGCGGCCGACGCACTGGCGGGCTTCAGCGGCGGCGCGGGGATCTTCAGGGACACCGCGGACGGGGCGTCGGCCCAGGCCGGCGACCGCGCGGCCGGTGCCGGCGGTCGATGCTGCGCCGACGGTGGATGCTGCGCCGCAGGCTAGCGCTGGTCAGCCGATCCCGTCGCCGGTCCGTTCCAGCAGGCGCAGCGAGCCTTCCCGGCTGGTCTCGGTGAACGCGCCGGACGCCAGCGCGCGCTGGTAGATACGGTACGGCGCCTGGCCGCCGTCGGCCGGGTCAGCGAACACGTCGTGGATGGCCAGCACCCCGCCCGGCGCGACCCACGGGGCCCAGCTCTCGTAGTCGGTGGTCGCCGCCTGATCGGTGTGCCCGCCGTCGATGAACAGCAGGCCGAGCGGTGTCCGCCACAGCCTGGCCACCGCCGCCGAGCGGCCCACCACGACCACCACGTCATCCTCGAGCCCGGCCGCGGCCAGTGTGGCCCGCAGCCACGGCAGCGTGTCCATGCGGCCGGTTCCCTGGTCCACCAGCCGCGCGTCGTGGTACTCCCAGCCCGCCTGGTTTTCCTCCGAGCCGCGGTGATGGTCGACCGTGACGACCGGCTGGCCCGCCTCGCGGGCCGCCGCGGCCAGGTAGATCGCGGACTTGCCGCAGTAGCTGCCGACCTCGAGCACCGGCCCGCGGCCGGCGTAGCGCGCGGCCGCGCCGAACAGGGCCAGGCCTTCGGCGGCCGGCATGAAGCCGGTGGCCGCCTCGGCCGCGCGCAGCAGCTCGGCGTTCATCTCAGTTGTCTGTGTCATATCAGGACCAAGATAGGCCAGCACGGCCAGGACCCGCCGGTTGTCGTCGTCAGACGGCGCCAGGTCCAGCTTGCCGAAGATGCCCGCGGCGTGCTTGCTCACCGCCTTCTCGGTGATGAACAGCCGCTGCGCGATCGCGGCGACAGCACGAGCACCGGCAGGCCGGGCACCTGACGGCGCGCCTGCAGCGCCGCGCGGAGCCCGTCGTCGGCGGTGCGAGGGCGGCAGCCGGACGTCCACGATCCCCACGTCAGGCCGCTCGTCGACGAGCGCCCGGAACAGCTCGGGGGCGGTGGCGACCGCCGCGGCGATCTCGAACCCGTGCGCGGTGAGCAGCCTGACCAGGCCGTCCCTCAGCAGGAAGAGGTCTTCGCCGATGACAACGCGCACGGTACCTCGATGACGACGATGGTCGGCCCGCCCGGCGGGCTGTTCACCGCCAGGATGCCATCAAACGTCGCGAGCCTGCGCTCCACTCCGGCCAGCCCGGTCCCGCGGGCCGGATCGGCCCCGCCGGCGCCGTCGTCGGTGACCTCCGCACGCAGCATCCCGGCCGCGTGGCTGAGCCGGATATGAACCGAACGGGCGTCCGCGTGCTTCGTCACGTTCGCCAGCGCCTCGGCAACCGAGAAGTAGACCGCCGCGGCGACCGGCATGTCCACCTCGCCGGGCAGGTCGATGTCCAGCACGGTGTACAGCGGCGTGTCCAGGGCCAGCGCCCGCACGGCGTCGCCGAGGCCGCGGTCGGCGAGCACCGGCGGGTAGATGCCGCGGACCAGGTCACGCAGCTCGGTCAGGGCCCGGGAGGAGCTCTCCTTCGCCTCGGTGACCAGCGCGAGGGCCGCCTCCGGGCTGGTGGCGAAGAGCCGTTCGGCGGCCTGCAGGCTCATGCCGAGCGCGACCAGCCGGGCCTGCGCGCCGTCGTGCAGGTCCCGCTCGATCCGGCGCAGTTCCGTGACCGCGGTGTCCACTGCGTCGCTTCGGGTCTGGGTCAGCGTCTGCACCCGCTGGGTCAGCTGCTGCGCCCGCGCCGCGAGTTCCAGGTCGGCCGGGACGCCGCGGTACTCGCGCATCACCCGCGGTGCCAGCCACAGGCCTACGCCGAGCAGGACAGCACCCTGCACGCCGTCCTCGATCGTGGCCCGCAGGATGACGGTCTGCAGGCCGGTGTCGATGAAGGCTTGCTGCGGGGTGCCAAGCGCGGCGAGGCCGTACATGAACCCGGGCATGGCGGGCCCGAATATGGCGAGCAGGATGCCGTAGGCGCCCAGCACAAGCAGCCCCGCCTCGGCCACCGTCGCGGCCCAGACCCGCGAGCGGAACACCAGGACCAAGCTGGCCGCCGCCATGACCGCGTCGGCGGCCAGGACCAGCGGCACGGTCATCCACTGTGCGCCGAACCAGCTCTTGGGCCCGAGCAGTTCCATGGCAAGCACCGCGACCGCCGGCAGCAGGAAGCCCTGCGAGGGCAGGATCCCGCGGCGGGCGCTGCTGCGCCAGCGGGCGGCGATCGCGCGGACAAGTCCGACGCCCGGCGCCTGCACCCGTACCAGCAGCCACAGGCCGGCCGCGAAAAGCAGCATCGCCTGCGGCAGCACCAGCTGGGTGTGCGCCAGGAATAAGAGCCCGCGAGCACCAGCCCGTAGAGCATCGACCTGGTGTTGCCGTCGTAGTAATACTTGGCCACCGTGATCCCGTAGCAGGCCAGGGCCAGCACGGCGTAGGGCACCGCCTTCCTGGCCAGCCGCGGAGCGAGGATCGGGATCAGCGCTCCGGCCAGCACGGCCACGGCGACGAACCAGAGGTGGGTGCTGACGAGCATGGCGTACGACACCCCGAGGGGCGCCATCAGCAACCCCCAGCCGCGCTCTCGCAGGCGCTGGGGCAGAACCCACAGCCAGCTGTTCACGCGATTCGCGTGGATCACCGCGAGCGCGAAGGCCCCGCAGACCGAACTCACCACTATCAGGGCTATCAGGAACATGTGTCCCATGGTGGCCGCCCGGCCAGCCGCCCGCCATGGGCCTGCCACCACCGCCGTGGTAGGCCTAAGTCCCCCTCGGACACCAAAACGGGCGATGTCTCCCTAAAGGCAGGATGCAGTAGTCGGGTACGCACTCGGGCACCCCCGCGCCAGGTCCGTCCGGCGACACCGAGTTCCCCGGACATCACGCCCCATTCCCGCCGACGTCCAGTGGTCCGGCGGAAGCGAGCAGGGCATTGACAGCATGGATGATCTCGCCGACGGCCGTATCGGCGTGGCCTGTCGCCCATCGTTCCAGGACGATGTAGCCGTGATACCCGACCAGAACGCTTCCCGCTTGAGGACATGCCGGGTTAGTCACCGTTAGCCCGGTCAGCCCATCGCTGGTCACCTGCCGGGCGACCTCCAGTCCGCCGATGGTCAACTGTCCGGCAATACCACGCATGACCTCGGCCTCGAGGGCGTTGATCCGCTCGGCCGCTCCGAGCCGTGCCAGACCCTGTTCGTTGCTGATGGTCACCTTGGCTCCCTTCTAATCGATGTCCTCAGTGCGCGTCGCTACGAGTTCCCCGTGTCCCCGGTTCGGCCCGCAGCAGGGCCCAGACGCACTTGCCGCGCCAACCCGGCACGGTTTCCCATCCCCATTGCTCGCTGAGGCTTTCGGTGATCTCCAGCCCTCGGCCGGTTTCGTCATCCGGCCCCGCCCGCCGGGCGACCGGCGTCCCGAGCACCTCGGGCAGGTTGTCCCAGGCCTGGATGAGCAGCCAGTGGCGATCGGACAACAGGCGCAGCCAGACGACGGGCAGCCTGCCCTGATCGTCATACGCGGGCGTGCCGTCTGGGCTGGTAGCGGCCATGACGACATTGGTGGTCAGTTCGGACACGATTATTTCGGCGTCAGCAGTAATGACGCTCAGGCCCCACCCGGCCAGCACGACATATATGTAGCGGCGGGCGAGGCCGGGAGCAGTCGGCAGCGCGCCGAGCGGGGCGAGGATGCTGGACAAGGGCCACGGAGGCGCGATGGCGTTGTCCCCTCCAGTAGCGACCAGAGCAGAAGCGACAGCCGAGCCGGGCTTCGCGCCCTGCTCGGCTGGCTTGGTTCTTGCCATGTCCACCCTTGCGGTCATGCCTCTCAGCGCACCTGCCCGGTTCGCCCCAAACCGTCGCAATCTGGGCATGACCTGCGGGAAAGATCGGCTAGACCCCGCGACAGGGTCCCGATTACTAGCGCTCGCCGCGAACGGTAGAACTTCATGCCACCAAGGTGGTTGGCTCGCGCGACAAAACCCATACCGTTCCGCTATACCGCCTCGGTATGCCGGGACGGGATATATGCTCGCAAAGAGTCACGCGGCATCAACGCTCGGGAGTTTGCGCGCTGGCGGGAGGTACAACGACGGCATGCCCGGTCGGGCCTTCGACTTGATCGAGATCCCTGACTCGTTCTGGCAGCGAGCCGAGGTCATCTCCGCTCTGCGTAACCGTCAGATAGGGCAGTTCTTCGAATTGCTCCACCAGTGCACGAAGGCCAGCCAGACCCAGATCGGCATCGCCTGTGGCCTGAATCAGGGCAAGGTCAGCGAGATCATGCGGGGGCTCACGCAAGTCGAGAAGCTGGAGGTGTTCGAGCGCATCGCCGACGGGCTGGCTATGCCCGACTCCGCCCGGGCTCTCTTGGGCCTGGCCCCGCTCGCGACTCCGCATCCGGTCATTCCCGCGAGACGCGTCATCTCATCGAAGGACGCCAGGTCCGCGATACTTACCGTGCCCGCACAGGCCGAAGAGGATGCGGTCGCCGCGGCAGCAGATGAAGCTTCCGCCGATCGTCTCAAGCTGGCGCTGGAGCCCGATCCGGAATCCGTTGACTGGCTCCGTACGGAGTCCGTGGACATCGCCAGGGCAGCTAACCGATCTGCCCTGGATACGTTTATGGCCGCTCGGCGCGTCCGCAGCTACGCTCTGAAACTCGCCGAGCAGACCCACCGGCCGGGACTCCTGTCCGATCTAATTGCCATCTGCGGTCAGGCGACGGCGCTCATGGCCTCTAGCGCGTTCGACCTCAACCGCTGGGACGAGTCAGACGCCCTGGCGAAGTCGGCGGCGTCTTACTCAAACCTGATAGGACATGCCTCGCTGCAGGCCTGGGTGCATGGCCTCGCCGCGCTGCTAGCCAACTGGCGTGGCGAGCCGGATATCGCCTTGAGTCACTTCCAGCGCGGCCTGCAGATCGCGCCACCCGGGGCACCGCGGGTCAGGCTCTGCTACATCGCATCCCGCTCCTACGCGTTGCTCGGCGATAGCGCGTCCGTATCGGAGGTGCTCACGTCGGCCCGAAGCGACCAAGCCGACGCCGATAAGCATAAGGACTCGCTGAGCACCGAAATCGGCGGCGAATTCGCGTTCGGCCGCCCGAGAGCCGAAGCATGCGCCGCGGCTGCCTGGCTGGATCTCAGCCGCGGCCGCGAAGCCCTGGCGGCAGCCCAATCCGCCCTGGACGCGCTGACCAGCGTGCCGCTTCCCCGGCGCCCGCTATCCCAGGTCAACGGCGTACGGATCGATATGGCCACCGCCTGCCTGCTCACCAACGACCTTGACGGCGGAGCCGAGGCCATCAAGCCTGTACTCGCGCAGCCAGCCTCATTGCGTAACGTGTCGCTGGCGGGCAGGCTAGCTCGCACCCGCACGGCCTTGCTGTCTCCCGCGTGGGCTAAGAATGCCCAGGCGCGCCAACTCGCCGACGAAATCGGTCATTGGCTGACCACGGATCGGGTACCAGGGCATACAGGAATCGGCCAGGTCTAGCTGACGTCGGCGAGAATCCGCTGTTCGCGCTCGCGGCTGATGCCGATCTCGCTCGCGCGTTCGTCGTCCATGTCCTCATTAGTGTCCCGCAGCCAGGACCACGTGTCTGCCACGGTGTCGGCCAACTGCCGGCACGTTAGGCCCGCAGTCAGAGCTGCCGCTGGGTCCACCTGCCAGACACCGGGGAATGTTCGCCACAATGGCATCTCCGACCACTGCCGGATTCCTTCGGCAAGAAGACGTCCGTCCGGCACCCAGACGAATTCAGCGTCCGAGCCGGTGACCTCTGCGCACGCTCGAAGCATGTCCCCGAATGTCTCCCGGCCGATCGGCGCGGCCACGTTATACGCGCCCGGTATATTCCGCTCGGCCGCGGCCAGCGCGAAGGCGGCCAGATCCCGTACGTCCACCGGCTGGATGGACCGGTCCGGCGACCCGGGGGCCAGGACCTGGCCACCAGCGGCGACTCTTCTCAGCCACCACGGCAGCCGACCGACATACTCCCGCGGTCCGAGCACTACGCCGGGCCTAAGGCTCGTGGACCGGCCCGCACCGAACGCCTGCGCCACCGCCAGCTCGCACCCGGATTTCTGGTAGCCGTACCTCGTCGGCCCGTCCTCGACATCCCCGCCATACTCGGGCCCGGCGTCGGGCGGGCAGTACAGCACCTCCGACTTTTCCGAGAGCGGCTCGACTGGCCAGCCACGGTAGACGCTCACCGTGGACAAGAAGACGTAGCGACCGACCGCTGGTTCGAGGCGCACGCAGACCGCGAGCACCTCCCGCGGCACGTAGCCGGACGTGTCCACCACGGCGTCCCAGGGACCGGCCTCCACCAGGCGGGCAACGTCGGCCGGCCGCGTTCTGTCACCACGCAGCGCTTCTACTCCTGCGACATCAGGGCCGGAGATTCCGCGGTTGAAGGTCGTGACCTCCCAGCCCCGTCCGACCGCATCAGCTGCCACCGCCCAGCCGACGAACCTGGTCCCGCCTAGCACAAGTAGACGCATTTGGACATCTTGGCATGAGCGCTCCAGCGGAAACTGCTGGGTAGCCCGAGCAGGCGATTCGCTGGTAGCGGTGCGCCGTTACGGCTTACCGGCGCCGGGCCTCGGGCTGCAGGGCCGGGCTGACCCATCCGCCGTCGGCGGGGTTGAGGGTCACCCCGGGCGGCACGATCTCGTCGATGCGGTCGAGTACGTCGCCGGGAAGCTCGACGTCGGCCGCGGCCAACTGGGACTCCAGGTGCTCCATCGTCCGCGGTCCGATGATCACCGCGGTCACCGCCGGGTGGCGCAGGGCGAACGCGATGGCCAGCTGGATCAGCGTCAGGCCGGCCTTGTCGGCCAGCTCGGCGAGCTGCTCGGTGGCGTCGAGCTTGCGCTGGTTGGCCGGCAGCGACATATCGAAGCGGTTGGCGAGCGCCCGGCGCGCCGCGGATGCCGGGTCCGTCACCTCGGCGCCCTTGCGGTAGCGGCCCGAGAGCCAGCCGCCGGCCAGCGGGCTGTACGGGATCACGCCCATCCCGTACCGCGCGCACGTGGGCAGCACGTCGGCCTCGATCCCGCGGGTGAGGATCGAGTACGGCGGCTGCTCGCAGGTGAACCGCTCGCGGCCACGCTCCCGCGCGGTCCACTGGGCCTCCACGATGGCCGAGACCGGGAACGTGGAGTGGCCGATGTAGCGGACCTTGCCGGCCCGGACGAGGTCGGTGAGGGCGCCGAGGGTCTCGTCCAGGTCGGTGCCGGGATCGTACCGGTGGATCTGGTACAGGTCGATCCAGTCGGTGCCCAGCCGCCGCAGCGAGTTCTCGACCTCGCGGATGATCCAGCGGCGCGAGTTGCCGCGCTGGTTGGCGTCCTCGCCCCATCGGCATGTGCACCTTGCTCGCGAGCACGACATCGTCGCGCCGGCCGCCGGCCAGGGCCTCGCCGACAATGACCTCGGACTCGCCGCGGGAGTAGACGTCGGCGGTGTCGATGAAGTTGATCCCGGCCTCCAGCGCGCGGTGGATGATCCGGATGCTCTCCCCGTGATCCCTGGTGCCCCAGTCGCCGAACATCATGGCTCCCAGGCACAACTTGCTGACCGAGACGCCGGTGCGTCCCAGACGTCGGTGTTCCATGCTGCTTACTCCGTCTCCTGGCTCGGTACCAGCTTGATCGTGGCGGATCGCGCCTGCAGGCTGATGATGTGGTCGATGATGCTCGGGGCGTAGCGGCGGTACTTGGCGCGGTACGCGGCGTCGAGCCTGTCGTCAAGACCCTGGCCGGCGTCGGCGAAGGTGACATCCTTGCCGACGCCGCCGGCCTGGATGCGGCCCTGGTGACGTGCCTGGGTGCCGCGGTACCAGGCCGCCGTGGGCCCGTTCACGGACCGGACGTACAGGTCGTCGCCGTCGCGGACGACCCAGATCGTTCTCGGGCGGCCCAGCGTGCCGTCGGGCCGCCGGGACGCGATCCGCAGCTCTTCTGCCGTTCCGATCTTGGTGAGCTCGTCGCTCGTCCACGTCGTCATCGGCGTGTCTCCTTCGGTGTTCGGTGAGGCTAAGGGGGCAGCCCGCGCGGGCGCATCCCTCCACGTAATGAAACCGGCGGCGGCGCCCGCGTGGGAGAGCCTGTCGTTCCGGGTACTGACAAGACCCCCCAGCGTTCCCCGGCGGTTTCCGGTGGCTGTGACAGCGTCTTGAAAAGACTCATGACGCTGTCACAACCATGGAATTTGCTGCCGCGCGCGGCGCGGAGGTATGCGGCTTTTGTCATGATTATGAGGTCCGGCGGAGGGCGCGCGGCGACGCTGCACGCCAGCACCACCGCACCGCCAGCACCGCCACACCCGGGATCATGGCGAGCAGGGCATGCCTCCCAGGCACAGCCGCCTCGCGCCGGGCGCTGTCCGGGCTGATCGGCGAGCTGTCCACCCGCAGCGAGATCTTCCGCACCTGGTGGGCGGCGCACAACGTGCGCTTCCACCGCACCGGGGTCAAGCGCCTGCACCACTGGCGAGCTGGGCGGCCACCCTGGAGGAGGCTGGGTCAGCCCCGGGCCAGCTCAGCCCCTAGCCAGCTCAGCCCCTAGCCAGCTCAGCCCCTAGCCAGCTCAGCCCCTAGCCAGCTCAGCCCTTAGCCAGCCGGGACAGCCGCGCTAGCGCCTCGGTCAGCACCTCGGGCCGCTTGCAGAAGGCGAACCGGACGTGGCTGCGGGCCGCTTCCGGGTGGTCATAGAAGATCGCGGTGGGGATGGCGACTACGCCCGCGCGGTCCGGCAGGGTCCGGCAGAACTCCACGCCGTCCTGGTAGCCCAGGGGCCTGATGTCGGCGGTGACGAAATAGGTGCCCTGCGGCGGGTAGACCACGAAGCCGATCTCGTCAAGACCGGCGGTGAGCAGATCGCGCTGGGCCCGCAGGTCGTCACGGAGCCTGGCGTAGTACGCGTCGGGCAGCGCGAGCGCCTGCGCCACCGCGTACTGGAACGGGCCGCCGCTGACGAAGGTGAGGAACTGCTTGGCCGTCTTCACCGCGGCCACCAGCTCGGGCGCGGCCTTGACCCAGCCGATCTTCCAGCCGGTGAAGGAGAACGTCTTGCCCGCCGAGCTGACCGACACCGTCCGCTCGCGCATGCCGGGGAACCCGGCGATCGGCACGTGCTCGCCGTCGAAGACCAGGTGCTCGTAGACCTCGTCGGTGACCACGAGCAGGTCGCGCTCGACGGCCAGGCGCGCGATCGCGGCGAGCTCGTCGCGGG